>Ga0207700_10000170_pt1 | contig 38816 bp, 30 predicted proteins | sample LARL82metaG_FD_184348 | JGI IMG/M metagenome (GOLD analysis project Ga0207700, IMG submission 184348) | Corn, switchgrass and miscanthus rhizosphere microbial communities from Kellogg Biological Station, Michigan, USA - LAR L8-2 metaG... | ecosystem: Host-associated > Plants > Roots >...
CGGGCCACCGATCGATGGGCGACGAGCGGCCGGATCGAGTCCTGAGTGACTTACGCGAGATCACGTTCACAAGTGACCTTAATCACCGCACTTAGGTGAATACCAGAGGAGGATGATCGCGTTGCCCGCCGCTGGAGCGGGTGTCTGCTGGCAACTCAGCATGCCAGATCAGCGCCAACCAAATCGTCGCTTGCACGGCGGCCCTCGTTGACGCCCGGCACGATCGCCACGATCGGGCCGGATTTTTCATTGTCTGACCTCATAGGTCTCCCAGTGCCAAAGGAGAAACATTTATGAAACGGGGAGTGGGAAGTGTCAGGGTTTGCGGACTTATCCTCGCGCTTATCAGCCTGTTCGGCTTGGGCGCAGCGGCGGCATTTGGCCAGGCCATCGATGGAAGCGTGGTCGGAACCGTCGTCGACACGCAGGGTGCAGCGATCGTGGGAGCAGAAGTCTCCGCGACAAACCTCGCGACCAATGTGGGCGCAACCGGCAAGACCAGTGGGTCGGGAGAGTACCGTTTCGATCATCTGCTTGCGGGCACATACAAGATCACAGTGAAGATGGCCGGCTTCAAGATGACCACGGAGAACGTGGTCATATCCTTGAACCAGACAGTCACGCGCAATGTGACACTGACGCCGGGGGCGGCGACGGAGACGGTCGAGGTTTCGGGCGTGCCGCCGGTTCTGGACACGACGACAGCGCAGTTGCAAAGCACCTATGAAAGCAAAGTGATCGCGGATTCACCGCTGGCGTCGGTGGGAAGCGGCGTGATCAACCTCTCGCTAATGGATGCCGGGGTGGCGAGCAGCGGCGGAGTTGGTCTGGGCACGGGCCCGTCGATTTCCGGACAGCGGCCACGCAATAATAACTTCACGATTGAAGGAGTCGACAACAACAGCAAGTCGATCACGGGACCTCTACTTCAGTTGCCGAATGACGCGGTGGATCAGTTCACCGTGCTCCAGAACCAGTTTTCGCCGGAGTTCGGACACTCCTCGGGCGGGCAGTTCAACCAGACGATCAAGTCGGGCACGAACAGCTTCCACGGGCGATTGTATGAGTATTTTCAGAACCGGAATCTGAATGCGCAGGATTCGCTGGTCGCGCAGTCGCAGCGTGCACAGGGGCTCAATCCCTTCAACACGCGCTACGACAACAACCGTTTCGGTGGACAGGTTGGCGGACCGATCATCAAGAATAAGTTGTTCTTCTTCACCAACTGGGAATACAACCCGGTGGGCAACGTGACGTCTTCGACCTCCTGTGCGCCGACAGCGGCGGGGTATGCCATGCTGGCCGCGGACAGCAGCGTCAGCGCGACCAACCTGTTGCAGTTCAAGAAGTATGTGCCTACCGCTGAGGCGCAGGCACCGCTTCCGAACGGGAGTGCCAATTGCCCGGCGACGTCAGCGATTGGCGCCAACGCGGCAGTTCCGATAGGAGACGTGGGCTTCTCGGGGAGCTACTACAACAACTATTTCACCACCGTAAACTCCGTGGACTGGAATATCTCGAACAAGGACCAATTCCGAGTTCGTTTCAGTTATGAAAAGTGGAACGGCACCGATATCTTCGGGCAGATTCCGGCTTTTTGGACGATCGTACCGCAGCGCTTCGAGATCATCACGGGAAGCGAGTACCATACCTTCTCGCCAAATCTGAGCAACGAAGTGCGATTCGGCTTCAACCGTAATACGAACGACTACCCGACCAGCAACTCTTCGTTCCCGGGACTGGATGCATATCCCAATCTGGCCATCGGAATCGTCGAGAGTGCCGGGGTCCAGTTGGGAGCGGATCCGAATGCTCCGCAGTTTGGGGTACAGAACTTCTACCAACTAGTGGACAACATCAGTTGGTTGAAGGGCAGACACAACTTCAAGTTCGGCGCGGAGTATCGCGAGTACATCTCGCCGCAGGGGTTTACGCAGCGGGTACGCGGCGACTATGAGTACTCAGACTTCAACGGTTATTTCACGGACCAGGTTCCGGACTATCTGGCGGAGCGGTCCATCGGCAATCTGACGTATTACGGCAACCAGAACATGTTCTACGGATATGCCAATGACGATTGGCATGTGACGAAGAATCTATCCTTGAACCTGGGCTTGCGTTACGAGTTCACACAGGTGCCACTATCGCAACGTGCATGGCAGCCACTGAACTCGATCTCAAACGTTCCGGGGCTCATTACGTTCGCCGCTCCGACCGCGCAGAAAACGAATTTCCTGCCGCGTATTGGGTTCGCCTGGTCCCCAGGATCCAGCGGCACAACCTCCATCCGCGGCGGATTCTCGATGTCGACGGATGTGCTATACGACAACCTTGGTCTGCTATCGGCGGCTCCGCAGGTACAGCAAACGTGCGATGCCCCCGGAAACATGACCGCAGCTTGCTTCTGGCAGGATCCGACAGTGGCGGGAAACAGCGGTTTCCTGGCAGGCGGCGGCTTGCCGTTCACTGCGACGATTCCGCCAATCACAGATCCGATCGCCGCCCGCGAAGCAACTTCGGGATACATCCCGAATCAGCAGCTACCCTACGCGGAGACGGTCACGTTGGGAGTCCAGCACATCTTCGCCAATAAGTACACGGCCGAAGTTCGGTATGTGGGAACTCGCGGTATTCACCTGCCTGTGCAGATGCGACTGAACCGGCAGAGCAGAACGTCAGCAACGTTGAACCTCCCGTACTATTTCAGCGCTCCGACGCAGGCTGAACTTGACGGCCTGACTACTACCTACGAACAGATCAATGCCAACCCCAACTATGTTCCGGCCTATGCCGATCAGGGGTTTGACGGGGCCAGCGTGGTGGGATTCATGCCTTATGGCAGTTCGAAGTACAACGGCTTGCAGACCTCGTTGAAGCGCAGCTTCAGCAACGGTTTGCAATTCCAGGTGGCCTGGACCTGGAGTCATGCGATGGACAACTCGACGGCAGACGTGTTTTCGACATATCTGACGCCACGTCGTCCGCAGGATTTCCAATGTTTCCAGTGCGACTGGAGTGATTCTGCTCTAGACCGGCGCCATCGAGTGACGGTAGAGATGCTGTACGACCTGCCGTTCCTGAAGCACAGTGACAGCTGGCTGCAGAAGAACATTGTCGGCAACTGGGAAATAAGTCCCGCATATACATTCCAGTCACCGGAATTCGCCACCGTGCAAAGCGGGGTGGACGCCAACGGGAACGGTGATACTGCGGGCGATCGTGCCTTCATCAATCCAGCCGGGGTAAAGGGTACGAGCGGCAGCTACATTCCCCTATGCACGACTGGAGCGATCACGGCGGACGTCACTTGCGGCAGTTCCGACAGCTATCCATATCTGGTTGCCTACCAGGCGGATACTCCGAACGCCTACTACAACCAGGCTGGCAAATACTCGTGGCCGAATGCCCGGCGGAACACTCTGGCGATGCCACACACCAACAATTTCGATCTGTCGGTAGTGAAGCGCGTAAATATTACCGAAACGCAAAACGTGGAGTTCCAGGCGCAGTTCCTGAACTTCTTCAATCACGCACAGAATCTGCCAGGAGCAATCAGCGACGTCGTTCCACTGGGCTACACGACAAACAGCACACTCGAGATGCTGATTCCTGGTTCGCCCAACTTCAACCAGCCGAAGACCGTGTTCACGAACCATCCACGGGAGATGGTGCTGGTCTTGAAGTACACGTTCTAGAAGTTTAGGGTTGTGACTCGGGGAGCCGCGAGGCTCCCCATTTTTATTGCTCCGGAGGACTGCGTTAAGGCGTTCCGTTGCTCAAGCAGAAAACTCGATTCATCCTGCCGCTATTTTCTATTTGACCCAGAATCCCAGTCGCAGTACTGTATGCCGCAATAGGACGTATTTGGGGTGGGGTGATGACAATCCACGTCGTTTCCCTGGGGATCATTCTGGTTCTTGGTGCGAGGTGCGCGGCTCAGCCGACTTGCGCCCGCGCTGAAGCTTCGGATCCAACGATCACGGTTACGCGCGATTTCCTGCAAACCCTCCAACACGCTTCCAAAGGCGACCGTGAGGCGCAGTTTCAAGTGGGCGTGAGCTATGAGACCGGTTGCGGTGTTTCCCGGGACTACACGCAAGCCGTTCACTGGTACCGGAAGGCGGCTGACAACGGGCTTCCTGGAGCGCAGAACAATCTAGGCGGGCTTTACCTGGAAGGCCGAGGCGTAGAGCAAAGTAATCAGGAGGCAAAGAAGTGGTATCTCCGCGCGGCCTCAGAAGGACATGCTGGCGCACAAAATAACCTGGGATACATGTACCAGACAGGCCGGGCAGGGCGTGATGAGAGGGATGCGCAGTCCAGCAACGATGAGGCGTTCAAGTGGTACCAAAAAGCAGCGTCTTCGGGATCAGTCGCGGGGGAACTCAATCTTGGGCTGGCATACTTCAATGGGACTGGGATTCCACAGGACTTGGAAGAGGCGTTGAAATGGTTTGTAAAAGCCGCGGGGCACGGGTCTGCGGCGGCTTGTGATCAACTCGGGCGGGTGTATCAGCACGGATGGGGAGCGCCGCGGGATTACAGCCTCGCCGACCGGTGGTATCACATGGCCATGGAGAGAGGATACCCGCAAGCCAAACAGGATCTCGCTTCGCTGAATGAGGTCGCCCATCAGGCCGCGAGTGCAGTCGGTGCAGTCCATCCCGATCCATAGGCTCATGGTCGCGGGGTCGACGAAAGGCCGAGCAAGACCCATTCGCATCTAAAATTGATTTTGGTGGTGGCGACGAAGAGTGAGTGACGCCTTCAGGGATGGGAGGAAGGATGGGTTTGAAGACGGGGCGTAAATCTCCTGACGATAAATTCTTGCATGACGTTGGCGAAGGCGGTTTCGCCAAGCCGAATCAGGGAGTTTTGCACGACCAATCCCATGGCATCGCGATCGCTTGAGGGATAGTAAAGATAAGAGATGGCGCCGGTGGCGAAGCTTCCGAGAACACCAGAGTAATTTGGCTGCCAGCGCTTGTTGTCTCCCTTGCAAATCACCGTATTGGCGACGGAATACAGGAAGCGCGATCGACCACTGCCAGTTCCCTTGTAGAAATAACGGGGATCCTGCTTGAGAACGGATGGCAGGATCGCACTTCCGATGAACGTGCCAGACAAAACGTCAGCATAGGCGGCACCGAAGCGTTTCGCATAACCTTCCATGCCTTGACCGTAGCCTGGGAAATCGTCGGTCGCTTGCTGAACTCCGGCAATGGCCGCGACACCCACGAAGGTGAAGGGATCAACGGATGACTTCCAGGCCAGCTCGAATTTTTGCCGAGGCACTAATGGAACTGCATCGGGGACGTAGCTGACAAAAAAGTTGGGAATAAAACCGAAGACGCGCTGCTTTTCCTGCTCCTGAATCTGAACTTGAGCAAGTTCCACCGGTGTAAGCGCTGTGCTGCCGACTCGCACTTCCGTCATGACCGTAGCAACCGCCAGCCTGATCACCGGAACGATGTAGGCCTCACCGGCACGCACGGTTTCCGAAACGCTTTGGGGTTCGAAGCCTTCTGCTTCAATTGTGAGCTGAAAGGGCCCGGGAGAAAGATTGGCGAAGAAGAATTGCCCATTGGGTCCGGACCGGACCTCTTGAGATTGTGATTGGTCCTCGAGAGTCAACCGCAAGTGGGCGCCGGCGACTGCGGCTCCAGCTTTATCCAAGACAGTCCCGCTAACGTACCCAGTGGAATGCGGTTCGAGCTTCTGGGGCCCGTCGGCAGGGGTTGGCCTTTGGGCGCCCGATGCGGCATGTTCACCCTCGTTAGTGATCTTGGGCTGCCAATCCTGAGCCGCGCCGGACAGAGAGAATCCGCAGAGGATTCCTAATAGGCTGAGGTAGCCCAGACCGAAGCGGAAAAAGATGATTGCTGGCGTACGGCGACCCAAGAACATCCTTCCCTGATCTCCTCAGATGATGATTTCACTTTAATCCGGTCGGTTGAACCTGTCACTTATAACAGTGCAAGACCAGTATGCACCTCGGAAAGAGAGAATGCAGGGTTCGCGCGGAACATTCGTGCGGGGATGTGCGGGCAGCGAGTTTGACCCTCTGCTTGGGAGCCCGTAAACTGGATGTGTTCTCCGCAAATCTTCATAATAATGGCGATCGAGTGGTCATCCTGCGGGAGGGATTCCTGAGTCGTTTCTGGGTGTTTCGAAGTTTGATGATGGTGGCGGTACTGGGACTGCTAGCGCCGGGGTGTCTGGCGGACGGGAATAATCCAATCACGCTGGAGACGAGTGAGACGATATTCGCCGTGCTGACGGCCTTGAATACGTGCGGCTACAACGTCAACCTCAACGCTTCCGATGCACAGAGACTGAATATCCGAGCGGAGGTGGAGAGGAATCTCAAGGGTTCGGAAGAGGCGCAGGCGACGATGAACACGATGTGCGAGTGGTATGTCGCGCATCGCGGAAGAGATCCAGAGCACGATTTATCCCAATACATTTCACTGGCTCTTTACCTGCAGGGGCCTCCGCACTTCCTTCCGAAGGTGAAAGAGGATGAACTGCCGCCAGATGCGGTGCCGATTGCGGCGTTCGGGGCGGTGCTGGAGCGGTTCTACGACAAAGCCCAGTTGCATTCGATCTGGGAGCGGCACCGGCAGAACTATGCTGCGCTGGTGGAACGCTACCACGAACCGCTGTCAAAAATGGTGTTTGACACCGATATCTACCTGAAAATGCAGTCGGGAGGATATCTGGGGAGGACATTCACGATTTACCTGGATTTCATGGGTGATCCGAATGAAGCGAACGCGCGCAACTACGGCACAGACTATGACGTAGTGGTGTTTCCATCACCCTATGCGAGCTCGACCGATCCGCTGAAGATGCCGCAAATCCGGCACGCATATTTGCATTACCTGCTCGATCCCCTGGCGGAAAAACACTTCAGCTCAATCAAGCGCATTGAACCACTGCTGCAATCGGTGAAGCGGGCGCCGTTGGAAGAAGGCTTCAAGACCGATATCTCGCTGCTGGTAACCGAGTGCATGGTCAGAGCCATTGAGATTCGAACCACGGGGACAAAGCAGACAGCCGAAGCGATGCGTTTGCAAGCAGTGGACGATGCGGTAAGGCAAGGGTACGTGCTAACGAAGTATTTCTACACTTCCCTGCTGACATTTGAAAAAGATCCAGCCGGGCTGCGCGCCGCATATTCCGACCTCCTGGACCACATCGACGTGAAGGCTCAGGAGAAGGCGGCAAACGAAGTGCAGTTTGTTCGGGCTTCAGCACCGGAGTTGGTCCAACTCTCGCGACTGGAAGACCGGCGAATGCTGGTCACTGCCGGAAAACGGCTGGAGGCGGGCGATCCCAAGGGCGCACAAGAGTTGGCGCAGCAGGCGCTGGATAAGAAGATTGGCGATCCGGGGCGGGCCCTGTTTATTCTGGCGCAGGTGGCGGTGGCGAACAAGAACCGGGAATCGGCACTGGATAATTTCCAAAAGGCAATCCAGGAGACGAAAGATCCCAAGGTGGTGGCGTGGTCGCATGTGTACATCGGCAGGATCCTGGATATGAAGGAGGATCGCGAGGCGGCCATGAACGAGTACCGCGCAGCCCTCACGACGGGAGCAGAGCTTCCAGAGGTGAAGGCGGCCGCTGAGCGTGGGCTGCAACAAGCGTACGAGCCTCCGGCGAAGCCGCAACAGTGAGCCGACAGCAAATTGCTTGCCAGCGTTCAGCTGTCAGTAAAACCTGCTTCGCTACGATAGAATGCACGGTTGCAGGCTTTGCAGGTCGAGTTGGAAATCTGAAAAGTTTCGGTCGAGGAGAAAGCATGAAGCGAGCAGCGATGGTAATCGCAGTGCTGGGAATGTGTGCGTGGAGTTTCGGGCAAAGCAACACCAAACCAGCGACTCAAAATCCACCGGCAGGGCAGGCGTCACAGCCTGCGGGACAAGCAGCCGCGCCAGCCGGGAAGCGTCCACCGGCAGCGAAGACACAGCCGGAATTTGAGGCGTACAAGGCGGCGGTGGCGCAGACAGATCCTGCGACGCTGGAAAAGTCTGCCGACGATTTTGCGGCGAAGTTTCCGGACAGCGAATTGCGGACGATGCTGTACACCGGGGCGATGCAGCGTTACCAGCAGGCCAACAATGCCGACAAGATGATCGACATGGGCAAGAAGGTGCTAGCGATTGACCCGGATGATCCGGCGGCCCTGGTTGGAATAGCGCAGGCGATGGCGGAGCGTACGCATGACACGGACCTGGACAAGGATCAGCGATACGCCGAGGCCAAGAAAGATGCGGAGCATGCGTTACAGACCATTGACACCGACATTCCAACTTCGGGCTATCCTCCGGAACAGCTGAATGCATTCAAGAACTTTCTGCGATCTGAGGCGTACCTCGTGCTAGGCACGTTGTCGTTCAAAGCCAGTAATTGGGCGGATGCCGAGACGAATCTGCGAAAGTCCATTGACGCCCTACCGCAGCAACCCGACACGCTCGCGATCTTTCGCTTGGCGGTTGCGCTCGATATGCAAAACAAGTATCCGGAAGCGATGAAAGTCATCGATCAGGCTGTGGAACTGACCAAGGACCAGCCGGATTCCGGAGTGGGCAAAGCCGCTCGGGCCGAGAAAGACCGTCTGACGAAGCTAACCGGCGGCGCGGCTCCGGGGACCGCGGCGCCCAAGAACTAGGTTTCGGACGGCCCGCCAGTTTCTTGAAGAAGGCTGGTCGAGCTGCGCTCGACGGACAGCCGAAGGCGGCTGTCCCCATATTTGGTGGCAGTCCCACATATGAAGGAACGGGAAATCACGGCGCTGGAAGAGGGGCTTGGCTACCATTTTCGGCGGCGGGCCGTCATTGAACAAGCGGTTACGCACAGTTCGCAGGCGCGAGAGCAGGAAGCGCAACAGGCGGGCGAAAGTAAGTACAAGGTCAGCGATAACGAGCAACTGGAATTCCTGGGAGATGCGGTGCTGGCGCTGGTAACGAGCGAGGAACTGTTCCAGCGATTCCCGCAATTCCGGGAGGGCGAACTCTCGAAGCTTCGGGCGCACCTGGTCAGCGAACGGCATTTGATCCGGGTGGCACAGCAACTCGAACTGGGCCACTATCTGCGGCTGGGACGAGGCGAAGAAAAGAGCGGCGGACGGGGAAAGACGGCGTTGTTGGTGGACGCTCTGGAGGCGATTCTGGCCGCGATTTATTTGGACGGCGGGCTGGAAGTGGCGAGGGAATTTGTTTTGCGCAACGTGATTGCCCCGGAACTGGAGCGGATGGAACGCGGCGGCGGCACACTGCCGGTTACGGATTTCAAGTCGGCCTTACAGGAGGCGGTGCAGAGTCTTGGCCTGCCCCAACCCGCTTACGTGCTGGTGGAGGAAGCAGGTCCAGAGCATAGCAAGACATTTACGGTCGAGGCCCGCCTGCACATGAAGAACGGCAAGGACGCCGAGTTTGTAGGGCGGGCGCAGGGTTCGACGAAGAAAACCGCGGAGCAAGACGCCGCCCGGCAACTATTGACGTTCCTGGCTTCTCGCCCGAAGCCGACCGAAGGAAAGACGACGGCACGGAACTCGCATTCGGTGGATAAGTAGATTTCATGGATTCGTTCAACCACCCTGTTGTTTCTCCACCGCCTGTGGATGGCCCGCTGGATCTCCCTGTCGTTCCACCAAGTGCGCCGGCTCAGCCGCCGCAGCGCCATATCGTAACCACCTTCGGCAGCGATGTGATCGGATCGCTGCAATCGTTGATGGGCACGGTGGTGATAGCGATCTTCGTGATCACTTTCATCGTGCAGGCCTTCCAGATTCCCTCGGAGTCGATGGAGAATACCCTGCTGGTTGGGGACTATCTGCTCGTCAACAAGCTGTGCTATGGCGGACCCGGGATTGGCGACCATGTGATGCCGTATCAGAAGATCGCGCGCGGGGACATCATTGTGTTCCATTATCCGGTGGATCCGCAGCAGCACTTTGTGAAGCGTGTAATTGGCGTGCCTGGAGATCATCTGCGCATGGAGAGAAAGAGGGTCTTGATCAATGGCAAGCCACTCGACGAACCCTATGTGCGATTCCTGGAGCCCGCGAATAATCTATTTCGCGACAACTTCCCGCGAGTCGATATCCCGGCGATTGGACTGGAAGGAAAGTGGTGGCTGGAGATGCGGAAGCTAGTGGAAGACGGCCAGTTGATTATTCCCGAGGGACATTATTTCGTCATGGGGGATAACCGGGATGACAGCCAGGACAGCCGGTATTGGGGCTTCGTGCCGCGGGAAAACATTATCGGAAGGCCGCTGGTGATTTACTGGTCGGTGAAGAATTGGGATCGGGATCCGTCGGCCTCGGCGCTGGGAAGGCTGTATCACGTCGCGTATGCCGTCACCCACATCTTTCAAATCACCCGCTGGAACCGTACGCTCCGACTGGTACACTGAGTAGGTCAGGCGGCTTCGTCAGGGTGGAAACCCACAGGGCTAAAGCCCGGAATGTTTGTGCGGTAAGGGCACGGGTGAAGCCGTGGCCCATACCAAACTCTGCGGGGCCTGAAGAACTCAAGGGACGAGAGCGAGCGGCAAAGTTACGGCCGACACGGAAGAGAAAGTGGCGAAAAAAGAATCGAACGTAGAGAACAACGTCGCGGTTGCGAAGGCGAAGGAATCGGCAGCACTAAAGCCGAAGGACAGCGAGGCGGAAGAGAAGCCCAAAGAAACCACGGTTGAGTTTCTGGCATCGCTGGCCGCCGTGCTAGTGACGGGATTGTTCATCATCACGTTTGTGGTACAGGCGTTCGAGATTCCGTCGAGCTCGATGGAAAACACCCTGCTGATTGGCGACCACGTTTTTGTAAACCGCATTCAATTCGCTCCCAAAAGTTCGTGGGTAGGTCCTCTGCTTCCCTACCGGGACGTGCATTTCCGGGATATTGTGGTGTTCTTGTCGCCGGCGGAACCTGGACTCTATGTGGTCAAGAGAATCATTGGGTTACCCGGCGACCGCATCCATCTGCGGAACGGCGTGGTGTATCGCAACGGTCAGGCGCTGGACGAACCGTACGTATTGCACGACCGCGACACGATGGATCCTTATCGAAACAATTTTCCGGCGGTGCCGCCCACAGACGATCCGAATGTGTCGCCGAACTGGATGGTCGATTTGCCGTCCTACGTTCAAGGCGACGATATCGTGGTTCCCCCGGACCATTACTTTGCGATGGGAGACCATCGCGGCGTGAGCCTGGACAGCCGCTACTGGGGATTCATTCCCAAACCCAATATTATCGGGCGCCCCATGTTCATTTATTGGTCGTTTGAAACCCCGGATGATCAATACAGAAAAACAGCATGGGGAGATCGAATTTTATTTCTCGGCAAAGTGGTCCTGCACTTTTTCGATGAGACCCGATGGAAGCGGACGCTCCAGTTTGTAAGATGAGGCCCCTCGAAATTCCAGTAGGGTCGCGGTGAAGCTCTTCTCCTCGAAGCGACGAATCGTTGCGGCGGCAGCATTGATCGTGCTGGCGCTGTTCCTGTTACGACCAGGCGCGTCCCGTTTGCAGTCTCGAATCGCGTCCTCCATCAGTTCGGCGGTCGGAAGGCCGGTTGAGATTGGCCCCGTACATCTCCGACTGTTACCTCGGCCGGGATTCGACTTGGAAAACCTAGTCGTGTATGACGACCCCGCGTTCGGAGCCGAGCCTATGCTGCGGGCGAGCGAAGTGACGGCTAATCTGCGCCTGATTTCGCTGATGCGCGGGCGTTTGGAAATTTCGCGACTCGATCTGACCGAACCGAGCCTGAATTTAGTGCATGCGGAGGACGGGCGCTGGAACCTGGAGGCGCTTCTGGAGCGAACGGCACACATCCCACTGGCTCCGACTGCGAAACCGAAGTCGGAAGCGCGCCCCGGATTCCCTTACATTCAAGCCACCTCAGCGCGGATTAACTTCAAGAACGGTCCGGAGAAAAAACCGTACGCACTGACGAATGCAGATTTCTCGTTGTGGCAGGATTCGGAGAACAGCTGGGGAGTGCGGCTGAAAGCGCAGCCCTTTCGCAGCGATTTGAATTTGAATGACATGGGCATGCTGCAAGTATCGGGAACGTGGCAACGCGCGAATACGCTGCGCGAAACTCCGATGCGATTCATGGTGGAGTGGAACCGCGCACAACTCGGCCAACTCACGAAATTTTTCACGGGAAACGACCAAGGCTGGCGCGGAGACCTCGTGCTCGATGCAACGGTGTCGGGAACTCCGACGAAACTGCAGATTACCGGCGACGGCTCCATTCAAGATTTTCGACGGTACGACATTACGAGTGGGCAGGCGCTTCGGGTGGCCGGCCATTGCGATGGGGAGTACAGCTCAGTCGATCACGAAGTTCACGGGCTTCTGTGTAGCGCTCCCGTCGGGTCGGGAATGATCACGCTGCAGGGCGACATGGGGCTGCCGAGGAGTGCTAGCTACGCGTTGACGTTGACGGCTGACAACGTGCCTGCGAGCGCTGCGGCAATGCTGGTGCAGCGCGTGAAAAAGAATCTGCCAGAGGATCTGGTTGCGGACGGAACGATTGGCGGCAGTTTGCACTTGGAGCGAAACTCCGCGACGGCGTCGCAGTTGCGCTTCGAAGGAAGGGGAGAATTCGACGATTTGCGCGTCGCCTCGACCGCAAGCAAGGTAGAAGTGGGTCCGGAGACCCTTCCCTTCTTGCTGACTTCCGACGGTTCCGAGACGGGTCCGGCGTTGCGAAGACTCGCCAGCCACGGCAAAACCTCGAGCATGCGGTTTCCAGATGGCCCGCATGTTGAATTCGGGCCCTTTCCGGTGACGCTGGGACGTACGCCGTCGACCGCTCGAGGATGGGTGAACCGCGGTGGTTACAGCCTTTCGGTTGTGGGAGAGGCCGAGATTGCGAGATCGTTGCAGGTAGCTCGGATGCTGGGACTTCCTGCGTTGCAATCGAGCGCCGAGGGAACGGCGCAGGTGGATTTGCGAATCGCTGGATCGTGGGCGGGGCGGAGCAATGGAACGACCTCTGGCTTCACGGGCCCGCAAGTGACGGGATTGGCGAAGTTGCGGAATGTTCACATCGCCATAGGTGGCGCGGCAAGCCCGGTCGAAGTCGCTTCGGCAGACATGCAGCTCTTCCCGGACTCGATCCGCGTAGCGAAGTTGAACGCAAGAACAGGATCCACACTGTGGATGGGTTCCATGGAAATGCCGCGCGGGTGTGGAAGTCCCGGGGCTTGTGAAGTACATTTCGTCCTGAGCGCAAATCAGATTGCTCTCGCTACGCTCCACGACTGGGTGAGTCCAAGCCCGAAGGAGCGGCCGTGGTATCGGGTGCTTGAATCGAACGCGAAAACGGGACCGTCATTCTTGACGAGTGTTCGCGCGTCGGGGCAGATCATCACAGAACGATTGCAGGTGCAGCGGTTGACAGCAACGCGAGTCTCCGCGAAGGTCGCTCTCGACAGCGGGAAGCTGCGAATCTCGGAGTTCAATGCGGATTTTCTGGGCGGCAAGCATCGCGGACAATGGCAGGCGGACTTTCGTGAGAAGCCGTCGGTGTGCGAGGGCAGCGGTAGCTTGAACGGAATCTCGTTGGACGGGCTTGCGGATGTGATGAACAACAAGTGGATCGCGGGCACGGCGAGCGGGACATATGCGGTGAAAGGAACGTGCAACCCGGAGTTCTGGACCTCCGGAGAAGGTACGCTGCGATTTGCAACGAGGGATGGGCGGTTGCCTCACGTCGCACTCAGCGAGGATGCGGGTACTTTCAAGGTCACCGAGTTTTCGGGGCAAGCTCGATTGCATGCGGGAGAAATCGAGATGAAGGACGCTAGCCTGGAATCGCCCGACGGAAAATTCCGGTTGAGCGGGACTGCATCGCTACAGGGCGAGTTGGACTTCAGGTTGGTGCGAACTCCGAATGGCGGATCGGGGTCGGGATACACAATTACCGGTACGCTGGAGGAACCGCACGTAACTCCCGCGACGGGCGGTGAGACTCAGGCGCGGCTCAAGCAGTAGGAGTAAAGGCGCGGACGAGTGCGCCTTCGTGTTCTCAAAGGATCGCGGCGTTCGCAGCCATACCAAAGTAATTACGGGACGTAGCCGGGGCCGCGCAGGACCTTCCCGGGCAGAGCGCCCGTCATCTTTCCTTGATCGATGACTGGCACCCCGTTCACTAAGACATACTCCATTCCTTCCGACAACTGATTCGGGTTATCGAAAGTCGCGCGGTCACGCACGGTGGCGGGATCGAAAACTACGACGTCGGCCCACATGCCGGCTTTAAGGACTCCGCGATCGGTCAGGCGCATACGCTGCGCGGGCAGCGCTGTGAACTTGCGGATGGCATCTTCCAGGGTCAGAACTTTTTCTTCACGGACGTACTTGCCCAGAATGCGCGGGAACGTTCCGTAGGCACGCGGGTGCGGATGCGACTGGCCGAGAATTCCTTCTGGAGAAGTGCCTTCGGAATCGTTGTCGACGGCGACCCAGGGCTGCTGCAGAGCGAGGGTAACGTCGGGTTGCGACATCCCGAAGACGGCCACTTCGGCGGAGGGATCCTGGATAAGGAGATCGAAGAGAGCGTCCATGGGATCTTTATTCCAGAGCTTGGCGATTTCGGAGAGTCGCTTGCCGAGAAGAGGAACCAGGCTGGAATTCTCAACGGCGCCGAGCATGATGGCATCGGGGCCGGGAATTTCCTGCCATTCGTTGTCCCAATCTTTGGATGGAGTCTGCAGGTCTTTGCGGATTCGAGCACGCGTAGCGGGATCTTTCAGGCGCTCGACAAGCTTTACGTCGCCGCCATCGTGCGCCCATGGCGGCACGAAGGCGGAGAAGCCGTTGTACCAGGCAGTATAGGCGTAAGTGTCGGCACTGACATCGGCTCCGGCAGCACGCGCGGCGTTGATCTTGGCTACGACTTCAGGCATGTGTCCCCAGTTATCTTTGCCCGCCACCTTGAGGTGCCAGATTTCCACCGGGATGTGACCGTCGCGACCGATGCGAAGAGCTTCGTCAATGGAGTCGAGAACAGAATCGCTCTCGTTGCGCATGTGGGTGGCGTAGATGCCCCCAAGCTTTCCGGCTTCGGCGGCGAGCGCGATCAATTCTTCTGTCTTAGCGTAGGGGGCTGGCGTGTATTCGAGCGAAGTGGAGACGCCGACGGCCCCGTCTTTCATGCCCTCGCGTACGAAGTCTCGCATTTGCTCCAGTTGCGCGGGAGTGGGTTGCTTGTCGTCATCGCCCAGCACCATGCGGCGAACTTGGGTGGCACCGACATAGCTAGCAAGATTGATGCCGATTCCCTGCTTTTCGAGGCGTGCAAAATATTGGCGGAAGGTGCGCCAATCAGGAGTGACTTTGAAATGCTCAAACCCGCTACGATCGGACTCGATGATCGCGTCGTTGAGTGGAGCGATGGAGCCACCCTCGCCAGTGATTTCAGAGGTGATGCCCTGATAAATTTTTGAAGGCAGGCGTGGGTCGACCAGAATGGTCAGTTCAGATTGTCCGAGCATGTCGATGAAACCGGGGGCAACGACCTTGCCGACCGCGTCGACAGTGCGCTTGCGTGGGGCGGCGGAGAGATTGCCGATGGCGGCAATTTTTCCGCCGCGGATGCCGAGGTCTCCGGAATACCAGGGGGAACCGGTGCCGTCGATGATGTGGCCATTGGTGATGACGAGATCGAAGGCAGGAGTTTGGGCAAAGAGGGTGGCAGAGGCGAATAGAATGATTAGAATCAAGAAAACTCGCGTTGCTTTCAGCGAAGCTCGGCCTTCCACAATTTTCCTCTCCACGCATTTCGTGCTTGTCATAGAACTTGCTCCCTCAGGGGCTGAAGCCCAAGTCATTCTGTTACGCGTTCCGGCACGACTGAAGTCGCGCCCTTCCCGGTTCTGCCACTTACGACCCGATTGCTTTCGTGCCCTCCCCTGAGAATGGCTCGTTCGACGATTGCGTTAATACTTCACCTTTCTCCTACCCGTTACGGAAGATGATGTTGCGCGCTAGGCGACGGAACTTGCGCCTTTCCGGATACGCGACAGGGTTCCTCCCAGGACGATCCAAGCTCCAAGCGCCAGCCATTCATAAATACTGAAATGGCCGGGAACGAGCGGGACCAATTTCATCAAGGCCATTGCGACTCCTACTGCTAAACCAAACCATGCCACTGCGCTCTCGGTGAATGACAATGACATCACGGAGGGCTTCGAGTGTGCCAGCGCTAAGCAAGCAGTACAGGTTGCTGACCATCCAATCGCGCAGGCGACAGATCCGACCTCGGTAACGGGAACAAGAATTGCATCGCCCAGCAACATGCAAGCCGCGGTGGCGAGGCCGACGCAGAGGACCGCGGTCGAAGGAGTGTGATACCGGGAGTGGACCCTTCCGACTCGGCAATCGACCATGCCGCGACGGCCTAACGCAAAAAACAGCCGGCTGGCGGCTACGAAGTTTCCGTTGAAGCATTTGAAGAGCGAGAGCAGGGCGGCGGCGAGGATGATATTCACGATCCAGCGAGAGCCCAGCGCTTGCTGGAAGGCCACGGCCGTCATGAATTTCTCGCCGGTCAACTGCCGCCAGGGAGCGACGAATGCTACTGCTGCGACGATGACGGCATAAAAGACAATTCCGATGAAGATTGCCATCCAGATGGCGCGGAAGAAGCCTCGGGCGCGGAAGTCAGGACTGGCTTCTTCCGCGGCTTTGCCTACGGATTCGAAGCCAGTCATGAAGTAGGGGACAATCTGAATGACCAGAAGAATCGAAATTAGCGGCGTGTGCGTGAACAGAGGCTGGATGTTAGCAGGCGAACCGCGGCTTATACCAAGAGCGACAAAAACGATGAAGAGGGCGAGCGTGCCGAAGCTGGTCCAATTCTGAAAGGTGGCGCTGAGACGGATGCCGCGATAATTCAGCACCGTCAGCAAAGCAGTCAGGGCCAATCCGATGACGAGGTGGGGGAGGAAGACGGGGCGACCGGCGATGCGATAGAGTTCCACCGAGTCGAGGCCGGGGATGATGTATCCCGCGATGCGGCCTACCGCGACGGCTTCCCATGGACAGACGATGAAATAGGCCAGCGTCATCATCCATCCGGTGGCAAAGCTCGCGGGACGCGAGAAGGCCGCGGCGGTGTAGGCGATTTCTCCGGCGGCGTCAGGCATGGCGACGACCAATTTGCCGTAGACCCACCCGATCGGGAGCAAGAGCGCGCCGCCGATCACGAAGCCAAGGAATGCCCCGAGGGCGCCACCCCGGAGAAGCCAGTCATCCATAATGACGAGCCAGCCGACGCCGACCATGGTCCCCCAACCAAGACTGAAGTAGTCGGTAGCGCGGAGTTGGCGGGCGAGAGTGTTCACGGGTCCGGGTTCGATGGAGGGTGGCGCGAATTATAAAGCATTTGCGGTGTGCTATGGTTGACTGCCCGCGGCAGGCCCGCATTTTCGAGAGAGATTGCTTATGCAACGTTATGAATATCGCGTTCTGAATCCGGTTCCAGCAGCTGAGAAAGCATTTCTAGAGTGGATTGACGGACTCGATCGGGAGTTCATGAATCGCGATCCGGAACATCGCAGTGACGCCGTGCGCAATGCGCTACACCAGCTGTACTTGGGGGGCCCGTACGCGGCGCCCGCTGGAGCGGCAGCCGAGCAGGTACTGGTACATTCGTTCGATCCGCGCAATGCGACGCTGGAGCCGGAATATTACGGCGATGTGGATGCCGCGAAATATGCAGAGCGCAAGCCGCTGATCTGGTTTTGGATGATGTTTGACCGGTCACCACTGGGACTGAATCACGGGCTGGGATATCGGGTGCGCGCCATGCTGGCACGCCATATCTTCAAGCACTGCGGCAACAACGTTAAGATTTTCCACAACGTCGAGTTTTCCTTTGGCTACAACTTGACGGTTGAGGACAACTGCACCATTCACAAATATGTACTGCTCGATGACCGTGGAGAAATCATCATTCATGAGGGATGCTCGATTTCCGACTATGCCAACGTGTATTCGCACTCGCATGATCTAAATGACGGCATGTTGGTGGAGAATCACAAGACAGAGATTGGGCCGCGGGCGCGAGTGACCTATCACGCGACCGTGCTGAGCGGGGTCAAGGTGGGGGAGCACGGAATTGTTGGTTCGATGGGCGTTGCTTCGAAGGACGTTGCGCCCTATCACATTGTGGGCGGAATTCCTGCGAAGCCGATCAAGGTGAAGTCGATCGCGCCGGAGGAGTTGCGGCGAGCACTGGAGAAACAATAGGCGCTTCGCTTGTGCGAGCGGAATCGCCGGGCTGCGCCCGGCGCACAGCCGAGGGCGGCTGTCCCCACTAGTCTGTAGCGCCTCCTTGGCCGCGTCAATGGGGGGTTTGCATGTTAGTATCGAAGTCAGCCCTGCATGACATTTCTACACTCTGATCCGGACTGCCAGCCGTCCATTATGGGCCAGGCTTCGTGGCGTGGGGCTTCCTAGACAGATGACAGCTTCTTCCAAATCTCGCAAGCGCGTGCTCAGTGGCATGCGCTCGACTGGCAAACTACACTTAGGCAACTACGTTGGGGCGCTACAAAATTGGGTGCGGATGCAGGACGATTACGAATGTTTTTTTATGGTCGCCGACTGGCACGCCTTGACGACGGATTACGCCGACACTTCAAAAATAAAAGAGAATTCTCTTGAAGTCGTACTGGATTGGCTGGCGGCAGGGCTTGATCCGGAAAAATCGGTGATCTTTATTCAGTCCCATGTGCCGGCGCATGCGGAGCTGCACTTGCTGTTTTCGATGATCACGCCGCTGGGATGGCTGGAGCGCGTACCGACCTACAAAGAACAACGAGACAATATCAAGGACAAGGATCTGGGGACTTACGGGTTCCTCGGCTATCCAGTTCTGCAATCGGCGGACATTCTGGTTTACAAGGCCGATTGCGTTCCGGTGGGCGAGGATCAAGTGGCGCACGTGGAGCTGACGCGCGAGATTGCGCGGAGGTTTAACGGATTTTACGGAGCGGAGAACAGGAACGTGTTTCCTGAGCCGCAGGCGCTGCTTACCCCAGCGGCGAAGCTGCCGGGCACGGACGGACGCAAGATGTCAAAGTCGTACGGAAACACGGTGATGTTGACGGATCCGGAGCCAGTGGTGCGGCAGAAGCTGAAGACGATGGTGACCGATCCGGCGCGGGTGCGAAGATCGGATCCGGGAAACCCGGATGTGTGTCCGGTGGGAGATCTGCACAAAATCTTCAGCGACAAAGATACGATGGCGAAAGTGAATGAAGGGTGCCGGTCGGCGGGGATTGGGTGCATCGAGTGTAAAGGATGGGCGGCCGACGCGCTGGTAAAGCTTCTGAATCCGATGCAGGAGCGTCGCAAGAAATTCGAGGAGAATCCGCGGCTTGCCTGGGATATTCTGGAGGCTGGCACGGAGCGGGCGCGGAAGGCCGCGGGCGAAACGATGCGCGATGTGCGCGCGGCGATGGGGATGTCGTTGGAGTATGAGGGACCGAAATAGAGGCGAAGTTCTCACCCGTAGGTGAGGTGATGCACGCAGATGCGTAGGTCCTTCCCTTCGCTCAGGATGACAAGAGTTAAAGCTGATGACAGAAAATTCAAAACACGTTGCAGTGAATGAAGCTCTGGCGCCGGCGATCGCTGCAGGGGCAGCGGCCAGGGATTCGAAGAAGGAAGAGAGCGATTCGCCGTTTGCGGTTGCGGTGACCGATGTTTACGAGGGGCCTCTCGACCTGCTGCTGGACCTGATCCGCAAACAGGACATCGACATTTATGACATACCGATCGCGAAGATCACGGCTCAATACCTGGCGTACGTCGAGAAAATTCGTGAACTCGATGTGAACATTGCGGCTGAGTTTATTTACATGGCTGCGGTGCTGATTCACATCAAGTCGAAGATGTTGCTGCCACGTGATCCGGATGCGACTGGGGAGGAGCAGGAAGATCCGCGGAATGAATTAGTCAACCGACTGCTGGAGCATGAGAAATTCAAGTCGGCGGCGCAGATGCTCTTGCAGAAGCAGCAGATTGAAGATGCGGTGCTGTCGAATCCATCTCTAAAGGAATTCATGGAGGCGGAAGGCACCGAGCCGGAGATCGCAGCCGATGTGATCGACCTGGTCAAGACCTTTCAGCAGATTTTGGAGCGGGTGCGTACGCGTCCCGTCCTGAATGTTGATGAGGAAACGGTCACCGTCGGGCAGATGATCGATTATCTGCGGCGGCGGCTGTCGTTGGAAGAGCGACCGATCCGGTTGAAGCAATTGCTCATGCGGGTGCCGTCGCGACATGCGTTGGTATGCATGTTCCTGGCGCTACTGGAGATGGTACGGTTGCAGGCAATCCAGGTACGGCAGGAGAAGATGTTCGGGGAGATCGCGGTTCGGAAGCATACGCACTTCGACGAGATTATGAAGGAACAGTCGGCGGTGCGGGATGACTGGCGGTAAGGAGTCAGTAGGCAGGAGTCAGCAGTCAGGTCAACGCGGCATCGCAGACTCTTGCTAATGATCACATCTATGTCACTCAAAGCTCAACTCGAAGCAATTATTTATGCGGCGGAGACGCCAATCACGCTGGAACAGATGACGCGCCTGGTGAAAGAGACCGTCATCGCGGAAGGAGCGGCGGACGAGGCGGAGATGAAGTCGCGCGTCCGCTCATCTTTGGAAGAACTCGTCGGGCAATTTGGCTCGCCGGATCATGGCATTGAGATTCGGCAAGTGGCGGGCGGTTATCGGATGTCGACCAAGCCCGAGCAACACGAGGTGGTGCGAGCGTTTGCGAAGAGTTTGAAGCCGCCAATCCGGTTGTCATTGCCGGCATTGGAGACGTTGGCGGTGATCGCGTATAAACAGCCGGTGACCGTGCCAGAGATCAACGACATTCGGGGCGTTGATTCGGGCGGAGTGATTGGGACACTGCTGGATCGGAAGCTGATTACAACGGCGGGGCGCAAGCAGGTGATTGGGCGTCCGATTCTCTATAAGACGACGAAGGAATTTCTGATGAGGTTTGGGTTGAAGGATGTGAACGAGTTGCCCAGCATGGAGGAGTTCGAGAAACTGGTGGCGGAATCGTTTCAGGCGGAGTTGCTTCCGGCTGAAAGTACGCCGACGGCAGAGGCTGCACCGGCTGCGGAGGACCAAGTATCCGAAGTGGAACCCGAGGGTGAGAGTGTCTCGGAGACGGAGAAGGCGGGATAGAGTTCGGTTGTGTCGTCCCTATGCGACTTGTTCCTCTTTACCGTCTGCTGACCCAGAGCTAAAAGCGCTGGGCTAAATTGTTTCGCTCCTGGCGGGCTTTTGAATCGAGCATCGCCGGATGCGCCTGAGCTTTATACCGCAAGGTTTCGGATTTCATTATGCCGCTGGAACGGCTCCAAAAAATAATCGCTGCTGCTGGAGTTGCTTCCCGCCGGAAGGCGGAAGAGTTGATCTCTTCGGGGCACGTGCAGGTAAACGGGGCGGTGGTCACCGAACTGGGCAGCAAGGCTGATCCGGAGACGGATCATGTGCGGGTGAATGGGAAACTGCTGCACGGGGTGGAGCGTCACGTCTATCTTTTGCTCAATAAGCCGAAAGGGTATGTGACGACCATGAGCGATCCGGAAAAACGACCGACCGTAATGGATCTGATTCGCGGCGTAAAGGGGCGCGTCTATCCGATCGGGCGCCTGGACTATGCCAGTGAAGGACTATTGCTGTTGACCAACGATGGTGAACTGGCGCATCGCCTGATGAAAGCGGCGTCGCACGTTGCCAAGACTTATGTCGTAAAAGTTGCGGGCACACCGAAAGAAGAAGCGATTGCGAAGTTGCGCGCGGGTGTATCGATTGCGACAGACGATGGCAAGCGGGTCAAGACCGGTCCGGCGCTGGTGCGCGTGGTGAAAGAGGCAGCGAATCCGTGGTACGAGATCACGCTGGTGGAGGGGCGAAACCGGCAGATCCGGCGCATGTTTGAGGCGGTGGGACATCACGTGGAGAAGATCAAGCGAGTTCGGTACGGACCGCTGGCTCTCGATGTTCCTCCCGGAAAGTTTCGATCGCTCACGTTGAGGGAAATCGAACGACTGAAATCCGCCAGCACTGCGACGGCGGGCAAGAAATCCGCAAAGTAATCTACGGCGAGCATGAGCCGATTTTTTGATCTGGTTTCCAAGCCGGCGCGCGAGATGGGCGGCTTTTTGCCAGTGCCTTTGCCGAAGAAAACTCCCGCAAAGGCTCAGGCGCGAGTCATCAAGCTCGACTCCAATGAGAATCCTTTTGGTCCTTCGCCGCGTGCCCTTGAGGCCATGCAGTCGGCGCTCACGTCGGCGAACTATTATCCGGACGACGACTGCGGGGAACTACGCCGGAAGTTAGCTGCCCATCACGATGTTGGAATCGACCAAGTGCTGGTGACAGCCGGATCCACGGCATTGCTCGGGTTGCTGTGCCAGACCATGCTGGCTCCGGGCCGGAATGCGGTGACCAGTGAGCAATCGTTCATCGTTTATTCAATGGCTGTGCACGCTACGGGAGCGCAGTTGATTGAAGCTCCGATGCGCGAAGACAGATTTGACCTAGCCGCGCTTCTGGCTGCAATCAACGAAGAGACCCGCCTCGTATTTCTGGCAAATCCGAACAATCCTACGGGAACGATGCTGGAGGCGGCAGAAATCGACAACTTTATCGCCGAGGCCCCGAGTCACGTTGTGGTGGTTGTGGACGAAGCCTACTATGAGTTTGCGATGCGCTTCGCGGACCGGCGCAAAGTGGAATACTCCCATTCGTTGCAGCACGTCCGCCAGGGGGCAAGCGTCATCGTGCTGAGAACGTTTTCGAAGGCGCACGGTCTGGCGGGGTTGCGCGTCGGCTATGGCTTGGGTCCGGCGGAATTGCTGGCTTACTGTGCGCGGATGCGCGATACCTTTTCCGTATCATCAGCGGCGCAAACGGCGGCAATCGCGGCACTCGATGATGCGAAGCATATTGAGCGTGTCGTGTCGAATAACGCGGAACAGGCGCAGATTCTAGGAGTTGGTTTGTCGGAGTTGGGATACCGGGTAGTTCCCACGGCAGCAAACTTTCTTTACTGCGATGTTAATGAAGATGCTTCCGTACTTGCGGGTCGACTTCGGGATGAAGGTGTCAGCGTGCGCCCTCTCGGAGCATGGGGAGCACCCAGTTCTATCCGAGTAAGCATCGGCACACCAGAACAGAATCAAATCCTTCTGCTTTCGATTCGCCGAATTGTCGCAAACGGAACGTCGTCGCCGGTCGATTCGAGCGCGAACTGCTAGACGGAAGAATAGGACGCTCGTCTACATCACGCATTAAAGCCTGGAGGATCAATGAGACGGTTGCTAACCGTTGCTCTTGTGTTGATGACAGTCTCGTGCATGGCCGCCAGCGGTCAAACTTCCGTCAACGCTGGCGAACCATCCGCCAACCCGGATTTTCGAGAACTGACATGGGACAGCTATCTCGACAAGGTGCAGGGCGCATGGATGGGGAAGATGATTGGCGTGACCTTTGGCCAGCCGTGGGAGTTTCAGTATCAGAACACGCCGATAGGCTTCGACATCACCGACTGGCCGCTCTCGCCGACTCGAATGAAGGAGTATCGGGCAAGGGCCGACAATAAGCCCGGCCAAGAAGAGTGGAATCCGGTTACTCAGGAATCCGACAACAAGAAGATTATCATCCTTCACAGCTTCATCGCGGAGTCGGAAAAGGAACATCCCAGCTTCGGCGCACCGGATAACGACGACATTTACATTAATCTGCTTTTCCTCTATTGCCTGCGCAAGTACGGAATCGATGTCGATCCCGTGACCGTCGCGCACGAATGGGATGCAAAGATCCGCAAGGTGTGGCATGCGAATGATGCGGGGCTCGAGAATATTCGCAAGGGAATCCTGCCCCCGGACTCGGGGAATCCGCGCTACAACCTGCATGCAGACGACATTGATTTCCAGATCGAGGCCGACGTTTTCGGAATGATTGCGCCCGGCATGCCGCAGGTTTCCAACCGCTACGGTGATCGCATGGGGCACATCATGAATTATGGCGATGGCGTGTACGGAGGCATGTTCATTGCTGCCATGTATACGCAGGCTTTCTTCGCGAAAGATATTCGGGAAGTAGTAGAGAAGGGGTTACTGGCAATTCCACAGCAGAGCTTGTACGCGCATCTGATCCGGGACGTAATCCGCTGGCACGATGAGAATCCGAACGACTGGTTGAAGACGTGGCATCTGGTCCAGGCGAAGTGGGGCGAGGTGGATCATTGCCCGGATGGTTATAAGCAGCCGTTCAATATCGACGCAAAGCTGAACGGCGGGTACGTGGTGATGGGCCTGCTCTACGGAAACGGCGACTGGTACAAGACCATGAATTATGCGACGCGCGCGGGGCAGGATGCCGATTGCAATCCCGCAAATGCAGCGGGGATTCTTGGGACACTGATTGGAGCGCACGCAATTCCCGCGGAATACAGGGAGCCGTTACATAATAGGTATTGGAACAAGACGCTGGCCGGGTTGCCGGATTCATACGAGATCGATGTGCTGTCGGAAGATACCGCACAGGTTGGGTTGAAGGTTCTGCTGGCGAACGGCGGCACGGTGAAGACTCGCGAAGGGAAGATGGTGCTCACAGTGCCCTATCAAGAGCCTGCGGCGCCTGCGACGCTGGAGCAGGTGCGGTGGCAGGACGATAAGCCTGTCCTGCCCTGACCTGTCCCATGATTCATCCAACGATGGTGGTAAGTCTTGCGCCTCCGAACAATCCAGCGTCTCCGCCGAGGAGAGCGCGCTTCACGACCGTCTTCCACTGCTTAATGCCAACGGACTGCGCGGTGTCCTGACTTTCGCCTGAGGAGTCGCCCGGCGCGGTCGCTGCGTAGATCAGCGAGCGTTGGTGCAATTCTTCGAACATGCTAGGGGCAAAGGCATCCCACGCGGCTGCCACATTCCCGCCGATCACATACACGGGAAGGTTGAGGACGTTCACGATATCGGCAAGCATGATTCCCAAAACGCATCCAAAGCGCCGGAAGATGCGTTGTGCGGCTTCGTCGCCTTGCATCGCGAGATCGTAGACTAATTTGGCGCTGAACTCAGCCTCAGAGCTGGCGGCTTTCGCAAGTTCCGGGGCCTGGCCAGATGCAATCGCTTCGCGCGCCATGCGTACTACGCCCGAGGCGGAAGCGTAGCGTTCGGCGCATCCGCGATTGCCGCAACCGCAGGGGACGCCGTTGGGCTCGACAGTAACGTGGCCGAACTCTCCGGCCATGCCGTTCATGCCATGGAAAATTTTTCCGTCGAGAACGATGGCGCCTCCGATGCCGGTGCCGAGCGTAAGCATGGCCATGTTGTCGACGTTGCGACCTGCGCCGAGCCATTGTTCACCGAGAGCAGCGACCTTGGCATCGTTTTCGAGAAAGATGCGAGCACCGAGGCGCCGTTCGATCTGGTCGCGGACGTGGTAGTTCTCCCAGCCCGGCAGGTTGGCAGACTTACGCACGATGCCGGCTTCCAGATCGATGATGCCGGCCACTCCAATCCCGGCTCCGAGAAAAGTGCCTCTGCTGCGGTAACGATCGGAAAGGGAGCGAATCGCGCCGCACATATTGTCGACCACATGGTCGGCGCCAAGGTCGATTCTGGTTGGCACTGTAACTTTTTCGAGAAGTTGGCCGTCCGTACTAACGGCCGCGATGCGCAGGTTGGTGCCGCCGAGATCGACTCCGATGGAAAAATCAGGCATGGGCAGAAGGGTAACAGAACTTGCGGCTCGTTATCCTGCGGTCTGCGCGGGGTGAAGAAAAATCTCAACCACGAAGGACATCAAGGTGCACGAAGGAAAAACCCAAGGTCGGCTTCGTTTTATTTCTGGCACTTCGGGCAGTAGTGGCTGCTACGGCCGGCGATCACGATGCGCTTGACGGCCGTCTTGCAGACGAGACAGGGCTCGGACTCTCGGCCATAGACGCGATGCTGAAGCTGGAAGAATCCTTCTTCGCCGTCGGAGTTCACATAGTCGGAGATAGAGGAACCACCGAGGTCAATCGCTTCTTTCAGGACCTCTCTTATTGAGGCCATGAGCTTGGCCAGCTGCTCGCGCGTGATGGTCGACGCACGCCGACGGGGACGTAGTCCGGCGCGGAATAAAGATTCATCGGCGTAGATGTTGCCGACACCGCGCAGGAGTTTCTGGTTCAGCAGGGCGCTCTTGATGGGAGTCTTGCGGCCCCGGAACAGGGCGAGGAAGCGGTCTAAGTCGATTTCGAGAGGCTCCACCCCGGCGGCATCGAAGTTGCCAGCCTGAGCAACGCTGAGCCGGCCGAAACGGCGAGGGTCCACAAAGCGAAGTTCCCTCCCGGAGGATAGTTTGAGGGTGGCGTGCGTGTGTTTCGCAACTTCGGCCTCGGGTTCGCAGACCTGCAGGCGGCCCGTCATGCCCAAGTGAACAATCCATTGAGCTGTGGAGGACGCGAGGGCAGCCTTGCCCGGGTTTGGTTGGACCTGCGACGAGGTCCGCTTTGATTTTTGGCGCGGCGCGGCTGCGGAAGGCGCCACAGGATCCTGGTCCAGGTCGAAGACGATGTGTTTGCCCATGCGGCGGACGGCGGCGATACGGCTGTGTTCAAGGGTCTTCGCGATCGCGGATGCGGAGGACTTCAAGGGCTCCTTTTTCTGACCGAGCCAGACGGATTCGATGACGTCTCCGGTGACGCGTTTGGCGAGGCCGCGGGCGATGGTTTCGACTTCGGGGAGTTCAGGCATGTTTTAGGAACGGAACATCATTTAATCATGAAGCGCACGAAGGGCTACGAAGGAAATCGGGGACCGCGCGTCCTCAGGTTCACCTGCCGCTTAGCGCACGCGCTATTTCTTAGAAACGTTCCCTGCTCCAGTTCGTGGAATGCCTTTTGTAATTCTTCCTGCGTGTTCATCAGGATGGGACCATATCACGCATACGAGCTTATCGAGCGGCTTGCCCGAGACCCCGCTAGACCGGTCGAATGGACACTTGGTCCCCAGCCCGCAAAACATTGGATGCTTACGAGTGCTGCCAGGACGCAGACACGAAAGGAGGTCAACACTCAAGCTTGGAGCCAGTGAGTGTATAATTCGCGGACTTGCACGGTGACCATGCCGTCGCTGTTTCGCGAGCTCTGAGCCACGAAGCCACCCCGTCCGTGATTTTCCCGCGGATTTCTAACAGGAGACGATGTGAAGCATACATTCCAAACGCGATTCGAAAGGGGCTCACGCCTGAAACCGGTTGCGAGTGGCGCAGCTATCTTTCTTTTCTTGCTTTTCTTACTTCTCGCACTGGCCTGCTTCGGCGAGGTGGCATCTGCTCAGACCGGATTCACGGGCATCTTCGGCGGTGGGCCCTTTTATAAGAACGCAACGAACAACATCACGGAGGTCAAGAATTCCGGACTCACCGAAGCGATAGTGTGGAGCGTCGAGGTGGGAAGCACCGGTGATTTGAACTTCAATGGAGAGTTTCCGCTCACTTCCAACGGTGTTTATATCGGCGATCAGACGCATCCTGATTTTGCCGCAAATATGGCAGCCTTGAAACAAGGAACGGTGAAGAGGATTACGTTCAGCATCGGCTCGTCAAATTTCGGAGACTGGCAAGACATCACGAACCTGGTCAAAACGCAGGGGACTGGGCCGGGCAGCATTCTCTATAAAAATTTTAAGGCTCTGAAAGCCGCCATCCCAGCTCTGGATGCGATTGATTTTGACGACGAGAACAGCTTCAATTCATCGACCACGATTGCGTTTGCAGTGATGCTGGGGCGGTTGGGTTATCACGTGATTCCCGACGCGTTCGACGACAGCAGTTATTGGACGAACGTCGTCTCCCAGATCAACAGTCAGTTTCCAGGAACAGTCGATGGGGTGCACCTACAGGCGTACGCGGGCGGCAGCGGAAATAATCCGTGCGTGGGGTGGAATTTCGGCACCGTTCCGGTGTTTCCTGGCTTGTGGGATCTAAACGATACGCCGAGCCAGGTGCAGAGCACGATGAGCGACTGGCACAGCCAATGCGGCATTGTCGGCGGATTCATGTGGTTGTATGACGATTTCGTTGGCAACGGTCTGGCCGCGCAATATGCGAGCGCGATTAACAACGCGGTTAGCAGCAGCGGCTTTACGCTTTCGGGGCCAACCAACGTTTTTCTGAATCAAAGTTCGACAGCCCGCGCCTTGATTACGATCACTCCCTTGAACGGCTTTAGCGGCACGGTGAGCCTCAGTTTGTCGGCCCTTCCGAAGGGTGTGCAGGCAGTCTTCCAGGGTCAGGGCAATCAGCGAACGTTGATGTTCAAAGCTTCATCTTCAGCCGCAACAGGTTTCACCAACGTGACGGTTACAGGCACCTCTGGCGCAATTACGGAAACTCTGACGTTCCCATTGGCCGTGAGTGCAGCTTTGGGCAGCAGTGGAACTGGCACTCCAGTCGATCTCTCTCTCGAATTTAACGTGAACGGAATCTACCAGGATGGCTCGACCTATTCGACCGGCGGCCTCGATGGAATCGGATATTCGTATTCCGCGAAACTGCTAGCTACGTCGCGTGTATTCAACGGCATCCTGTTCGACCTTGGCCCCGCAAATCAACCAGATGCTATCAGCTCCGCTGGTCAAACGATTCCTCTGCCGCAGGGCAAGGCTTCGAGTGTGATGTTATTCGCGACCGGCATTCAGGGGAATCAACCGTCCCAGACGCTTACGGTCAACTACACGGATGGAACGAGTTCGCAGTTCGTGCAGAGTTTCAGCGACTGGTTTACGCCGCAGAAATTCGCGCACGAATTTGAGGGCGTCGCCATGGCATATCGGAACTTTGATGACGGCACGCGAGACCGACGAACGTTCAGCTTGTACGCCTACAGGTTTACTCTGAATCCCGCGAAGACTGTACAGAGCCTTACCTTGCCCAACAACGCCGACGTTGTTGTGCTGGCGGCTACTGTACTGCCATAACGGCAGCGTGAACTGGATGCGATCGAGGTGGGGGTAATAGCACAGCTTCAGCGAGCTTTGTCCCGGGACTGATCGACGAGGGTGCAACCCGTCAGCGGTGAGAGATTAGTCCTTGAGCGGGACCACCGCGCTGCCGTCGCGGCAAAATGTCGCGACTTTCTGCAGGTCCCCATTGGCGCGAGGTACGGTCATGACGGGACCGTAGCAAAAGACGGCATGGCCGGAGGCGGCGAAATACCAGCGTCCGCCCTTGGCGTGCTTGGTGATTTGAGTGGTAGGCTGGCGCAAGGGCTTCTGTGGAGCCCAAGGAGCGACTGGGAGACTGAACATCAAGGCTAGGGTCAGGACCTTCATGGTTTACCGACTTTCCGCATGCGACTTACTCACAGAACCAAAGTGCTGCAGTTTTCAAGTACGTCGAAACTCAGTCCAACCGCGTTCGTAAAAGATCCGCACTAAATCGTAATCAGGGTACGAACATCATCCACCAGATCGGCCTCTGGTTTCGAGGGCATTCTAAGGGCCGGTTTCTGCTGGGGTGCATGGCTTTGCGTATGTTGCTGTTGCGGGGCTGCCTGGGAAGACGGGGCTTGAGAGGCTGGCGCCTGGGTTGACGGGTACTGGGTCGACGGGGCGTGCGGAACATGGGTCGCCGGGCTTTGGGTCACGGGAGCTTGTGTCTTAGAGGATAGCGACTGTGCGGTTTCTTCCGCGGCCTTTGTCTTCGCGGCAGATAGCGCAGTATTGTCGCGGAACAACTCTCGAATCAGGGCACGCTGCGATTCGATGGTTCGTCCCTGCTCGATAATCAGCATAGTCATTAAGCCATAGGAGATGAGGAAAAGGATGCTAAGCAAGGGTAACCAACCGTGCTTCCGAGAAGCAGCAGGAGCGTCAATCGCAGGTACGACAGGTAAGGCATCGGTTCGGAATAGAGTCGTCAAAATAGCACCCCGGCTTGCCTTGTGAGTCGCAGGCACTTTGAGAATTGCACCCTGGGAGCCAACGTGGGTACGCCAGTTAAACGATTGATTTCATTTGGCTTGTGAGATATACGAGAATAGGGTCGAAGAGGAAAATGTGCAACTCGATGCACATTATGAGCAAGCGGCATTTGTCGAGGTGCGACTCCCGATTGAGGAAGGCTCTTGGTTACTCCGGTTACTTTTGCCGTGCGGCGAGATCTCCTAAGATCATCGGTACGTCGGAGCACAAGAACATAACTCCTCTTTCTCAGGGAACGCCCAATGCGGATGCGGTACGGTCTGGTCTTATTTTGTCTCCTTTCAAACTTCTTCGGGCTTGCAGGATGGGCCCAAAACCAACAGCCTTCTACGGAAAACGCTCGCCGGATTATCCGGAAATCGCAACCCACTTATCCAGAGATCGCAAGGAGAATGAACCTTGGCGGCACGGTTCGAGTGGTCGCCGTGGTGACCTCGGACGGCGAAGTGAAGTCGGTCGAGCCAGTGGGTGGTAGCCCGGTGCTACTGAAGGCCGCAGAAGACGCGGTCTCTAAATGGAAATTCGCCCCGGGCCCGGAATCCCGGGAAAGCGTCGAACTCCATTTCACTCCGTAGAGCTGGGGTTTCTAAGGGACAGCTCATCGGTCGCGACTCCTCACTTGGCAAGCACCAGCTTGGCGATGGTCGCGAGCTGCATATTCGATGTGCCCTCGTAGATCTTACCGATCTTGGCATCGCGCCAGTATTTTTCCACGGGATAGTCCTTGGTGAATCCGTAGCCGCCATAGATCTCAATGGCGAGCGAGGTGACGCGTTCGGCCACCTGCGATGCGAATAGCTTCGTCATGGCAGCTTCTTTCACGAAGTTCACTCCTGCGTCTTTCATGCGAGCGCAGTTGTAGACCATGAGGCGCGCGGCCTCGATCTCCGTGGCCATTTGCGCGATCTGGAACTGGATGCCCTGGAACTCTGAAATAGCCTTGCCGAATTGCTTACGCTCCACGGCGTATTTGCAGGCGTATTCCCAAGCTCCGCGGGCCAAGCCGATCATTTGCGCGCCGATGCCGATGCGGCCTTCGTTCAGGGTTTCAATCGCGATCTTGTATCCCTTGCCGGGCTCGCCAAGCACGTTCTCTTTGGGAACGTGGCAATCTTCCAGAATCAGCTCGCAGGTGGACGAAGCCCGGATGCCAAGCTTGTCTTCCTTCTTTCCGACGGTGAATCCAGGAAAATCCTTCTCAATCAGAAATGCGGTGATGCCCTTGTATCCGGCGCTGGGGTCGAGACTGGCGAAGAGAACAAATAGCCCGGCCTCCTTGGCGTTCGTGATCCATAGCTTTCGGCCATTGAGTACGTACTTGCTGCCTTTGAGCTGAGCACGCGTCTGCAGGGCAAAAGCGTCCGAACCAGATCCCGCTTCGCTGAGAGCGTAGGCACCGGCAAGCTCGGTGGCCATCCTGGGCAGGTAGCGTTTCTTTTGCTCTTCAGTTCCCCACCGCAGCAGGGCGTTGTTGACTAGGGTGTTCTGCACGTCGACGATGACACCGGATGAAGCGTCAACGCGGGACAGTTCCTCGACGGCCAGAATCGCTTCGAAGAATTTGGCACCGCCGCCGCCGTATTGCTCAGGAATCTCGATGCCCATCAGTCCGAGCTGAAAGAAGTCGTGGATGAGGTCTTTCTCGAAAACTCCCTTTTCATCCATCTCTTTGACCAGCGGACGGACCTTCTCATCGGCGAACTGGCGGATGTTGTCGCGGAAGAGAATCTCGTCTTCGGTGAGGGTAGTCAAGGGAGCGGGAACAGAGGCCTGCAGCGTGGCTTCGGGCATGGGTACACCTTCAGATACTGAGATGGCAAAGCGGTAATTTTAGCACTGTAGAAGTGGCGGAGACGAGGTGGAAATTAACCGCGGCGCGGCCGGGAATGAACTAGTTTCAAGCCGTCTGCCTGCAAGATGCGCTTGATCTGGCTGCGCGCATGCACCGACCACGGGCCAGAAGTATCGAGCTTTACGTAGGCTTGCCAGTGTTTCAGAGCTTTGCGTGGCTCGCGGATTTTCTCGTAAGCGAGCGCCAGATTGTAATGCGCGTCGGCGTACGTAGGGGCGAGTTGCAGGGCAGTCTTATATGTCTGGATCGCTTCTTGCACGCGGCCGGTTTCGTCGAGCACATTGCCAAGATCGAAGTACGCGAGCGAGTATCGCGGATCCGCTTCGATGGCTTGGCGGTAGTGCTTCTCGGCCAGCACGAAGTCCTGGCGATTGTAGTAGAGCGTTCCCAGGTTAATGTGCGCCGCCGCGTGGTTGGACTGGATTTCGAGAACCTGATGGTACGCGGCGATGGCATCAGACTGGGTGCTGGGATTTTCTTCCAACTGAATGCCCCGCGAAAACCATGCCGTGACCTCGTTTTCGCGGGGGTTCGGCTCCGATTTGGGTGCTGGGGCGCTGGTTACGACCTTCTCGCGCTCAGAAAAATCCATCAGAAACTGGCCTGCGATGGGCTCCAGAAGCTTGCCCTGGTGGCGGAAGGCCACGCGGTGCTTCGCGGTTGACCAAGCGGCAGCCTCAAGCAGCGGATTTTCGACGCCCGCAGCCTGTTTGCGCATGGCTTCGAGCGATTGGCGAATCACCGCCGGACGCACGCTCATGGCGCAGAGATCGCGAACCTTCTTGACTTCGAGCAGGTCAGAAAAGGAATAGGCTTGGGCAGACGTTATCAAGCCGGCCCGCTCCCAGTTGGCTAACTGGCGCGGAGTTACGTGAAGAATCCTGAGTAAATCAGCTCGACTATACACAGTAATACCCGGCAGCCGTGCAACTATTTCGTTGCGGTCATTATCTTCAACTTCGACCTGCAAACGCAACAGCAAACGCTGTGAAAATCTGTGGAGAACCTGGTTGATTTACATGCAACGAAAATGGTGCAACCCGTACAAACCAAGCTCTGCGCCGCTCAGGAACCATCCTATACCGCAACCATTGCGGCTTGGTAGTCCTCGTAGCTGCCCTTGAAGTCGGTGATCTTGTGATCGCTCTCAAAGTGCCAGATACGGGTCGCAACTTCGTCGATCAAGTCATGGTCGTGCGTGACGAGAAGCACTGTTCCCTGATAGCGCTGCAGCGCGATGTTCAGGGCGTTAATCGATTCAAGGTCCAAATGGTTGGTGGGCTCGTCAAGCACCAGCACATTTGGCTTTTGCAGCATCAGTTTGCAGAACAGCATGCGCGCGGCTTCGCCACCGGAGAGGACGCTCGTCGACTTCGTGGCTTCTTCGCGCTGGAACAGCATTTGCCCGAGGATTCCGCGCAGTTCTTCGGTGACGGCTGCACCGTCCCACTGATGCAACCACTCGATCGCTGTGGTGCCACCTTCGATCAGACTGCGATGATCTTGCGCGAAATAGCCGATGGAGGCTTCGTGGCCCCAGATCACCTTGCCCGAGTCCACGAAGGGACCCTCGTATCCGCTGGTCTTCCGAAGTTCGGCCTCTGGAGTAGTCGGGGAGTTGGCCAGCAGCGCATTCAGAAGCGTGGTCTTGCCTGCACCGTTGCGGCCCATCAGCGCGATCCTTTCGCCACGGGTCACACTGGCGGTGAAGTTCTTAATGACCTCGTTCTCGCCATACGCTTTACCCAAATGTTCGACTTCCAGAATGTGCTTGCCCGAAGGCCGCTTCTGCTCGAACTTGATGAACGGGCGCTGGATGTTCGACTTGGCCAGTTCGGTGACTTGCAGCCGTTCGACTTCCTTGCGGCGTGACTGCACTTGACTGGAACGCGTGCCGGCGGCAAACCGGGCAATGAATTCATTCAACTGCGAAATCTTCTTCTCGCGCTGCGCATTCTGCGACTCAATCTGCGAGCGAACCTGGGTCTTGGCTACCACCATGTCATCGTAGGTGCCGGTGTAAGTGATGATCGTCTCGTAGTCGATGTCCGCGATATGGGTGCAAATGCTGTTGAGGAAGTGCCGGTCGTGCGAGATGGCGATCACTACGCCGTCGTAGACATTCAGGAATCCCTGCAGCCAGTGAATCGAATCCAAGTCGAGGTGGTTCGTGGGCTCGTCGAGCAGCAACGCTTGCGGGTGCCCGAATAAAGCCTGTGCGAGGAGGACGCGAACCTTCTGTCCGCCCTGCAACTCGCCCATCTTGCGGCTGTGCAACTCGTCGGGGATATCGAGGCCCTGCAGCAGGATTGCGGCATCACTTTCAGCGGTGTAACCATCTTCTTCGCCGACAATGCCTTCGAGTTCGCCAAGTTTCATGCCATCGGCATCGGTGATTTCGGGCTTTTCATAGATGGCATCGCGCTCCTGCACGGCAGCCCACAGGCGTTTGTTACCCATGATGACGGTATCGATCGCGGAATAGGCGTCGAAGGCAAACTGATCTTGACTCAGGACTCCGAGTTTGCGGGGCCGGACGACGGTGCCCTTTTGCGGTTCGAGTTCGCCGCTCAGCAACTTCATGAACGTGGACTTGCCGGCGCCGTTCGGCCCGGTCAGGCCATAGCGCTTGCCCGGCGTGAAGGCGGTTGAGACTTCGTCGAACAGTATTTTGGCGCCGAAGCGCATTGAAACATTGCTAACTGAAAGCATGATTTCTTTGTGACTTCTTCAGGACCTGCGAGGAATTCCGCCAAGACGGTGCGCAGCTGGTATTAATAGAATACCACGCCACCACTGATTTCCATGCTCAGACCGGTGCCAGCCGAGTGAATGGAGGCTTCTGCGCTTCCCATTCTCCGGACGTGCTTTTGGGCCGTTTCAGTGCTAAAGTTTTAGCCCGCTACCGGTGACGTAGCCCGCTTCGATCAAAATCTTATGGAGGCAACATGCAGAGCAAGCATGTCTGGACTTATGCAGGCAGGATGCTGGCAATCGGTGCGGCAACCTCATTGTTGATCACGGCTGCGTGGGCAGCAAGCGCGACTAAACTCGTCTACAGCTTTGGCGGCAGCGCCGACGGCGAGTACACCGACACTGAACTCGTGAGGGACAGTGCAGGCAATCTTTACGGCACATCGGTGCAAGGCGGAGTCTTCGGAGGCGGCACGGTCTTCCAAGTTACCCCCGCGGGCGCGCATACCGTGCTCTATGACTTCACGGGCGGCGCGGACGGCGGCGAGCCTTACAAAGGCGTAACGCTCGATGCGGAGGGAAATCTGTATGGAACCGCGGTGACGGGCGGAGGAGGATCGTGCGAGGGCGGTTGCGGCGTGGTCTACAAGCTGTCGAACTCCGGCGGGACCTGGAACCAGACTGTGATTCACACATTTACCGGAAGCGACGGCTCGGGACCAGGGAGCCCGGTGGCGATCGATAAGAACGGCGATGTTTTTGGGACGACCCCGACCGGTGGGGCTAACGGGATAGGCGTCGTCTACCAGCTACGAGAAGACGTGGGAGCCTGGAAGTTCCGCGTGATCCATACCTTCACCGGCGGCGACGACGGTGGTGGCGGATCGGCCAGCAGGCTCTTGATCGACGCTGCCGGAAATCTTTTCGGTGTCTGCACGGTGGGCGGCGCGAACGGCTTCGGAACGGTCTTTGAGATGTCTCTTCATCAAGGGCTATGGCAGTTGACGACGCTTTACGCCTTCAAAGATTCGCCCGACGGTGCTTTGCCGTACGGTGGGTTGATTGCCGACAAGGCCGGGAATTTCTACGGCACCACCTACTATGCCGGAGCCAATGACTTGGGAACGGTATACCAGCTCACGAAGATCAACGGCGCATGGACCGAGCGTGTGTTGTATAGCTTTCAAGGAGGCTCGGACGGAGGTAGTCCGATCAGCACCTTGGTGGCGGACGCGGCGGGCAATCTTTACGGCACTACGAGTGAAGGTGGGGCTGCGGCCTGCGGCTGCGGCACGATTTTCAAAATGTCGCGCGACTCTACCGGGAAGTGGAGTGAGACCGTGGCGTACCGTTTTCCGGGAACACCTCAGCCGGGCTTTGCCTATAACGGACTAGTCGCGGATCCGTCGGGAATTTTCTACGGTGCGACTGTGCACGGTGGCAGCGGAAACGACGGCGCAATTTACAAATTTAGGCCGTGAGAGATTCTTTGCAAGTTCTAAGCCCCGCCGAGAACTGGCGGGGCTTATTTTTTAGTCAGACTTCACTCTTGCAACTGCGTGTCATCTTCTCCGGCAGGGTGACAGACCGGCTAGGCACGGTTTAGTTATGTTGGGTTGCGCTCGCTTCTACCAACTGCTGTACGGGTGCAACCACCATGAGCAGCACATCAGCCATCGGTTTCCTGGATTGCTCGATGAGACTGAGTTGCTGCGTCTTCCAGGCGTCAGGGGCGGTTTGGCCTTTGTTGAGATAGTCGAGAGCCTGCAGACCCGCGGCTCCCAGCGCAGATAGACTCTGCGACAAGGGCACGTCCTCCGTCAACAGTGCCGATTGGTTGAGCAGCGGACGCAGTTTGGCATCGTTATCGCGCCAGGTCACGAGCCACGTACGGAGTTGAGCTTCGACCGCTTGGTCTTTGTATCCACTCTTCAAGAAAACCTGCACCAGATCGTTGAATTGGCGTGCGGTGTCACTCTCAGGATTCGCGGCGTCGATCAAGCGATTGAGTGGAGCGTGAAAATCGATGGGACCCTTTGCATCATCCCAGCGGTTGTAGTCTTTGACAGGTTCGACGACGTTCGCGAGAACTTGCAGGGCGCTGATATCGGTGGATCCGGCCATCCGATCGAGCATGAGCGTCCGCGCGGAATTATGTTTGAGGCCCACGAACTCGAGTTCGAGACTGACAGCGTTCATCCTTGCGTACATCGAGGCGACATCTTTCACTTCCTGCGGAGACCACAATCGCTCCGCAATCACTGCGTTGCGCGGCCAGATGTGCGAGTCAATGATCTCCGGAGTCACCCATTCTGCCCACTGACACGACTCGCCACCGAGAATCAAACTCTTCTCTTGCGGAGTGAGAGCCGCTGCGGCATCGGCCATAGGATCGACGGCATAGTGCCGCGCCGCCGGCCACATCAGGTCGACGTAGTATCCAAACGAAAGCAGACCGCGGTAGCCTTGTTTCGCGGCCGCGGCCAACGAGGCCTGCCCGCGCCACGACTGTACGACGATCGTTTTTGGCAAGTTCGGATGCAGAATCTCATCCCAGCCGACCATGGTCTTGTGATTCTTGGCAACAATCTTTTCCAGGCGTTGATTGAAATAGGCCTGCAGATCCTGGTTGCCCTTCATGTTGTGGGAGTGAATAAATTCCTGAATCTTCGGGTTCGCATCCCATTGCTTACCGTCAACCTCGTCGCCTCCGATGTGGAAGTAGGCATCGGGAAACAGCTTGGCCATTTCGGCAATAAATTTTTCGAGAAACTTGTAAGTCGAGTCTCGCGTCGGATCCAAGATTGGATCGCCATCTTCCAGCGTGAATGGCCCGGCTCCGCTAGCAAGGTCGGGATATCCGATGACCCACGAACGGCTGTGGCCAGGCATATCGAACTCGGGCATCACGCGGATGCCGCGATCATGCGCGTACGAAATGAGGTCGCGGATCGCGGACTGCGTGTAGAACTGGCCGTCGGACCCCATGCCAGTAAGTTTGGGAAATGCCTTGCTCTCCACGCGGAATCCCTGATCGTCGGAAAGATGCCAGTGCAGAACGTTCATCTTGACGGCAGCCATACCGTCGAGATTGCGTTTAAGCGCGTCCATTGGGATGAAGTGGCGGCTGACGTCAATGAGAAGGCCACGCCAGGGAAACCGGGGCTGGTCCTTAATGGTGACGGCAGGAGCCGCGAATCCGGCCGGGGTGATTTGCACGAGTTGAAGAAAAGTCTGTAGGCCGCGCAGAACTCCGAGCGTTGTCGGCGCCGTAAGTTTTGCGCTGGAATCGGTGACGGTGAGTTCGTAGGATTCATCTTCGCCGAGTTTCTGAACTGCCTCACGACCTTTGTCGGCCTGAACTCGCAGCGTTGGTGTGGCACCAGCCTTGGGACGGAATGGAATTCCGGTTTGCCGCGACAATTGATCCTGGAAGCGTTGGACTTCGCTATCGAGCGATGCATCGTGAGTTCCGGTAACAGCAACGGAGAAGGATTGCATGATCGGCAATTGGCCATTGCCAGCCTGCACGCTGGCGGGCATGGGCATCAGGTTGAGTTGGGGTTGAGATTGAGCCAGAGTGAAGATCGATGAGAACAGAATGGGTAATACAAGAAGACGGATCAGAAGAGTTTTCATAGTTATGAAGAGGATGCTACACGCGGCCACAGAATGGAAGAGGCGTGAGTGGTAAATCTTAGAAATTCGCCTCTGCGTTCTAAATAGGTACGCAGACGAAAAGCGGTTGGAACGATCTCAGAACTCGAAGTAGCCGCCTGCATTCGTGCGGCGCGGACCGTCGGTTCCCGTCGCGGGCAAGAGTCCAACCACTCCTCGCAGGGTATCCCAAGCGGCCTGGTTTAGAGCTGGATCGGCGCTCACCAAGTCTCGAATCATTTGCCATGCCGCCAGGTTGAGCGCGCCTTCCGGCGGCGGCCCCATGGCCAGCGAGACGGAGCACTGCGGACAGAAGCACATCCGTTGTGACGTTGACTTCTGGCGCGGCCGGATGCCGACGGTGTTCGCAAACATATACACCGCGACCGATTTGTGTCCGGGCTCAAGTTCGCGGTTACAGCGCAGACAATAGAGATTGTCCAAAGTGATCCTCGCGGCCGCGCAAATGCCGCTCCTGGCCATCAAGATACTGTCGCGCCCAGTTCCCGTGACGCAAGTGCGTAGAAAGATTCCCGCCCGTTTGTCGGCGTCTTTCGTTGAAACTCCCAGAGAA
>Ga0207700_10000171_pt1 | contig 38786 bp, 37 predicted proteins | sample LARL82metaG_FD_184348 | JGI IMG/M metagenome (GOLD analysis project Ga0207700, IMG submission 184348) | Corn, switchgrass and miscanthus rhizosphere microbial communities from Kellogg Biological Station, Michigan, USA - LAR L8-2 metaG... | ecosystem: Host-associated > Plants > Roots >...
AGCTCGGGCGCGACATCGTCAAGGTGGCGGGTATCACCGGGGCCAACGGCTACTACTACCCGGGGCCGCAGGCGGGCACGCCGCACGGTGACCCGGTGTCACCGTGACCCCGCCGGGGCCGGGAACCTTACGTGACCGCCCCGAACGAGGCAGCAACCGGCACGAACGCGGATGAAGAGGTGACGGGATGGCCATAGAGACCCAGCCGGAGAAGGCGCAGCCGTCCGGAGCCGGTCCCGCAGAGCCGAGGCCGGAGAAGTCCTGGTGGCGGCGGCCGGCCGTGCATACCGGCCTGATCGGAGCGGTGATCGGCTACTTCCTGGGCCACCTGCTCGGCAACTTCCTGTCCAGCGGGTACGCGCAGAACCTGCTCTCTGACTCCAACGACGTCCCGATCGTGCTCGGCTACGCGTTTGCCACCATCGGGTGGCTGGCCGGGCTCGGCGTGTTCAACGACCTGCTGCGCACGACCACCGGGAAACCGCTGCGCGACGTGCACCAGGAGGAAGACGGGGGCGAGCGGGGCTTTGCCAAGTACTTCAGGTTCACGCTCAACCACAAGATCGTGGGCATCCAGTACCTGTACGGCATGATCGCGTACTTCCTCACTGGCGGGCTGTTCGCCATGGCGATCAGGACCGAGCTGCTGTCACCCAGCTACCACATCATGGGCCCGGAACAGTACCTCATGGTGGTGGGCGAGCACAGCACGATGATGATCATGATGATGTCGTCGGTCATCCTGGGCCCGCTCGGGCAGTATTTCGCCCCGCTGCTGATCGGGTCGAAGCGGATGGCCTTCCCCCGGCTCGAGGCGCTCGGATTCTGGCTCACCCCGGCCGCCTATTTCATCCTGCTGTCGGGCATCCTGTTCGGCGGCTTCCCCACCGGCTGGACCGGGTACGAACCGCTGGCCTTGCAGGCCAAGCAGGGCATGGACGCCTACTACTTCGCGTTCGGCCTGATGGGCCTGTCCATGATCTGCGCCGGCTTCAACATGATCGTGACCATCATCAACTACCGGGCGCCCGGCATGCGGTGGAGCAGGCTGCCCATGTTCGTCTGGTCGATGTTCGTCGTCTCGTTCCTGCAGGTGCTCGCGGTGCCCGTGCTCGTCGCCGCGTGCTACATGGGGCTCATGGACCGGACCTTCCAGACCGCGTTCTTCGCCAACCAGCTCGGCGGCAGCAGCTATCTGTGGCAGAACCTGTTCTGGTTCTTCGGCCATCCCGAGGTGTACATCCTGGCGCTGCCCGGCTTCGGCGTGATCTCGGAGATCGTCGCGACGTTCTGCCGCAAACCGCTCTTCGCCTACAAGGTCGCCGCGGCCGGGATGGTCGGAGTGGGGCTGCTCAGCTTCTTCGTCTGGCAGCATCACCTGTTCGTCAGCGGCATCAACCCGGACATGCGGCCGCTGTTCATGCTCACCACCGAGCTCATCTCGATCCCGACCGGCTTCATCTTCCTGGTGGGATTGGGCACCTTCTGGAAGGCAAAGATCCGGTTCTCGGTTCCGATGCTGTTCGCGCTGGCCTTCTACTTCAACTTCCTGATCGGCGGGATCAGCGGCGTGTTCCTCTCGGACGTCCCCGCGGACGTCACCGAGCACGGCAGCTTCTTCGTGATGGCCCACTTCCACTACACGATCATGGGTGGCCTGATCTTCGCGTTCTTCGCCGGCCTCTACTACTGGATGCCCAAGATGCTGGGGATCTCTCTCAACGAGACGCTCGGCAAGGTCCACTTCTGGACGATGTTCATCTTCTTCAACTCGACCTTCCTGCCGCTGTTCGCGGTGGGGCTGCTGGGCATGCCGCGCCGCGTGTTCGAGTACGCGGACAACCTGGCTGGCATCAACCAGTGGTCGTCGATCTCGTCGTTCCTGCTCGGCGGTTCGATATTGATCTTCCTGATCAACTTCGTCATGTCCACGCTGTTCTGGCGGGTGCCGGCGCCCGCCAACCCCTGGCGGTCGCGGAGCCTGGAATGGCAGGTATCGTCGCCACCGCCGCCCGGGAACTTCGAGCGGGTGCCGGTGATTCTCTCCGATCCGTATGAGTACGGCGTCAAGGACGCGCCGCCCGTGGCCGACCTGAACCCGCCGCCCGGAGTGGTGGCTGCGGCCTACGCCGGCGTGGCCACGACGGGACCCGGAGCGGGAACCGGAGCGGAGGTATAACCGATGGCCGAGACGGTCGAGTCGCCTGCTTCCGGGCAGGACCCCGCTGCCGAGGACACGGGTTTTTACCACGAGTCCGCGATCAACGCGACGTGGACAGGCACGCGCCTGGCCATCGGCGGGCTGGCCTTCCTGTTCGGCGCGTTCGTCTTCGCCTACTTCTACCTGCGGTCACTGAACTCGGAGGGCAGGTGGCACGGCCCCGGGTATCACCCGCCCTCCCTGATCTGGGGAACCGTGATCATGCTCTTGGTGCTGGTGAGCGCGGGCGTTCACTACGCCGGGCTGCAGCAGATCAAGGCGGGCCACAAGAAGCTGTGGCAGATCGCGGGCCTGGTCGCCCTGGTCATGGGGCTCGTGGCGGTCGCGCTGCAGATCAGCGAGCTGTTTTACCTGCCGTTCTGGCCGGGCAGCTCGGGCTTCTCGAGCGTGTTCGTGGGGTTCTACCCGGTATTCCTGACCATTCTGCTGGCCGCGATGGTATGGCTGGAAACCCTGCTCGCCAGGTCGCGGTTCATCCCCGAGATCTCCTTCGTCGAGCAGCCGCCCACCTACGAGCATGCCTTCGCCGTCCAGCGCTTCCAGGCGTCGCTGAGCTCCTTCGCCCTCGTCTGGAACTTCCTGGCGGCGATGGCACTATTGTTCTGGTTCTTGTTCTACGTGATCTGAAGTGCACGTGACCAAGGGAAGGGATGAGCGGCCGGTCCGGCAGGCGATGTTGACCGACTGGAGGCCGCGACCGCGATGAGCAAGGTCGTATCGCACTGGTCGGCTGACGCCGTGGTGCTGGTCGCCATCGGTGCGGTATTGGTGCTGCACCTGCTCGGGACGCGGTTCATGTCCGCGGAGGCGAAGCGGCTCGGCCAGCCGCGGCCGGCCGGCGCCGGGGCGCAGGCGGTCGCGTTCTACTGCGGGCTGTGCGCCGTGCTGGTCGCGCTGGTGTCCCCGCTGGCGTACTGGGCGGGGCACTTCATCTGGGTCCGCTCGCTGCAGGACGTCTTGCTCGCGGTGATCGCCCCCGGCCTGATCGTCCTGGGTGCACCGTGGCTCGTGCTGGCCCGCGGCGCGTCATGCCTACGGCCAGCGCGGGTGGCTGCCACGGAGCCGGGCGCGGGGCACGGCCGCGCCGGGCACGACGGGCCCGGCAGCCCCGCTCGGACGGAGCGGTCATGGCTGGCGTGGCCTGTGGTGGTGACCGTTGCGTTCAACGCGGTCTGGCTCGGCTGGCACCTGCCCGGCCCTTACGACGCCGTGTTGCGGTACCCGGCGGCGGGCGCGGCGGAGGTCATCGCCTACCTCGGCCTCGGAATCGCGTTCTGGCTCCAGCTGATCGGATCGAGGCCGCTCACGCCGCGGTTCCCGCCGATGTCGCGGTTCATGCTCGTGGCCGCCACGGTCTTTGCCACGTCCGTGCTCGCCATGGTGCTGATGTTCGACAACGCGGTGCTGTATCACCGATACGCTGGGCCTGCGCATCGCGTTCTCAGCGTGGTGTCTGACCAGCAGGTCGGTGGGTCGGTCTTGTTCGCGGTGGCGCTGCCACCACTCATCGTCGTGGGGGTGGCGCTGTGCATCAGATGGCTGGCTGCGGAAGAATCCGAGGCTCTGAATGCGGGTTTCGATCGTTTGCTCAAGCCGCGGGCATCGGCCTGGCCATCCCGGCCCGGCCTGAGGTGACCATGGAAATGATTTGCTGCGGGAGGCTGGAATGCCCGGAGTCATAGCGGCGTCGACCGGGAGTGCGTGGAGCTACGGCGGCTCCATTCTGTCGTTCCTGTTCCCGATGATCTTGTTTTTGGTGGTGGCCACATCGCTGTATGTGGTCTACACCAAGCCGAGCGTGGTGCCCGGTCACCGCGAGCAGACGATCGCACGCCCCATCGGGTGGACCCCGGTGGCCAGGATGCCCAGCCCGGGGCAGCAGGCCTCGGGGCAGACGCCTGCGGGTCCGCACTACGCGTTCCCGTCTCAGGCCGGTCAGGCCGGCGCAGGAGGCCGGGCTGCCGCCCCGGAGAATCCGGCCGCGCGTCCGGGGAACCCTGAGGCACCGGAGTGACGTCTGCCGCCACAGCGCTGCCCGCACCAAGCAGCCAGGGGCCTGGCGGCCCGGCCGCGCCGCCGCGCAAGCCGGGCGCCGTCGCCCGGTCACTGTTCCAGCTGACCAAGCCGCGCATCATCGAGCTGCTGCTGGTCACGACCATCCCCACCATGCTGCTGGCCCAGCGCGGGCTGCCCTCGCTCCGGGTGTTCGCGGTGACCCTGATCGGCGGCACGCTCGCGGCCGCGAGCGCCAACACCCTCAACTGCTACCTGGACCGTGACATCGATGCGGTAATGCGGCGCACCGCGCATCGCCCGCTCGTGGCCAAGGCCGGCCGCGGCAGCGTCAAGCCAGGCGAGGCCCTGGCCTCGGGCATCGTACTCGGCGCGGCGGCCACGCTGCTGCTCGGGCTCGTGGTCAACTGGCTGGCGGCGTTCCTGGCCGCGGGCGCGATCCTGTTCTACGTGTTCGTGTACACGCTCGGCCTGAAGCGGCGTACCGCGTCCAACATCGTCATCGGCGGGGCGGCCGGCTGCTTCCCCGTGCTGGTCGGCTGGGCCGCCGTCACCGGCACCGTCGCCTGGCCGGCCGCGGCGCTGTTCGCGGTGATCTTCCTGTGGACGCCGCCGCACTTCTGGGCGCTGGCCATGCGATTCCGCGACGACTACGCGGCGGCCAACGTGCCGATGCTGCCCGTGGTGGCGACCCCGCAGGCTGTGGCCCGCAAGATCCTTCTCTACTCCTACGCGATGGTGGCGGCCACGCTCGCCCTCGCTCCCTCCGCGGGGTGGATCTACGCGGTCTGCGCAGCCGGGCTCGGCGGCTGGTTCCTGACTGAGGCGTACCGGCTGGACCGCCAGGCCCGGTCAGGCTCCGCCTCGGCCCCGCGGTCGGCTTCAGGCCCGGGCGCTCCGATGCGGCTGTTCCACCTGTCGATCGCCTACCTGACCCTGCTGTTCGCCGTGATCGCGGTCACCGCGCTGCTGCCCTGGGGCCGCTGGTAGCCGGATCATCGCCCGCAGGCCGGGCCCGGCATCCTCCAGCCAGGCCTGGCCGCCGTGCGCGGTGGCGGTCGCGCGGACGATGGCCAGGCCGAGCCCCGAGCCGTCGCCGGTCGCCGGGTCACGGCTGCGCGCGTCGTCCAGCCGGGTGAACCGGTCGAAGACCCGTTCGGCATCTTCTTCCGGGATGCCCGGGCCGTCATCTGACACCGAGAGCAGCACCCAGGTGCCGTCGGCCCGGACGGTTACCATCACCCGGCCGCGCGCGTACCGCACCGCGTTGTCTACGAGGTTCACCAGCATTCGGTCCAAGCCGCCGAGATCACCCAGAACCGTGCCCGGCCCGGACGCCAGCGCCGTCACGCTCACCGGTGCCTCCGTATAGCGCGCGCAGACCTCCTCGGCCAGCGCGGCCAGGTCGACCGGCCTGCCGCGGCGCGGCCGGTCCGCCTGCTCGTCCAGCCGGGCCAGGGCCAGCAGGTCCTCGGCCAGCCGGGCCAGGCGGAGCGTGTCGGCCAGCACGTCGGCCGCCGTCGGCTGCCAGTCCACCGCCTCGGGGTGGTCGATCGCCACCTCGAGCTGGGCGCGGATGCTGGCGATCGGGCTGCGCAGTTCGTGCGCGGCGTCAGAGACCAGGGCGCGCTGGCGCCGCTGGGCCGCCTCCAGCCTGGCCAGCATGTCGTTCAGCGTCACCGCCAGGCTGCGCACCTCATCCCGCGATTCGGGGACGGGCAGCGTGCGGGCGATGGCCGTGTCGCTGATCTCCTGCGCGCCGCGCCGCAGCTTCTCGATCGGCCGCAACGCCGCCCCGGCGACCAGCCAGGTCGCGGTGGCCAGCAGCAGGAACAGCAGCGGCGCGCCGAACACGACCTCCCGGGTCACCGCGGCCAGGCTGTCGCTCACCTGCGCGTAGGAAACCGCCGCGACCACGATCTGGTGGTTGATCGCGGGCACGGCCACCACCCGCAGCGGCGCCGCGATGCCGATCGGCCCGCCGGGCATCTGCACGACCCGGCCGCTGCGGGCGATCGAGCGGGCTACCGCCGCAGGCAGCAGCGGGACCAGCCGGTCGCCCTGTGCCGAGGCCCTGGTGACGCGGCCTTGCGCGTCGAGCACCTGCACGCTGAGCGTCCCGGCCCCGAACGGCAGCAGGCGGGGCAGCTCGCGCGCATCGGCCAGGTTCGCGATCTCCGTAGCGGCCTGCCTGGCGTTGCTGTCCACCTCGCGGGTCAGCGACGACTGCAGCTCGCCCAGCAGCAGCAGCGCGGCGACCGTGAGAGCCACGGCCAGCCCGGCGGACGCGATCAGGGTCAGCCGCGCGCGCAGCCCCAGCCGCCGCCACCATCTCAACCCCGTGTCACCCGCCATCAGCGGCCAATCGGTAGCCGGCGCCGCGCACCGTCTGCAGCGCACCCCGCCCGAACGGCGCGTCGATCTTGCGTCGCAGGTAGCCGGCGTACACCTCGACCACGTTGAGCTCGGCCGCGTCATAGGCGTCCCACACGTGCTCCAGGATCTCGGTCTTGGGCACCACCTGTCCGGCCCGCCGCATCAGGTACTCCAGCAGCGCGAACTCCCGCGGTGTCAGCTCGATGCCGGTCTGGCCCCGGTGCACCGCCCGGCTGGCCGGGTCCAGCGACAGGTCGCCGGCCCGCAGCACGGCAGGCCGCGGTGCCGCGCCGCGGCGCAGCAGCGCGCGCAGCCGGGCGGCCAGCACGACGTAGGAGAACGGCTTGGTCAGGTAGTCGTCCGCGCCGAGGTCGAGCCCGTCGGCCTGGTCGTACTCGCCGTCCTTGGCCGACAGGATGAGGATCGGCACCCAGTTGTCTTCGGCGCGCAGCCGCTCGCACACCTTGTAGCCGGACAGCCGGGGCAGCATGATGTCCAGGACCACGGCGTCGTAGCCGCCCTCGCGGGCCAGGTGCAGGCCGTCCTCGCCGTTGTGCGCCAGATCGACGACGAAGCCCTCGGCCTGCAGCCCGAGCTTGACCGCGGTCGCCAGCCTCCGTTCGTCTTCCACCAGCAGCACGCGCATGGGTCTCCCTCGCTGAGCCTGTCAGCTTGTCTAGTCAGTCTCGCGCATCCGGGGGGCCCTTGGCTGAGAGCGGTCTCAGCTCCTCACAGGGTCGGCTCAGGCGCCGTTCGGCAGGATGCTCTTAACGGTTCCGCAGTTCAATGCGCGAGCTACCCTGACAGCAGGCGAGGTGTCATGAAATTCTCCCCCCGCGCCCGATGGGCCGTGCCGGCCGGCGCGCTAGCCGCCGTGGGCGCCGTCATGGCCGGGGCGCTTATCGGCACAGCCCAGGCCAGCCCGACCCTGCCCGCGCGCACGCCCGCGCAGCTGCTGGCGGCCGTGGCCGGGCGCACCGGACCGCTGCCCCCGCTGACCGGCACCGTGGTGGAGAGCGCGGCGCTCGGCCTGCCCGACCTGCCCGGGATCGACAACCCGAGCTCGATCACAACGCTGCTCACCGGCTCGCACACGGTCCGGATCTGGTACGCCGACGGGCGTCACTTCCGGCTCGCGATGCCGGGGATGGCGAGTGAGAGCGATCTCATCGTGAACGGCAGCACCGCCTGGTACTGGCAGAGCACCACGAACTCGGTGACCCGCTATGTGCTGCCCGCAGGGGACCATCCGGCCGAGCACGGGCCCGGGCCGGCCATGGCCCTCACCCCGCAGCAGGCCGCCCGGCAGGCCCTGGCCGCGGTGGGTCCGAGCACGCGGGTCACCGTGCAGAACAACGTCACGGTGGCCGGCGAGGCGGCCTACCAGCTGGTGCTCGCGCCGCGGAGCGCCAGCTCGCTCATCGGCCAGGTGCGGATCGCCATCGATGCCACCCATAACGTGCCGCTGCGCGTGCAGATTTTCGCCCGGGGCGCGCAGAGCCCCGCGTTCCAGGTCGGTTACACCTCGATCTCGTTCGTGCGGCCCGCGGCCTCGAACTTCAACTTCACCCCGCCGCCCGCCGCGAAGGTGAAGACGGCCACGCTTCTGCCGGCCGGCTGGTCCGGACAGGCTCCCTCCACCCGGAAGGCCCCTGCGGTCAAGCCCAGAGTGATGGGCCAGGACTGGCTGACGGTGGCCGTGCTGCCGGCCTCGGCGCTGTCCGAGATGTCCGGCGGGGCAGGCTCCGCCGCTGGCGTCGCGGGATCGGCGGCGCGGTCCGCCGCGGGTAGCAACCCGGGCGGCTCGTCGGGCGGCATATCGGGATCCGCGCTGTTCGGCGCGGCGATGCGATCGGGCACCAATGTGCATGGCGCCTGGGGGAGCGGACGGCTGCTGCACACCAGCCTGCTGTCCATCCTGATCACCAACAACGGGCGGGTTCTCGTCGGCGCGGTCACCCCCTCGGTGCTCTACGCCGACGCCGCACGGTCCTCGTGAGCAGCCCGGCCACGGCGGAAGCGGCCAGCCCGGCGGGAGAGCTCGCCGGGCCGGCCATCACGTCGGCCGGCCTGTCCAAGCGATTCCGCGGCGGCCAGCTCGCGGTGGACAACGTCGACCTGGAGGTGCCGCGCGGCAGCGTCTACGGGTTCCTCGGCCCGAACGGCTCCGGCAAGACCACCACCATCCGGATGCTGCTCGGCCTGATCTACCCCACCAGCGGCCGCCACGAGCTGCTCGGCACGCCGATGCCGGACGGCGCGGTGCGCGTCCTGCCCCGGGTCGGCTCGCTGGTCGAGGGGCCGGCCTTCTACCCGTTCCTGAACGGCCAGCAGAACCTGGCCCGCTGCGACGCCGCCGACCGCACCGCCGACGCGCGCACCGCGCGGCAGCGGATCGACAGCGCGCTGGACCGGGTGGGGCTGCTGGCCGCCGCGAAGAAGCGCTACCGCGCCTACTCGCTCGGCATGAAGCAGCGGCTGGCGATCGCGGCCGGCCTGCTGCAGCCCCGCGAGCTGATCATCCTGGACGAACCGACCAACGGCCTGGACCCGCAAGGCACCCGGGAAGTGCGGACCCTGGTCCGCGAGATCGCCACCGAGGGCACCACCGTGTTCGTCTCCTCCCACCTGCTCGCCGAGGTCGAGCAGATCTGCACCCACGTAGGCGTGATGCGTACCGGTCGGCTCGTCTTCCAGGGCCCCCTGGACGACCTGCGCCGCACCGGCGCGGCCCGGATCCGGGTGGAGACCACCGATCCGCAGGCCGCCGCCGAGCTGCTCGGCAAAATCGGCCTGGAAGATACCCGGGTGGAAGGGGCCGAGGTCTCCGCCCAGCTCGGTGATTTCCAGCCCGAACGGCTCTGCGCCGACCTCGTGCACGCGGGCGTGCCGGTCCGCGGCCTGGCCACGGTGCGGCCCAGCCTGGAGGACTTGTTCGTCGGGCTCACCGGGGAGGGCTTCGATGTCGACGGCTGATCTCGAGGTACGCGGCCCGGGCGTTGCGGCCGGGCCGCCGGCGCCTGCCCGGGCCTGGCTCCGGCTGCTGGGCTCCGAGCTGCTCCTCGTCTTCCGGCGCCGGCGCAACCTGGCCCTGCTGGCCGTGGTCGCGGTGATCCCCGTCATCATCGGGATCGCGCTGCGACTGGCCGGCGCCGGGGCGACCAGCAACAACGGCGGGGGTCCGCCGTTCCTGGACCAGGTGGCGGGCAACGGGGTGTTCCTCACCTTCCTCGCCCTGACCATCTTGCTCACCCTGGTGCTGCCGCTGGTCGTATCCGTGGTGTCCGGCGACAGCATCGCCGGCGAGGCGGGCTATGGCACGCTGCGCTACCTGCTCGCGGTGCCCGCCGGGCGGACCAGGCTGCTCGTCATCAAGTACCTGTCGGTGGTGGCGTTCGGCCTGTGCGCGGCCCTGCTGATCTCGGCCGTCTCGCTGATCTGCGGAGCCTTGCTGTTCCCGGTCGGCCCGGTGACGCTGCTGTCCGGTACCACGGTGCCGTTGGCCGAGGGCCTGCTGCGGGTGCTGTTCGTGACCTTGTACGTGGCCGGTGCGATGGCCGCGTTCGGCGCGATAGGCGTGGCCATCTCCACGTTCACCGAGCACGCTATCGGCGCAGTCGCCGCCCTGGCGGTGATCGTGGTGGCCAGCGACGTGGCCGACAACGTACCGCAGTTCGGGGCCGTCCATCCGTACCTGCCCACGCACTGGTGGACGTCGTTCGACTCGCTGCTCCGCACGCCGATCGACACCACCACCCTGCTGCACGGCCTGTTGTCGTTCGGCGTCTACCTGCTGATCTTCGGCTCCATCGCGTGGGCCCGCTTCACCAGCGGTGACATCACCAGCTGACCCAGGCCCGCAAGCCGAGCGCCCTCACCCGCCCCTCGCTAGCGGGACGCGGCAGCGCTCCCCGTAACGTGTATTACAGGTCTTCGCCAGGGGAGGTCAGGCCGTGACCCAGCCCGCTGACGCGCCGCACGGGGCAGCGCTTCCCGAGGCCCGGGCCGCCGGGCCAGACCACCGGTGGCTGATCCTGGGCGTGATCGCCCTCGCGCAGCTCATGATCATTCTCGATGCCACGATCATGAACATCGCGCTGCCGTCGGCGCAGAAGTCGCTGGGCTTCTCCGTCGTGGACCGGCAGTGGGTGGTCACCGCGTACGCGCTGGCGTTCGGCAGCCTGCTGCTGCTGGGCGGCAAGCTGTCTGACCTGCTCGGCCGGAAGGTGACGTTCCTGGTCGGCCTGATCGGCTTCGCCGCCGCGTCCGCGGTCGGCGGGGCCTCGGTGAGCTTCGGCATGCTGGTGGCGGCGCGGGCCTGCCAGGGCGCGTTCGGGGCGTTGCTCGCCCCAGCGGCGCTGTCGTTGCTCACCGTCACGTTCACCGACCCGGAGGAGCGCGGCAAGGCATTCGCGGTCTACGGCGCGGTCGCCGGGGCAGGCGGCGCGGTCGGGCTGCTGCTGGGCGGGGTACTCACCGAGTACCTGTCCTGGCGGTGGTGCCTGTACGTCAACCTGATCTTCGCCGGCATCGCCGCCGCCGGCGCGATCGCGCTGCTGCCCCGCCAGCCCGAGCCGGGGAAGCCGAAGCTGGACCTGCCCGGCGCCGCGCTGGTCTCCGGCGGCATGTTCTGCATCGTCTACGGCTGCTCTAACGCCGCCCTGCACGGCTGGCACGCCCTCTCCACCTGGGGGTTCCTCGCGGCCGGCGGCGTCCTGCTCGTGCTGTTCGCCTGGCGGCAGACCCGCGCGCCGCAGCCGCTGCTGCCGCCCCGGGTCGTGCTGGACCGCAACCGCGGCGGCGCCTACCTGACTATGCTGATCGCCTCCGTGGGGCTGTTCGGGATCTTCTTGTTCCTCACCTACTACATGCAGCAGACCCTGGGCTTCTCGCCGGTGGTCACCGGCCTGGCGTTCCTGCCGATGGTGGCCTGCATCATGGTCACCTCGACCACGTCCAACATCGTGCTCATGCCCCGGGTCGGGCCCCGGCCGCTGGCACCGACCGGAATGCTGATGGCCGCGGGCGGCCTGGCCTGGCTGACCGGGATCGGCGTGCACTCCAGCTACGCCACCACCGTGCTGCCCCCGTTGCTGCTGATCGGCTTGGCCCTCGGCTTGGTGTTCGCGCCGGTGTTCAACACCGGCACCTTCGGCGTCGCGCCCCGCGACGCCGGCGTGGCCTCCGCCACGGTCAACACCGGACAGCAGCTCGGCGGCTCGATCGGTACCTCCCTGCTCAACACGATCTTCGCGAGCGCCGTCGCCAGCTACATCGCCGCCCATCTCACCCCCGCCACCGCGGCCAGTGGCCGTCCCAGCCCGCAGCTGACCGGGCTGGCCCTGATCCACGGCTACACGGTTGCCTTCTGGGTGTCCGCCGCGATCTTCGCCGGCGGCGCGCTCGTCGCGGTGGCCTTGTTCCGCACCGGACCGCTCATCCCGCCCGGTCAGCAGGCGCAGCCCAGCACCCCGGAGCAGGCTGCCGGAGCACGCGCGTCCGCGGGCGGCAGCACGCCCGCGCCGGCGCCACCGCCCGCGGCGGGATGACGTCGAGAGTGAACCAGCCGGGCCGTGGGCTATGAGGCTGGGGCGCTGGCCGCTGGCTGTTGTTCGTGGCTGTCGGCGGTCGGGAGCCAGAGCTGGAAGACAGCGCCGTGGCCGGGCTGGGTGTCGAGGGTGATCTGGCCGCCGTGGGCGCCGGTCAGGGAGGCCGCGATCGCCAGGCCGAGCCCGGTGCCGCCGCGGGCGCGGGTCCGGGCGTCGTCGGTGCGGTAGAAGCGCTCGAATACGTGGGCGGCCTGTTCGGCGGTCATACCCGGGCCCTGGTCGGCGACGGAGAGCTGGACGCCGCCGGGGACCGTGGTCACGGTGATGGTCACCGGTGATTCTGGCGGGGTGTGCTGGATGGCGTTGCCGATCAGGTTGTCGATGACCTGGCGTATCCGCTCGGCGTCGGCCATCACCACCGCGGGCTCATCGGCTTCCAGAGTGACCACGCGTCCGGGGTGGGCGGCGCGGGCGTGCTGGCTGGCTTCGGCCGCGATGCTGGCCAGGTCTATGGGTACCAGGTCGAGCGGGCGTCCGGTGTCGTGACGCGCAAGCAGGAGCAGTTCTTCGACGAGCCGGGTCATGCGGCTGGCTTCGCGCTGGATCATGCTCATGAGTCGCAGCAGTTCGTCCGGGCTGGCGTGATCGCCTTGCTGCAAACCGTATTCGGCGAGTCCGCGGACCGAGGTGAGGGGGGTGCGCAGCTCGTGGCTGGCGTCCGCGGCGAACTGGCGCATCCTGGCCTCGGAGCGCTGGGCCAGTTGTTCCCCGCTGGCGCGCGCCCGGTAAGCGGACTCAATGGTGGCGAGCATGGTGTCCAGCGCGAGAGCAAGGCGCCCGACCTCGGTCTTTCCCGACGGGTGATCGATGCGCTGGGACAGGTCACCGTCCGCGATGGCGGCGGCGGTCACCTCGATCTCCGCCAGCGGCGACAGGCTGGCGCGCACCAGCGGCAGGCCGATCGCCGCCAGCAGCACGACCGCGAACGCCCCGGCCACGGTATCGGCTATCTCCAGCCGGGTGACCGTGCTGTCGAGGTCGCCGAGGCTGTAGGCGACGACCTCGTGCTCCCCGCCGGGGAGCCGCTGGACGAAGACGCGCCAGGCTGGCCCGGCCCCACCGGTGGCCGGGACCGTGAAAGGCGTCCCGACCTGGTTGAGCTGGGCCACCGGCAGCCGGGGCGCGACGGCTGTGTGCACCGGCACGCCGAGCAGCCGCACCCGGCCATCGGCGGCGACCAGTTCCACGAGGAACTGCACCGGCAGTGCCTGCCCTCGCTGTGCCCGCGGGGGTGGCGGCGGGTGCGCGCGGCCGGCGATGCGCGCCGTGACATGGGCGAAACCACGCAGCTGCGCGTCGGACCTGCCCAGCAGGTAACCGCGCAGAAGTGTAGCGCCCACCACCCCGGTCACCAGGCACGTCGCGGCGACCAGCAGGGCTGCTGCGGCCATTATCCGCACGCGCAGCGAGGCTCCCCGCAGGACCGCGTGCAGCCGGCCGGCCGTGGGGCGTCGTGACCAGGCCGCGCTCACGGCGGGATCCGCAGCACGTAGCCGTATCCGCGGATGGTGTGGATGAGCCGCGGTTCCCGCTGGTCGGCCTTGCTCCGCAGGTAGCTGACGCACGACTCGACCAGGTTGCCCTCGCCGGCCGGGACGTGATCCCAGACATGGTCGCGGATCTGCGCCTTGCTCAGCACCCGCCCGGCGTTGGCCATGAAAAATCGCAGCAGCCGGAACTCCGTCGGTGTCAGCGCGATAACCTCACCAGCCCGCCTGACCTCGTGCCCGTCGTCGTCCAGTTCCAGGTCGGCGACACGCGACCGGGAGCGGGGCGCCGCGTGCCGGGTGCGCTTGAGCACCGCCTGGACCCGGGCCAGCACCTCGTCCAGGCTGAACGGCTTGGTGACGTAGTCATCGGCCCCCAGGTTCAGCCCGGCGACCCGGTCGGTCACCTCATCGCGGGCGGTCAGGAAGACCGTGGGGATGCCGCCGGGGTCGGCGCGCAGGCGGCGGGCCACCTCGAAGCCGTCGCCGTCCGGCATCATCACGTCAAGCAGGATGAGGTCCGGCCGGGAACGTGCGGCCGCGCGCACCGCCTCGGCGCCGCTGGCCGCGGTCACCACCTCGAAGCCGGCGAAACGCAACGAGCCCGACAGCAGATCCCGGATCGTGGCCTCGTCGTCTACCACCAGGACACGGGCATGCCCGGGCCCGGATCCGGGCGCGAGTCTCACCCCCTCACCATGGCGGGTCAACATTGCGGGTCGCTGACCGCACGCTGCATGTCCGCTCTGGTTACCGTCGGTCCCGGCTGAACACCCCCGCCGGCTGCCTATCAGCGCCAGCCCGCACCGGTGACCGGCAACCCTGAGCCGGCGTTCAGTATTCGCCAACGAATGCGGGCCACGCTGGTTAGTGGTGCGCCCGCCTCGGTGGCACCGGGGCGTTCGCCGCCAGCCGCCCGGCGCGTCGCGCCCGCCAGTGCGTCGCGCTACGAGCGGGCGCCAACCAGAGCAATCGCATACGAAGGGGAGTCCATGTTCTTCACCTACCTGCGGCGGGAGCTGCGGCACCGGTGGCGGCAGGCGACGATCATCGCGCTCGGCCTGGCGCTGGGCATCGGCCTGGTGGTCACCGTGACCGCCCTGTCCCGCGGAGTGAACCGGGCGCAGGCAGATGTGCTGCACTCGCTGTACGGGCAGGACACCGCGATCACGGTCACCAAGGCTCCGTCGTCCGGCAGCGGCGGCCCCGGGGGGTTCCGGTTCCGCACCGGCGGCAGCGGGTCACGACCGAAGGCTGGGTCCAAGGTCAGCGTGGACAGCCTTACCAGCACGGCGCTCAGCGCCGTCCCGGCGAGCGATGTGGCCTCGGTGGCCCGGCTGAACGGGGTGGCCGCGGCGGCGGGCGGGCTGACGCTGAACGACACCAAGGTCACCTTCACCATCCCCAGCCAGAGTTCGGGCGGGGGGTCCGGTGGCTTTGGCGGTGGGGATGGTAGCCCAGGCGGTGGGGGCGGTAGCTCAGGCGGCGGGTTCGGCTCCGGGCACTTCCCCACCCCGATCAGCGTCAACGGGGTGGACCTGTCCGGCCACGCCGCCGCGCTGGGGCCGCTGAGCGCGGCCAAGCTGGTATCGGGCCGCACGCTGACGGCCTCCGACGCCCGCTCGGACGTGGCGCTCGTGAGTTCCAACTATGCGACCGCCCACAAGCTCAAGACGGGATCCACGGTCACGCTGGCCAAGACCAGCTTCAGGGTCGTCGGGGTGGTCTCGGCGGGGTCGAGCAACAGCACCGACGTGTACATCCCGCTGACGCGTGCGCAGGCGCTGGGCACGGCGCAGGGCAAGAGCCTGAAGGACAAGGTCAACACCATCTACGTCGCGGCGGGCAGCGCCACCGACATCACCACCGTTTCGAAGGAGATCTCCGCGAACCTGCCTGGCGCCACGGTGACCAACCAGAATGACCTGGCCAAGCAGCTCACCGGGTCGGTGTCCAGCGCCTCCAGCCTGGCGTCCAACCTGGGCCGTTGGCTGGCCATCGCGGTGCTGGCAGCGGCGTTCGTGCTGGCCGTCTTGATGACCACGGCGGCGGTCTCGCGCCGGGTGCGGGAGTTCGGCACGCTGAAGGCACTGGGCTGGACCAGCCGCCGCATCGTCCGGCAGGTAGTCGGCGAGTCGCTGGTGATCGGCGTGATCGGCGGCCTAGTCGGGATCGGGCTCGGGTTCGCGGGTTCCGCGCTGGTCGGAGCGTTCGCCCCCACGCTGAGCGCATCGGTCGGGCAGACCACCGGCAGTGCGACCCCGGGCGGCGCGAGGTTCTTCGGTCCCCCGGGCGGTTCCGGTGGCGGCGGCGGGCTCCCCGGAACGTCGCGGCTGGCCTCAGCCGCCACAACCACGGTGCACGTGCCGCTGACCGCGACGGTCACCATCGGCGCGGTCGCGGCGGCCGTAGGGCTGGCGATCGTCGGCGGCCTGCTCGCGGGCGCGTTCGGCGGCTGGCGGGCGGCCCGGCTCCGGCCCGCGGCGGCACTGACGAGGGTCGAATGAAACCGGCGGGCAAGCAGCAGGGCATGGCCTCCGGACGGCATGACGGAAGCGGCACTGACGAGGGTCGAATGAACCGGCGGGCGGTGGCCGGGGCAGGACATGCATACGGCATGAGGGAAGAGGCGTGATGTACAAGCTGACGGGCGTGACCAAGGACTACCCCAAGGGCCGCGGGGTCGTTCAGGCGCTGCGGGGCGTCGACGTTGAGGTCGCCGACGGCGAGTGGCTGGCCATCCAGGGCCCCACCGGGCACGGCAAGACCACCCTGCTCCAGATGCTCGGCGGCCTGGACCGGCCCACCTCCGGCAGCATCCTGCTCGGCGGTGATGACCTGGCCCGGCTCCGCGAGGGCGAAGTCACCAGGGTCCGGGCCACCTCCATCGGGTTCATCTTCCAGACCTTCAACCTGGTGCCCACCCTCAGCGCGCAGGAAAACGTTGAGACCGCACTCGTCCCGCTGCGCACCCCGTCGGCCGAGCGCCGTGCCAGGGCGGCGCGTGCGCTCGCCGACGTCGGCCTCGCGGACCGCGCGAGCCACCTGCCGTCGGAACTGTCCGGCGGGCAGCAGCAGCGAGTCGCCATTGCCCGGGCGCTGGTTAAGCAGCCCAAGGTCCTGCTGGCCGACGAGCCCACCGGCAACCTCGACGAGGACACCCGGGACGACATCATCGCCCTGCTGGAAGGACTCTGGCGCGACCAGCACCTCACCATGGTGCTGGTCACCCACGACAGCGCCATTGCCCGCCTCGCCCAGCGGCGCGGCGTCATGAAACACGGCGAGCTGGCCATCAGCAACGACGCCAGGCGCGCGCCCGCAAGCCCCCAGTAGCGCGGTCCCGGCACCGGATGGCCGAAGGCCTCGGAACCATCCGGGAGTAAGCCGTTTCAGGCCCGGCTAAGACGTATCCCAGCAGGCGAAATAGGGCTTTCCTCCGACGCGCCGGGGAGGGCCTTACGGCGAAACTCGGTGATGACCGGCCAGGAGATGGCCGGAAACCGAGGAGGAACCATGAACCATAACGCGACACAGGGTCCACTGGCACGCTTCGGCCGGCGCGTCGCCGCTATCGTCGCCGAGTGCAATTATGCCCAGACCCGCGTGGACAGCCTGCGAAACACCCCCGGCGCGTACCAGGCCCGGGAGATCTAGCGCCCGAGGCCGGGTTCGTCCCGGTGGGCGGCCGGGTTGAGAGCGGTGGCCACGACCGGTTAGCGTTCGGTCATGCCTTCAGGCTGGCCAGCAGCTTCGTACGAGCAGTGGGCTGCGACGTGTGACACGCTGCACGCGCATACCCAGCTGCTGGGAAAGCTGGCGGTCAGGCTGGCCCCGCCGGAGCCGGAGCTCCAGCATGCGGCGCTTCGGCTGACCGCGCGGGGCTGGGAGACGATGCCGTTGCCTGCGCCGGATGGTTCCGGAGCGCTGGTGGTGGCGCTGGACCTGCGCTCGCATGAGGCGGTGGTCGAGCACAGCAGCCGGCCTGCCCAGCGGGTGCCGCTGGGCCCGGACCGGCCGGTCGGCGAGGTCACCCGGCAGGTGCTGGACGCGGTCGGCCGGGTGGGTGGTGCGGTGCAGATCAATCCGCGGCCGCAAGAGGTGCCCTGGAGCGTGCCGCTGGACGAAGACTACGAGCACGCCCGCTACGACCCTGCCCAGGTCGGTGACTATTTCGCCGCGGCCACCCAGGTGGCGCTGGTGCTGGCCGCGTTCCGGGCACCCTACCGGGGCCGGTCATCGCCGGTGAACGCGTGGTGGGGGTCGTTCGACCTGGCGGTGTTCTTGTTCTCCGGCCAGCCCGCCGACGCGCCGGCCGATGATTTCATCATGCGCAACGCGGCAGACGCCCAGCTGTTCGAGGTCGGCTGGTGGCCGGGGGATGCCCGCTACCCGAAGGCGGCGTTCTTCGCCTTCGCATCCCCGGCGCCGTCCGGGTTCGCCGACGCCAGCTTGTCCCCGGCCGGTGCCCGCTGGGACCAGGCCCTGGGCGAGTACATCCTGGACTGGGATGACGTCCGCGCCGCCCCCGATCCCCGGGCCGCGGCCCTGGAATTCGCCCGTTCCGCGTTCCGCCACGCCTGCGTGGTGTGCGGATGGGACACCGGGCTGGCCGCCAGCGCCGAGGGCAGGCCGCCCCCCGTGCGGTGACACGAGCAGCTGTCGATATCGAGGTATGTCCGAGGTATATCGGACTTGTCAGTCCGACTTATCCGGGGAAACTGGCTTCAGGGCCTGGACTGCCTCGGCTGGCACCTCGAAAACGGGCTGCAGGCTCGGGACTTGTCAGTAGATGTTCGGCTGGCTCGGGCTAACGGATGCGGATGATAGCTCGCGTACTGCTCGGGCCTCTTCCCGCTACCAGGGCACACCGCGCCACCGCTCAGGGTGAGGTGGGTGGTCATGTGGGTGACGAACTTGGCACCATAGCGGGCGGTTGACTTGCGGCACCACGGGCACAGCGGGACAGGGGCAGCACGACGGTGTTTCACTAACCCAAGGGTACCTGTCCCGGGAGGGCGTCACCCGCCTGCGAGAGCCGAACATCAGACGGATACACCTACACCGGAAGCACAAGCCCACCACGCGGCGGCGGGGAGCTGGGCGACTGGACCTCGTACCGGGAGACAGCGCACCCCTCACCGGGAGACGCGGATCTCATGCCACAGTCCGCCGTTGAGGTTGAGGTTGTTGCCCCGGGCCTGGCCGGGAGCGGTGTCACCGACGTAGGTGTACAGCGGATGCCCGTTGTAGGTGAGCTGCGCAGAGCCGTCGGTTCGCTTGATCGTGCCAACCCGGCCTGGCAGGCCGGGGCTGACCGCGGCGGTGCCGGTTACCGGGGGCCAGTACGCGGCGCAGCTGCCGTAGCACTTGGATGTGGCGGCGGTGTCAGGGGCGAACGAATAGAGCGTAAAGCCCTTCGCGTTGGTCAGTACCGTCGTCCCGCCGATCGTCGTGGTCTTCAGGCTCGTGCTCGTGGCCGTGAGTGCCGGAGGGTTGGCCCCGGCAAGCACCAGCCCAAACAGCACCAGTGCGGCAACCGCCAGGCCTGCGGCGGTCATTCCGGCCGCCCTGGCGGCCGCTGGGGGGATCTGGGCGGGGAACCTGGCCGGGACCGCCGCGGCCTGGTCCGTGGTGGCCTTCGCCGGGGCGGGAGCAAGCGCGAGCGCGGCCAGTACCGCGAAAGCGGCCACCTCCACCAGACCGGCGGCGATACCGGCGGCGGTGCGGACCTCCTTGAATCCGAACAGCCCGATCCAGACCGACAGGAGGTAGCCGCCGAGGGTAGCCAGGGCGAAGCCGGCTCCTGCCGCGGCGGCCAGCCGGCCGGGGAGGACGAGCCGCCGGGGGATGGCCAGCACCGCCAGCCCGAGGCCGAAGGCGGCGATCACTTGCAGCAGGAAAAGCCAGCCGATCGTGGGGATCGTCCGGTAGCCGGTCAGGTACAGGTCGAGATGGATCGCCGCGGTGGCGATCAGCAGACCCGAACCCGCCACGCGCAGGATGACTGCGGGCCAGCCGGGCGTCGGCCGTTGGGCGTGCTCCCGCGCCGCCCGCCCCGCGCTCCTTGCCGGTCCCAGCCTGGTCATGCTGTGCCGCTGTGTCATCTGTCAGTCTCTCCTTGTGAACCTGGTGCGGTCCGGGTCAGTACCCGAAGCCTCCGCCGGAGCCCGATGAGGAGTTGCCGGCGGGCGCCGCGCCGCCGGAGGCGGGGGCTTCGTGCCACAGTCCGCCGAATGCGGTGATGCCGTTGCCGCTGGCCTGCCCGGGGGACTTGTCGCCCACGAAGGTGTACAGCGGATGGCCGTGGAAGGTGAGCTGTGGCGACCCGTCGGATCGCTTGATCGTGGCGAACGCGCCCTTGACCCCCGAAGCGGTCCCCGGCTTGACCGGCGGCCAGTTCTGCGCACACGTCCCGTTGCACTTCGACGCGGTGGACGTGTCGGGCGCGAACGAGTACAGCGTGAACCCCTTGGCGTTGGTCAGCACCGTCACGCCGCCGACCTTCGCGGTCTTCAGGCCGACCGCGGCCGCCGCCACGTGGCCGCTGCTGCTGCCGGAGGCGGAGGCGGCGGAGGGGGTGCCGGACGAACTGCACGCTGCCACCACCGCCGCGGCCGCCGCGGCGGCCGGCAGCACCAGCAGCATCCGCAGCCGGCGGTTACGCGCGTCGGGCCGGGCCAGTGAGCTGATCATTACGTTCTCCTTTGCTCCCTGGACCCGCCCGTGGCCCCTGCGCCAGGGGGACGGCGGCGAGCCCGCCGTGACACCGACGATGCCGCGCCCGCGGTCCTGGCGCATCGCGGCCAGCCCCCAGGCCACCACCCCGCTGGCAGGAATCGCGGCCTGCCTGCTAGCAGCAATAGGCCGGGGCGGGCCGCTGCTCAGCGGTCCGCCCCGCGCCATCCCCATGGCTTGCCGCCGGGCGCCACGCCAGCGGTTACGGGGTATCGCGCGGCAGCGTGGCTGTGGTGCCCGGGTGGGCGGGAAGCTGGACGTGCAGGGTCGTTCCGTGGCCGGGCGGACTGAGCACCGAGATGGTTCCGCCGAGCGCCTCGACCCGGTCTTTGAGGCCGATGATGCCCGAGCCGCGGCCGGGGTCGGCGCCGCCGATGCCGTCGTCGCGGATGGAGAGGGCGAGGGCGCCGTCGCGGCCGTCCGCGCGCACTTCGATGACCGATGCCCGGGCATGCTTGGCGGCGTTGGCGAGCGCCTCGGACGCGACGTAGTAGCCGGCCGCCTCAAGGGGTCCCGCGAGCCGAGGGCCGAGGTTCAGGTTGAGTTCGACCGGCACGGCAGAGCGCCGGGCGAGCGCTTTGAGCGCCGGGCCGAGCCCGGCCTCGGACAACACGGCCGGGTGGATGCCGCGTGAGATCTCCCGCAGCTCATCCAGCGCGGTGCCCAGCCCGTCGGCCAGCAGCGACAGCTCGCCCCGGATCGGGTCCGCGGGCTGGGCGGTCATCGCTCCGGTTGCGCGGGCCTTCAGCGCGAGCGAGACGAGGCGCTGCTGGATGCCGTCGTGCAGGTCACGTTCCAGCCGCCGCCGGGTCTGGTCCGCGGCGGCGACGATCCGCGCCCTGGACGCGATGAGCTCGGACCGGGTCTGCGCGTTCGACATCGCGGTCGTTATCAGGTCGGCGAAGTTCGCGATGCGTTCCTCGGCGGCGGCGGGCAGGGCACAACCGGATGCGAAGTTCAGCGCCACCGCGGCACCCCACAGCCGGTCATCGATGATGATCGGTGCAGCGACCCGCGATGCGATCTGTTCAGCCATTTCGCTGTCCTCGCCGGCGAGTTGCCTGCGGCTATCGATGCGGACCGTGCGACGGGTACGGAACACCTGTGCGCCGAGGTCTTCGAGTGCCCAGTTCGAGCCGGCTGGCCAGAAACTGGCGTCGCCCCAAGTGGCCATGACAGTCCCGGTTACATCCGCTTCGTAGCGCAGGACGCACGTCACCTCGGCGTCCAGGATCCGTCCGATCTCTTCGGCCACGGCGGCGAAGACCTCGTCCGGATGGGTGCCCTTGGCCACGAGCGTTGCCACCCGTCGCAGAGCGGCTTGTTCCTCCGCCAGCCGCCCGATCTCGGTCCGTGCCTCGGCGTTCGCGATCGCCGTGGCGACAAGGTCGGTGAAGGCTGTGAGGCGGTCCACCGTGTCCGTGGGCAGCGGCGGTCGATCTTTCGCGACGCCCAGGGTCACCGCGCCCCAGGCCCGGCCGTCGACGATGACGGGAACGCCGACCGCCGCGCCGACACCGAGCTCCCTGGCGGTGTCCGTACCGGTGCCCGTGCGCCGTGCGTGGTCGTCGACTCTGACCGGCCGGCCCGTCCTCTGCAGTGATGCGACAACGCTCGGATCATCGGCCGGGAAGGCCCAGCGCCGGCCCAGGTAGGGGGAGAGCTTGCCGGTCGCCGCGACTACCGTCACAACGCCTTCCCTCTCGTAGCGGAACAGCCCGACGAGCGGAACGCCGAACAGCCCCGCGACCTCGACGGCGACCGCGGTGAAGACGTCGCCCGGCGGGACGGCCTCGGCCACCAGCGTCGCGACCCGGCCCCTCGCCGCCTGCTCGGCGGCGACTCGTTCCAGTTCTCGGCGCGCCTCGGTGTTCGCGATCGCCATGGCGACCAGATCGGTGAACGCCCCGATACGGAACTCTGTTCCTGCGGGCAGCGGCTCCGGCCGGGAGGACCCGACGGCCATGGCCCCCCAGACCCGTCCCCCGACCAGGACGGGAGCACCGACCGCGGCGCGGATCCCCATGGAGCGGGCGTACCCGGCGATTGGGCCTCTGGCGTCGCTGTAGTCGTCGATGCGGACCGGCCGATGCGTGCGGAACACGCGGACAACGATGTTGTCCCCGTCCAGCGGGACCCGCGTGCCGATCGGAGCCGGCGGCCCTCGCAGGTTCCAGGCCCCGACCACCATCGCGGTCGCATCCGGCTCAAAGACCACCAGGTGCGCGCTATCGAGGTGAAGGAGCTTTCCGGCCTCCTCGGTCACCGCCGCGAACACCTCCGCCGGCGCGGGCTGGCGGGCAACCAGCGTCGCCACCCGGTGCAGCGCCGCCAGCTCGTCCGCGGATAGGCCCCGTGGCCCCCCGAACCGCCCGCGCGGCCAGGAGGCCACGGCACGCACCCGCCTGCGGAGGCGGCTTGTGGCGTCCGGCGAAGCGGGGTGAAAGGCCGCCGCCATGAATCGAGACTGTCACCGCAGGCAGTAGCCCGCAACAGCGGCGCTGGCGGTTCCGTGACGGGCCTCCCCCGGCACCGACCCATCCCTTACTGCTGGCATCTACTGCTTGCATCGCATGTCGCCCGTGCCCCGATCCGGCCGGGGATGGCCGATAATGCAGGTCATGACGGGCAGCGCCGAGTCTGGCCGGGCCGGTCCCGAGGCGACGGGTGACGGGCCCGCCATGACCGGGCTGCGGGTGGTTCTGGGCGAGGACGATGTGCTGCTCCGGGAGGGCCTGGCCAGCCTGCTCGAGCGGTCCGGTTTCGAGGTAGCAGGCCAGGCCGGTGACGGCCCCCACCTGCTTGCGCTGGCCCGCGAGGCCGTGCCCAAGCTGGTGGTGACCGACATCCGGATGCCGCCCACGCACAGCACCGAGGGGCTGGAAGCGGCCCGCGTCATCCGCCAGGAGCTGCCTGGTACCGCCATCTTGGTGCTGTCCGCCTACGCCGAGGTCGAGCACGCGCTGGAGCTGCTGGCCAACGGCCGCGGGATCGGCTACCTGCTCAAGAGCCGCGTCACCGACGTGGACGAGTTCCTCGACACCCTCAGGCGGATCGCCGAGGGCGGCTCGGTCGTGGACCCTGCGCTGGTGCAGGAGCTGGTGACCGTCCGCCGCCGCGACGACCCGCTCGACGCGCTCAGCGCCCGCGAACGCGAGGTACTCGCCCTGATGGCCGAAGGCCGGTCCAACGCCGGCATCGCCCGCCGGCTGTGGGTCACCGAGGGCACCGTCGAAAAACACGTCCGCGCCATCCTCACCAAGCTGAACCTGCCCGAGGCCGACGACGACCACCGCCGCGTCCTCGCCGTCATCACCTTCCTCGAGGCCCACTGAGCGCAGCCGGCAGCGTCGATGAGCTTGGCCCAGATGCTGTGCCTCCTAGGACGGTACCTTCGCCGCGGCGGCCAGCGGCATCCCGTCGACGGAGAGGGCGACATCGACGTTTCCGCGGGTGGCATTGGAGTAGGGGCAGCGCTCATGCGCCCGGGCCATCAGATCTGCGCCCTGCTCGCGCGTCAGGAACGGCGCATGCAGGTCCAGCGCCACCGCCAGCCCGAAGCCGCCGTGCCCGGTCGGGCCGAACCCGACCCGGCAGATGATCTGTGACTCGGACGCGTCCAGCTTCCGGCCGGCCGCGACCGCGAACAACGCTGACTGGAAGCAGGCCGCGTAGCCGACGGCGAACAACTGCTCGGGGTTGGTGCCAGGCTCCCCGCTGCCGCCCATCGCCTCGGGGACCGCCAGATCCACGACAAGCCGTCCGTCCATGGAACGGGCGTGGCCTTCCCGTCCGCCCTCCACGACCGCCTCGGCGGTGTAGAGGATCTTCTGCAGATGTCCCGGCATCCCAAGTCCTTCCTCGGCGCGTTGCCGGACTAAGCGGCCTGGTTGCCGCGGGAATCCGGCTGAGCGCTGATCGCGCGACGCACGCCAGCCTCCAGCCACCAGGCTCCCTCGGCGGCTCCGGTCGCGCATTGCCGCTAGCAGGAATCTGGCAGCTCTCCGTGGCCTGACCGCGGCGTCGGCGTGCGTCCCGCCCGGCGCCCGGCGCTCAGCGTCCGGCCAGTTACGCACGGCTGTCAGAGCGGCAGCGTGTACTTGAGTATGAAGTTCAGCGCCACGGCAAATACCAGATACATAAGCCAGAATCCCGTACCGAGACGGAAGAAGCCCACCGCCCGCTCCGCCAGGCCGCCGAGCTTCGGCAGGTCAGGCTTGAGACTCGCGAAGAAGTCGACGGCATACACGCAGACCAGGCCGATGAACACGCCACCCACCGGGGCATCGCCGACCTTAAAGAAGATGATGACCCCAAGGATCGAGATAAGGAGGAACGCGATGGTCATTCCCACGTTGACACGCGGGTCGGTCCCGCGCAGCCGGTTCCAGCCGAGCGCGAACCAGTGCACGCCATAGGAGGTGAACGCCAGCGCCGCCATATAAAGCGCGGGCGTCCTGAACGTACCGAACAAGGTCAGGCCGAGGAACAGGTATACACCAGCGATGAACTGCATGAAACCGGGCATCCAGATGCCCCACATGCCGGTGGCGAAGTCAACGCGGTCATCGCGGGCCGGATAGCCGAAAAGCTCCTGTATGCCATAGATCAGGTAGCCCGTCCCGAGACCCATGAATCCCACAGCAAGGGGCGGGAAAGGAGACTGGGGCAGGCTGACCACGGACGGGATGAGAGACACTGACATTTGACTACCTCTCTTGTCGAGATGCCCTGTCCGGATGTTGGAAGCGACCCGCCGGTGGCTCTGATTTGCGGGCGAACGCGGCTAAGGTCGCCGACTCCCCTCGATCTGCTCCGCATTGGCGGGCGGGGCTGCGGTCCGGCTGCCGGGCGGCCGACCGCGGGGCGGCGGGCCCCCTGGGGGGGTGGCTGTCACTAGGACGGTCCACGTGATGAGGGCGAGCGCGGTGATTGCCTCGATGGTCAGTGACTGGGTGACGTAGGACGCCGAGATCGACTCCCGGAAGCCGAACAGGCCCACGGCGAGGCTGATGAGCAGGGCGACGAGGGTGGCGGCGGTGTAACCGGCCGCGAGCAGCCCGGCCAGCGGCCGGGGCCAGACCAGCACTACGGCGGCGAGGATGAACCCGGCCACCGCGTCGAGCAGGAACAGCGGCCCGTTGGTCGGGATGTGGCGGTAGCCCTCCAGCCACAGGTGCAGGTGGATGTATCCGATCCAGGCCAGCAAGGCTGTACAGCCCGGGCGCAGCACCAGCGCGGCGGCCCGGGCGCCCGGGCTCGCTGCTGTGGCGCGGCGCGGCGAGGCGAGGCGAGCCGGCGCAGCCGGGACGCGATGTGTTTGGTCATGCTCATGTCCTTTCGCGCAGGTGAAGTGGCTCAGGGATGGGAGTGTGAGCCGCGCCCTGTCAGGCCCGGTCTGGTGTTGCGGGTTCACGCCCGCCAGCTGTGGTCAGCGGACGAGATAGGCGGCCACTGCGCGCAGCAGGAGCGGGCGGGCCCGGGCCCACCGGGCGGCCGGGGCGGCCGCGACGATGACGCTGGCGCTGGTTGGTCCCTGGACCAGGCAGGCGATCTCCTGGTAGTGGTGGCCGCCGATCCGGGTGACGTAGTCGTCGATGACGCACGAGCCGGTGCCGCCGCGGAATCTGACTCCCTGGGCGGCGGCGTCCTGGCGGGCCGACGCCGCGTCATCGGAGCGGAGCAGCCTGAGCCGGAACGCGGCCCAGCCCTGCGGCCGCTCGCTGCCTTGCCGGGGGGTGGCGTTGAGGTAGAGCTGGAACGCGCCGCCCGGGCCCAGCCGGGCGGCGGTGACGGCGTCGGTGTCCCCGGCGAGCCGCCGCAGCGAGGGCGGGTAGGACAACACCGCGGTGCCGTTCGGCAACGCCAGGTGCGGCCACCCGGGCGGCGCCGCCGCGGGGTGCAGCGCGGGGAACGCCCGCCCAGGCGGGCGCCCTGGCAGGGCGAACGCGAGGATCGAGACGGCGATCGCGACCGCGATCGCGGCCAGCGCGTACCCGCCGCGCCGCGCGGTGCGGGCGCTCACTGCTCGCCCCTCATCCCCGGCCGGCGGGTACTGCTGGGGGCGCGACCGCGGCGGCGGGCGGCGGGCGGCGGCTAGATGTTGCCGTCGCCATCGCTGGGGCCGCCGTTGTTGTCGGCATCCTGGTCGCCGCCGTTGCCCTGCGGAATCGGGTTGGCGGTAGGGGCGGGTGGAGTGGCCGGCGGCGCGGGAGGCGGGGTGGCCGCGGCGGGCGGCGGCGCGGGGTGGGCGTGATGGTGCGCCGCGCGGGCCTGCTTCGACGGCGCGGCGGCCGCGGCGTGCGGCGGCGTGGAATGGGCGTGGCTGTGCGCCACCCCGGCTGGCTTCGGCGCGGCGGGGTGCGCGGGTAGGCCGCCGGACGAGCCGCACGCCGCGAGTGTCACCGCGACCGCGGCGGCTGGCAGCGCCAGCAGCATCCGGGGGTGGCGGTTGAGTTCTTTCAGCCGGGTAAGAGACCTGGTCATTGTTTCTCCCTGTGGTGCTGCTGCTCCCGGCCGGTGCCTGTCGCGCCACCGTGGGCGGGGGCGCTGACGAGCCGGGCCTGACAGCGACGATGCCGCGTCAGCGGCCTGGTGCCATCGCGGCCAGCCCCCAACCTCCCGCCCGGCTGGCAGGAATCCCGGCCTTCCTGCCACCAGCAACAGGCCGGGGCGGCCCGCTGGTCAGCGATCTGCCGCCCGCCGGCCCGATCGGCACAGACCGGCCGGCCACGCAGCCCGCGGTCCGCCTTCTGCGGCGGCGGCTGTCCTTGCCGGGAGCGGCTGGGACCCTCCTGGGGCTTGCTGCTAGCCGGTAGGGCAGTTGGCCGCCTGCCGGGATGACCAAGCCGGGGTGGTGCGCGACCGTGGGTGACATGCAGCACGCACATGCCGTTCGCCCGGGGTGCCCGGGGAGCCTCAGGTCGCGCCGCTGCCGGGGACCGTTGGCGGTATCGGAGGCGGAGATGTGCCAGCACCTGCCCGCGTGCCCGGCCGGGCACGCGCCAGACGGCACGGCCGCGCGGGTCGTGGCCGGTCATCCCGGGCCAGGCTGGAGCCTGTTGTGCAACGGCGCGGTCCTGTTCGAGGACGGGGGCGCGCTACTCGCCGGTGGCCGGCCACCGGGCCGTCGTTGCCCGGCGCGGGCTGTGCGGCCAGGGCACACGATTGCTGGGATTCCTGCTAGCCGCAATGCGCGGCGGCCGCATGTTCTGTAATTCTGTTCGGATGGCATTCGGTGTCCTCATTGTGGACGACAACCGGTTGTTCCTGGAGGCTGCGTGCGCCCTGCTGGAACGGGAGGGGATGCGCGTCGTCGGCGTCGCCGCTACCTCGGCGGAGGCGCTGCAGCGGGCGGAGGAACTCCAGCCGCAGGTCGTCCTGGTCGACATCACGCTGGGGGGTGAGAGCGGATTCGACCTGGCCCGGCGGCTGGCCGGGCAGCGCCCGGGCCGCGGACCGGCGGTGATCTTGATCTCGACCCACGCGGAGGCCGACTTCGCGGATTTGATCGCCGAGAGCCCGGCGGCGGGGTTCGTGCCGAAGCCGGGGCTGTCGGCCGATGCGATCCGGCGGATCCTCGATGGCCGCGCGCCAGGAGGCCCGCGCGGCGCTCCCGCGCGCTGAGGCTCAACCCTCCCGCCCGGCGGGGCGGGCGGCTACGAGGTGTCGCCCGGCAGCGCGGGCACGGCCACCGGATCGGCCGGAAGCCGGACGTGCAGGGTCGTTCCGCGGCCGGGCGGGCTGCGCACCGAGATGGTTCCGCCGAGCGCCTCGACCCGGTCTTTCAGGCCGATGATGCCCGATCCGCGGCTCGGATCGGCACCGCCGATGCCGTCGTCGCGGACCGAGAGCGCAAGAGCGCTGTCGTCGCCTCGTACCCGCAGCTCGATGACCGATGCCCGCGCGTGCTTGGCGGCGTTGGCGAGCGCCTCGGACACGATGTAATACGCGGCCACCTCGGCCTGCGGCCCCGGCGGCGAGCCCAGGTCAAGGTCGAGCTCGACCGGCACCGCGGACCGCCGGGCCAGCGCCTTGACCGCCGGGCCCAGCCCGGCCTCGGACAAGATGGCCGGGTGGATGCCGTGTGAGACCTCCCGCAGCTCGTCCAGCGCGGTAACCAGGCCGTCGGCCAGCAACGACAACTCGCGCTGGATGTTGTCCGCGGGCCGGGGGGTCATCTTCTCGATTGTCCGGGCCTTCAGCGCCAGCGAGACCAGCCGCTGCTGGATGCCGTCGTGCAGGTCCCGTTCCAGCCGCCGCCGGGTCTGGTCGGCGGCGGCGACGACGCGAGCCCTGGAGGCGATGAGCTCGGACCGGGTCTGCGCGTTCGACATCGCCGTCGTGATCAGGTCGGCGAAGTTCGCGATGCGTCCCTCGGCAGCGGCCGGCAAGGGATCGGAGGCAAAGTTCAGCACCAGGGCCGCGCCCCACAGCTGGTCATCGATGATGATCGGTGCGCCGATCCGCGATCTTCCTCCGATCCGGCGGGCCATTGCCGTGATCTCTCCGGCGTCTTGGTCGTAGCCGTCCATGCGGGCCGTGCGGCGGGTGCGCGACACCCGTGCGGCGACGCCCTCGAGTGCCCAGTTCGAGCCGACCGGCCAGAAACTGACGTCGCCCCACGTGGCCACGACGGTCCCGGTCGCGTTGGCTTCGTAGCGGACGATGCACGCCGCCTCGGCGTCCAGGACCTGTCCGATCTCTTCGGCGACGGCGGCGAAGACCTCCCCGGTCTCCGCGCCCCGGGCCACCAGCGTGGCCACGTGCCGAAGCGCCGCCTGTTCTCCCGCGAGCCGCTCGATCTCGGTCCGGGCGTCACTATTGGCGATCGCCGTGGCCATGAGTTCGGTGAAGGCGGCCAGGCGATCCAGGGTATCGGCGGGCAGCGGCGCGCGCTGGTAGCCAGCCGCCACCACCACCGCGCCCCAGACACGACCGCTGACGATGACGGGAACGCCGGCCGCCATGCCGATGTCGAGCTCCCTCGCTGGCGCGGCAATGGCGCTCCTGATCTGCGTGTAGTCATCGATTCTGAGCGGCTGGCCGGTCCGCTGCAACGACGCGACGATGCCCGGATCACCGGCCGGGCAGGGCCACAGCCGGCCTAGATAGGACGAGACCTCGCCCGCCCCGGCGATCACTGTTGCCACACCTTCCCGCTCGTACCGGAACAGCCCGACATGCGGAACGCCGAACAGCCCAGCGACCTCGGCGGCGACCGCGATGAAGACATCGCCCGGCGGGACCGCCCCGGCGACCAGCGTCGCGACGCGGCCGAGTGCCGCCTGCTCCGCGGCGACTCGTTCCAGCTCCGTGCGCGTCGCGGTGTTCGCGATCGCCGTGGCGACGAGCTCGGTGAACGCGCCGATACGGGACTCCGTTTCCGCGGGCAGCGGCCCTGGCCGCGAGGAGCCGACGACCATGACCCCCCAGAGCCGTCCCCCGACCACAATCGGGGCACCGACCGCCGCGCAGACCCCTACGGAGCGCACGTAGTCGGCGGCCAGCCCTTCGACGCCGGTGTAATCGTCGATGCGGGCCGGCCGATTCGTGCGGAGCACGCGCAGGGCAACATTGTCCCCGTCCAGCGGTACCCGCGTGCCGACCGCCGCCGGCGGCCCGCGCAGGTTCCAGGCCGCGGCCACCGTCACTGTCCCGTCCTCCTCGTAGGCCAGCAGGTGCGCGCTGTCGAGGTGCAGGAGCCTTCCCGTTTCTTCGGTGACCGCCGCGAAGACCTCCGCAGGCGAGGGCTGGCGGGCGACCAGCGTGGCCACCCGCCGCAGCGCCTCCTGCTCGTCGGCCAGCACGCCCCGCGCTTCCTCTGACCCGGTGGCGCGGCGGCGCGACCGCACGGCAGCGCCGGCCACAGCCGCAAGGACGAACGCGGCGACGCCCACGGCCAGGGCCAGCACGATCTCCGCCCCGGGCCACCCAAGCCGCCCACGCGGCCGGGAGGCCGCCGCGCACAGCTGCGCGCGGCGCCGGCTTGTCGCGCCCAGCGCAGCCCGGCGAAAGCCCGCCGCCATGAATCGAGCCTGCCACCGCAGATCGCAGCGTGCAATCGCGCGGCTGGGCCGTGCGCCACCGGCAGCCCGGCTTCGGCCGTCCGGGCGGGCGGCCTTTCCGCTGCCGTCTGCCGGTAACCGGGAGCGCCCGGCATCAGGCCTGCGGACGCGTCTGCTTGGGCCTTATCGCTGCTAGCAAACAGGCCGGGATTCCTGCTGGCCGGGTGGTGGAGTGGGGGCTCGCCGCGATGCGCCAGGACCGCGGGCGCGGCATCGTCGGTGTCACGGCGGGCTCGCCTCTTCGCCCCGGCGCAGGGGCCACGGGCGGGTCCAGTAGCAAAGGAGAAAGTAATGATCAGGTCACTGGCCCGGCGCAACGCTCGTAACCGCCGCCTGCGGACGCTGCTGGTGCTGCCGGCCGCCGCGGCGGCCGCGGCGGTGGTGGCGGCGTGCAGTTCGTCCGGCACCCCCTCCGCCACCTCCGCCTCCGGCGGCAGCAGCGCGCACGCGGCGGCGGCTGCGGGCAGCATCAAGACCGCGAAGGTCGGCGGCGTGACGGTGCTGACCAACGCCAAGGGGTTCACGCTGTACTCGTTCGCGCCCGACACGTCCACCATGTCGAAGTGCGACGGGACGTGCGCGCAGAACTGGCCGCCGGTGAAGGGGCCGGTGACTGCGTCGGGAGTCAAGGGCACGTTCGGCACCATCAAGCGATCCAACGGCGCAACGCAGGCCACCTTCGACGGACACCCGCTGTACGCCTTCGTCGGCGACACCGCCCCCGGGCAGGCCAAGGGCGACGGCCTGAACGCAGCTGGCGGGGTGTGGCACGAGGTCACCACGTCCGGCAGCGCGGCGGCGGCGCCTGCCAGCACTTCGTCATCGGGCGGCGGAGGCTACGGATACTAACCCGGCCGCACCAGAACCGCGCCGGGTAAACCAGTACGACGGCAGAACGGAATGACACGATGACACGCCGGGAAACCACGGCCAAGCGGGCAATGATGGCAGCCGCGCCAGTCCTGAGGGAACACGCGCTGTGCCCGGTCCCGGCTACCGGTGGATCGCCCTGTCCAACACCACGCTGGGCACGCTGATGGCGACGATCAACGGGTCGATCATCCTGATCGCGCTGTCGGCGTGGGGAGGCTGCTTGCTGGACGTCGCACAGTGCTCGCAGGCGCTGCCAGACGAGCGCCGAGCACGATCACCGCGACCAGCAGTGCGGTCAGCCGCAGGCCCGGCTGCCGCTCCGCCGCACCTCCCGCGGCGGCCGGTGCTGGACCGCCCCGGCGGTGGTCGCCTTGCGCCAGAGGCCGCCGTGGAGATTCAGGCCGTTGCCGTTGCCGCCGGCTTGGCTTGGGTGAGTGTCGCGGGACGCCGTTGGCAGTGGGCGGGCAGGGGACGACGTGCACGCCGATTCCGCCGCCGCGGCGGATCAGCTGCGACCTGATCGTGGTCGTGGGCCGCAGCGCGGCCAGCCGGGGCTGGCGGGTCGCGCCGAGCACAAGCTGAGTGGCGTTCTGCGCCTGGGCGAACGCCAGCAGCGCGGCCGGGATGTCGGGGTCGGCCAGCTGGTGGTAGGTGCCGCCGAGCGAGACGGTGAGCTGCCGCTGGGCGGCGAGCGCGGCGTGAGCAGCAGCGGTCGGGCCCGCAGGCCGTGCGGCATGCACAGCCAGCAGGTCCCCGGCGGACCAGGCGGCGATCCGTGCCGCCCTGCGGATCAGGGTCTCGCCCTCCTGGCCGCCGCTGAGCACGACCACCACCCGCTCCCTGGCATGACCGTCACCCGGAACCTGGCCGCCGGGTCGGCACCGCCGGTCGCTGACCAGCTTGCCAGCCAGCCACAGCAGGGCAAGCTCACGCAGCGCGGACAGGTTCGGAATCTGGAACCAGTTGCCCGGCGCTGCCCCGGCGCGCTCCACCGGATAGATGAGACCGTGCGCCAGCCGTTCCTGCAGTGCTTGCGGCGCCACGTCCACCAGCTCGACCTCGGCCGCCGCGCGGACCACCGGATCGGGCACGGTTTCCCGGTGCGGGACCCCGGTGATCTTCGCCACCACGTCGCTGAGCGATTCTAGCTGGCCGATCCTGACGGTGGAGATCACGTCGATACCTGCGGTAAGCAGCTCCGCGGCGTCCTGCCATCGCCTGGCGTGACCCGCGCCCGGCACGTTGCGGTGGGCGAGATCGTCGATCAGCACTACCGCGGGGCTGCGGGCCAGCACCGCGCCAAGATCTATCTCCTCGAACCTGGTGTTCTGGTACGGGACCTTCGCGGCGGGAATGATCTCCAAACCGGCCAGAAGGGCTTCGGTGTGCGGCCGGCCATGCGTCTGCGCGATAGCCACCACGACGTCGGTGCCGTACTCAGCACGCCGGTGACCCTCGCTGAGCAGCGCGCAGGTCGTGCCGGCGCCCGGCGCATAGCCCAGGTAGATCCGCAGACTCCCCCGGTTCACTGAGCGTCCCCGCCCTTCGCCAGGCGCTCCAGCACCCGGGAGATCCCCCCCGGTACCCCGCCGCTCCGGGCAGCCGTCATCCTGCCGCGTGCGCTGTGGGCCGCGGTCAGGGCGCGGCGCAGTCGCGCGCGGTCGGCTGTGACCAGCCCGCCCCACACTCCGTGCTGGCCGAGGTCCCACTGCCGCAGCGACAGCATCAGGCACTCGCCCCGGACCAGGCAACTCGTGCAGACCGCGATCGCAGCGGCAGCCTCCCGGCGCGCGCTGGCCGGATCCAGGCTGACCGGGAACCACTGGTCTGGGTCAAGGCCGCTGTCAGCACAGCTGGCATACCTGCTCACCTGGGCCCGCAAAGCATGGTCGACTGCCGCGCCGCGGCGGAGTGGATGCGGTGGCGGGATGGTCACACCGTCACGGGTGCGCTCGGAGGGCGCGATCCGAGCTCGCGGTGTGCCTGGCGAGGCTGTCATGTGCTTGCTCCTTCTGCGTCGCCTTCGCAGCACGCTGCCCGGCCATCCCTGGCCGGGCATCCGGCCAGGCCCTGGTGGCGAGCTGCCGGCCGATGCCGTTGCATTCAGCCTGGCGGCCGGCTCCCGCGTCACGCATTGAAGGCAACGGGAGTCAGCTATGGGGGCTAGCGGGGGCCGCGGGCCGGTGCAGTGCTCACGACTGGCGCCGGGGTTCGCGACGAAACATGCCTCGTCCGTGGATGCGATCTAGGAGCTGCTGCCCGGAGGTCGTGACGCCGGCGGCACTAGCGCGCCTCAAGAAGCGTGATGACGGCGCGCACACGTCGGTGGTCGTCGTCGGTCTCTGGGATGTGCAGCTTCATAAAGATGCTGCGCACGTGTTTTTCGACGGTTCCTTCGGTGACCCAAAGCTTCCGGGCGATACCGGCATTTGATCGGCCCTCGGCCATGAGCGCGAGCACCTCACGCTCCCGGGGGGAAAGCGCGTCAAGCGGGTCGCCTCGGCGCCGGGCGGCGACGAGTTCTTGGACCAGGGCCGGGTCCACGACTGATCCTCCGCGCGCGATCCGGCCGAGCGCATCGATGAATTCCGCAACGTCGGTAACCCGGCTTTTAAGGAGGTACCCAATGCTGTGGCCGCTGGCCAGCAGCTCCATCGCATGCTCAACCTCGACATGCGCCGACAGAACCAGGATGGCGATCTGCGGGAACTCCGCGCGGATGACCCTGGCCGCGTCCAAACCCTCGGTCGAGTGGCCCGGGGGCATCCGGATATCCACCACAACCAAGTCGGGGCTGCGCTCACGCACCAAATCGATGAGCCCGGCGGCAGCCCCAGCCTGACCCACGACATCGAAGCTCGAATGCTCCAGCAGGCTCGCGATTCCTTCGCGCAGAAGGACGTCGTCGTCGGCCAGGACCACTCGCGTTTGCGTCATCATCCGTCACGCCGGATTCTGCGAATCGTCAGACAATGTCGGTGCATACGTTACCGATCGGCCAGCCGACCCGCAGGAAGGCGGCCAGGGCGAGGCCGACGGCGAACAGCTCCTCCGGGTTTGGTGCCGGACACCGCAGCGTGACTGCCGCGGGATCCCGCGCTCATCGGTGACGGGGTGAGGCATGCCCACGACAAGACTCCCGCCGCGGCACCTGCCCGCGCATTGCAGCTAGCAGCAATCCCGCCGCCCGGTTAGCTGCAGCCCCAGATGGTGGCTGGCCGCGATGCCCGACCGCCCCAGGCGCGCGATCCTGAAGGCGCCGGGAGCAGCCAACCTGGCAGGAGGCCGAACGATGGAACCTACTCCGACGATCGCCCGTCACGAGGCCATCAACCGCGATGAACCTCTCGTGCACGACTGGCGGGTGATGCAACTCACGCGTCTTGGGATCCCCGGTCTGCTGGCCGAGGGCGCCGCCGGCCATGTCGACTGGCACGACATCGCCAGGCTGGTTCAGCGCGGCTGCCCGCCGCTGCTCGCCCTTCGCATCGTGCGCTGAGGTGGCTCCGCCGTGACTGCGACACGGCTCTCGGCTGACCCTTGACTCCGCCCTGACACCAGCGCAGCCAGACACCCCCACATGCAGTGCAAGGAGAACACCATGCGGATCGCGATCATCGGTGCCGGGAACATGGGCGCCACGCTCGCCGCCCGGCTCACCCGGCTCGGGCATCAGGTCGCGATCGCCAACTCCCGCGGGCCCCAGACACTCGCTGACGTCGCTGCCCGGACCGGCGCGACCCCGGTCCCCGTCACCCAAGTCACCAGCAAAGCAGATGTCGTGATCGCTGCCATCCCGGAGAAAAGCATTCCCGAGCTTCCCGCCGGGCTGCTCAGCGCCCTGCCCGACGATACGGTCGTCATCGACGCCGGCAACTACGTCCCCGAGTTCCGGGACGGGCACATCGACGCCATCGACTCCGGCCTGCCCGAAAGCCAATGGGTGCAAGCACAGGTCCACCACGCGGTGGTCAAGGCGTTCAACACCATCCACCCGGCGAGCCTGGCCAGCCTCGGCCAGCCCGGCGGCGCCGCCGGACGCGTCGCGATCCCGGTCGCCGGCGACGACCCGGCCGCCAAATCCGTCGTCCTGGAACTCGCCGACCAGCTGGGCTTCGACGGCCTGGACGCCGGCCCGCTCGCCGAGTCCTGGCGCCAGCAGCCCGGCACCCCCATCTACACCACCGACCTCCCCCTCGACGCCGCCCGGCAAGCCCTAGCGGACGCGACCCCGGAGCAGACCGCCGACTGGCGCAGCGCGCCGCCACAGCACGCAAAGCCGGCCGCGGCCAGGGATCCCGTCAGGCGCACCGGCGTGCGCTTCGTCCTCGCCAACCCGTCCGACCCCGGCCGCCTCAACGAGCTCACCGACTGGTACGGCACCTATTCCGCGGCCATCACCGTCCCCGGCTACCTCACCAGCGACGTTCACTTCGAGAACCCGGGCGCCAGCGGTAAACCCAACAGCCCGCGGTACGCGACGATCTACGACATCGTCTCCCCCGACCCCGCGACCGCCTGGCCAGACACCGAGCACTCACCGGCCTACCCCACCCAGCTGTTCAGCGACCCGCGCGCCAAGCTGGTCTCCCCCGCCCTGCGCGCCTCCTACGCCCTCGTCGGCTCCCAGCTCCAGCCGGGCCCGCACGGCTCGCTCACCGGCATCCACGTCATCCTCTCCAACGGCGGCGGCGACACCGAGCGCCAGCACCGGGAAGCCCAGATCCTGCAAACTGGGGCGTTCTACTCCGCCGCACGATTCCGGATCATCGAAGGATCTCCCGAGCCCGCCGAATGGCTCGAGGTATTCGAGACCGACGACCCCGACCCCCTCCACGCCTACCCCCGAGCCATCCGCCACACGCCGCCCGCACCGCAGATCCAACCCCAATTGAGCCAGTCGTTCCGCCTAGCCAGCGCCCGCAAAACCAACCGCACGTGAGCTGAATACGTCGTGGCACCTATTAGTCCTTCTCACCTGGCAAAACTGTCTTCAGGGCGGGGAAGTCTTCCTCCCGGCCTCAGCTGCAAAGTCATCTCTTACTGACCAGCAACTTCACAGAACAAGGCCAGTATTTCGGATGTATGTGCTATGTCCATTCGTGGCCACTATATGCCGTTCGCGGAGGTCTGAGAGAGGTACAGGAGAGGTACACGGGCGTGGTCTTCGGCTGGGGGGCAGCAGGGCCCTGGGATGCCGTTGAGTTATGGGAGTTTGATCTTAGGACAACTAGGACCATAACAAAGCTGGCCGGCGGTAGAGCACCTGCAGCCCCTGTGTTTCAAGGGCTTCGGTCCGCTGCACCCTCCCGGTGATCAAGCTGCTGTTCGCAACGGCGAGAACCCCGTCTTTTGGCGCAGCTGCCGGTACCAGCCAGAGCTGGATCCTGTCGGCCACGCGCGCCTGGAACCTGTCCTGTCCGCACTTGGCCTTCCCGCCACTCAATACGCGCAATGGCGCGGTCTCCCGGAGCGCGCCGCTGGCAGATTGGCCCCGATGGCGTCCCCGGCCTCCCCGGATCCAATCCCGCCTGCCCGACGCCCTGATCCGCCGCCTGGGTCGCGGCCGGCGACCGGAGAGGGCCTTCACGGCCTGCTCGATACCGGAAACGTCCCGCTCGACGTCCTCCAGGTACAGCCGTCCCGCGGCAATCTGACCGTCAGCGATCTCGAACAGCGTCACCCCGCGCACCTCAAAGGCCTGCCCGTCGCTGCGGGTGCCGGACCAGAGCCATTCGGTCCAGGTGGTTTCACCGTCCTGGACCGACCGGCGGATTTCGGCATGAAAGTCGGGGATCCCCGCGAACATGGCCTCCCAGTTGGCGCGCATCTGGGCCCGCCTGGTGAAGGCTCTGCCCGGGTGCGCCGGTTGCTCGCTGCGGTAGTCCTCGTCGAAGAAACCGGCCGCCGCATCGAGATCATGGGCGTTCACGGCCACTGCCAGCCGGTCAATCACTTCGGTCATCAGGTTCCCCCCGGGGCTGGTGGGCTATTTTGCGCCGGCCCGCGTCGTCATGCCCCCCTGCCGTTGGGCAGGCAGCCCAGCGCCTGAAGGCCGCGGCCCTGGCACACGCATCCCGCCTAGACAAAGCCGCTCACCGCCCATACGAACCTATGAGGATAGCGGCACGACGCCAACATCAACCGCGCATGCCCAGAAGAGGGTGGCCTGCATCGGCGAGCCTCACGCACCCGCCGATCTCACGCCACGATGACGACGGCCTTGCCGCGCGCGTGCCCCTGCTCCACGCAGCGCAGGCCCTCGGCCGTATCGGCCAGGGGGTAGGTCCGGTCGACGATCGGCGTAAGCTTCCCGTCCTCGATGAGCCCGGTCACCGCGAGCAGCTCTTCCCTGTTCTGCCGGGACGGAAGCGGGCGCAGCCGCTGCGAGACGAACGCGTTGGCCACCACCGCCCGCACGATGCCAGCGACGGGCCCGAACAAGTGGCCGGGCGAACCGCCACCGTTGAGCACGAGGGTCCCCTTCGGGGTGAGCGCCCCGCGCAGCCGGGTGAGCGGGAGGCTGCTGACGTTGTCGAGGATCACGTCGTACCGCGTCCGCCCGCCGGTGAAGTCGTCCGTCGTGTAGTCGACGACATGCGCGGCGCCGATCGAGCGCACCAGCTCGACGTTGCGGCTGCTGCACACCCCGGTGACCTCGGCGCCCAGCGCCGCCGCGATCTGGACGGCGTAGCTGCCGACCCCGCCGCCGGCCCCGTTGACGAGCACCCGCTGACCGGCCGCCACCCTGCCCACGTCGCGGATCCCGCGCAGCGCCGTCGTCGCCGCGATGGGAACCGCGGCCGCCTGCTCGAAGGTGAGGCCCGCCGGCTTGGGCACTACCAGGTCCGCCGCGGCGCACGCGTACTCCGCGAACGCGCCCCTGAAAAAACCGAGCACCTCCTCGCCGTTGGCCAGCCCGCGCACGTTCGCACCGGCCGCCTCCACCACGCCCGCCGCGTCGATCCCGGCCACCCGGGCCTTCGGCCTGGTCAGCCCCACGCCCATCAGCCGCGCGACAAGCGGGTCCCCCCGCAGGATGTGCCAGTCAGCGGGATTCAGCGCGGCGGCGTGCACTCGGACCAGCACGTCATCGGGCCCGGCCTGGGGCAAGCCGGTGTCGGCCAGCCGCAGCACCTCCGGCGGGCCGAACCTGTCCTGGACGATCGCCTTCACCGGGTCCTGCCCCTTCGCCGTCACACCGCGCCGTGGCGCTCGATACTAGCCCGAACGCTGTGCCGCGATGAGCGTCCAGTCAGCACGGACCTTGGCCAGGCACGGTCGCGGCCCGCACGACCGGGGGTAACAGCTCAGCCGTCAAAGTGGTCAAGTCCACGCGAGGCGTAGCTTCGAATCGCCCACGGTCCGTTCCGGTTGCGTCAGCTCGGGGCGTGCAGCCACG
>Ga0207700_10000175_pt1 | contig 38523 bp, 38 predicted proteins | sample LARL82metaG_FD_184348 | JGI IMG/M metagenome (GOLD analysis project Ga0207700, IMG submission 184348) | Corn, switchgrass and miscanthus rhizosphere microbial communities from Kellogg Biological Station, Michigan, USA - LAR L8-2 metaG... | ecosystem: Host-associated > Plants > Roots >...
CGCTCCCGGTGGGCGACGTCGCCTTCGCGTCAGGGTTCGCGAGCATACGGGCTTTCAACGGCACCGTTCGGGAAGTATTCGCCCTTTCGCCTACGGCGCTGCGGGAGCGGGCCGCGCGCGGACACCCGGCGGCACACCGAGGCGAACTGTCGCTGCGGCTGCCGCTGCGCGTCCCGTTCTTCCCCGACAACCTCTTCGGCCACCTGGCCGCGACGGCCGTGCCCGGCGTCGAGGAATGGCGAGACGGCGCGTTCCGGCGGACGCTGCGGCTGCCGCACGGGCCGGGGGTGACCACGCTGCGGCCGCTGCCGGATCACGTCGCCTGCCGGCTGGCCCTCACCGACCTGCGCGATCTGGCCACCGCGGTCAGCCGGTGCCGGCGCCTGCTCGACCTGGACGCGGACCCGGTCGCGGTCAGCGACGTGCTCCAGGCCGACCCCGTGCTGACCCCGCTGGTGACCAAGGCCCCCGGGCGCCGGGTGCCCCGGACCGTGGACCCGAACGAGTTCGCGCTGCGCGCCGTGCTCGGCCAGCAGGTGTCCACGTCGGCGGCCCGTACCCACGCGGCGCGGCTGGCGCGGGCCTGCGGCGAGCCGGTCACCGACCCGGCAGGCGGCCTGGACCGGCTGTTTCCCGAGCCGGCCGTGCTGGCCGGGCTCGACCCAGAGCTGCTGGCCATGCCGAAGCCCCGCCGGGACACGTTCATCCGGCTCGCGGGCGCGCTGGCGAACCGGCAGATCGATCTCGGCGCGGGCAGCGACTGGCAGCAGGCGCGCGAGCAGCTGGCCGCGCTGCCGGGGATCGGGCCGTGGACCGTGGAGACGACCGCGATGCGCGCCCTCGGCGACCCGGACGCGTTCACGGCCACCGACCTGGGAGTCCGGCTGGCCGCCCGCGAGCTCGGCCTGCCCGGCACGCCGACCGGGCTGACCAAGCGCGCCGCGGCCTGGCGCCCCTGGCGGGCGTACGCCGTGCAGTATCTGTGGGCCACCGGCGAGCACGCCATCAACCAACTGCCGGCGTGAGCCGGCGCCGGCCAGCAAGTCCGGGAATGACCAGGAAAGGAACTGTGATGACCGCAAGCAGTGGCCGTGCGCGCCTGGCGCGGACGGTGACCGAAAGCCCGCTCGGGCCGCTCACGCTGATCGCGTCCGGCGGAGCGCTGACCGGCCTGTACATGAACGGGCGCAGGCCGGCCTCGGCCGACGCGGCCGGCGACGCCGAGGGCGCGGACGCCGCGGTGCTCGACGAGGTCGAGCGGCAGCTCTCGGAGTACTTCAGCGGGCAGCGGCAGGCCTTCGACCTGCCGCTCGCGCTGGAGGGAACCGCATTCCAGCGCCGGGTCTGGGACGCGCTGCTCGGCATCGGTTACGGGCGGACGCTCTCCTACGGCCAGCTGGCCGACCAGATCGGGCAGCCGACGGCCGCACGCGCGGTCGGGCTGGCCAACGGGCGCAACCCGGTGAGCATCATCGTCCCGTGCCATCGCGTCGTGGGTGCGGACGGCAGCCTCACCGGCTACGGCGGCGGGCTGGACAACAAGCATCGCCTGCTGGAACTGGAGCGGCGGGTAAGCCGGGATTCGGCCGGCTGAGCGCCGCACGGGGCAGCGCCGGATCCGTCAGCTGCCGCCCATCCCGAGGCAGGTGAGTCCGACCAGGGTCAGGGTGCTAACCGCGAGCAGGCCGTGGGCCACGACCACCGGGATGGGAAAGTGGCTCTCGGCGGGCCTGGGGACACGCGCCCGGGCGAGTGCGTCCCTGGGCCGGGCGCGCAGGGCCGCGCCGAGCGCGCGCCGCACCATGATCCACCGTCCGAGCATGGTGAAGCCCAGCAGCGCGACGGCCACCAGGGCGGCCAGCGCGATCCAGGCCAGCATGTCCCGGTCCACGATCAGGTAGCCGACCCACGCCGCCAGTCCCGAGGCGGCCAGCAGGACATGGCCGCCGATCACCGTCCTAGGCAGCCTGCTGAACCCGCCGCCCGGCGCTCCGATGTCGTACTCGATCAGCCAGATGGCCAGCAGGTACAGCCCGGCGAAGACAGTGACGAACCAGGTGAACAAGGCGAAAACGCTCATGCCCTCAACCCCCACCCAACCTAGTCGTCCCTCCCACCAGGGACATTTCCCTCCCAGCGGGGACAATACCTAATTAGCCCTCGGTGCGAGGGTCATTAGCACGGAGTCGCCGGCCGAACGGCGGTGCTTGCGGCCAGGCAGTCAGCTCCCGCCCACTCCGAGAACAGTGAGCAGCACTAACGTGATAGTGCTGAAGGCGAGTACGCCATGCGCCACCACAACGGGGACGGGGAAGTGGCTCTCAGCGGGCGCGTTCACGCGGCCCCGGGCGAACACGTCGTGAGGGCGGGCGCGCAGGGCCGCGCCGAGCGCGCGCCGCACGATGATCCAGCGGCCCAGCAGCGTGAGGCCCAGCAGCGCGACGGCCACCAGGGTGGCCAGCGCGATCCAGGCCAGCATGTCCCGGTCCACGATCAGATAGCCGATCCACACCAGCAGGCCCGAGGAGGCCAGCAGCCCGTGACCGCTGATGACGGTCCTGGGCAGCCTGGTGACCGCGCCGCCCGGTGCGCTGATGTCGTACTCGATCAGCCAGATGACCAGCAAGTAGAGCCCGGCGCTGACGGTCATGATCCAGCTGATCAAGGCGGCGAAAACCATGGTTCCTCTTCAGGCGGGTCGGCTGTTGCCTTCCTAACGGACCAGTTCCGGCCGCGGTTCACCCGCGATGAGCTCGCTACGCTCGCAGTTGTGCCCTTCCCCACACAGCCCGCGGCCCGGCGGCTCACCCGCCGCGCAAAGCGCAGGCTGGCGTGGGCCGGCGGGATCGTCGCCGCCGCCGTAATCGCGGTCGTAGCCTGGGCTGCGCTCAGCCCGGGCAGCTACGGCGGCTCGAGGGCCGGCTGCGTAACCGTCACCGTGCCCAGCAGCACCGGAGGAGGGCTGCTGCACGCGTGCGGCAGCGACGCGAAAGCCATGTGCCGGCGCGCATTCGCCCGTACGGACAAGATCTCGCTGCTGGCCCGCCCGCAGTGCCGCCTGGCCGGCCTGACCCCGCCGGCTTCGTCACCGTGACCGCGACGACACCGTGACCACGACCTCACCGGCCAGCCCGGCGGCGGGCGGGTGCGGCGGGGCACGGGGCTAAGCTCCCGGGTTGTGCCCGGTTCTCACAACGACGCGGTCCGCGAGCAGTTCCGCATTCAGGCCAAGACGTTCGATGACCAGGGGTTCGCGACGGCGAACCTCGACTGGATCGTGGCCCGGCTCGCGCCGGCGGCCGGGGAGCAGGTCCTCGACGTCGCGGCCGGCGCGGCGCACCTGGGTCGCGCCCTGGCCCCGCACGTGGCCCACGTCAGCGCGCTCGACCTGACCCCGGAGATGCTCGCCCAGGGTCAGCGCCTGGCCACCGGGGACGGGTTGCGCAACATCACCTTCCAGCGCGGCGACGCCGCCGCGCTGCCCTGGCTGGACGGCCAGTTCGATCTGGTGGCCTGCCGGCTGACCCTGCACCAGGTCGCCGATCCCGCCGCCGTGGTCCGCGAGATGGTCCGGGTGACCCGCCCGGACGGCCGGATCGGGATCATCGACATAACCGTCGAAGACGACCCCGTCCTGGCCGCCGAGGCCAACCGGCTCGAGCGGCTGCGCGATCCCAGCCACGGGCGCACGCTGACCGTCGGCGAGATCCGCACCCTGCTCACCGAGGCCGGGGCCGGCGTCAGCGCGACGCAGAGCCGCGATCAGCGGCTCGATTTCGAAGACTGGATGAACCGCACGCAGACGCCCGCCGGTACCCGCGACGCGATCCGCGAGCGGATCGGTCGCGAGCTCGCGGGCGGCGAGCCGACCGGCCTGCGACCGGACCGCGACGCCGGCGGCGCCATCGGCATCAGCCACGTCTGGGCCGCCGTCACCGCCGCGCCAGCGTCGTGACCGCTGACCGGCCTGACCAGGGACGCGGCCCTGACCAGGGACGCGGCCTGACCAGGGCGCGGCCCGGCTGCGGGCGGCGTGGCCACGAGACGCGTTACCGCTGGCTCGGCGGGTCGTCCCCGTGGTCATAGTGGTCCTGGTGGTCCTGGTGGTCATGGTGGTCATGGTGGTGAGCCCGGCCCCGGATCAGGTACAGCACGACCAGGACGAGGCCTGCGACGATGGCCAGGCGCGTGAAGTGAGGCCACCAGAGCATGTTCTGCGCGGCGACGATGACCGCTACGATCAGCGCGGCGATGAGCAGAGGATGGTAGGAGCGCCTGCGGCGCGGGCGGGTAGTCACTTCGGGTGCCTCACCGTCGGGTAGATCGTCGAACAGCCCGGCGATATCTGACCGGGTCTTGGCGCGCATGGCCTGCTCCACGCGCTCGTTGAACTCGGACTGGTCGAGGCGGCCTTCGCCGTAGTGCTCGGCCAGCCGGTCGGCCACTTCCGACCGTTCGGCGTCTGAAACCCGCAGGTCGGGCTGACCGTAGGCGATCCGGCGGCGGAACGAGGACGTCCGCGTCCGGGGCGAACTGGGCTGCGCTGGCATCGTGATGCGACCTCCTTGGCACGGACCGGGTTCGCCGGTCAGCGTGACCGGGCCTGGAGCGACTGGATAAAGGAACTGGCGATGGACTGCTCGGCGTCCTCATCGGGGATGAGCAGCCATCCGGCCAGGTAGAGCGGCACGCCTATGCCGCCCACGACGGCCAGCACGGCGAAGACGATCCGGACGATCGTCACGTCGACGTCGAAGTAGCGGGCGACGCCGGCCGCGACCCCGGCCAGCATCCGATCGTGGAAGGGCCGGTAGAGCGGCTGGGGCCGGGAGCTGACGCCGGCCTCGTGGTCGGTGGTGGCTGAGCTGCTGACTGGCTGCTGTGCGGATGTCGTGTTCATGGCTCCAGCCTGCTGCGGCGAGCCCGCCGGGGGTATCGGGAAGGTCCCGGATCCGACCCTGATGTGTCCCGGGCCGGATCAGGGTGTTACCGGATACCGGCCGGGCGGGATTGGCGCGATGATAGATACGTGAAGGAAGCAACCGGAATGCGGCACGACCGCGGGCATCCGCGGCGCCCTGGCGCGCTGTCATGGCTGCGGGGACCGGCCAGCAGCGGCCCGCTGCGACGAGCCCCGGACGACCGCCTGGCGGGCGGCGTCGCGGCCGGCCTGGCGGCACGCACCGGCTTCGACGTCACCGTCGTCCGGATCGCGTTCGTGCTGGCCACGCTGGTCACCGGCGGCTTCGCGCTGGCGGCCTACGTGCTGGCCTGGCTGCTGCTGCCGATGGAGGGCGCGGACAGCAACATCGCCAGTCACGCCCGGTCCGACCGGCATGGGATCACGCTGGCCGCCGGGGTCGCGTCGCTGCTCGCCGTCGTGCTGCTCGTGGCCAGCACGTTCGGCATCGGCTTGCTCGGCTGGCTGAGCTGGCCGCTGATCATCAGCGCGGCCGGCCTCGTGCTGATCTGGCGGAACGCCACGGCGGACGAGCGGGAGACGATGCGGCACCTGGCCGAGCCGCTGGCCGGCCTGACCGGGGGCAAGGGCGGCCGGCGGACCATCGTGCGCATGTCGGTCGCTGGCGTCCTGCTGATCAGCGGCCTGGTCGCGCTGACGTCCGCGCACGAGAGCTTCGCCGTGCTCCGGCCGCTGGGCGGCGTGCTGCTGGTGATCGCCGCGATCGTGGTGGTGCTCGGTCCGTGGTGGCTGCGCATCGCCCGTGATCTGGTGGTCGAGCGCCAGGCCAGGATCCGGGCCGAGGAACGGGCCGACATGGCCGCGCGGCTGCACGACTCGGTGCTGCAAACCCTCGCCCTGATCCAGCGGCGTGCGAGCGACCCGCAGCAGGTCATCAAGCTGGCCCGGGCGCAGGAACGCGAGTTGCGCGGGTGGCTGTTCGACGGCCAGGCACCCGGCCCGCTGGGTGGCGAGGGCATGACGCTGGCCGCCGGGGTGCGGCTCATCCAGCAGGAGGTGGAGGATCAGCACGGGATCACCGTCGAGGCGGTGACCGTCGGCGACTGCGATCTTGACGATGACCTGGCTGCCCTGCTGGCCGCGGCGCGAGAGGCCACGGTCAATGCCGGAAAGTGGTCAGGCGCCGACGTCGTCTCGCTGTTCGCCGAGGTCGAGCCGGCCGAGGTCTCGCTGTTCGTGCGGGACCGCGGGCGGGGCTTCGACCCGGCCGCGGTCCCGGGCGACCGGCGCGGGCTGGCCGAGTCCATCCACGGCCGGATGGCCCGCCGCGGCGGTTCGGCGACCGTCCGCAGCGTCCCCGGCGAGGGGACCGAGGTGTCGCTGACGATGCCCCGCACCGCCGGAAAACGCCAGCCGAGCCGGACGTGAGCACGCCAGGCAGCCGCGCACCCGGCGCTGACCGGCCCCGGGTGTTCATCGTCGACGACCACGGCCTGTTCCGCTCCGGCGTCCGGTCCGAGCTCGGCGACGAGGTGGACGTGGTGGGCGAGGCGGACGACGTGGAGCCCGCGATAGCGCTGATCGCCGAGACCCAGCCCGATGTCGTACTGCTCGACGTGCACCTGCCCGGCGGCGGCGGGCAGGCGGTGGTCACGGCGATCAAGGACGCGCACCCGCAGGTGCGCTTTCTCGCCCTGTCCGCGTCGGACGCCCCGGAGGACGTGATCGCGGTGGTCCGGGCCGGCGCCCGGGGTTACGTGACGAAGACGATCTCCGGCGCCGAGCTGGTGGACGCCGTGCACCGGGTCGCGGCCGGGGACGCGGTCTTCTCGCCCCGGCTGGCCGGGTTCGTCCTGGACGCGTTCGCCGCCACGGCCCCCGCCGACGGCGGCCGCCTGTCCTTCGACCCCGAGCTCGACCAGCTCACAAGCCGGGAGCGAGAGGTCCTGCGGCTCATCGCCCGCGGCTACACCTACAAGGAAATCGCCCGAGAGCTCTACATCTCCACCAAGACCGTGGAAAGCCACGTCTCCTCGGTCCTGCGCAAGCTCCAGCTTTCGACCCGCCACCAGCTCACCCGGTGGGCCGCCGAGAGGCGCCTGACCTAGCACCCTGCCCCCCGCCTCCTGCCCCCGCTCCCCGGTTCTGCCGACTCTTCACGCAAGCAGGACTAATCTGTGACCGAATTCGTCCGGGTTTGTTCCACCGTAATGCCTGCAACATCGAGATGATCATGGGTGATCTCTCGGATTGTCGGGACTCGACGGGCCGGGAAGGTAGTGGGCGGAGCACTATGGTTCGCGTGGAGCGGGGAATGGCCTCAGCTCCGCCGCTGGGAGAGTGAGTGGGCCGGACCGACCGGGAAGCATCGTCGCCCGCGGCGCCCGGCGCGCTGGGTGCGTCCGGCACGCACACGGGGCGGCGTGCGCCTGGCGGCGCCGGTGATGCGGTCGCGGCAGAGCGGCCGCTGCTCGGCCGGACGGGGCGGGTTCTCCGGCTGCTGTTTCCCGCGTCCGAGCCGCCCGCGAGGCGCCGGACGCCAGGGACGGTGGCCTGGCTGGTGCTCGCGAACGCCGCCGCGATCGCGGCCGGGGCGGTCATCCTGCTGGAGCGGCAGCCGGGCAGGCCGGCCTGGCAGGACGTGGGGAACGAGGACTACAAGTTCTTCCTGGCCGGCGCGCTGGCCCATCCGGGCAGCAGCCTGTGGACGACGTACAACGGATACCTGCAGACACTCCCCCGGCTGATCGCTGAGGTGGTGGCCAGGTTCCCGTTCCGGGACGCCGACGTCGGCTTCGCGGTCGCCGGGGCGGTCACCGCGTCCTGCTGCGCCGTGTTCGTCTTCCACGCCTCGGCCGGCCACATCCGCACCCCGGCGCTGCGCGCCCTGCTGGCCGTTAGCGTGCTGCTCCTGCCCACGGCGCTGTACGAGATCACCAACAGCGACGTGAACACGATCTGGTACCTGCTGTTCGCGACGTTCTGGGCCCTGTTGTGGCGCCCGCGCTCGCGGGCCGGGCAGGTCCTCGCCGGGCTGGTCTGCCTGCTGACCGCGCTGTCGAACGTGCTGGCCATCGCGTACCTGCCGCTGGTCGTCGCCCGGGTCATAGCGCTGCCCCGGGTGCGCGAGCAAGCGGCCACCATCGGCTGGGTTGTCGGCGGCGCGCTGCAGGTGCCCGCGGTCCTGGCCGCGGGGCGGAACAACCAGAACGCGCCGCTGCCGGGGGCGCTGGGCTTTTACGCCCGCAACGTGATCCTGGCCGGGGTGTTCGGCCATCATTGGGCCGCCGTGCTCACCGACGCTGTCGGCATCGTGGCCGCTACCGCGATAGCGGGGTGCATCGTGGTCGCGGCGGTCACCTGGGCCTGCGTCCGGGGCGGGCCGCGGGTGCAGGTGTTCGTACTCGCCGCCCTGATCACCGGGTTCATCCTCACGCTCCTGCCGGTGCTGGTGCACGGCAACGTGGCCAGCCCCGGGGAGGTGCGGACGCTGGTATTCGTGCACGGCTCCCGTTACGCCCAGGTCCCGATCCTCATCCTGTACTCACTGGCGATCGTCACGGTAGACCGGTTCTGGAGGCGGCCCGCGCGGCACGGGCGGGCCGCCCACGGCGTCGCCGTCGTCGTGCTGGTGGCGATGCTCGGCACGGTCTGGGTCAGCGACTACCGGTTCGTCAACCGGCGCGCCAGCGCGCCCGCCTGGTCGCAGATCGTGAGCAAATTCGAGGCGCAGTGCGCGCACCATCCTCCGCAGCTGACCAACCTCCGCAAGAACGTCAGCTGCTGGATGCTCAGGCGCTGACGGATTTCCCGGCCGCGGAACATGCCGAAGCGGGGCGACCGTCCTGAGGCGCTCGGCCCCGCTTCCGGTCAGGAGGGGAACGCCGAGTTCAGCAGGACCTCGCCGTCGATCGCCTCCACCGGCGCGGCACCCAGATCCGCGAGCCGCTCCCGCACCCACGACTGGGCTAGCTCGCTGGCCTGCATAGCGCCCGCCTGGCTGGTGAAGACGCCGATGCTGGCCACTTCGTCCTGGCCCGAGTGGACCAGGGTGTAAGACAGCACGCCCTCCACCTCGGCGATCTGCGGGACATACTCCGCGCGGATCAGCCGCGCCACCTCAGTGGTCTGTCCCGGCGCGCACCGGAGCCGCAACAGGGTTGCATGCATGACCATCCTCCCTGGATGCCGCGAGCTCCGGCTGCGCCGGAGCCGGGCCGGCCCGCGGTGGGCCGCACCCGCGGCGGGCCGCGCCCGGCTGAAACAGCCGGCGTGTCCGTTCGGAATCAACAATGCGTGGATAACGAGGTTAGAGCCGATCCCGGGCCGCGGCTCGCCCGTTATGGCGAAGAGTTAGCGCTGCTCTGACGCGCCTAATGCTTCGCGTTGTGCCGCAGCGTCAAGGGATGACTCCCGAACTTGACAGACGGCTTCGGACTCGCCCGGGTAGCAATGGGCGCGAGTACTATCGCACGACGAACGCCGAGCGACGGGATGTAGCAGGACGTGGCCGCGCAGCAGTACGACTTCATCATCATCGGCGGGGGGTCGGCCGGCAGCGCGCTCGCCAACCGGCTGTCCGCCGATCCGGCCAACCGGGTCCTGGTGCTGGAGGCCGGCCGGCCGGACTACATCTGGGATGTGTTCATTCACATGCCCGCGGCGCTGACGTTCCCCATCGGGAGCCGGCTCTACGACTGGCGGTACGAGTCCGAGCCCGAGCCGTTCATGGGGGGCAGGCGGATCTACCACGCCCGGGGCAAGGTGCTCGGCGGATCGAGCAGCATCAACGGCATGATCTTCCAGCGCGGGAACCCGCTGGATTATGAGCGATGGGCCGCCGACCCCGGGATGGGCAGCTGGGACTACGCGCACTGCCTGCCGTACTTCAAGAAGATGGAGAACTGCCTGGCGGGCGGGGACGAGTACCGCGGCACGGACGGCCCGCTGATCCTGGAGCGGGGCCCGGCGACCAACCCGCTGTTCCGCGCCTTCTTCAAGGCCGCGCAGCAGGCGGGCTACTCGCTGACCAAGGACGTGAACGGTTACCGCCAGGAGGGGTTCGCCCCGTTCGACCGGAACATCAGCCGGGGCCGGCGGCTGTCGGCGGCCCGCGCCTACCTGCACCCGGTCATGCGGCGGCCCAACCTCACCGTGGAGTGCCGGGCCTTCGTCACCAAGATCCTTTTCGAGGGCGGGCGCGCGGTGGGCGTGGAGTTCCGCCGCGGCCGGGGCGCAGGCCGCCGGGGCCGGGGCGCGGAGACGGAGCGGCAGGCCCGGGCCGCGGGTACGGCTGGGCAGGGCCGGGGTGCGCAGACGGAGCGGCAGGCGCGGGCCGGGGAGGTCATCCTGTGCGGCGGCGCTATCAACTCGCCGCAGTTGCTGCAGCTGTCCGGGGTGGGCCCGGCCGACCTGCTGGGCGGGCTCGGCATCGAGCCGGTCGCCGACCTGCCCGGCGTGGGTGCGAACCTGCAGGACCACCTGGAGGTCTACGTTCAGTACGCGTCCAAGCTCCCGGTCTCGGTGTCGCCCGCGCTGAAGTGGCACAACCGGCCGGCGGTCGGCGCCCGGTGGTTGTTCCAGCGCAGCGGGCCGGGGGCGACCAACCACTTCGAGGGCGGCGGGTTCGCGCGCAGCAACGACGAGGTCCGGTACCCGAACCTGATGTTTCACTTCCTGCCGATCGCGATCCGCTACGACGGCTCGGCCCCGGCCGGCGACCACGGGTACCAGGTGCACATCGGGCCGATGTACTCCGACTCCCGGGGATCGGTCCGGATCGTCTCGGCCGACCCGTCCGTCCACCCGGCGCTGCGGTTCAACTACCTGTCCACTCCGACCGACCGCCGGGAATGGGTCGAGGCGATCCGCATCGCCCGGCGGATCCTGACCCAGCCCGCGTTCAGCGCGTACAACGCCGGCGAGCTGTCACCGGGGAGCGGCGTGCAGACCGACGAGCAGATACTCGACTGGGTCGCCCGCGACGGCGAGACGGCGCTGCACCCATCGTGCACCGCGGCCATGGGCACCGGCGAGATGTCCGTGGTCGACCCGGCCACGATGCGGGTGCACGGCCTGGACGGCCTGCGGGTCGTCGACGCGTCGGTGATGCCCTACATCACCAACGGGAACATCTACGCCCCGGTGATGATGATCGCGGAGAAGGCCGCCGACCTGATCCTGGGCAACACCGCGCTGCCGCCGTCGACGGTCGGCTTCTACCGCGGCGACGCGCCGGCGCCGGGCGCCCCGGCCGGCCGCCCGGACGCCGGCTGACCACCCGCCGACCGCCCGGACGCCGGCTGACCACCTGGCCGCCCACCCGGTCGGCCAGATCAGTAGCCGGGGGCCGGGTAGGTGATCGTCTTCGCTTCGGTGAAGGTGTCCATCGGGTAGCGCCCGCCTACCCGGCCGGTGCCGCTGACGCTGCCGGCCCGGCCGCCGAAAGGCAAGTGGGACTCCCACAGGTTCGTCGATGCGTTGATGTTGACCCAGCCGGCCCTGGCCCGTTCCGCGAAGCCGAGTCCCCGCTCCAGGCTGCCGGTGAAGACCGCGGCCGTCAGCCCGAACGGCGAGGCGTTGGTCAGCTTGAGCGCCTCGTCGGCCGATCCGACCTCGACCACGGGAACCACCGGGCCGAAGGTCTCCTCGCGCTCGATCAGCATGCCCGGCGTGACGCCGTCGAGCACCGTCGGCTCGGCGTACAGGCCGGTGGGAAAGCCTGCGGCACGACGCCCGCCGCAGCAGATCCGTGCGCCGCCGGTGACCGCGTCGGCCACATGGCGGTCGAACTTCGCCGCCGTGGCCTCGTTGTTCAGCGGGCCCATCGTGGTCTGCGGATCGAACGGATCGCCCAGCCTGACCTGCAGCTTGGTCTGGGCCACCACCCGGTCGACGAACTCGGCCCGCACCTGCCGGTGCACCAGGAACCGCTCGCCCGCCGTGCAGCTCTGGCCGGCGCACAGGTAGGCGGCCTCCAACGCCGCAGCCGCGGCCAGCTCCAGGTCGGCGTCCTCCAGGATCACCATCGGCCCGTTGCCGCCCAGCTCGAGCAGCTGCGCCTTGCCGGCCGCGCGCGCGGCCACCTGAGCGCCGGTCGCGACCGAGCCCACGAAGCCGACTCCGGCCACGCCCGGGTGGCCCACCAGCGCGTCGCCGACGACCGGCCCCGGACCCGAGACGAAGTTGAAGGCCGCGGCGGGCGCGCCGGTCTCGGCGAGGGCGCTCGCGATCACCTCGGCCAAGATCGCGCAGCACGCGGTGGTGGACGGCGCGGGCACCCAGACCACCGTGTTTCCCGCCGCCATGGCCGGCGCGAAGATCTCGGCGCCCATCGTGTACGGCCAGTTCCACGGGCTCACCACGGCCACCACGCCGAGCGGCACCCGGGCAGTGAGGATCCTGCGCTCGGCGGACGTGGAGAAGGGCAGCGCGCCGGCGCTGCGCTTGGCGTCCTCGCCGGCCATCCGGAAGTAGCCGGCCAGCTCATCGACCTCGTCGAAGGACTCGGCCAGCAGCGGCTTGCCCTGGTCCTCGGTCAGCGCCCGGGCCAGTTCGTCGCGACGGCGGCCGATGCCGACTACCACCGCATCGCACCATTCGGCCCGCCGGAACGGCGATGACCCCGCCCAGTCCTCCCCGGCCGCGGCCGCCGCCACGACCGCGTCATCCACGTCAGCCGGGTCGGCCGCCGCGACCCGGGCGAACGTCTCACCGGACGCCGGGCTGATCGCCGCGGCCCGGCCCGCCCGGCCGTCGCGCCACTGGCCGGCGATGTACAACTGGTACTGCCGCACGCTGCCTCCTTGGATTGCGCCGAGTGATGGGGCGCCAGGTGATGTGCCGGGCTACCGTGGGCCGTCGGGAGGCGTCCGGGCCGACTGCGCCGGGACGGCCGACCCCACCGAGCCGGGCGGCCTCGCAGCCCCGGTCGGCGTCGCGCCCGCCGACCCCACCGCGCCCCCCGGCCGCACCGCGCCCCCCGGCCGCACCGCGCCCCCCGGCCGCACCGCGCCTCCTGGCAGCACCGGGCCGGCCGACGCGGCCGCGCAGCGCCGGCCGAGGTCGCCGAGTGCCTCCGGCTTCATCCGGTGGGCCGGACCGGACACCGACAGTGCGGCCACGCAGGCCCCGGTGCCGTCGAAGACCGGCGAGGCCACCGCGACCAGCTCCTCCTCCAGTTCGGCGACCGCCGCGGCGTAGCCGTCCCGCCGCACGGCGGCCAGTTCGGCCTCGAGCGCGCCGGCGCCGGTGATCGTTTGTGCGGTATAGCGTTCCAGCTGCGCCGGGACCGCCATCGCGCCGTAGGCCATGAGCACCTTGCCGTTGGCGACCGCGTGCGGCGCGGTCCGGCGGCCGATCCAGCGGCCCGAGCAGCTCAGGATGTACGTGCTCGGCACCTCGGCGACGTTGAGGACCTCTGACCCGTCAGGGACCGCGAGGTTCACCGTCTCCCCCGTCTGCCGGGACAGCCCGTCCATGGCTGGCTGCATGCTCGCGACCAGGTCGAGGCCGCGCAGCGCGAGCGCGCCGAGACGGATCGCCTCGACGCCGAGCCGGAACCGCCGTCCGGTGCGGGTGAGCAGGCCGGCCCGCTCCAGCGCTGCGGCCAGGCGAGAGGCCGTGGACTTGTGCACCCCGATCAGGCCGGCCATCTCGGTGACGCCGAGCTCGGCCCGCGAGTCATCGAAGCTGGTCAGCAGGGCCAGCACGCGCTCTGCCGACTGATAGGTTGCGCCGACCGCAACGTCAGGCCGTGCCACGCAACCAGAATCGTCAGAGCTGTTGCTCAAGTCAACCGCGAGCACGCCCGCGATACCCGGGCCGCCGGGTAGCGGACGCAGCATTGCAGCATTGCGGCAGTGCAACAGCGCGGTGGCGCGGCGACGCGGCCCGCCGCGACGGCTATCAGCGGTATTGTGCCGCCGTGGGGACTGAAACGTCCGGCGAGGCGAATCCGGCCGCGCCCGCAGACGATCCGCTCACCGAAGCCGTCGCGCTCGCGCGCGGGGCGGCCGAGGCCGGGCTCGGGTTGAAGCTGCTGGGCGGGCTCGCCGTCCGCGTGCTGTGTCCCGGCTTTCCCCCCCGCCAGCGCGCCGGACAGGATATGGACTTCGCGTGCATGTCCAAGGGGCGCAAGCACGTGGTGGCTTACCTGGAGAGCAGCGGCTGCCAGCCGGACCGGCGGTTCAACAACCTCAACGGCGACCGGCAGATGTACTTCACCTCCCCGGCCGGGCGCCCGGTCGACGTCATGGTCGACCGGCTGACCATGTGCCACACGCTCGACCTGCGGCCGTCCTTCGGCCGGCTGCCGCTCACCATCGACGCCGTCGACGTGCTGCTGTCCAAGCTGCAGATCGTCGAGCTCAACGAGAAGGACGCCCGGGACATCCTGCAGTTGCTGAGCGGGATACCGGTGCGCGGTAAGCCGGAACCGGCGGACCGGCCGTTCATCGACGCCGAGCGGTTCGGCAAGCTGCTCGGCGCGGACTGGGGCTGGTGGCGGACCGTCACCGGGAACCTGGGCCGGCTGCCCTCGCTGGTCGCCGAGCACCCGGAGTTCGTCCCGCCGGGCGCGACCCTGGATCCGCTGGCTCAGGCCCGCCAGCTACTCGACCTGACCGAAGCCGCGCCCAAGGGGGTCAAGTGGCGGCTACGGGCCAACGTGGGTGACCGGATGCGCTGGTATGAACTGCCCGAAGAGGTGGGCCACTGACCCGCGCCGCGCCGGCGCAGTGAATTCGCTGCTTGACGCTTCGTTGCACGGGGTGCTACACCGTTGCGCAGGAAGCGCGTCGGGCGAGGTCGGGTGGTCTCATGCGGGTGTTTTTCGCCACCGACGTCCATGGTTCTGAGGTCTGCTGGCGTAAGTTCCTCAACGCCGCAGCGTTCTACAAGGCCGACATGGTCATCCTCGGCGGCGATGTCACCGGCAAGGTGATGATCCCGGTCACCGCCTATCCCGGCTACTGGCAGGTCACGGTGCGGGGGCAGACCTACAAGCTGGAGACCCAGCAGGAACTGGATGATGTCCAGCGCCAGATCCGCAACGCCGGGTCCTACCCGGCGATCGTCACCCCCGACGAGCTGAGCCACCTGTCCGGCACCGAGGGAGCGGTCGACGAGAGGTTCAGCCTCGAGATGACCAAGTCGCTGGACCGGTGGCTCGACATGGCCGACGGAAAGCTGCGCGGCGGGGAAATCCCCTGCATCCTCAACGGCGGGAACGACGACATCTGGGAAATCGACGACATCATCGAGGCGTCCCCGTGCGTGCAGTTCGGCGAGGCCAAGCTGCTCGACATCGGCGGCTTCTCCCTGGTCTCGATGGGCTGGACCAATCCCACGCCCTGGGACACCTTCCGCGAGGCGCCCGAGCCGGAACTGGCGAAGAAGATCGAGGCGGTGGTGGGCCAGGTGCCCGACATGGAGCGGGCGATCTTCAATTTCCACGCCCCGCCCTACGGCACCGGGCTCGATGAGGCCCCGGCCCTGGACGAGACGCTGCGGCCGATACACGGGGGCGCGGTGATGAAGCCGGTCGGCTCGCATGCGGTCCGCGAGGCCATACTCACCCATCAGCCGATGCTGTCGGTGCACGGCCACATCCATGAGAGCCGCGGCGTCAAGAAGATGGGCCGGACCCTGGCCATCAACCCGGGCAGCGTCTACGGGGACGGCGTCCTGCAGGGGGCGGTGCTGGAGCTGAACGCGAAGAAGGGGAAGGTCACGAAATACCTTCTCGTCAACGGCTGAGCATCTCGCGCCGGGGCGAGGTGGCGCAGGCAACTACGGGGACTGGGAAGGCACCGAGAAACGGGCTGGTCGACCCTGATGAGCCCTTGACTGGAGGCGGAAATGGCAACAGAGGCCGTCGGCGGCGAGGCCCCGACCCTGTTCCTCAGGAAGGCCACCGGCCTGGTGCGCGGCTGGTCGGTCCGGGACTCGTTCATCTACGCCTGCCTGGCGACCAACTTCGTCACGCTCGGCATCTACTACTTCACCTTCGACACGCCGGCCTTCCCCCGGGGCCAGCTGATCACCGCGCTGATCATCTCGGGGATCTGGGTGTCGTTCCTGGTGATCGCCTACAGCGGCCTGATCGTCACGATCCCGCGGGCCGGGGGCGACTACGTCTGGCAGACCCGGGTCCTGGGCAGCGGCATCGGCTTCGTCATGGCCGTGACCGGCTGGTGGTTCATCCTCTGGCTGTGGGCGCCGATCTACGGCAACATCCTGTCGGTCCAGCTGTTCCAGCCGCTGTGGGCCACGCTGAAATGGACCTGGCCCGGCGGCGGTGCCGTCTGGTTCGGCACCAAGAACGGGATCTTCGTGGTGTCGCTCATCACGATAGCGCTGGCCGGCCTCCTGGTCTCCCTGGGCATGGGCGGGTACGCTCGGGTGCAGAAGTGGTGCTTCATCGGCGGCCTGGTCGGGTTCGCCGTCGTCGTGATCCTGCTGCTGGTCAACTCGCACGCCAGCTTCATCAATTCGTTCAACTTCGAGGCGCACAAGCTCTTCGGCGCGAGCAACGCCTACGCCAGCACCAACGTCCAGGCGGCCAAGCTCGGCTACACCACGACCCCGATCAGCTTCGGGCCGCTCGGCCCCACGATGTTTCTCGTGCCAGCGATGATGTTCTTCATCCTGTGGCCGAACTGGGGCGCCACGCTCTACGGCGAGATCCGCGGGGCCAGCGATTTCAAGCGCGTGTTCCTCGGCATGTTCATCGGCCTGTGGACCAGCGTCCTGCTGACCCTGGTGTTCTTCCTTCTGGTGGCCAAGACCATCGGCTGGTCGTTCTACCAGAACATCAACTCGCTGGATTACAACCTGACCCCGAAGTTCGGCATCTGGCCTTACCCGTTCATGTTCGCCGGCTGGCTGGTGCACAACACCGCGTTCCAGGTCATCCTGATCCTGGTGCTGAGCCTGTGGTTCTTCGGCTGGGTAGGGACGCTGTTCCTGTCCTCGACCCGGGTCATCTTCGCGGCCGCCTTCGACCGCGTGCTCCCCGACCGCGCCGCCGAGGTGTCGGAGAAGCGGAAGGTGCCGGTCTACTCGCTGCTCCTCATGCTGCTCCCGGCGGCCGGCCTGTCCGCCGCCTACGCCTACTCGTCCACGTTCCACAGCTGGACGCTGGACGCCACGCTGGTCATCGCGGTGACCTACCTGTTCAGCTCCATCGCGGTGGTGATCTTGCCGTGGCGGAAGCCGGATCTGTGGCGGGCCTCGCCGGCCAGCCGGATCAAACTGTTCGGCATCCCGGTGGTCCCGGTGGCCGGGGTCATCACGATCGGGCTGCTGGTGTTCTGCCTGGTCGAGTGGCTCTACGAGGACAACTACTTCATTAACGGCACGGGCTCGCTGATCTACATGGGCGCGATGTACGTGCTGGCGATCGCGGTCTTCGTCACCGCGCGGATCGTGCGCAACCGGCAGGGGATCGACCTCAGCCTCGTCAACAAGGAGATCCCGGTCGAGTAGCCGCTGCATGAACGACATCCCCACCCGGGCCGGCGCGGTCATCGTCGGCGCGGGCATCGTCGGTAACAGCCTCGCCTATCACCTCGCCCGGCTCGGCTGGCGGGACCTGGTCCTGGTGGACAAGGGCCCGATGCCGAACCCGGGCGGGTCGACCGGACACGCGTCCAACTTCATCTTCCCCATCGAGTACTCGAAGATGATGATGGAGCTCACCGCGGACAGCACCGCGCAGTACCAGGCGCTCGGCGTGCACACCGAGAGCGGCGGCATCGAGGTCGCGCGCACGCCGGCGCGGATGCGCGAGCTGTGCCGGCGCTGCTCGGCGGCCAAGGCCTGGGGCATACCCGCCGAGCTGCTGTCGCCCGCCGGGGTGGCCAAGCTCGTCCCGTACCTCGACGAGTCGGTGATCCTCGGCGGGGCGTACTTCCCCACGGTGGGCGTGGTCGACTCGCTGCGTGCCGGGACGCTGATGCGCGAGCAGGCCCAGCAGCCCGGCGCGCTGCGGGTGCTGTCCGGGGCCGAGGTGCTCGGCATCGAGAAATCGCCGGCCGGCCGGGTCAGCGCGGTGCGCACCAGCGCGGGCGACATCGAGACCGAGGTCTGCGCGATCTGCTGCGGCGTCTGGTCCCCCCGGATCGCGCGGATGGCGGGGGCGCGCATCCCGCTCACCCCGATCGTGCACCAGATGATCAGCGTCGGGCCGATCGCGCTGTTCGCCGACACCACGGGCGAGATCGCCTACCCGATCGTGCGGGACGTGGACACGAACATGTACGAGCGCCAGCACGGCGGGGACATGGAGGTCGGCTCGTACGCGCACCGGCCGATCATCGTGGACCCGGACAACATTCCGTCGATCGAGGAGGCGGTGCTCTCCCCCACCGAGATGCCGTTCACCCAGGACGACTTCGACCCGCAGCTGGCCGAGGCGCTGGAGCTGATGCCGGACCTGCTGGGCGACGAGCGGGCCGGCATCCGCTACGCGATCAACGGCCTGATCTCGATGACGCCCGACGGGCATCCGGCGCTCGGCGAGACCCCGGAGGTCCCGGGCCTGTGGTCGGTCGCCGCGAGCTGGATCAAGGAGGGCCCGGGCATCGGGCGCGCGGTCGCGGAGTGGATGTCGGGCGCGGTGCCGGAGATCGACATCCACGAGGCGGACATCTCGCGCTTCTACTCGCACCAGCGCACCACGGCCCTGGTGACCGAGCGGGCGCGCGAGGGATTCAACAAGATGTACGGCATCGTGCACCCGGCCGAGCAGTGGGAATCGCAGCGCGGGCTGCGGCTCAGCCCCGTCTACCAGCGCGCGGCCGAGCTCGGCGCGGTGTTCATCGAGACCGCCGGGTGGGAGCGGCCGAACTGGTACGCCAGCAACGAGAACCTGCTGGAGCGCTACGCCGGACGGCTGATGGAGCGGACCGCCGAATGGGAGGCGCGCTGGTGGTCGCCGATCATCAACGCCGAGCACCTGGCCATGCGGGATGCCTGCGGGCTGGTCGACCTGACCGCGTTCGCCGTCTTCGAGATCACCGGGCCCGGCGCGCTGGACGCCGTGCAGGCGGTGGCCGTGGCGCAGATGGACGTCCGGGTCGGGCGGGTGGTGTACACGTCGCTGCTGGACGCCGGCGGCGGATTCGTCGCCGACCTGACGATCATGCGGCTGGAGCCGCAGCGGTTCCGGGTGGTAACCGGCGGCGCGACCGGGATGATGGACCTGAAGTGGTTCTCCGATCACCTGCCGGCCGACGGGCGCGCCTCGATCGTCGACCTGACCTCGGCCTGGACGACGATCGGCCTGTGGGGCCCGCGGGCCCGGGACGTGCTGGGCTCGGTGACCGCCGACGACGTCTCGCACGCCGGCTTCCCGTTCGGGACCTGCCGGGAGATCGAGCTGGGCGGGGTGACCGTGCTGGCGTCGCGCATCTCCTACGTGGGTGAGCTGGGCTGGGAGCTGCACGTGCCGTTCGAGGAGGGAGCCAGGGCCTGGGACACGATCTGGGCGGCCGGGCGCCCGGCCGGCCTGGTGCCGGTGGGGATCGGCGTGTACGGGACCACCGGCAGGCTGGAAAAGGGCTACCGCGCCTTCGGGTTCGAGCTGGACGCGGACTACGACCTGGTCGAGGCGGGGATGACCCGGCCGTCGGTGAAGCCGCAGCCGTTCGTCGGCCGGGACGCCTACCTGGCGCAGCGGGAATCCCCGCCGTGCGCGGTGCTGTGCACGCTGACCGTGGACGACCACCGCTCGGCCGATGGCGAGCTACGGTACATGCTCGGCGGCGAGCCGATCCTGACGCCGGACGGCGAGCCGCTGGTGGACGCCAAGGGGCGGCATTCGTACGTGACCAGCGCGGGGTCCGGGCCGTCGGTGGGGCGGCACCTGCTGATGGCCTACCTGCCCGCGGAGCGGGCCGTGGCCGGCACCCCGCTGTCGGTGGAGTACATGGGCGAGCCGTACCCGGTCACCGTGGCGGTGGCCGGATCGACCCCGGTTTTCGACCCCGACAACCTGCGGGTTAGGAGCTGACGGCGTGCAGATCCTGGTCTGCGTAAAGCGGGTCCCCATGGTCGGCGGGAAGATCGTGATCCTCCCGAACGGCCAGGAACTGGACACGCACATGTCCGGATTCACCGTCAGCCCGCACGAGGAGTGCGCGGTCGAGGAGGCGGTCCGGCTGACCGAGCGATACGGCGGCGGCGTCACGGTGCTCACTCTCGGCCCGGCCGAGGCCGCGGACCAGCTGCGCGACATGCTGGCGCTCGGCGCGTCCCGAGCCGTGCTGCTGGAGACCGACGGCCGGGAGTGGGGGCCGGTGGCCACGGCCCGGGCCATCGTCGACGCGATCCGCGGCGGCGACGGCGGCTACGACCTGCTGCTGTTCGGCAACGAGTCGGCCGACACCGGCGGCTACCAGGTGCCGGTGCGGGTCGCGCACGCGCTCGGCCTGCCCTGCGTTACCGGCATCAAGGGTATCGAGATCACCGAATCCGGCGGCCCCGGCGCCGCCCGGGCCAGGCGGGAGTACGGGAGCACCGAGGAGGCCTTCGAGCTCCCGCTGCCCGCGGTGATCAGCGTGAAGGAGGGCATCAACCTGCCCAGGTATCCGTCGCTGCCCGGCCGGCTGCGAGCCAAGCGAGCGGTGATCGAGCGGTTCACGCCGCAATGGCAGCCGGAAGGGCTGAGCAGGCTCGGCCTGCGGGTGCCCGCCACCGAACGCCGCCAGGCTGAGATCCTCGGCACCGGGACCGACGCCGTGCCGGCTCTGCTGGCCCTGCTCAGTGAGCTCGGGGTGCTGAAGTGACGGTGCTGTGCCTGATCGAGGAGGCCGACGGCCAGGCCGCGGACGTATCGCTGCGCGCGCTGACCTTCGCCCGCCAGCTGGCCGGGTCCTCGGGCCAGGCGGTCGCCGCTGCGGTGTTCGGAGATCCGGACGCCGTGCCAGCCGAGGTGCTGTCCGGCTATGGCGTGAGCGACGCCTACGCGATCTGTTCCCCGCAGACGGAGGCGCTGTCCGGGTACGGCGTTAGCGACGCCTATGCGATCGGGTCCCCGAAGACGCTGGCCGGGTACGCACCGCAGGCCTGGGCCCGGGCCCTGGCCGGGCTGAGCACCGGACTGCCTGCCACTGCCGTGGTCGCGGCGGGTACCGACCGGGGCCAGGAGGTGCTGGCCCACCTCGGCGCGCTCGCCGGCCTGCCGATGGCCGCCAACTGCGTCTCCGCGACCGCCGACGGGCCCGGCCGGTGGCAGCTCGTCCGGCATCGCTGGGCGGGCAGCCTGCTGGAGGACGCGGAACTCGAGGCGCCGGTCGCTGTGCTCACCGTGGCGCCCGACGCCGCGGCGGCCGAGCCGGCGCCGACCCCGGCGCACACCAGCGTGCACCGGCACGAGCCGGCGCTGTCCGAAGCCGACCTCGTGGTCCGCGCGGCCGAGTCGGCCGAGCAGAGCGCAGCAGCCTCGCTGGCCACCGCCCGCGTGGTGGTCGGCGGCGGGCGCGGCGTCGGCGGCCCCGAGGGCTTCGCCCCGCTGGAAGAACTGGCCGGGCTGCTGGGCGGCGTGCTCGGCGTGTCCCGCGTCGTCACCAGCGAGGGCTGGCGGCCGCACAAGCAGCAGGTGGGCCAGACCGGCACCCGCATCTCCCCCGAGCTGTACCTCGCCTGCGGGATCAGCGGCGCGATCCAGCACATGGCCGGGTGCCTGTCCGCCAGGCACATCGTGGCGGTAAACACCGATGCCGAGGCGCCAATCATCGCGCACGCCGACTACGCGGTGATCGGCGACCTGAACGAGGTGATCCCGGCGCTGGTCACCGCGATCCGGGCCCGGGATGGCGCGCCCTGACCCTGAGCCGTGCCCCCGCGCTGCTGTCGGGTCAGTGCCCGCGGGGGTTGACATGACCGCTGACGGGGCAAATTCCGCAAATGGTGATCGTTGTCACCAGGATCGGCGGTGACGGCACGGTGCTGACCCGCTCCGTACACTGTGCCGGCCGGGCCGACGTGGACCGGTGGAATGCCCTGGTCAAGCAAGCTGCCCTGGAATCCCCGCGGCCGTACCGGCCCGAGCCGGGAGAGGCGGTCTACGGTATCCGGGCCGACGGGCTGCAGGTTCACGTGGCCGAGGCAGACCTGCGCTGGCCGCTGAGGGAACTGGTCATCGCCGTGCTGGCCGAAGGCAGCGAGTGCTGACTGGCCGTACTCATCTTCGAGCCTCCCGCCATGCTGTTGGAGCACTAAGAGCGCGGTCCGGTGCAGACGAACCAGGTCCGGCCCTCCTCCTCGCCGGCCAGGCTGCCGTCACTTTCGAGCATCTTTATCGCGGTGAACCTTTCGCTCAGTGCCGCCCGTATCCGCGCTGGCGGGAACGACGTGGTGTTGATGACTTCCCTGAGCGACTTGTATCCGCCGTCTCGCTGGAGTTCCAGCACCTCGAAGTTCCAGCCGAACACTGCCCCGTCGCTGGACTGCACCGTGACCCGGAGGGAGTTGTCGCCGAATCGCTGGACCATTTCGGGGGCGCTCGCCATCTTCTGCAGGTTGCCCAGGGTAAGGACATCGAAGATGAATATCCCGTCCTGGTTCAGGTGCCCCCGCACGCAATCGAAAAAGCTCTCCCAGGCTGGGAAGCCGAGCAGATGGTTGATGCCGTGGTAGACGCAGATAACGGCGTCGAACCTTACTCCCAGGCTAAACCGGCTCATGTCGGCCAGGTGCAGCGGAGTTCCCGCGGGAAGCTTCGCCCGGGCGATAGCCAGCATGCCCGGCGATATATCGAGACCGGCGACCTGGTACCTATCCGCCAGCGACTCGATAATTCCACCCGTACCGCAGGCCACTTCGAGCAGCGTCACGGGCTGAGGGTAAGCACGCCGGAGAATATGGTCGATAAACGCGGCCTCGGTAGCGGAGTCCCCGGTCACGGCGTCGTAATGCGGCGCAAACAGGTCGTACATGGTCATGACGAACCAGGCATGGCCTAGCCGAGCACGGCCTGGATGCGGGAACGTCACCGGACTGGTCCTCCTTCGCCTCACCCTGTCTGGTTGCACGTTACGGGCTGGGCTGAACTCGGGCAATGCACCGGCGTGCCCGGGGTTCCGGTCCCGTAAAGTCGCCAGGAAAGGCTGCTGCGCGCGGGCTGAGCCGGCCCCGGATCGGCCGGAGCGACAACCGGCCAGAAAGGACATAGCCGCATGTCCGAGTCCACCGAGGCGCGGCCCTCCAGCCAGGTGCCGCCCCATGAACTGCCGGCGTCCCTGCGCGAAGCGGGCCTGGACAACTGGATTCGCGAGCCGCTGGACGACGCCGTCGACCGCAGGCGCCGCATCATCGTTCCGCCGGCCGCGGCCACAACGGGCACCCCGTTGAGCGCGTACAAAGGCGAGTTGATGGCCGAATCGCGTCACCCCGACACGGTGTTCATGATGGGAGACAATCCCGCGCTGCCCACGATGCCCGAACAGCCCGCCCTGAAGGACTTCTTCTTGCTGCGGTTCGGCCCGATCTCTCGCACGCACCTGCTGCAGAGCGCCCGGGTGGCGCGGGAGAACGGGCTCGGCGAGAAGGTGATCACGGCATGCCTGCTGCACGACATAGCCATCGCCGGGCTGCTCTCGGCCAACCACGGCTACTGGGGCGCGCAGATGGTGGCCCCCTACGTCGACGAGGAAGTCTGCTGGGCCATCGAGAAACACGAGGCGCTGCGCTATTTCCCGGATGAATCGGTGGGATACACCTACCCCGAGGCGTACATCAACTACTTCGGCCCGGACTACAGCCCGCCGGACTACATCCGCGGGGAGCACGAGGCGGCCCGGCGGCATCGCTGGTACATGACATCACGCCTGATCACCATCAACGACATCTACTCGTTCGACCCGGATGTCGTGGTGGATTTCGACGAGTTCGAGGACGTGGTGGGGCGGAACTTCCGGCAGCCCCCCGAAGGGCTCGGGTTCGACGGTTCCCCGGTGGCGCACATGTGGCGGACGATGATCTGGCCGAACAACTTCCTGTAGCCAGGCCGGGCGGCGCACGGCCTGGCAGTCTTGTGAAGATGCTGATCACGCATCGAGGTAAGACACCGCAAGTCCACCCCAGCGCGTACGTCGCGCCCACCGCGGTCGTGTGCGGCGCGGTCCGCATCGGAGCCGGCGCCCGGATCCTGTTCGGGGCCGTGCTCACCGCCGAAGATGGCGAGATCTTTGTCGGTGACCGCACGGTGGTGATGGAGAACGCCCTGGTCCGCGGGCGGGCCGGGCACGCGGCGATGATCGGCGACGACGTGCTGGTCGGACCGCACGCGCACCTGAACGGGACCCGGGTGGGCGACGGGTGCTTCCTGGCCACCGGGGCCGCGCTGTTCCCCGGCAGCGCCGTCGGCGCGGGGGCCGAGGTGCGCATCCATGGCGTCGTTCACGTCAACACGGCGCTGCCGCCGGGGGCGGTCGTGCCCATCGGCTGGGTCGCCGTCGGCGATCCGGCCCGGATCCTCCCGCCCGGCGAGCACGAGCAGATCTGGGCCATCCAGGAATCGCTCGACTTCCCCGGTACGGTCTACGGCACCAGCCGCGACGCTCCCGCCACCGAGCGGATGTCGCGGCAGGCCGCCTGGTACGGTGCTCACCTCGACGACCGGCCGCTGTGACCGCTTCCGGCGAAAACAGCCCGCCCGGCAGGCCCGTTACGCGACCAGAATGAGACACGTAGGGTGCGCCCAGACCTGGGATGATTCTCCTCGGGATGGAGGCACACGCCGTCGCCACCACGGAGGAATGTCATGCAAGCAGGCAGCGGCCAGGCCGGTGACCCGCCGGCCGCCACCCAGCAGGCCGAGCCGGCCGCCGACCCTGCGGCGGCTGCCAGCCGGCTGGTCACCTGGCACGGCGACGTCCTGGCCCAGATCGACCAACTGGACTGGCTGCGCGGCCTGAACGACTGGCTGACCGCCGTGCTGGGGCCGCTGCGGGAGAGATACCAGGACAATCTGGCCGTCGAGCTGCTGCACGGCGGCCGCTGGATCGGCCACCCGCTGCACCCGGCCCTCAGCGACCTGCCCATCGGCCTATGGATGAGCGCCACGCTGCTGGACGTCACCGGCCGCGACCCTGCCCCCCGGTCCGGTCTCGACGCGGCGGGCCTGCTGAGCGCGGCCGGCACCCTCGCCGCGGGTGCCACCGTTCTGACCGGGCTCAGCGACTGGACGGTGAGCAACGATCAGGACCGTCGGGTCGGCCTTTTCCACGGGCTGCTCAACACCGCGGCCCTGGGGCTGCAAAGCGCGTCCCTGGCCGCCCGGGTGACCGGCCACCGCGGCAGCGCACGCACCCTGGGCGCGGCCGGCCTGGCGGTCACGGCCGGGGCCGCCTACCTCGGCGGGCACCTCGTGTTCACCAAGGGCGTGATGGTCAACCGGGTGGGGTGGGCCACCGGGCCCCGGCGCTGGGTTCGCGCGATCGAGGAGGCCGACCTGCCTGACGACTCGCCCGTGGCCGTCGAGGCCGAAGGGCGGCAGGTCTTGCTGTACCGCCACGACGGCCGCCTCTACGCCATCGACAACATCTGCAGCCACGCGGGCGGCCTGCTGAGCCGTGGCCCCGTCGCAGACCTGATCGTGACGTGCCCGCTGCACGGGTCCCGCTTCGCGCTCGCCAACGGCTGCGTCCTGCGCGGCCCGGCCAGCCAGCCGCAACCCGTGCTACGTACCCGGATCCGCAACGGCTGGATTGAGGTGCGCGGCAGCCAGCCGGCACCCCGGCGCGCTAAGGAAAGGACACAGCCATGACGTTCGTAGTCGTCGCGAACCTTGACGACCTAGAGGTCGGTGACACCATGCTCGTTGATGATCTCCGCGAGCCGATCTGCCTGATCCGCCTCGATGACGACGACGTCAGGGCGATCCACAACACCTGCACCCACCAGCAGCAGCCCCTGCACGAGGGCACCCTCCAGGAGGATGACACGCTGGTCTGCGCCGCCCACGCGTCACGGTACGACCTGACCACCGGCGAGGCCGTGGGGCCGTTCGCCGCCGGCCCGATCCCGGTGTACGCATGCAAGATCGAGGATGACGCCGTTCTCGTCGACATCGACCAGCAGCTGAACGACGCGCCGCTGCCTCGTCCTCCGGCCCCTGGGTCGCTGGGCGCGCGCTAACGCCGAGGGGAAGGACGGGCGCGGCGCGGCTCGGCTCACACCCGGGTGGGGCTGGGTCGTGCCTAGTGCGCGTCCTCCTGGGCGAATATGTGGCGTTCGTCGGGGACGATGTGGTCTCGGTGGTGCAGGGCCAGTCCCCGCGCGTAGCGCCGGGCCACCCCGGACATCAGGGAGCGGGTGTCGCTGTCGCCGACCCCGAAGACCGTGCCCGGATAGTCCAGCGGCCCCATGATGGCCCGGATCCGCTCCCAGTCACCGGGCGGCACGAGTTCGGCGGGCTGCCCGCCCGCGAACCAGCCCATCGGCACCGCGGTCCCGGCGGGGACGACGGTATTGACGTAGACCATCGCGTTGAACTCGACGTCCGCGCCTGCCTCGATGCGGGCGCCGTTGAACACCATCGCGCCGGTCGCGATCCGGGAGCCGCCCTCGATCACGCAGCCGCTGAGATGGGCGTGCGGGCCGACGATCACGTCGTCTCCCACGCGGGTTTCCTGGCCGGGGACCCCCCGGACCACCGCGTGCTCCATGATCACGCAGTTCTTCCCGATCACGACCGGGCCGCCCTCCGCGGTGATCACGGCACCGAACAGCACCCGGCTGTGCGGGCCCACCGTGACGTCGCCGGCCAGCACCGCGGTCGGCGCGATGTAGGCCGACTCCGGTACCTGCGGGGCCTTGAGCCGGTGCGCCACGAACACCGCACCACGCCCTACCACCACGGGCGGAACCGGATATTCTTCTGCGCTCATGTTCATCACCCCTTGCCGCTGTCGAGGGTTGCGGCCACAATCCCCCGTGCTTCGTCCTGGATCGCCGCCAGGTGGGCGGGGCCGCGGAAGGACTCGGCGTAAAGCTTGTAAACATCCTCGGTGCCGGAAGGGCGGGCCGCGAACCAGCCGGTTTCGGCGACGACCTTGATCCCGCCGATCGGTGCGCCGTTTCCGGGGGCAGTGGTCAGCACTTCGGTGATCTTCTCGCCCGCGAGCTGGCTGGCGGTGACCTGGTCGGCCGAGAGCCTGGCCAGCGCAGCCTTCTGGTCCCGGCTGGCCGCGGTGTCGATGCGGGCGTAGGCGGGCGCGCCGTAACGGGCGGTGAGGTCGCGGTACAACTGCGAGGGGGACCGCCCGGTCACCGCGGTGATCTCCGACGCGAGCAGGGCGAGGATGATCCCGTCCTTGTCCGTCGTCCAGACCGACCCGTCACGCTGCAGGAACGAGGCCCCGGCGCTCTCCTCGCCGCCGAAGCCGACCGAGCCGTCCAGCAGTCCGGGCACGAACCACTTGAACCCGACCGGCACCTCCAGCAGCCGACGGCCCAGCCCGTCGGTGACCCGGTCGATCATCGACGAGCTGACCAGGGTCTTCCCGACGGCGGCCGACGAGGGCCACCCGTCGCGGAAGCGGTACAGGTAGTCGATGGCGACGGCCAGGTAATGGTTCGGGTTGAGCAGCCCGCCGTCGGGGGTGACGATGCCGTGCCGGTCGGCATCGGTGTCGTTTCCGGTCGCGACCGTGAACTCGTGCTGGCGGGTGATCAGGCCGGCCATGGCCGGCGGCGACGAGCAGTCCATCCGGATCTTGCCGTCCCAGTCCAGGGTCATGAACCGGAACGTGGCGTCCACCAGCGGGTTGACCACGGTGAGATCCAGGCGGTAGCGCTCGGCGATCTCGCCCCAGTAACCGACGCTCGCCCCGCCGAGCGGGTCGGCGCCGATGCGCACTCCCTCGGCCCTGATCGGATCGAGGTCGACGACCTGCCCCAGCGCCGAGACGTAGGCGTCGAGGAAATCGAACCGCCCGGTGGTATCGGCCGCGGCCGCGCGCGAGTACGGGATGCGGCGCACGCCGGCCAGCCCGCCGGCTAGCAGCGCGTTCGCCCGGTCCTGGATCTGCCGCGTGATGTCGGTGCCGGCCGGGCCGCCGTCGGGCGGGTTGTACTTGAAGCCGCCATCCGACGGCGGGTTGTGCGAGGGCGTGACCACGATCCCGTCCGCGAGCGGCCGCATCCCGGACGCGTTGTGCGCCAGGATCGCCCGGGACACCGCCGGGGTCGGCGTGTACCCGCCGCGCGCGTCCGTCAGCACCCGCACGCCGTTGGCGGCCAGCACCTCCAGCGCGCTGACCTGCGCAGGCTCGGAAAGCGCATGCGTATCCGCCCCCAGGTAGAGCGGCCCGTCAATACCCTCGCCCGCCCGGTACTCGCAAATCGCCTGGGTGGCGGCGACGATATGGTCCTCGTTGAACGTCGCGGTGAACGCGGACCCGCGGTGCCCGGAGGTGCCGAACGAGACCCGCTGAGCGGCCTCGCCGGGATCGGGATGCAGAGCGTAGTAGGCCGTGACCAGCTTGGCGACGTCCACGAGATCCTCAGCGGCGGCGGGCTGGCCGGCGCGAGGACTCCCCATGCGGCCATCCTGGCATGCCGCCCGTGGCGACCGATAGCGCCCCACGGCCAGGTCGCGCCCGCGACGTGCGGCCCGGTCGCCGGCCGCCGCTACCACCGGAGCTGGGCGACCTGGTCGTAGTCAGCCGACGAGTAGCCGACCAGCCCGTCGGACAGGGCGAAGATCCACTCCGCCACGCCCAGCGACAGTGCCAGCCGACTGCACCGGGCGCAGAAATGCGGCTCGGAGAGCCGGACCGAGTCGTCGGCCTCCAGCCGGACGTAGATCAGCTTCGTGCCCGGCAGCAACCGCCAGCCGTCGCCCTCGCGAGCCAGCGAGATCGCCCGCTGCTCGGCGTGGGTCCGGCACTGATCATGGTGACCGAGCTCGCCGAACTTGCAGTAACAGTGGTCCTCACCCGGGAACGGCACCCCGTTGGTCCCCCAGGCCAGCAGGCTGCTGCCGTCGTCTTTGACCAGCACCGCCGCGTGCCGGGTCCGGGCATGGGAATCCCTGGCCAGATCCGCCGCCCGCTGCACCATCTGTTCCGCCAGATGGCTGTCCTGGCGTTTGAGCGGCCGCCACTGGGGCCGGGGCCCGTTTTGCACGCAAGCAGGTTACGCCTCATCGGCCCGGGACGCGGAGGTCTTGCCCCGGGCCAGCAGCGCGGACCGCCACTGCTCGGCCTGCCGGATCTGGTTGAAGGTGAAGATGTGCAGCCCAGCCACGGCCGACTCCGGCGCGGCCAGCGCGGTCCCGGCCCGGTCAAGGAACCGGTCCGGGTTATACCCGCCGGGTACGCCGGCGCGCAGAAACCATTCGGCGTGCCCGGCCAGGAACCTGGCCGAGTCGGCGACGCCCGCCCGCGCGGCCATCCGCAGCAGCCGGGCCCGGTCCACCGGGCCGGCCAGCCCGACGTACAGCGGCAGCGTGACCCCGCGGGCGCGCACCCGCGCGATCCACCGGCGCAGCACGGCCGGGTCCAGGCACAGGTTGCTGACCAGGTAGGTGGCGTGGTGCCGCTTGTCCCACATCGCCTGGATCGTGACATCGTCGCCGATCCGCGGGTGGCTCTGCGGGTAGCCGGTCACTCCGACGCGCGAGAACGGGCGGCCCATCTCGGCCAGGCGGTCCAGCAGGGATATCGCGCTGTCGAACCGGCCGGCCGGGCGGTCGGAATCGCCGGCGGGAACGAACACGTCGGTGACGCCGCTCGCGGTCAGCCGCTCGACGATCTCGGCCAGGTGGGCGTCGTCGCGGACCAGCCGGGCCGACAGGTGCGGCACGACCTGGTACCCGTGGCCGGCCAGGCGGGCGGCGAGATCGAGGGTCGGATCCAGGCCGCGGGCGGGTGACGCGGTGACGGTCACGGTCACGTCCCTGGGCACCCACTGCAGGACCGTCTCTTCGGTGCTGGGCGCGGGGAATACCTCATACCGCGGATGGCGCAGCAGTGGCAGCGCGCGGGGCAGTCCGCGCCGCGGCGGGCGGCGGGGCAGCAGCGCGCCGCGCGGCATTACCGCGCCTCCGCGTCCTCGCCGACGAGCAGTTCCAGTTCCCGTTCCAGGCCGCCGGTGCCGACGTCGAGCACGGTCAGCGGCAGGCCGAACATCGCGGCCACGGCGGCCGCCTCGGCCTCCAGCGCAGCGTCGCGGGCCTGCGCGAGCCAGACCAGCCGCAGGTAGTGGCCGAAGTAGTCCGGCCACAGCTCCGGATGCCGGTCCAGCCCGAGCTCGGCGAGCACCGAGCGGCGGAAGCTGCGCACCAGGAAGTCGGTCAGCAGGTAGGTCCCGGGTTCGCGCTCCAACAGCGCCCGCACCCGGTCCGGGCCGGCCAGCACGTCGTAGCAGTGCAGGCCGGGCAGCCGCCGCAGGCCCAGCCGCGAGCAGAGTTCGTCCAGTGCCCCGTAGCTGCCGCAGTCGGCGTAGCCGAGCACGACCCGCAGGCCGCGGCCGGACAGCTCGCGGGCCAGCCGTTCGGCGGCGGGCGCGATCCGCTCCGGCCGGTTGTGCAGCAGCGCGGGCAGCGTGTGCACCTCGACCGGCCAGCCGCGCCGGCCGACGATCTGCCTGACGTGCCCGCCGAGCGCGCCGCAGGCGATCACCGCCACCCGCGGCGACGCGGGCGCCTCAGCCCGCGGGGAACTGCAGCTGCTCGACGAAGCGATCGTTGAAGTCGGCGCGGTCGGAGAGCTCGACATACTTCACCTCCTCCAGCAGCGCCAGCGCGCCGGCCCGTTCGCGCACCGACAGCAGCGCCATCTTGGCCCCCTCGCCGGCCACGTTGCCCGCGCTGACCACCCGCAGCACCGGCAGCCGCGGCACCAGGCCCAGCCGGATCGCGCTGGCGGGCGAGAGGTAGCTGCCGAACGACCCGGCCAGCAGCACCTGCTGGACGTCGCCGGGCGCCAGCCCGGCCTGCTCCAGCAGGATGCTCCACCCGGTGGAGATGGCCGCCTTGCCGAACTGCAGCTCGCGCACGTCCCGTTGCGACAGGAAGACCGAGTGCTCCACGTCGCCGGGCGCGGCCAGCCATCCCAGCACGAACACCCGGTCCGCCCCGAGCATGGTCAGCCGGCCGGCCAGCCCGGGTGCGATCGCGGCCGCCTCCGGCTCGGGCACGAACCGCCCCGACGAGTCGAGCAGCCCGGTACCCACCAGCCCGGCCACCGCGTCCACCAGGCCGGACCCGCACAGTCCGGCGGGGGCGACATCCCCGATGACCTTCAGCGACAGGCCGTCGGGGGTCATGGTCACCCCCTCGATCGCACCCTCGGCGGCGCGCATCCCGCACCGGATCGCCGCCCCCTCGAAGGCCGGCCCGGCGGGCGCGGCCGTCCCGACCAGCCACTCCCGGTTGCCCAGCACGATCTCGCAGTTCGTGCCGATGTCGATGAACAGCCGGGTCCGCGAGTCCCGGTCCATCCCCGCGGCGAGCAGCCCGGCGGTGATGTCGCCGCCCACGTAGGCCCCGAACGCCGGGAACACGAACGCCCGGGCCCTCGGGTGCAGCACCAGGCCCAGGTCGGCGGCGAGCACTTCCGGGAACCGCCGCGCGGACATGATGAAGGGCGCGATTCCCAACGGCTCCGGGTCGATGCCGAGCGCGATGTGCGTCATTGTGGCGTTCCCGGCCAACGCCACCTCGACAACGTCGCCGGCCGTCACCCCGGCCTCGGCGCATACGTCGGCGGCCAGCTCGGCCAGCGTCTCGTGCGCTAGCCTGGTGAGCCGGCCCAGGGCCGCGGGGTCCATCATGACCGCGCTGATCCGGCTGATCACGTCCGCCCCGAACGGCTGCTGCTTGCTCAGCATGGACGCCACGGCCAGCGGCGTTCCGGTGCTCAGGTCGAGCAGCGTCGCCACCACGGTGGTGGTGCCCAGGTCGAAGGCCAGCCCGTAGAGCCGGCTGGTGGTGTCGCCGGCCTGCACGTCTATCAGCACGTCGTCCGCGATCACCGCGGTGACCTTGTAGTCCGACGCGCGCAGCACCCGCCCGGCCGACCTGAGCACCGGCAGGTCCATCCGCAGCTCCAGGTCGTCCAGGCCGGCCAGCACGCGCTCGACGTCGGTCCGCTGGTCGGACAGCGACGGCTCGTCCAGCTCCAGATAGCGCTTCTGCACTGCCGGACGCAGGATCACCTGCCTGCCGACCCCGACCGTCGCCGCCTTCGGCCTGGTGACCAGCGGCGGCACCTGCACGGTCAGGTCGCCGGCGGTCTCCACCCGGCAGGCCAGCCGCCAGCCGTCGCGCAGTTCGTCCGGCGTGAAGGCCCTCGCGTCGAGCGGTGAGGCCGGCGCGGAGCCGTTCAGAATCCGGATCTTGCATTTCTTGCACGTGCCGTGACCGCCGCAGGTCGAGTCGATGGCGATGCCGTTCCAGCTCGCCGCGTCGAACAGCGTCACCCCCGGCGGGACCCGAACCCGCGTGCCGGCCGGGAGGAATACCAGGTCCACCCGGGTGCCGTCGAACACCGTGGTCATGTCGGCGAGGACGGCCGGGCCGCGGCCGCCTGCTGCTGGGCGGCAGAGCCCGCCTGCTGGGCGGCAGAGCCCGCCTGCTGGGCGGCAGAGCCTGCCTGCTGGCTGGCCGCCTGCTGGCTGGCCCGGTGCGCCGCGATCCAGGCCGCGCCCCACTCGTCCCGGTTAAGCAGCAGATCGGCGGCCTTGACCGCACGGACCAGCTGCGGCGAGCGGGCGTCCATGATGGCACTGGTCAGGCCGCAACGAATGGCCATCGGCAGGAACGCGGCGCCGATCGAGGCCCGGTCGGGCATGCCGAACGACACGTTCGAGGCGCCCAGCGTCATGTTCAGGCCGAACTCCTCGTGCACCAGCGCGATCGTCTCCAGCGTGCGCAGCACCATCGTGGTGTCGGCGCCGACCGGCATGGCCAGCGGGTCGATCACGATGTCCTCGAGCGGAAGGCCGTGCCGTCCGGCCGCCACATCGACGATCTTGCGGACCAGTTCCAGGCGCCGCTGCGGGTCCTCCGGAATCTCGTTCTCGTCGTTCGGCAGCGCGATCACGGCTGCCCCGTGCCGCTTGACCAGCGGCAAGATGGCGTCGAGCCGCTCGTCCTCCGCGGTGACCGAGTTGACCAGCGCCTTGCCCTGGTAGGCGGCCAGCCCGGCGTCAAGCACTTCGATGATCGAGGAGTCCAGGCAGAGCGGCAGGTCGCAGGCATCCTGGAGCCGTCGCACCGCGTGCGTCATCAGCGCGGCCTCGTCGGCGAGCGGCGCACCCATGTTGACGTCGAGCACCATGGCGCCGCCGGCTACCTGCTCGGCGACGTCCCGGTCCAGCCGGGAAAGATCACCGTTGCGCAGCTGCTCGGAGAACAGCCGCCGGCCGGTGGGGTTGATCCGCTCCCCGATGACGCAGAACGGCTGAGCCGGGCCGATGACCACCTCGCGCGACCGCGAGCGGAGCACGGTGTCCATGCCGGCTCCGCGGCTAGGCCTGGGCCGGGGCGGCGGCCCGGCGGCTGGCGAGCAGTTCCTTGGCCCGGACCACAGCGGCCGAGGCGTCGGCGGCGTACCCGTCGGCCCCCACCACGTCGGCGTACTCCTGGGTAACCGGTGCGCCGCCGACCATGACGATGACCTGGTCGCGCAGGCCCTGCTTTTCCAGCACGTTGATGTTGGCCTTGAACATCGGCATCGTCGTGGTCAAGAACGCGGAGAAGCCGACGATGTCGGGCCGGTGCTCCCTGATCGCGTCGGCGAACTTCTCCGGCGCCACCTGCACGCCCAGGTCGATGACCTGGAAGCCGGCGCCCTCGAACATGATGTTGACCAGGTTCTTGCCGATGTCGTGCACGTCGCCCTTGACCGTGCCCATGACCACGGTGCCGATCGCCCGGGCGCCGGTCTCGGCCAGCAGCGGGCGCAGGATCTCCAGCGCGCCCGCCATCGCCTTGCCCGCGATCAGCATCTCCGGCACGAAGAAGTCGCCGCGCTCGAACCTGGCTCCGACCTCCTCCAGCGACGGGATCAGGGCCTCGTACAGCAGCGTCTCCGGGCCGAGGCCCATGTCCAGGCCGGCGTGGGTCAGCTCGAGCACGGCCGGGCCGTTGCCGACCAGCGTGTCGTCGTAGAGCTGCTTGAGTAGCTCTTGTTTGGTCACGCGGCACCCTCTTCTTTCTGTCGCTGGCGCGTGGATCGCTGCGGTTGGTATCCGAGCACTGCGGACAGCGCGCCGGCCTCGGCGGCGCACTGGGCGGCGGCGACGGGGACGCGGGCCGGGGTCAGCCTGCTGGCCGGGCCGGACACCGACAGCGCGGCCACTACGGCGCCCCCGTCGCGGTACACCGGCGCGGCCACGGCTACCAGGCCGGGCTCGAGCTCCTCGTCGGTGACCGCGTACCCGCGGCGGCGCACCTCGCGCAGGTCGAGTTCGAGTGCGGCCCGGCTGGTGATCGTCTTGGGGGTGCGCCGGTCCAGGCGGCCGGGCGGCAGCTCCGCCGCGCCGTAGGCCAGCAGTACCTTGCCCAGCGCGGCGCAGTGCAACGGCACCGACAGGCCCACCCAGTTGGTCCCCCCGATCAGGTAGGTGCTGTCCACCTGGGCGATTTGCTCGACCGTCCCGCGGCTGGCCACGCCGAGGTTGATGGTCTCCGCGGTGGCGTCACCGAGCCGGTCCAGGAACGGCTGGGCCACGGTGACCAGGCCGGCCTCGGCACCGCCGCGCCAGGCGTACGACACGAAGACCTCGCCGGGCCGGAACCGGCCGCGCCCGTCACGCTGCACCAGCCCGTGCCTTTCCAGCGCCATGAGCAGCCGCGACGTGGTGCTCTTGGCCAGCCCGGTGGCCGCCGTCAGCTCGGTGAAGGTCAGCGCGCCGGGGCCGTGCACGACCTGGATGAGCAGTTGCGCCGCCCGGTCCACGGCCTGGGTCCCGGTGGGAGCGGCCGCCACCGCCGCCGTCCCCGGCTTGCCTCGCGAAGAGTTCATGTCCGCCCGCGGGGGTTCCTGCTTCGATAGTTCCATGTTACGGAACTCTGTTCTACGATGTGATCCTAAAATCGGTCTTTCACCGGGTCAAGCCGAGGTGGCCATGTTCGTCAACCGCATGCCCCGTTACGAGCCCCTGTCCCCGGACGCGATCGACGTCCTCGACCGGGGCTGGCGCCGGATCGTTTCGGAGATCGGCGTGCAGTTCGCCAAGCCCGAGGCGGTCGAGTTGTTCCGCCAGGCGGGCCAGGACATCGACGGCGACGTGGTCCGGCTCGACCCGGACTTCGTGCTCGAGCAGGCGGCCAAGGCGCCGCGGGAATTCGACGTCCAGGCGCGCAACCCGGCGCACAACGTGCACATCGGAGGGGACAGCATGGCCTTCGGCGCGGTCTACGGGTCGCCGTTCGCGCGCGAAGGCGACGTGCGCCGGGACGCGACCCTGTCCGACTTCCGCCGGCTGGCCATGCTCGCGCAGTCGTTCCCCCAGCTCGACTCGGCCGGCGGGGTGATCTGCGAGCCGAACGACGCCCCGCTGGACTCGCGCCACCTGGACATGATCTTCGCGCTGCAGACGCTGACCGACAAGATCTACATGGGCAACGTGGTCTCTGGCCCGAACGCCGCCGACACGATCACCATGACCGAGATCCTGTTCGGGGGTCGGGCCGCGATCGAGGCCACGCCGGCCACGATCTCGCTGATCAACTGCAACTCGCCGCTGCGCTGGGACGACCGGATGCTGGACGCCCAGTTCGAGTACTGCGCGGCGGCCCAGCCGGTGGTGCTGACCCCGTTCCTGCTGATGGGCGCGATGTCCCCGGTGACCGTCCCGGCCGCGCTGGTACAGCAACTCGCGGAGGCGCTGTCCGGGATCGCGCTGGCCCAGCTGATCCGGCCCGGCTGCCCAGTCATCTTCGGCTCGTTCCTGTCCAACATCGACATGCAATCCGGCTCGCCGAGCTTCGGTACCCCGGAATCCGGGATGGGGCTGCTGTGCACCGGGCAGCTGGCCCGGCATTTCGGCCTGCCGTTCCGCACCGGCGGCGGGCTGACCTCCAGCCAGACCTGCGACGCGCAGGCGGCGTACGAGTCGCTGATGACGCTGCTGCCCACGTTCCTGGCCGGCACCAACTGGGTGATGCACGCGGCCGGCTGGCTGGAAGGCGGCCTGGTCTCGTGCTACGAGAAGTTCATCGTGGACGTCGAGTTGCTGCGGATGCTGCAGGTCGAGTTCACCCCGCTGGAGATCGACGAGGCCTCGCTGGCGTTCGGCGCGCACGAGGAGGTCGGGCACGGCGGCCATTTCCTGGGCGCGGCGCACACGATGGAGCGGTTCCGGGAGTGCTTCTACCGGCCGCTGCTGTCCTCCACGGCCAACTACGAGCGATGGCTGAAACTGGGCGGCAAGGACGCGGCCATCCGGGCCGGCGATATCTACCGCAAGCACCTCGATGAGTACACGCCGCCGCCGCTGGACGACGCGATCGGCGCCGAACTGGAGGACTACGTGACCCGCCGCCGCGCTGAGCTCGGCGACTAGCGCCCGCACTACGATCGGTGGGCATGACCGAGCCGACGTCGCCGACGTCGCTGTCGCTGACCGAGTGGGTCGTGCTCGGGGTGATCGGCGAGCGGCCCGCCCATGGCTTCGCGGTGTCGGCGCTGACGTCCGACGAGGGTGACCTGGGCCGGATCTGGCATATCCCGCGGCCCGCGATCTACCGGGCGCTCGGCCGGGTCGAGGCGGCCGGCCTGGGCGCCCCGGAAGGCGTCGAGCCGGGCCGCGGCCCGCAGCGGACCATCTATGCGATCACGCCATCGGGCCGTGAGGCGCTGGATACCTGGCTGCGCACGCCGGTCCGGCATGTCCGCGACGTTCGCTCGCACCTGCTCATGAAGCTCGCGCTGCTCGACCGGGCCGGGCGCGATCCGGCGGACCTGCTGGTGCGGCAGCGGGCCGTCCTCGAGCCGATCGTGGCCGCGATCCGCGCCGAACGGTCCCCGGGTGAGGGTTTTGACGCGATCCTGCTGGCCTGGCGCCGGGCCACGGCCGGCGCGGCGCTCAGCTTCCTGGATGACATCATGCCGGGCGCCCGGTCGCGGCACCGGTAAGGACCGCTGCCGCTCGCGTAGTCAGCCGTTCATGTGGTCAGCAGCGGCCGGCCTGGCCGACGGCCAGCCGGCCGTGATTCACGATCATCGGCAGCCGGGAGCCCGGGCGGTGTCCCGCGCCTGTTCATTCAGGCCGGGTATCATCGCAGCGCCGCCGACGCCGCGCCCGCCAGCATGACCGGCATGATCCCTGCTAGTAACTAACTTGTCGCAATTTGTTGCTATAGAGTTGCGGCTCGCGACATCATTGCCGCACCGGGTCCGTTAGCCGCGGCTTCGTCGATAGAGGTGATCATCCTGGTCAGCACCGCGCAGCGGGCGACGTACCGCGAGGTGTTCGCGGTAGCGGAGTTCCGGGCGCTGTGGCTGGCCCAGTTGCTGTCCGTCGCCGGAGACCAGCTAGCCAAGGTGGCCCTGACCGTGCTGGTGTACGACCGGACCCGCTCCTCGCTGCTGGCCGCGATCACGTTCGCGGTCAGCTTCGTCCCGGCGTTCCTCGGCGGGCTGACCCTGTCCGGCCTGGCCGACCGGCTGCCGCGCCGGACCGTCATGATCGCGTGTGACCTGATTCGCGGGGTGCTGGTGCTGGTCATGGCGGTGCCGGGCATGCCGCTGGCGGTCACGGTGACCCTGCTGTTCGTGGTGTCCATGCTCATGGCGCCGTTCAACTCCGCCCGTGCGGCGGTCTACCCGGACGTGCTGGCCGGCGACCGGTATGTGATCGGGACAGCGGTCACGCTGACCACCTACCAGCTGGCCCAGGTGGTCGGGTTCGCGGCCGGCGGCGCCGTGGTCGGCTTTTTCGGCGCGCGGCCGGCGCTGCTCGTGGACGCCGCCACGTTCACCGTGTCCGCGCTGCTGATCCAGGTGAGGGTGCAGCGGCGGCCGGCCAGCAGGCATGACGGCGCACGTGCCGCCCCGCTCGCGGACATGATGGCCGGACTGCGCCTGGTGTTCACCCACGCGAACCTCCGCACGCTGATGCTGTTCGGCTGGGTGGCCGCGTTCTACAACGTCCCCGAGGGAGTGGCGGCCCCGTTCGCTGGGCAGTTGCACGCGGGCGCGGTCGGGGTGGGCCTGCTGCTGGCGGCGGGCCCGGCCGGCTACACGCTCGGCGCGGCCGCGTTCGGCCGGTTCGTCCCGCCGCTTCGGCGGCCGCGGCTGATGGCGCCGCTGGCGGCGGCGTGCTGCCTGATCCTGGTGCTGATCGCGGTGCAGCCAGAATTGCCCATGGCACTGCTGATCCTGGCCGCGTCCGGAGCCTGCTCGTGCTTCCAGGTGGCCGCCAACTCGGAGTTCGTGCTGGCTACGCCGCCGGGGCAGCGCAGCCAGGCGTTCGGGCTGGCCACCGGCGGCATGGGTCTGGGCCAAGGCGTCGCCATGATCGCGGCCGGCGCGGCCGCGCTGCACTTTCCCCCGTCCGCGGTGATCGCGTGCAGCGGCGCGATTGGTGTCCTCGCCGTCCTGGCGATCACCGCGGGGTCACCCCGCTCACTCCAGTGA
>Ga0207700_10000176_pt1 | contig 38407 bp, 30 predicted proteins | sample LARL82metaG_FD_184348 | JGI IMG/M metagenome (GOLD analysis project Ga0207700, IMG submission 184348) | Corn, switchgrass and miscanthus rhizosphere microbial communities from Kellogg Biological Station, Michigan, USA - LAR L8-2 metaG... | ecosystem: Host-associated > Plants > Roots >...
GTCGAACAGAGCCAACCCCATCACGCGCCGCCACATAGGATCGCTGTACAGCATGCGAATCGGATCGAGTGCGGAGAGCTCGTCGAACGGCTCACCTGGATCGTTGCGCATCAGCAGTGCGCGCTGGCGCGGCGTTGTCGTCAGGTCACGCAGCGCAGTGCGCCACCGGTCGGCGACGACGGCGAAGCGCGCCGGATCCAGCGTTTCGCCGGGCAGCAGGCGGCCCTTGGCTTCGGCCAGCTCGTCTTGCGGCGTGGCGAGCTGGGGGATCAATTCGCGAATCGGCAGTTGCAGCCTGGCGATCGTGGTGGCGTGCTGCCACTGCGCAGCGTCATCGCCCAACATGCACACACGGGCCGCGCTCGGCCCCACCGCGTAGATCACCACGCGGTCCATCGCGTTGGTGCCGAGATCGAAATTGCCCGCCGCGGGGCCCGCGAACGCAACGGCCTTGCCGCGCAAAGAGCCGATCACCAGCGCGTGCGCGGCCGTTACCTGGCCGTGGACGGAACGGCTTTCCTGGTCGAGCTCGAGGGTGAAGACTTCGCTCTTGGTGACGCCATCGCCGGGCCAAAGGCCCTCGCGCCACGTCCATACGCCTTGCGTTCCGCGCCGCTCATGCAGCGAGCGCAGTTGGGTCAGCGCTGGGCCATCGAGGACATCGCATGCGCTGCTGACATCGGGTTTCTGCGCGGGTCGGCGTTCGATCACCCAACCGCCCGGCGCGAAAAGAAACGACGGGGTGCCAAGCCACAGCACGTGAATGCCGTGAGCCGTCGCGTCGACTTGACCGAGCGCGGATGCGGCGATCGGTTCCATTGGGCTCTGGTTTGGCGAGGGGACGATCCTACGCATCCAATGTATCACTACGGCGTCGACCTGACATCAGCAACCCGTGAGGGTCGTCGGCTTGAGGCTGATCGATCCAGCTTCCGAACGTCTTGGCCGAATGGAAGAGCCACTCGCCGAATCACTCCCACTCGATCGTTGCCGGCGGCTTTCCCGAGATGTCGTACACGACGCGATTGATTCCGCGCACTTCATTGATAATCCGGTTCGAGACGCGCGCCAGCACCTCGTGCGGAATCGGCGCCCAGTGCGCGGTCATGAAGTCGGTCGCATCACGAGTTCGCTCACGGTTACTTACGCAAAGCTGCGCGCCCTGCCCCAGTTCCTTGCGAATTGCATGGCTCTCCTCGAGCTGTTTTCAAGCGACCTGGGAATCGCCTTGAAAATACGCGGCGGTTCCCAGATGGTAAAGCGCCGCGAACGTCTGCCAAGTCAGTCGTACTCACTATCCCCTCTTCTATGAGCGCCAGGTTCAGGTTGGCTGGTCCCTAGGGCGAGAACGGCTTCCTCGAAGACCATGTCGCCGAGGTCCACGATGGGCCGCTCGGATGTGTCGTCCTGGTTAGCCGCAACGCCGCCGGAGCGACCCAGCACGTCGTGGCGAGTTACCGGACACCGAGTTCGCTGCTGCTCTTTTCCCGCCTATTGGCCGAAAGGTTCGCCGGCACTACCATTTCGGAGCACTTCGCCACTAGCGAATCATTAAACCGGCCGACATTAGAAGATTGCCTGTTGTGGTTGTAGCTGCATTAACGGCGTGAAGTTGCATTCTTGAATAGAACTTCCCATATCGGACGAAATCTCAGTATGACGCTTATGGCCGCTTAGCGACTGTCGAACACTCAACGCGAGTGGCTTGATCGTAGAAGGTGTCGCGTGATGACATAAATTCGTTTCCTGTACCAGCGCTCAAGAAAGAAGTTGGCTGTCTCCGCGGGCGGCCGAGAGATTTAGCTGGCATTTTGCGCGTGCATTGACAAAAGTAACCCAGCTGTCAGTTGTAACCTGAACACCCCTTGCATGACGTGGGGATCCTGGTTGGGCGTCCCACTAAGGCGCCAATAGAACATTGGAGGTCAGCATGGTTGAAACGAAGTTGCTACAGCGTCCATCAGACACAGTAATCGCCGCCTCTAGCGCCGGCCGTAGTTGCGGCATCGATGCACGCGCGAAGCGTCCATTCATTCTTAGTCTTGCAGCCATGTGTCTGGCAATGCTGGGCAGCCATTACGATTCGGCTTGGGCCGGTCCTATGGTCACCTGGCAGGGAGTCTCGCTCGTCAATATTAGCCAAACGAGCGAATTCTTCACTACCGGCGTGCCCCAGGTAGCTGTGAGCCGTGTAGATCCGAATCTGATCGCCGTCGCTTGGCGCAAATACGGGTTGCCCATAAACACAAATGCCGGCGCGAACCCCGGCGAACGGACGGCCGATTGCCATGTCGCGGTATCCACGGACGGGGGCCAGACCTTCACCGACACGGATCTGATGCCCATCCTCAGGCAGCGGACCGACCCCGAGATGCCCACGCAACCGGAGCCAGGCCTGTACTACTGCAACTGGTCGTGGGCTTCGATTGGCGATGATCGCACCATTTACGCGGGCGGATCCATGTTCACGGCACTCGGCGACATTGGCTGGCCGGGACGCCCTTCGACCGCACCGAAGCAAGGGCGTGCGTTGGTCACGACCTCGCGTGACGACGGGCGTACCTGGAGCCAGCCCACGCTCGGCATCAAGATTTCCCATTTCGCGCCCGGCCTCACAGGACTCGGCTGCTCCACCGTCCTTCCGTGTGTCTCCGCTCCCGGGGGCACGGACCAGTGGCATACGCCGTGGGACAACGCGATGGGCGTCGCTGCGCCAGGGAGCACGACGTTCTATTCACTTACCAGCGGTTATCTGGTTGCGTCTGATGACGACGCCCAGTCCTTCGGAACCGTGTACCGGGTCAATGTGCCGGGCTGGACCTTCAGCTCCGGCAAGCTCGACGCCGTGGGCGACCTCTTGGTCATGCCAATCATCGCGACCAGCACGCCGGTGCAGGCAACGTGCCCCTGCCTTGGCGTGGCAACGAGCATTAACAGGGGCGCGACGTGGTCTGCACAGATCGTCGCGCAGGCTAGCGACTTCAATGCTAGTGCAACAGGCGACACTGCCCGTTATCCCTTCGCCGCGATCGATCCGCACAATCCGTTGCGGTATGCCGTAGCGGCCTACACGCCTGATCGCAAGTCCGTGCAGGTGTATTGGACTGAAAACGACGGGGACACCTGGACGAAAGCGGCGGTAGGTCCGATCCCCAGTAGCGGTCCGCTCCCGATTAGCGCGCCAATTGCGCGCGCGGGAAAAATAGGACTCGGCTACACAACGGACGGAAAGCTTCTTGTTGTTTGGCGTGTGTTCCAAGCGCCCGACAACCCAAACGTGCCCGGCGGACCGGGCAAGTTCGATACGTTAGCGGCGCTACTTCATGGGAATAGCTTCGGACCGACGATTCGGGTTAGCCCAAAGTCATCGACCTATCCGATCGGAACGACAGTCGGTGCAGGCGTGCCGAATGCGGCGGACTACCAACTAAACAACGGCGGCGGCGACTTCTCGACGTGGATCACGGGTAACCAGGAGTTTGCTCTCATTGCATTTCCCTACGCCCCCGGCGGACTGGTGATGGACACGTACTTCGCCAAGATTCCGCTCAGCATCATGTAATGATCGATGATCGTAGCGGTTGCTGAAGCAGGAGCGCCGGAGTGTCGCCCTCACCTTGGACGGCAATCCGGCGTCACAGCGGCACCGCCGGAAATAGGTTGTCGTGCCGGCCCCAACGGGCGCCCCGTTGTGCCCGGTCTTGCCCTCCAGGCTCCGATCGCAGCGTCTGCGATCTTGATCCGAGCGAGAACGGTGCCGACGCAGTCTTTAGTCTCGCAATCATGTACAGCGGCTGAGCGTAGCGCCGCTCTCTGTGGGATCGCCGTGCACTTCAAACTTCCTGATTGTGGTTTTTGCGGTGGTCACAAACGTGAATGCATACTTCCCTGTGCCGGGGACCCTCTGCCGCGCTTTGAATTCATAATCTGCGGTGAAATCTTTCATTAGCCTACCATTGAACAAGTATCTAATAGGAACATCCTTGTCTGCTAACGACAGGATGAAGGTCAAGAGGTAGCCGTCTTTGTCCGACGTGCGAGTCACTTGAACGCAGAAGATTTTCTCCCCAGCAAAAGGTTCATTATGAGTTAAGTCGACAATTTGACCGTAGCTTGGGCTTGAAACAGCCAAGAGAACTGCAATAAACAACACCGTTCGACTGATCATGAGGTCCTCCTTTCCGGGATATCCCAATAAAGGGTATGGCACGCGCGTGGCAGTGTGTATTTGGCTGTGGCACCCGGCACGCGTCACAACAGCGGGAGTCTGGCTGACGCACCCTCGTCAAATCCGAATTGTCATGCCATCGGCCAGCGACAGGCGGTAGATTCTGTAGGCGGGGATCAGACCGATCAACACCCCGCACGCTACGATCAATATCATAAACTCAAACTCCGCGACCGACGGCCAGCGAAGTGAGATGAAGAGCCCGAACTGCTGCTCCAGCCAAGGGCGGCTCACGACTAAACCAACGTACAGCGTGGCCAACCCAAGCGCGACCCCGAGCACCGTCAGAAAGATCAGCGTGGTTCGTTCTCGCGCGCATTCACGAAACAGGAGTTCGAGGAATGCTGCCCGGCGATCCGAATCGAGCGATGACGTAGGCTCGTCTGCGAGCACGATCTCCGATGTACCCATCAGCGCTCGGGCCGCGGCCACGCGGTGCTGCTCACCAACGCTGAGCTCGGCTGCACGGCGGCGCAACATCTCGTGACCACCAATGCGGAGGTGCCCCAGAAGCTGCGCAGCGGTCTCGACAACGCCTGCGCCAGATCGCTCGCAGCGCTCGCGGCGTCGATTCGAGAAGGCGCAGGGCAGGCACACGTTTTCCTGCACCGATAGATAAGGAATAAGGTTGAACATCTGAAAGATAACGCCGATATGGTCGGCCCGGAACCGATCGCGCGCGGCTCCCGTCAACGCGCCCAATTCCTTCCCCAAGACATCCACCGCGCCGCTCTGCGCCGCCACGATCCCCGCCAGCAGACTAAGGAGGGTCGATTTTCCGCTGCCGCTCGGGCCACGCAACAATAGGCGCTCTCCGCGGGCGACGCGCAGCGAATCTATGGCTATGACGGGGGCTGCGGCCGCATGCCACGAAAATCGCGCATCGCAGAGTTCTATGACGGCTGTCGATGTCGGATCATTGTCCGGGGCGTCGGATATGGCTTGCGTTTCCGATCTCATTGCGTCATCGCCTATCCGTCCGGAAGCCACCCGCGCGAGCATCGCTCGGAGCACATTGGACCCGTCGGCTCCGCAATCATTGACGTCACGCATCGCGTCGTTGGTTCTCTGGCAAGAGATTGCCGATGCTTTAAGCCAAAATTCCGCTGACTACTGCCGAGATATCGGGCGCGTTGTGCCTCGCAGGGCCGCACTCGTGCGCCACGTCAGTTTCTGTATTGCGCATTTCGATTACCGTCAACTAAGGGGGTGTGTCCGCCTCCATTCGGCTGGCTACTTTGAGGCGCAGTAGCTTTTTGTTACGGTCACCATGAAGCCTTGATATCATTGCATCATAGCGGAAATGGCGGAAATTGAAACAATGTTCTGTTTTTGTTTTGATGTAGATGCGCTCTTGCCGGCCGTTCGGTGTTGTTGTTAGAGCAGTGCGGTTGTGTCGGGTATCACACACAAGGAAGCTGGATCATGAAGCTTGGAGTTATTCGCTTGTTTTTGTTTTTGTCTCTGGTCTGGGTGCCGGCTTACGCCGCCGAAACGCCCCGCCAGCTTACCTGGGGGGATCTTATCGTTGCGGTGCCGCCGGCCGAAAATCCGTTCGCCAGCCTCTCCACCGAACAGCTCGACATGCTGGCCGATGTCGGGGCATTTCGTGATCGCAAGGCTCGTGGCGAAAAGCTCCTGCCGCAGGAAATCGAAATCGAAAAACTGTCCGTGGCAAAGCTCCAGAAGATGGGCATTGCCATCGATGCCTTGCTTGCGAAGCGCGATGAAGTCGCCAAGAAGTTTCAGGATCGGGACAGCGCTGGCAACCCTTCTCTCAATGGCAAGCTGGTCCGCATGCCCGGCTACCTATTCCCCGTTGAATTCCAGGGCAATCGGGTGACTGAGTTCCTGCTCGTCCCATGGGTCGGCGCCTGCATCCATACCCCGCCACCACCGCCGAATCAGATCGTGTACGTGAAGGCGGATAAGCCCTACGAAATCAAGCGAACGTTCGACGCGGTTTGGGTGACGGGCCGCATGTCGGTGGGGACGAACACAAAGTCGGTCTACATCGTGGACGGATCGGCCGAGATCGATAGTACTTACTCGATGCAGGCGAGCCAGGTAGACCCTTACCAGTGAACTCGGTCTGTTTGAGATGCGGCGGGTTGAGCTGCGCGTCCGGGCACGTTGATTCTGGCCGGATACTTTCCCAAATCCAGCTCGGCGCGGGTTCGCAGCCCGGCGTTTCCTTCGCCATTCCATCCTTGGTTCAACAGAACGTTATCAAAATCCTGATGTACGTCGAAACCGGGCAGGGTCAACCTGAACCTCATGAGTAGACAGAAGAGGAAAAAAAACCTCAAGCTCGAGCGGCGCGAAGTTGGCCAGCGGATTTCCCTTGGCATAGCCCCAGATCAGTTCACCCAGATCGAGTTCGAGAGCATTGAGCCGCCGAAAGATCAGACTCGTTTGGCAGCCATCCCGATGGTGTTCACACCTGAAGAATGTTTGCAATTAATTGCAGATTTCACGCCGCATCTGAAACCGGCGTTGGTAGAAACCATGGAGCTGGCCCAGTCTACGGGTATTCGTAAGTCATCTGCGGTGTTCGTGTTCCCGAATGAGTCGACCAATTGGGTGTTCGAACGTTTGCGTAAAACCGTCTATGAAACTAATGACGTTGTGTATGGTTTCGTTGTCGGTGAATTTAAAGAAGGTTTTCAGTTTACCCGTTATGAAGTCGGTGAGTACTACGGCCCGCATTTCGATATTGGTCCGGGTAAGCTGACGGAACGTAAATTGAGCTTGACTGTTCAATTATCGGCTCCTGAAGACTACACCGGTGGAGAATTGATCATTTATCCGGAGTTTGTGGCGCCCAAGGATCAGGGAACGATGACAGTGTTCCCGTCGTTCATGTGTCACAACGTCAATCCGGTAAAGACCGGCGTTCGTTATTCGCTGGTGAGTTGGCTGGCAGGGCCGCCATTCAAATAAGTTCACTTGACTGATCGCGCCGTACAGAAGGCAATACGGAGGGCGGCTGAGATAAAATAGCTGAACGAGTGATAGAACAGCTACTGTTGGCTGGCGACATGCCTTACCGCACGGACTTTCTGGGAAAGATCAGGCACGAGCAGGCATCCCTTATCGCTCGCTTGGCGGAACACAGCCGATCGTTTCGCTGTCGCGCCGGCTCCTGAAGGAACGCAGACCCATGGCGGCCTACACCCCGGGCGTTATCGAACTCACCGAACAGAATTTCGCAGCGTCGATCAACGGCCATCCATTTGCAGTCGTCGATTTCTGGGCACCATCGAGCGCGCCTTGTCGCGCGTTCGCGCCGACCTTTGCCGCCGCCGCGGCCCGGAACCCCGATATTTTGTTCGCGAAGGTCAACACCGAGGATCAGCAGGCGATCGGCGCGCAGTTCAATATCCGTTCGACACCGACGCTGATGATCTTGCGCAGCAACATCATCGTCTATACCAAACCGGGCGCGCTGGAGGCCAGGGTGCTGGACGAGGTGCTGGGCGCTGCGCGAGCGCTCGACATGGAGCAGGTACGGCGCAAGGTGGCCAAAGTGGATGCGGTCACGCTCGGCGCCCCCATCGCGTCGACCACCGATGTCGACACGCAGGCTGCAGCGGACCCGAGCCTCCTCTCAATCGAAACTTTTCTACGTCCATCGCTTCGCGGACCTGGGTCGGCGTTGAAGGCCGCTATCCCGCGGCTGGCGGCCGGCGGGCTCGTCGCGATACGAGACGCCTTCGAGTCGGACTTTGCCGAGCGGATGTATCGTAGTCTCGACAGCGTCACCACTTGGCGTCTGTTCGAGAACTACGCTGAGAAGTTTTGCTATCATCATCACAATCTCTACCACGCCGATCAGTTTCCGGCGGACGTCGCCTGGTGCTCCAAGGTATTCGACTCATCGAGTTCGAAGGCGTGGGCGACGCGGTTGTCCGGTCGGTCCTGTCTCGGGCCGACGGAAATCTCCGCGAGCTGCTACCTCCCAGGGGACCATTCGCTCCCTCACAACGATAATGTAACCACCGGCAAGCATTACATTCGTCAACTCGCCTTTGTGTGGCATCTGGCGAAGGATTGGCGGTCGGAGTGGGGCGGCGCGTTCTACTGGGTCCCGAAGGCATCCTACCTGCCGCCGGCCTTCAACACGCTATATCTTTTCAACGTGGGGCCGGATTCGACCCATTTCGTGACTCATGTCTCACCGTACGCTCAAGGCAAGCGCCTCGTCATCAATGGATGGTGGACGGGAATGACCTCGACGGGGGATCCGGTCTGGAAAGGACCCGACCGAGTCGGCGCCGGCAGTACGGAAATCGCGATCTATTGAATGAAGAGCCACAAGAAGAACAAATCAAGCACGAAGGCGCCGGTACCATCGCCCGCGAAGGCGGGCCGGTGGATACGGGGCGCTGGCACCGGTACCCTCGAGCCGCAGAAAGATCAGACTCGTTTCGCAGCCATCCCGATGGCGGCCCACATCCCGGGCGTTATCGAACTCACCGAACAGAATTTCGCAGCATCGATCAACGGTCATCCATTTGCGGTCGTCGATTTTCGGGCGCCATCGAGCGCGCCTTGTCGCGCGTTCGCGCCGATCTTTGCCGCCGCCGTGGCCCGGAACCCCGATGTTTTGTTCGCGCAGGTCAATGCCGAGGATCAGCAGGCCATCATCGCGCAGTTCAATATCCGTTCGATACCGACGCTGATGATCTTCCGCAGCAACATCATTGTCTATGCCAAAGCGGGCGCGCTGGAGGCCAGGTCGCTGGACGAGGTGTTGGGAGGTGCGCGAGCGCTCGACATGGAGGAGGTGCGGCGCAAGGTGGCCAGAGTGGATGCGGTCGCACTGGGCGCCCCCACCGCGCCGACCAGCGCTGTCGACGCGCCGGCTGCAGCGGACGCGAGCCTCCTCTCAATTGAAACCTATCTACGCCCGTCGCTTCGCGGGCCAAGGTCAGCGTTGACGGACGTTGCCCCGCGGCTGGCCGCCGGCGGGCTCGTCGCGATACGAGACGCCTTCGAGCCGGACTTTGCCGAGCAGATGTATCGTAGTCTCGACCACTGCACGACTTGGCGTGTTTACGAGAACTACGAGGAGGATTTTCACTATCATCATCACAATCTCTTCCACTCCGAAGAGTATCCGGCGGACACCGCCTGGTGCTCCAAGGTATTCGACTCGCCGAGTACGAAGGCGTGGGTGGCGCAGTTGTCCGGTCGGTCCTGTCCTGGACCGGCGGAGGTCTACGCGAGCTGGTACCTCCCAGGCGACCATTCCCTCCCTCACAATGATGTAGCGGGCAGCGGCCCCAATTTCAATCGTCAGGTCGCCTTTGTGTGGCATCTGGCTAAGGATTGGCGGTCGGAGTGGGGCGGCGCGTTGTACTGGTGCCCGAAGGCATCCTATCTGCCGCCGGTCTTCAACACTCTATGGCTTTTCAACGTGACGCCGGAATCGACCCACTTCGTGACTCATGTCTCACCGTACGCCCAAGGCAAGCGCCTCGCCATCAATGGATGGTGGACGGGACCGACCGCGACAGGGGACCCGGTCTGGAAAGGACCAGACCGAATCTCCGCTGGCGATACGGAAATCGCGATCTATTGAATCAAGCGAACGTGACGGGTCACAAAGCGATCGTTTGGGCGGACGCGATCGCCCTCATTTCTGGTAAGGCTCGACCTGGGTCGCCTCGATCGCATAACTGCCTTCGATCTCCTCCCTTCCTCTGTTGACGACATATGTCTTCTTCGCGCTCGGGCTGGCCGACATGCGGCCCGTCACCCAAATCTGCTGCGACATTCCTTTGATCTCGAAGGGCGTGTCGCCTCTTACGTAGACCACCTGGTTGGGCGTGGGAGGCGGCACGTCGGGCCTGATCCAAGGAACCAGAAGGAACTCCGTCACCTGGTTGCCGGTGAATTTGACCGGCACTGGATAGCCGGCCATGCGAACCAGCTTGCCGTCGAGCGATGGGTTGGCAACGCCTTCCATATGCTCGAGCTTCTTCAACACCGTGTCCTGCTGAGCCAGGAGCGAGTCGATGGGAATGCCTGCGCCCTGGAGCTTCTCGATCGACGCGCGCTCGATTTCGACTTCCTGAGGCAGCAGAGTCTCACCGCGTGCCTTGCGAGCGCGAAACCCTCCGATATCGGTGATCATGTATATCTGTTCGGGCGAGAGCTTGGCGAAGGGATTTTCGGCCGCCGGCAGGTCTACCACCAGATCCTTCCAGTCGATCTGACGCGGCGTTTCGGCGGCGTACGCAGCAGGAATGCAGAACAGCGACGACAGGATTAGCGCGCGGAAAATGCGGCTCGCCGTCCGGCGCATGCCGGGGCGGTCGCGAAGCCCATTGGGGGATGTCGATGGAACAACGACATTGCCTGTTGCGTGGCCAAGGATCGAGCTCTTGACCGTACGGTAAAGAAACATGGTACCCGATCCAATCGTATCGGCTGCAATCATGAACGTGCGCCGCGACCCATCTCGAGGGAAGCGCCTTCGACGCTCATCGCCGGCTCACAAACTGCGCCGTCGCGTCGCATCGCGAGGCGATGCGCATAGCGATTTGCGGGGCCAATCGCCATGGAATCGCACGACCCAAAGAAATCGACGCCGAGCGCCCTGCGATGGTTTTCATCGCTAGACGACCCGGCGTCGGAGTCCGTTTGCAGCGCAGCTTAAGACTCTGTACTACGTGCAGAACGGGACGTTGCCTATCCCTACGAGGCCGTCAGGTACAAAACGGTGTCAACCCCATCGCCGATTTGATGCCGTCGACAAGATGACGTTGGAACTCCGGCCTGCCTGGAAAGCCGGGCGTGGGCGCCGTTTGTGTAATGTCGGACGTGGCGCTCACGTCGTGACCAAGCACCGTCAGCCACGCGCGGCCGCCGTCATAGTAGTGACACCACGTGATCGGCTCGAAGCCGGAGGTCTGGTTCGCGGGCAGGGTCGGATTGCCTGTGGTGTAATAACAAGGTAACCCAGTACATTGGCTGGTCTGCGTGCCTATGTCGAGATTAGCCAGGACCTTCACGTTCGTGGGATACGGAACCAAGGTGTACCACTCGTCCTTGAACGCAAACTCCGTCCCGGGCGGCCCGATGTTTACGGTTGAAGGATCGACAGCGGCAATCTCGACGTTCCCGTTGCGGAATCCGCCGTGGTCGAAGTAGTTGCCATTGCCCAGCAAGCCCTCGTACCACGGCCAGTTATATTCCGTACCGAACGCGTTATGAACGGCAACAAAACCACCGCCCGCGCGCATATATTGCCGCAAGGCGATTTTGGCTGAATCGAGCTGCGCCGTCGTGCTTGTCGACACGGCCATCGACGGGACGACATAGTTGCCATGGTTCCACATCGACTCGCGACTGCCGTCGAAGAAGATGATCGCAGCGTACTGGTTGAGATTGGTGAAGGCGTTGATGTCTTCCGTATAGTCGACGGCGATGCCTTCCGCGTTCAGCAGGCGGATCATGTCCATCTGCGTGTTGTTGTTGGACGCCAGCGGTGGATTCAGACCTGGTGGCAACTTGGTTCCAATGCTGGCGTGTCGCGGTCCGGCAGTCCGGGTAAATAGCAGCACCTTGCCATTGGGAAACTGAGTCGACGTCGCGCGGACAACACCCCAGTTGTGGTAGCACGACAGGGCCTCGGGAGAGCTGCCAAAGGTGGAGCAAACCCCGTAGTTGTAGTTCTCCGTCGACTCCGCGACGTTATTGTAAAGGCGCGGCACTACCGGGTACGTTCCCGGCGCGGCCTGCGCGGATGCCGCAGTGGCGCCCAGGGCGAGAGAAGTTCCGATCATTACTTTACCGACTTGTTGCCAATTCATGATTCCTCCGTCGACTGATATGTGGCGATAGGCTATGTGACTTGGATGCGGCGAGTTGGCTTCAGGTGCAGAAAGGCACTTTGCCCATTGCCGACAAGACTCCGTTCACGACCATGCTCTGGAATTGAGCCGCCCCCGGGAAATAATTGGCTCCTCCGGGCTGGTTGATCGGCAGCGAAAGGTCCGCCCACAGACGGGGATCCTGGCCCAGTGTGGTCACCCATGCGCGACCACCGTCGTAGTACTGGCACCAGGCGACCGGGTGAAAGACGCCGTGCCCCGGATGAACCGACTTCTTCGTCGTAAGCGAGCCTTCCAGAACCGTCGCCAGATACTTCACGTTGGTCGGATACGGGACCAAATTGTAGAAGGTGTCACCACCGACGCCGGCAGTACCGAGCGCGAACTGCGTTCCCGGCGAACCGACACCGACGGTCGAGGAATCGGACGCCTCGATCTGCACCGTGCCGGGCTGGATTGCGGCCGAATCGTAGGTGCTTGCATTGCCGAGCAGGCCAACATAGTAATTCCAGTTGCGCTCGGTGCCCACCGCGTTGTGGATGGCCACGAAGCCACCGCCCTGGCGCAGGTATTGGCGCAGATTCACGTAGCCCTGCGTCGTAAATGCGGAGGTGGTGGTCGAAACGGTGTTCGACGCAGGAGTGACGGACTTGCCGTGGTCCCAGAGAGCATCGCCGCTGTTATCGAGGAAAACTACCGCGCCCGCGGTGCTTCCTTGCCCCGGTATGCTCGATGTGGTCTCGGCGATTGTCACCGTCGCAACGCCTGCCGCGAGGAGGAGTCGCTTGAGTCCGGCTTGCGCAACGTTGGTGGCATCCGGGTTTCCCGTCGGCATCGGGTTACCCAGTGCGCCGTTGCGCTCCGCCGCAGTGCGAGAAAAAATGACCACCGAATTGGCGTAAGTAAGGCCCCAATTGTGATAGCAACTGGCATAGGACGCCGAAGTGCCATCCACCGCCTGGTAGAGAGATGGGCCATTGCAAGGCCCGTACGTGAATGTTTCAATAGAATCGTTGGTCGCGCCCAGCGAGGGCGCTCCTCGTTGCGCCTCGGCGCTTTGGATACCAACGCTGAGCGCGCTTAGCGCTAATCCAGCCGTGAGAATGGCTTGGCGGTACCGCTGCCTATTCATGATTCCTCCTGCGAGTGACGCTATTTACTGCTGAATATTTCTAAATATCCTTACCGAATCCGAATGCCGTGGTCGCTGCAAGATCGTCGGGATCGGCGGAAGAAACTCTCGCACATACCGCCCGCCACTTGATACCGCTACAGTTACTGGATTAAAAAAATAGAACGCCGGTCCATTTTGCATTTCGGACACAGTGATGTCAAGCAATTGCACACTCGTTACAAATCAGTTTTCGTCGTGCGTTCCTGTGGACGGCGCCGGACTCTTGGATCTTTCGAACGCGAAGGCCTCGAACCGGGAGCGCGTTCGACAGCCACCGAGCCTGACACTCGCAACCGGAGCAACCGTAATAGTCGATGTGTTCCGCTAGTTGCGCAAGTATTGCGCCATAAAACGAAACGATTTTCTAATCAACCAAATGCGAATCGGTCCCCAGGCCGCGACGCCAGCCATTGTAAAATTTTTCGACAATAGAATTGTGTTCCATTGTGTGAAATTGTTTCATTCTGTGAAATAGGCCTCGCATCTTGCCCTGTGTGCTGGTGCCGAGCTTCTCGTTCCCTGCCAATCGCAACACTGACCAAACGGCCCCGCCCCCATGCCGCGATGGTCATTCCGTGTGCACGACGAATTTCGTTACCGCAGCTATGACCAATCGCTTAGCCCGGTCGCCGGACAATACCTTCTAAAATGAGCTCAATCGAAACAGCCGGGACCGCCTTCACGACTGCAATCGCCGAGGCCTGCGAGTTGCATGAGCGCTGAGCAAGGGTGAGCGAGCTGGCTGAGCTGCTCCGGCGAGCCGAGAGCTACTTGACATCGAGGCCGAATTTTCCGAGTTGGCGTTTTTCTTCTCGTTTTCTCTTTCCTGTCATCGGCGTTGCCAGCTCGATACTCTGGTTCGACCACTGTTACTCGCGATATGTCGCGAAGCAAGGTAACCGAAAGTCATCGCCGGACCGAGTGTCACCCCAGGCGCTGGATACTTGCCGCCCATGATCGAATTCATGTCGTTGCCGCAAGCGTATAGCCCGCTGAGGGGCCGGCCGCCAGCATCGAGAAGTTGCGCATTCTCATTGGCGATGAGGCCCAAGCTGGTCCCCAGGTCTGCAGGCGCCACCTGCACCGCATAAAACGGGGCGGTATCTATCGCACCAAGGCACGGATTCGGTAAATTTGAAGGGTCGCCGTTCTGCCGACTCACGCCGTCTGCGCCTTTTCCAAAGTCGAGATCCGTACCCGTGACAGCATATTGCGCCATGCTTTCAACCGTACTCCGCAGCCCCGCGCCGTTTACCCGAATTTGGCGGGCTAGGTTCTCTAGGGTAGCCCCGCGCTTGAGATAGTGCTTCCGTACCCAAAGTTCCAGGGAGCGGCTGCCAGGATGCACTGCGCCAAGACCGTAACGGCGGATGAAGCGAGCGTCACAGACCAGCCAGCAAGGCACCGCGTTGTGACGATATTGCGCAACCGAGAATTCATGATAGTTGATGCCTTCGTTGACAAACCGACGGCCGTTTTGATCGACGGCTATCAGCCCCGGCTTGGCTCGGTCCATTATTATGTGCGGGAAGACGCCAACGGACCCATCATCGCGGTGTACGACCGACGATGGGAACCACCACGCATTGTGCTCGTGCGGTTGCCCAAGCACGGCTCCCAGGCGCAACGCAAGTTCCATGGTGGTCGCGTTGTTCGACTCGTTCGCAGCAGTATGCTGAGGCGTTGGGCTGGGCATGTGAGCTGCGCGCCAGCGCGAATTCGCCGAGAAGCCGCCACCCGCAAAGACGACAGCTCGCCTGCTTCGAACCGCATGCGTTTTTTCAGGACAGTGGAGGTTGAGTACGTAGGCCTGACCTGACTCGCGTTCGATACGTGTCACTTCGCAGCGTAGGCGCAGCATTACGCCTGCGTCGAGCACACTGCGCAGCAACCGTGCACACAGCGCGTTACCCATGGTGAGTCGAGTGCCCCGGCTGTACCCTAGCAAGCGGTCCGCGACGTAACGCAGTACCAAAGTAACGGCGTGCCTCTGATTAGCGAAGCTGTGTTTGAAGTTCAGTAGTTTGTCGACGTCCGCCTTGCTGACCATCATGCCGCCGAAGAGCATGAACTCCGGCAACGTCGGCCGTAGCACGCCAAACTCGTGGCGAAGTTTCCGACCATTGAATACCTGCGCTTCCACTGGCCGGCCACCTGGCTTGGCCCCAGGCAAATCGGGATAGTAGTCGGTGTGCTTAGGGCATGCCTGAAAGCTAACGACGGAATGCTGCTGCAGATAACGTAACATCGCTGGCCCAGAACGGAGGAAATGCTCGCGCAATTCGGCGCGGCTGTGCTCACCCACCAGCGCATCGAGATAGAGTCTGGCCTCCTCGACGTCCGCACGCGCCTCTGCCTCATCCATGCTGAAATTGCCGGGAATCCAAAGTGTTCCGGCGGACCGCGAGGTAGTCCCTCCAACCTGCGCCGCTCGCTCCACAAGCAACACGCTAAGGCCCTCTGTCGCCGCGACCAGCGCGGCGGTCATCCCCGCAGCCCCGGCGCCCAATACGACCACGTCGTATTCGCTTGCCAATCGAGGTCGGACCTTCATGACAACTCTGGTGCTTTGATTTGGCGTCGGGCGCCGCACGTTGGGCCGGCTGGACTCGCGTTTCGTCTGAAGGTCGTTTCGAACAATGACGTAGCGGCGCGCTCTTCAAGCTCACGCGTTGCCCATCCGATTTGACAGGCGGCGGCGTTAGCCACGCAAAAACAACGCCGGATACTTAAAGGTCAATGCACCGCCAGATCGCCCTCGGTCTCATGATCGCCCTCGGAAGCGTAGCGATGGATGGATTGTGCGACTAGGTCGAACAGATCTCGAATTCATTCGGCAAACGAGCCAACGATTTCGATTCAGCGCACCCACCAATCTCCGGACACCATCTGTGCCACGCAGTCCTGGATATGCGTGATCGTCGTCGCTTGAGCCGAGCGCCAATCACGTGCCAGGGCAAATCTCAGCAACTTGCGATGCTCCTCTGCGACGGGCTCACCGCGAAAGACGTCCGCGAGCATGAGATAGCGCAGGTACTTGTCGTAGAGCCCTGCATGCATCTCGAGGAGAACGCGAGAGCCACAGGCAGAGATGAGCGCGTTGTGAAACGCCCAATCGTAGCTCCGTAGGGCTTCCTGATGGGATCGATCCCCGGATGCCATACGCTTTTCCAACGTCCCTAGTTTGTGGTGCGCCGCAACTACCCTTCCCTCCCACTCCACATCCCCTGCTTCGAAAGAGCTGCGCAATGCGTGGCATTCGAGAAGTTGGCGCATGGCGGCGATCTCACGCAGGTTGTCAGGAGAGATTGGCGCCACTTCAAAACCGCGCGCGCCCTCCGCCGTGACCAACCCTTCGGAAGCGAGACCGCTGAAAATCTCGCGGAGGGTACTTACGGCCGGGCCGTAAGCCCCCCGCATCCGCTCGAGTGTCAATTTCTGGCCCGGTGCCAGGCGTCCATAAACGATGTCTGCCCGTACGCGACGATAAGCCGCTTCCCCTACGGGGTCATGGTCGGCCACCGCCCCGGCGGCCTTCCGGTGCCTAGCAGCAACGGTAGGCTTGCCCGTACGCTTCACGCGCGACTTCGCGTCAAGCTTGTGCGTCTCAGTGGCAGGATCGCGCATAAACTTTCTCCTGGGCGTATGGTGATATTGATATTATCGGGTGAACCTCATAATATCGCGTCATAATCAAAGACACTAACAATTTTGGACCGGACGATGACCTCGTTTCGTCCCTGTTACGCGTAACTCAAACGGAGGAGTTCATGCAGACCAAGTTCACACGTCGGTCGGTTCTGGCTGCCGGTGCATCGATGCTGGCACTCGGAGCACTACCGCACGCACATGCGCAGGCAAAGACCAAATTGCGTTTTAGCTCTGCATTCACGGAACAGGATTTGCGCGCCGACGCGTACAAGTCATTCGCCGCTGCGATCAAGGATGGCTATGACTTGGAGCCTTACTGGGGAAACACGCTATTCAAGCAAGGCACGGAACTCATCGCACTGCAGCGGGGCAACCTGGAAATGGTCAACCTCGCGCCCGCGGACATATCGAAGCAGATTCCCGCGTGGTCGCTGATGACCTCCGCATATCTGTTTCGCGATGCGGCCCACTTGAAGAAGACATTCAAGAGCGACGTTGGGCGAGAGTTCATCAAGATGGCCAAGGATCAACTCGGTATCCAGATCATTACTCCCGTCTACTTCGGCTCTCGCAACGTCAATCTGAAGCCCGACCGCCAGATCAAGACCCCGGCCGACATGGCTGGCATCAAGCTGCGGATGCCGCCCGGAGAGTTCTGGCAGTTCCTGGGTGAGTCGATTGGCGCCAATCCGACGCCCGTTGCGTACGCTGAGGTATACACGGCGTTGCAGTCAGGTGCGATCGACGGCCAGGACAATCCGCTGGTCGCCAGCAAGCTCATGAAGTTCTACGAGGTAACGACGCAATTCGTGATGACCGGCCACGTCATGGGGTACGACGTGATGACAATCACCAGCAAGTTGTGGGATGCGATGACTCCTGCGCAACAAGCGGCATTCCAGGCCGCCGCCGACAAGGCGATCGACGACTACGTCGTCAAGTTCAGTGCGCAGGAAAAGGAAGTCCTGGATTTCTTCAAGGCGGAAGGCAAGAAGGTCTATACACCTGACCTCAACGCGTTCCGAACATACGCGCAGAAAAAATACCTGGACAAGTACGGCCAGGACTGGCCCAAGGGCGCGCTCGAACGAATCAACGCGGTGTAGGCGAGAGGCAAGTTACCCGTACGTTGTGACCGGCGTCACCGGCCATTGTTCGCAATGGCTGGTTAGCCGGTCGTGATTCGTCGGCAATAGTCCGACATCGCGCAGTCGAGGGGCCCCTATGGAACCTACGAAGCCGAGCAACTCCCCGCGCACCCCTTCATGGCTGAGAAGGCGGGCTGAGAACGTGATCGTTGCGCTCATCGCGATCATGTTCATCTCCTTCCTTCTGCAAATCGCGTTTCGCTATCTGTTGAACCGTCCACTCGGGTGGACCGATGAGGTCACCGTACTCTGCTGGGTGTGGCTGGTGCTCTGGGGTGCGGCGTTCATATTGTCAGACAAGGACGAAATCCGCTTCGACATTGTTTACGGGATCGTCTCGACACGAACTCAACGAGCCTTCACGGTGATTTCGAGTCTGGCGCTGGTCGTTCTATTCATCGTCTCGCTACCGGCTTCCTGGAGTTATGTGCTCTTCATGAAACGCGAGAAGTCCGCCTATCTTGGAATGCGATTCGACTATCTGTACTCCATATACGTCATCTTTTCGGTCGCTTGCATTGTCAAGCACGGATGGATCGCCTGGAACGCGTTTCGCGGGCGAGAATCGCCCGAGGTAGACGTACTCGACGATGGCGAGCGAATTTGATGCCCAGCCATTTCACGCAGTGCATCATCGTTCTCGTCGCGCTCGCGTTGTTTGGGCTGCCGATCGGTCTGTCGATGATTTGCGCGTCGGTGTTCTACCTGCTCGTGGCGGGTCTCGACCTCGGCACAGCGGGCGAGCAGATTCTGAACGGTCTTTTCAACAGCTATGTTCTGTTGGCGGTACCTTTGTTCATCCTTGCGGCGGATCTGATGAACAGCGGGAGCTTGACGGACAGGCTTCTGAAATTCTGTCTTGTGCTTGTCGGTCGGTTTCGCGGCGGCCTTGGTCACGTCAACGTGGTGGCGAACATCATCTTCGCGGGCATGTCAGGATCAGCCATCGCGGACGCCGTCGGCATTGGCCGAATCATTATCGGAATGATGACGCGTAATGGAAAGTATCCCATCGAGTACGCCGCTGCGATTACCGCTTCGGCCGCCATCATCGGACCAATCATTCCACCATCAATTCCGATGGTTGTGTATGCACTGGTTTCCGATACCTCAATCGGCTATCTTTTTCTTGGCGGCGTCATCCCGGGGCTGTTGCTCGGCGTTGCGTTCATGATAATGAACACCGTAATTGCTAGGCGCAGGAATTATCCCGTCGAGCCCCCGGTTCCCATGCGCGAGGTCCCGCGCATCACCCTGGATGCGTTTCCCGCATTGATGCTGCCGGTCGTGCTGTTGTTCGGTATCTATGGCGGGGTGATGACGCCGACAGAAGGTGCCGCAGCAGCAGCCGCGTACGCGCTACTGGCATCGGCGCTCATATATCGCTCGATCTCGCTGCGGCAGCTGTACACCATCCTGCTCTCGAGCGCGAAGTCGACTACTTCGGTGGGAATGCTCATTGCTGGGGCGTTGGTCTTCAACTACGTGGTCACGATCGAGAATGTTCCCCTTTCGGTCCAGCGCTTTATCACCACCTTTCAGTTAGCCCCCATCGGGTACCTGCTTCTTGTCAACGCGATATTGCTGGTCCTGGGATGTCTCCTCGAGGGTACGACGATTCTCCTCGTTATCGTTCCGATTTTGATTCCGACCGCAAAGGCACTCGGGATCGATCTTGTGCATTTCGGGGTCGTGGTAGTCGTCAACATAATGATTGGACTCCTGACCCCACCATTTGGATTGTTGCTCTTCGTCGTCGCGAACATGACCAAAAAACCTCTGATGTCGATTGTTCGAGAAGCGACACCGTTCATTTTTGTCGCAATAGTTGTTCTGGCGATCATCACGCTAGTTCCGCAGACTGTACTTTGGCTGCCCCGGGTCATGGGTTACAAGGGTTGAGCCTCCTCCTGAGTTGAACTGCGAAATTGCCTCGCTCTGTGTAGACTCGGTTCCGATCCTTGGGTCTCTGGTGCGTCTGCATCAGGCCGGCGCGATCCGGCCTTTCATCCAATCAAGCGCCAGCAAGTAGCCGTCGGTGCCGAATCCCGCCATCACCGCGGTTACCGGCGCAGAGACTAGCGAGTCGTGATACACAGGTTCGCGCTGATGCACGTTGCTGATGTGCAACTCGACCTTCGGCCCCTCGAACATCTTTAGGGCGTCCATAAGCGCCACCGATGTAAAGGTCAGCCCAGCCGGATTGATGATAATCCCCGCGATATTAAGGTCTGCAGCCTGATGAACGCTTTCAATCAGCACACCCTCGAAGTTGGTCTGCCGAAAGTCGACGTCGAGCCCCAGCGCCGCGCCTCTCTCCAGGCATCGATTCTTAACCATCTCCAGTGTCTCGTGGCCGTAGATATGAGGTTCGCGCTTGCCGAGTCGATTGAGATTGGGTCCGTTTAGAATATAGATTGTGTGCGCCATGCTATTTGAGCTCCTTGTTACGGTCTGGACATGCAGCGGCCAAGCTGGCCTCCCAGCGCCATACCTCTCTAGTCTTCCAGACGCGGCGTGCTGAGGAAACCTAGCAGCGCGGTAGGTAAAACATCCCGATCCAAGTTCATACCAGGCAAGTCGCGCGTGGAAAAACCCTAGTACGTCGCGCGCCCCCCGGAAGCGTCGAAAGTAAAACCTGTCGTGAAGGAGCATTCCTCCGATGCCATCCATGCGATCAGTGCTGCTACTTCATCGACTCTACCGGCGCGTCCAAGTGGGATCCGATTAACCGCGATTTTTTGGTTATCTGGAGGTAGCGACGAAAAGAATTCAGTATCGATCGCAGCGGGTGCGACGGCATTGATCCGAATGTCGCCCAACACCGATTCCTTGGCCATAGCCTTGGTCAGCGCGGTAACACCCGCTTTGGCAGCGGAGTAGTGGGCGCCCATTGCGTTGCCCTCCTTACCCGCGATCGATGCCAGGTTGACGACACGTCCGTAGCCTCGTCCCTGCATGTGCCGCACGACGGCCCGACTACAAAGGAACGTCCCCGTAAGATTGACATCGATCACGCGTTGCCAGTCAGATAGCGAGCAATCAACTGCGGGGCCGCGCGAGCCCGCAATGCCCGCTGCGTTAACAAGAATATCAATGCAGCCAAGCGTCACTACAGTCGCTCTCAGTGCAGCGTCGATGGCTGCCTCGCTGGTCACGTCGACCTGGTGCCACGTCCAATGCGGGCGTTGGGCACATACTCGCTTCATTGTGATCACGTCGACATCCCAGATCGTGATCCTCGAACCCGACCTGGCGAAGCGATCGGCGACCGCAAGCCCGATTCCCCGGCAGCCACCTGTGACTACGGCATTTTTTCCGTTTAGATCAATTTGATTCACTTGTTCGTACCGCCAGTGGCTATGCGGGCTCTGCGCAGCATAGAACGTGCCGATTGCGACACGAGGGCGCGTTCATCGACACACCCCAGAGGCGTTACACGACAAGGCGCCGCTAGAGGTGATCGGAGGCGCCGGACAGTTGCGATGAATAGTTCAGTTCTCGGTCGGCACCTTTGCAGACGCGCCTGCCTCTTAACCGAGGTCGGTCGCAATGGTGAATCCAACACGCGCCCTGGGGCAAATTCGGGGTCGTGCCCGCATGGTCACGTTGTCGCCACGGCAACATGCGAAACCTTGCGGTCTGGCGAGTAGATGTCGTTGATGTTCCAGTGGCCACCCGTGGGTACCGGCTCATTCTGCATCGAGACATCGATCACGACGGGGCGACCTGACGCGATTGCCGATTCCAACGCGGGTTTGAATTCCGCAGCTGACTTGATCTGCACACCTTCGGCACCATAGCCACGGGCAATCGCAGCAAAATCGGGTGAGTAGGGTTTGCCGTCCTTGGAAAATACGCAACCGAAGGTCGTACCGTAGTGCGCCATCTCGAGGCCAGCAATGGTGCCGTAGGCGAAGTTGTTCATGACGATCCACACGACTGGCACGTTGGCCTCCAAGGCCGCGGCAATCACCGACGGATTTTGGCCGAAGCCACCATCGCCGACGAGCGCAACCACAATCTTATCGGGACATGCCAGCTTGGCTCCGATCGCGGCCGGTGCTCCAAAGCCCATGGTGGCGTATCCACCGGGCGTGAGAATACTGCCCGGGGTGTAGACTGGAAACTGCTGACCGACGCCATTCTTGTTCCAGCCAACGTCGGTCGTAATTATAGCGTCCCTCGGCAGCACCGCTCGGACGTCGGCTAGGATTCGCTCTGGACGCATTGGGAATGCGTCATCGACCTGATGGCGCAAGTTGCTTTTTACGAATGCCTTGCGATTTGCAGCGATTTCACCGACTAGCGCGTCATTCCTGCGCCCTGCAGGGAGAATCTCCCTCGCTACGCGGTTCAGCACCGTCAGCGCCTGCTTGAGATCGGCGACAACTCCGATGTCGACAGGATAGTTGCGGCCGATTTCATTCGGATCGATGTCAATGTGGATCAGCCGTGTCGGCGGAAAGTTGAACGTAAAGCGTGGGTCCCAAGAACTGCAATCCGCCTCCGAGAATCGCGTTCCAAGCCCGATAACGTAGTCGGCATCCTTGCACTTGTCGTTGATAAATTCGGTACCCCAGAATCCGGTCATGCCGAGCGTCATTGGATGATCGTCCGGCAGGACGCCTTTGCCCATTAAGCTATGCGCGACCGGTAGGCTCAAGTGCGTGACGAACTCTCTTAGTTCTTCGGCAGCATCAGCGAGTACGACACCGCCGCCCACATAGGCCAGCGGGCTGTGCGAGGCCAGTAGCGTCTTCACGATCAAGGTGGCGGTGGCGTCATCGATCGACGGCTTATGCAGGCTTCGCGTGTTGAGTCGCTGGCGGTCAAATAGCGCCACGTCGATTTCCTTGGAGAAAATGTCCATTGGCACGGAAACGAGCACCGCACCCGGGCGCCCACTCTCAGCGAGCTGGAAGGCCTTTTCGATGATCTCGGGAAACAGATCAGGTTGGTCCACGCGCCAGGCGCGTTTGACGAACGGTCGATATATTTCGAATTGCGACGCGTCAGCGTGCAGATTTACTTCCTGGTGCGGATGTTTGCCGTGGTAGTGCGTCGGAACGTCGCCGGCGATCACGACCATGGGGGTCGAATCCAGCGCAGCGTTGGCTACGCCGGTCGATGCGTTGGTTAATCCGGGCCCGAGGTGACTCAGCACGACTGCGGTTCGATGCTTCGCGCGCGCGTAACCGTCTGCGGCATGCGCGGCAATCTGTTCATGTCTGGTGTTGACGAACTTTATCTTCTTGCTCTTGGCGAGTTCGGCAAGTACGGCAATGTTGGTATGACCGCACAGGCCGAAGATATATTCGACGCCGCGATGCTCGAGGTATTTCACAAGTTGACGCGAAATCAGTTCTTTCACAAAAGCCTCCATGCAGCGCTGCAACGTTATGCAGCTCCGTTGTACGTCTAACTGCTACTGCCATCGGACGATGTTGCGCATTGGTCACGGCCCACATCGCTCGGCTCGAGGTGTCGCTTCCCCGGTCCTGTATAGCTATAGGGAATACTCTTTGGCATTGGTCCTTTGATACGTCCGCCCTGTTGGCCCTGTTCCCACGCATGCGAAAGAATGCCCACCGAACGTGAAAGAATAAACAGACCACGTCCCAGCGCGGGAGCAAAGCCGAGTTCGCAGTAGATCGCGGCTGTCGCGCCATCGATGTTCATCGGAATCCGCTTGCCCTTCTGGTCGCTCAGCGTCGCCTCGATCGCATCGCCGATATCGGCATAGCGTCCCGAAATGGTCCCCTCAGCCTTAGCGCGACGAATCAGCGAGAGCAATTTCGGTGCGCGAGGGTCGATCGGATGAAATCGATGACCGAACCCTGGAATTACTTTGCCATGCACATCGGCGAAAGCTGCCAATTCGCTGGCAACGACATCGGGGAGATGCCTATCGGTTGCTTCATGTGCCGCGATTTTACGCATCAACTCCATGCATTGCTGCCCTGCGCCGCCATGAACGTCGTCAAGTACATTGATGGCAGACGCCATAGCGCCATTGACGGGTACTCCGCATGTTACCGCCATTCGCGCGATCGAAATTGACGGCGCCTGCGGCCCATGGTCCACACCTGCCACGAGTGCGGCTTCGAGCAGCCTGGCGTGCGCCATCGTAGGCAACTCGCCCCGAAGCATCAGCCAAACCATTTGCGGAAAGGTCAGTTCGCCAATTAGCTCCTCGATCGGGAATCCTCTGATGCCGATCGAACCCGGATGAATATCGATAATCGCGGTGGACCACCATGTCGTCGCCTCGGCAATGAGTTGCTCAGCGGTCTTTTGGCTCATATCGCCCCCAACGACTTCAGCCGAGCGATTTCCTCTTCCGCGTAGCCTAGATCGCAAAGGACTTGATGCGTGTGCTCCCCTAATTGCGGCGGCGGCGAGGCAATGTGCGGGTCCGCTCCCGATATCTTGAACCCCGCGAGCGTGAGCGTGACGGGGCGGTCGACACCTTCAACGCCTTCAAACGTCTGGAGGAGCTCGCGATGGGCGACTTGCGGCTGTGCGAGCGCTTCGGGTACGGACAACACTCTTCCAGCCGGTATGCCGATTCGTCCGAGGATCGCCTCCCACTCTTCAGCGGAGCGCGCCTGCAACGCTGCTTCGAGTTCAACCGTAAGCGCTGCCCGATTCACCTTGCGACTTTCCCGTTCGGCAAACCGAGGATCGCTTGCGAGCGCAGCGCACCCGACCGCGTGCATCAGCGCAACGAATTGCTCCTGCTTGTTGGCTGCGATATTGAGTAACCCCTTGCCCGTCTTGAAAGTCCCGGAAGGCGCGGCGGTAAAGTTGTTGTTTCCCATTGGCTGAGGCTGGACGTCTGCAATGAGAAAGTTCGAGACAACCCAGCCCATGGTCACCAGGGTCGCATCGAGCATCGACACGTCGATGAAAGCCCCCTCGCCCTCACGTTGCCTGCGGACAAGCGCGCTCGCGATGGCGAAGGCCGCGGTGATTCCGCCGAGCGTGTCCGCAACCGGAAAGCCGACGCGCAGCGGAGCACATTCTTCATCGCCGGTGATACTCATCACCCCGGAGAGACCCTGAACGATCTGGTCATAGGCTGGTGCGCCCGCCAGAGGTCCGTCCTGGCCGAAGCCCGAGACTGCACAATATACCAACGATGGCCTCAGAAGGCGCAGGTCTTCGTAACCTAGATTGAGCCGGTTCATTACGCCAGGGCGAAAGTTTTCGATGAGAACGTCGGCCGTCGCGACGAGCCGACGGAGAACAGTCTTGCCCTCCTCGACTTTCAGGTTGAGCGTAACGGACTTTTTGCCACCGTTTTGCGCCAGAAACGAGGCACCCATCAATCGGGCGTTCAGAACAGCATCTGCGCCAAGTTGTCGCGCCAAGTCGCCCGTGCTGGGTATTTCGATCTTGATGACCTCTGCACCCAAGAGTCCCAGTTGGTAGGCGCAGAAGGGACCAGAAAGCACGTTGGTAAGGTCGAGCACGCGGATCCCGGAAAGCGCTTTGGTCATCGATTAGTTACTCATTCAGGATGTTTGGCTCGATGCCATGGGTCGTCTCATTAGCAGTAGCTGCATTGGATGGAAGTAAAGTCGGCTTGGCTCAACTGGCAACGTGCGTCAGGGGCCCGTCGCTCAACGGCGAATGAATGGATTGGGGACATCGAGTGCGGACGATATCCAGACGCACTTCGTCTCGAGGTATTCCTTGATGGCCTCGCTTCCGGATTCGCGGCCGATCCCCGAGCGCTTGTAACCCCCAAAAGGGGACGTGAAACTCGTGGCCCTATAGTTATTGACCCATACCGTGCCTGCCTTCAACTTGTCGGTGAGAAGCATCGCGCGATGCAGGTCTTTAGTCCAGACCGCAGCGGCAAGTCCGAACGCGACGTCATTGCCTATGCGTATGGCTTCCTGTTCGTCTGTAAACGGAATGACGGCAAGCACCGGTCCGAACACTTCTTCCTGAGCGATCCGCATGCTGTTCTTGACGTCGACGAAGATCGTTGGCTCGACAAACATCCCGGCGCCCAGATCTGGGCGCGTTTTGCCGCCGAGAACGCAGCGCGCGCCCTCGCTCTTCGCGATTTCAATATAGGAAAGGATCTTCTCGAACTGGGGCCTCGTCGAGATCGGGCCGACCTGGGTATCGGCAAGCTTTGGATCGCCCAGTTTCGCTTGCCGCGTGAATGCGACGAGCTTGTCGACAAATTGATCGTGAATGCCTCGTTGCAAAAGCAGGCGAGACCCCGCCTGGCACGATTGACCGGAAGCGGCAAAAATCCCTGAAACCACGCCCTTGACCGCCTGATCGAGATCGGCGTCGTCAAAGACGATGTTCGGCGATTTTCCCCCCAACTCCAGCGTAACGGTCTTCAAGCCGCGAGCAGCGATCTCGTAGATGCGCCGGCCCGCCGCGTCCCCACCGGTGAAGCCCACGTGAGCCACTTTGGGATGGCTCACAAGTGGCTCTCCGACCTCGGGGCCTAGGCCCGTGATCACGTTGACAACGCCTTTGGGAAACCCGGCGTCGGCGAACAACCGCGCGAACTCCAGCATCGATGCAGACGTGAACTCGGACGGCTTGACCACCACCGTGCATCCTGCGGCGAGCGCAGGCGCCAGCTTCCAACTCGTCAGCGTCAAAGGCGAGTTCCACGGCGTGATGATCGCTACGACTCCTTTCGCCTCATATTTCGTGTACGCGAACACCCCCTTCTTGTCCGTGGGGATGACGGCGCTTTGAACTTTGTCGGCCAGCCCGGCGTAGTACTTGAAGTAGTCACCGACATAGCGCACCTGGGAGGTCACCTCGAGCGCGAGCTTGCCGTTGTCTCGCTGCTCGATCTCCGCAAGTCGGGGCGCGTTGGCTATTACGAGCTCGCCAAGCTTCCAGAGCAAGTGGCCTCTCTCGGTCGCGCTCAGGCGCGCCCACGCGTCGCTATCGAAGGCCTCCTGAGCCGCGGCCACTGCCCTGTCCACGTCGCTGGCAGTACTACGAGCGATGAGCGCCCAGGCGGCGCCCGTGTACGGATCTTCAGTAGGCAGGTATTGGCCCGAGCTCGGGGCCACGCTCGCACCGTTAATGTAATTGTCGTACTTGGGAAGATCCACCGCGTGCTGCCTCTTGAAGGAAACGGGACGAACGCCGCGATAGAATAGTTTCGCAGGTTGCAACATGATTCTATAAAATGGAGCCTTGGTCAAGGTACGAGCAAGCGTGAAACGACGTTCCGAAGACATGCCGGCTATAGGCACGGGTGTCGCCGCGGTGAATCGGTGTCTTTGCATCCTTGAGGCATTCACGGAGAGCGAGAGTGAGCTGACGCTGTCCGAGCTCGCGCACCGAACGGGCTTCTATAAGAGCACCTTGCTTCGGCTCGCAAGTTCGCTGGAAAAATTCAGTTACATTCGGCGAGCCGACAGCGGAGCCTATCGGCTCGGCTCCGAAGTGCTGCGGCTGGGTTTGCTCTATCAGAGGCACTTCCCGACTTTTGAGATCGTACCGGCTGCGCTGCAGGCAATTGCGAGTGAAGTACGCGAGGGCGCCTCTTTTTACGTGTGCGAAGGCGATGAACGCGTGTGCCTTCATCGTGTGGACTCAGCGCGGACGGTACGTGACTCGGTGCATGAGGGAAGCCGATTGCCGTTGTCGGTAGGTGCCGCGAGCCACGTCTTGCTGGCGTTCAAAGGGGCGAGGGGAAAGCGCTACGACACCATCCGACAGCTTTACTTCGCGGAATCGTATGGCGAAAGGGACCCGGAAACAGCCGCTGTCGCATGCCCCGTATTCGGACCTGAGCGCCGCCTTGTCGGTGCCCTCTCTGTCTCGGGTCCCCGGTATCGCATCCATTCAGCGGGAGCAGCAAATTTTCTCCCGACGCTGTTCAAGCAGGCTCGACTGCTCACGCACAGTCTCGGCGGCGATCGGGACGTCTTTCCCCGCTCAACGCGCCGGTTTCGACCATCGACACCGGCAGGAGCGCACCACCAACGCTAGGTCGCGCGCGCTGTCACTCTGTGGGACTTGTCACACATCAGCACTTGTTTCCCTCGCTACCAGGACCGTTGTATGGGCCGGAAAAAATGGGGAACGACCGGTTGCAATCACCGCGCGTTCCCCATTCTCCAGGCACGCAAAGCGCGCCCTGCCCCGGCAGTTACTTTTGTATGGTGACCAAGACGGTCGTCGTGAACATGGCCTGAACGCCGTTGTTGCTGAATATGCCGGATATCGCAAGCGGCACGCCTGCTCCTGCCGGCACATTGTTGGCGATATCTCTCTTGTTGAAAGTCGCCAGCAGCGTTTGCCCCGAGGAGCCGGTCGTCGACGCCGACGTCGCGACGATCGGCGAGGTCGAAAGCGGCGCCACCAACTTCACATTGCTCGCACCGCCATCAAGCACGTAGCCAGCGGGGACGTTGAATACGGCAGTGACCGTTCCGTCCGGAATTACCCCGGTCGACGGATGCATATTCAGTACACCCGGCGGGCTGCCCGGTAGCAGGAATTTAACGGCGTTCGACAGTACGGTCGGGATAAGGACCGCGATCACCTTGCCCGTCGGGCGCGGATCGGTGCAGTCGTTGTAAAAGTACTCTCCCGCTTTCGTGAAAGTGTACTGGGCCGACTGACCTGGATTCAACTTGAAGTTGAACGCACCCTCGAAGAATTGCGTCGCGCAGTGCGCCTTCACGTTCGGATTAGTAAGTCCGAGGCCTGTTCCAGGATTCACAAACGTGACCGTCGTTCCAACCGGAACAGTCAGCTGAGAGGGGACCATGGCGCCGGTCGACGTGCTGTCTGCCCCACCTGCGGCAGTGCCGTTCGAACGAGCCAACCAGACGGTATTCGCCGGAACGAGCCCCGCTGCGGTATTGCCAACGGGACGACGAATAACTAGCGGCGGAGGCGTGGGAGCTTCGCTGCTGCCGGAAACAACATTACCAGAGGCGTCCTTGTACTGTGCTGTGCCGCCGAGCTTGAAAGCCCAAAGCGTGTCGCCTCCTGGCGGGTTGTAAGGGATACCGGTGCCTGTCGCCAAAACCGCGACGTATTGCTCGCCGCCGGCCATGTAGGTGATCACCCCTGAGCTTCCCGCTGCCCCCGTCTGGAACCGCCACAACGGGTTGCCATTCGTCGCATCCATCGCTACGACAAAGCCGTCGGTCTGGTCCAAAAACAAGAGGTCGGTCGCGGTGGTAAGGGGCGTGTTGTTGTGCGCCAGGTCCAACCCCAATTCCTTCTGCCACACAATCGTGTTGGTTGCGCCATTCAATGCGACGATACCGCCGGTTTGGTACTGACCGGTCGCACGAAGACCGTTGCTACCCTCGCTGCGATCATGCGCCGACGGATTGGTTGCATAGGGAATGAAATACAGGCCGAGGTGCTGGCTGAAAGAGTGTCCCGACCAGTCGGCACCGCCATTTTGGCTAGGTGTCGATAGCACCGGCAAATCCCAGGTCGCCTCGTTCATGCAGCCTTTGCGCGTGGGCCCGCTGAGGAAAGGCGCGTCCGCCTCCAAGTAGTTGCCCGGCGTCAATGTCAGTTGCAGCTGACCGGGATTGGCCGGATCGGGCGAGGCCTGATACCCGTTGAAGTTGGGTACTGCGCGCTGCGGAAGACCCGGGATGTCCGAACCCAGGTTCTGGTAGGCAACGCAATCCGGAAGCCATGCTTGCTGTGGCGCGGACGGGTATGGCTGCGTCGGCCATGAAAGCTGCCTCGAGTCCTGCGTGACCGGTCTCTCCTCGACGGGCAGGACCGGCAGGCCATTGGTGCGATCCAGTACGAAGGTCCTTCCCTGCTTTGTGCCGTAATAGATCACTTTTCTCGGCTGACCGTTGACCGTCACGTCGGCGATCGTCGGGTTGTTGGTGTTATCCATATCCCATTGGCCGTGATGGACCGACTGGAAGTGCCACTTGTATGCACCGGTCTTCGCGTCCATTGCCACGAGTGCGCTGGAAAACAGGTTGATGCCTGGACGCGTGGAAGCGTCTTGAGACGAACCGCAGCTGCGCACGTTGCCGACTGACCAGTAGACCATATTGAGATCGGGATCGATGGCTGGATGAATCCAGAACGACGCTCCGGCGGTGAGGGCGCAGGTGTTCGGCGTATCGTTGGGCGTGACCTTGGTCGTCCAGGTGTCCCCAGCGTTATAGGTAACGCCGTTGACATCGGTAACCACCAACCCCGGTTTGGCCCCGCCCCAGAACGCCCAGACCATGGCACCCGTGGCAGCGTTCAGCGCAAAGCCAGCGTTGCGGTTGGCATCGGCCGAGCCTATGTAGACTATGCCGTCGTAGTAGACCGTCGCGACCTTTCCGATGTTACCGAGCGTTGTTTCGCCCGAGCCGGCGGGCGGCGCCGGCACCACCGCCCATATCTGTGCACCTGTATTTTGGTCCAGCGCGACGACCCTGTTGCCTGCCGCACTGGTATAGACCCGGCCGCCACCGACCGATACGCCGCGGCGCGTTGAAGTCGGACCAAACCCGCTGTTCGCAACCGTCGGGTGCCACTTCCATTTGACCGCGCCCGTCGCGCCGTCGACAGCAATGACGTCGCCGTTGGGCGTATCCGTGTACACGATGCCATCGACTGCAATCGGAGTTGTCTGCTGTCCCGTGTCGTTCGTTCCAGGAGACGGGGTCGGCGTCGTCGCCGGGACGGCCGACGTGTGCACCATCCAGGCCGGACCGAGGGTATTGATATTCGACTTGTTGATAGTCGAGAGCGACGAATACTGCTGGTTGCCCAGATTGCCACCGTTCTTGGGAAAATCCTGGTCGCCCGGTGTGCAGCAGGAGTTTAGATCCTTCGCGGCCGCCATCGCGAAAGAAGAAGTCACCATCGCTCCTACGGCGAAAAACGAAGCTGCAACTAGTTTCACTTTCATCGAAGTCTCCTAGATACCAAAATGAAACGCTGAAGAGTCACTGCAATTTGTCATTCTCGGCATGCGACACCGCGATCACAGCCATGCCGATCCGTTTGCGTCGAACGTAGGCCGCATGGCTTGTAGGCACTCAGTTTCGTGTGAGGCAGGGATACGGTAGAACGGCGAGCCCGTGTCCGATGGCACACTGCGAACGCGGATCAACACCGCGGCTGTCACTGGGTACGCGTTCGACCAGATCATCGAACGTCCTTCCAATGAACCGATGCGACGTCTCCGCAGCGGCGACTCCCGTGCGGGTTCGTGCTCATGATATTTGCGCTCCTCTTTTGACGAGTGCTGATACGAACTAAGGTCCGGCAGATGCGACTGGCACGCTCGCTTTTTTTCAGGAACCGAGGCTCTGATCTTCGTACCCGGCCCGGTTATCGATGTTCTATCTGCCAGAACATCGTTCCATATCTCTAAAGTATAAAAGACTTCGCTGGGAAGTCAAGCTTCGGCGATGTCCAAGCATATGTAATCGAGCACGGCGCTCTCCAACTTGCCTGCGGAGGCATACAGAACCTGAAACATCGTTCCATGACCCGGACTCGACTGGGGCGTCGACCTTTTGGCCCGATGGAATTCAGGCGGAGCAACATCGATACACGCCCGACTTGGAGCCTTCTTCGGGAGAGCAGCACCGCATGGCATCGGACAGCTTCGCTCTCAACGGCAACGCAACACGGCAACATCGCCGCCGCCCGGCATAGGACTCCAAGCGAGCGACAAGGTGTCAGATGCTCACGTTCGATGACGGCACCGTCGATTGCTGCGACGGCGATCGGGAACTGAGGCATCGGTGCGACGACTCAGTCCGGGACTTGTCGGGCTTATGTTCGACAGCAAGCCTGCGAACCATCCGCAGCCCATGCCGCAGCGGGCTTGGTCATGTAGCAGAACAGCTGTCTGGGCAGAACTTGTTCTGCTCAGCGGTAGGGCTGGACCTGGCTCGCGCTCATCGAATAACTGCTACGGACCTCAGCCCGATCCGTCGGTGATGTAGACCGACTTGCGCCAGTACAGCTCACCACACCACCATTCGCGTCGAATACGCAGCCCGTGCCGCTATGGCGGGTCACACGAACCGGCAAGGCGGTGCCGAGGCTCGCATGACGCGGACCTGCGTTGCGCGCATCTAGTGGTGCGGTGCCGCTATTGAATGAGTCGCTTCGATGTATTCGTTTGCCCGACGCGCGAAATCCGAGCATAGCGCGCCTGGTGGCGAATGGGCGACGCGCGTGGTCGACGGGCTTGCGAACGACCGGGATCGGGTTAGGTCGCCGCTGAACTCCTAAGCAGCGAGCGTATCAATCACGCGACCCCGGCGCGAGGATGCCTTGTGCCGCCACGCAAACGCCATGCCGATCAAGGCCACAGCGAGCAGGGGTAGGGTGCCAGGTTCCGGTGCCTGCCGCACTACCGCCGTGCTTACCAAGGTGCCCGGGGCGACGTTACCAACCGTACCCTGATAGAACGCAGCAAGGTCCACGCCTACATTCACGCTGGTCATGTCAAGCACGAACGAGTGTCCGCCAAAATTGACCTGACCCTGGTAGTCGATCTGACTGAGCTGTCCGCCCGTGTTAAATGTGACGTCTGGAAAGGGGCCGAACCCAAAGCCGGTGTCGTTATTCATCGCGAATGGAACTCCACCGACGGTGATATTCAACGAAAGCAGCGTCCTCGCCGGATTCGTGGGGTCGAAGTTTCCAACGCAGAGGAAAGGGCAATCGTTGCCATTCACGGACAGGGTTCCCTCAGCCTGCTGGCCGTTGAGCGGACCGCTGTTAAACGTAAGGCCGAAACCAAAGAACTGAGGGGCCGCCTGTGCAGGTCCGACGAGTGCAGCAACGAGCAATCCAACAGCCATAACCCCGACGCGGAACATCATGATCAAAGCCTCCTCAGTAGTGACTTCTGTTGAACCTTGGAACCATTGCGCGCTTGGCCCGCAACCCGAGCAACGGCCGCAGTCGACGCTACGTCCGTCGATCTGCCCGACTCCTTCGAGTGTTCGCCTGGAGTGCGACTGGCCTTTGGATCGCCGTCAGGCTTAGTGCCGATTTACAGCGCACGCTTTAGTGGAGAAATTAAGCAACTATCAAGCCATAAATGGAAACGACGTTCTAATCAAAGGGATGCGGTAAGATCCGTGGCACACGTCCCTTCTGAGTGTAAATTTTATCGACAATAGAACGCAGTTTTCTCTAGCGAAACGATCGCTGGCTCAGAACCGATCGGCTAATTGCGGGTGTTTCGCCGAGGGTGAGCCCGAATACCATCGCCCGTTTGGGCGGCTCTCCTCGCGCAATAGGCAATGCAAAGGAAGAGAAAACGGCGCTGAGGGCGCAAGGCTGGGGCCCAGCTGCAACCTTCGCGCGAACGGTCACCAGACTGCTCCGAAGAATCGCATTGAAGTCCAGTCTAATTGACGCACGCGTTTTCTGCCGACGGGTCGCGCGTTGGGTTGGAATATGCAACGGGAAGGTGTCGCACGTTGATGTGATCCTCGTGTCGCGGAAGATGATCTGGCGGAATCGCCTCCGAATGTAACTTATCGCGGCGCCGGATTGCGCGACGAGCATCGGCGCGACGCGTGACGTCGTTTCAGGCAGTGCAACATGATTCTATAAACCAGCCAATGGCTCCGCAATAGGAGTCGACAAACGTGAGATGATGGCCGCTGATCCGCCCAACCGATGGCAGATCAATTTGATAAACAAAAGCCTTGGAGCGCTCGATGGCTCAGTACGGAGTTGCGGCAGTGGACCGATGCCTCTCGATCCTGGATGCCTTTACCGAACAAGACGATGTCCTTACGCTCGCCGAGCTCGCGAAGCGCACAGGGCTTCATAAGAGCACGCTGATACGCCTCGCCGAGTCTCTAGAAAAATTCGGCTATGTGAGGCGGCCAGACAAGGGCGTCTACCGGTTGGGTTCCAAGGTGCTACATTTGGGATCGCTTTACCAAAGGCACTTCCGAATGTCCGAGGTCGTCCCCGACACGCTTCGACGGATGGTCAACGAACTGCATGAGGGAGCATCGTTCTACGTCCGGGACGAGGACCAACGCGTCTGCTTGCATCGGGTCGATGCTGTACGCGCGGTTCGGGACACGGTGCACGAAGGAGACAGACTTCCGTTGACCGTGGGCGCCGCCGGCCATGTCATCCTTGCCTTTGGCGGGTTGACGGGAAAACGCTACGAAGCGATTCGCACCAATATGTACGCCGAATCGTATGGCGAGCGCGACCCGGAGACGGCAGCCGTGGCATGTCCCGTCTTCGGTTTGGATCAGCGATTCATGGGTGCGTTGTCGGTCTCCGGTCCGAAATACCGCATCGAGGCGATGGGACTGAAGCAAATTCTCCCGGTGCTATTCGACAACGCCCGCGAACTCACGCGCATCTTGGGTGGCAGCGTGGACGCTTTGCCACGGGGCCGCGTTAAAGCACAGGGACGCCGCAAGTCCAAGCCGACCGTAATCCGTCGCGCCGGCGTCGGAGTAGGCGCTGCGCCGGCTTCGAAGCAAGGGTGATTCGATTGTGACTCGTTCGGAGACGCCGGGCTGCTCCTGCATGCGTACGCTACCGAAGCCGAGCAGAGCACAACTCGCTAGATGGGAAGGCTTGGACCACCCAAACAAAGGCGTAGCCCGCCCGGGCACTATTGACCTCACGTCCAATCGGGAAGAAAATTAAAGCGAAACGCCGTTTCATTATGCCCATCGTAGGCCAACATTGGGTGGCCCCGCGTCGTTCGCTTGCTGTGCCGAACGTTGATGCGCCGATTTTGGATTGTGGCTTCTACGCAACCGATGCAGTCGTTGGTCATGACGGTCGGGTCGATCCAGAGCTTCGTTGACGAGCGTTGATGCAGAACAAGATTGGCCGGCGCGTCGCTTTGATTGTGCTGATATTGATGCTCGGGGCTGGCGTACGCCTTTGGTGGTCCGACCATTCCACCACCGCGCCCCCCGCTACTGGCGTGCGCAGCGCGTCTGGCGGTGCAAATACCGACGTCACGATGAGAAATACGGGCGTTGGGCGAACTGGATCGACATCTGGTCCAGCTGTATCCAGCCCGTCGACTCCCCAGAGTGTTGCTCCGGTGCACATCGACGTGCAGGCGCCCTCCGCCGTGCGAGCGGGGGAATCCTTTGACGTCCTGGTGAATCTTGAAGCGTACGGTGGCGCTCGACAAGTTACTTTTTCGATCGCGTACGACAAGGCAGTATTGCGATTGGTGGAGGCAAACGCAGGGGCGCTCGTGAAACAAGCCGCGCGACCTGTGCACTTCGACGCCGAGGAGCCAAGCGATGGCAATATTATTGTCATTCTCGACGCGGACAAGGGATCGACGATTGCCGGTGCGGGCAACTTGGTTGCGCTTCGCTTCGAGTCACTGAAGCCGGGCAGCTCTTCGCTGAGGATCCATAGCGTCGCCACAACGGGCAATGCGGGAGCCAGCGTTTCGATACCGGACCCGCCCGAGGCGACGGTCATCAGTGTGTATTGAAGGCGATCAACCGCGACGAAGCGTATTAGCGCGCGCAACGCATCCTGAGCGCGATGAGTGGAACAAGCCCGAACCTGGGACGTCCCATGGCCGAGCCGCTAGCCCCGGTCGACGCAAGGGTTACCCGGCATCCTGTTTCACATTACACAATATCATTCTATAAACGATGGGCGCGTCAAACCAAACGCGAGCGGCCTAATGTGGCGCGCAACACACCGTTGCGTTATGTACAGTGGCGTTCTATTATCGGCCATTGATCGGAGATCTCGATGGCGAGCACTGGAGTCGCGGCCGTAGAACGAAGCCTTTCCATCCTCGACGCGTTCAAGGAACGAGACCAAGTCCTCACGTTGACTGAGTTGTCGAAGAGAACAGGGCTTCACAAGAGCACCTTGATCCGGCTGGCGGACTCGTTGGAGAAGTTTGGATATGTGCGCCGCTCGGACAAAGGTGCTTATCGTCTCGGTTCGAAGCTCCTGTTCTTGGGATCGCTCTATCAGAAACATTTCCGGACCTCAGAGTTTGTACCCGATGCGCTCAGGCAAATTGCCGAGGAGCTGCACGAGGGTGCCTCGTTCTATGTTCGCGACGAAGACCAGCGTATATGTCTACATCGGATCGAGGCGTCTCGCGCGGTGCGCGACACGGTGCACGAAGGTGATCGCCTTCCTTTGACGGTCGGTGCGGCTGGGCAGCTCATCCTGGCCTTCAGTGGGCTGTCGGGCAAGCGATACGACATCATCAGATCAGCGTTCTTTGCGGATTCATATGGCGAAAGGGACCCCGAGACCGCAGCGGTCGCATGCCCCGTGTTTGGTGTGGATCAGCGCTTCATAGGTGCTTTGTCAGTCTCTGGACCAAGGTACCGCATCGAGGCAATGGGTACGAAACAAATCCTGCCGGTTCTGTTCGCCCACGCGCGCGACCTCACACGCATCCTCGGAGGCAATCCCGATGTTTTGCCGGCCGCAAACGTCAAAAGCCCTGGAGCCAGATCGACCAGAGCAAAGAAAACGACCTCTATCGTAGGCTAGGCGACCGGTCACCGCGGCTGTGGTTGCGAGACCTCGCCACTGATCGTTGCAGCGATTCCTCTCTACCGCAGCAGTCGTATCGACGATGCATGATTGGCGCTGGAACTGCGCGCCTTCACTCCGACGGTCGGTGCGCGCCAGGCATCGACAGCCCGGCCTCCGTGTTTGTAGCGTGGATCGGCGAGCGAGGTTCGACACTGTCCAGCTACTCGCTGCTGAATAGTCCAGGACCTTTTGCGACAATGAACTCAAGAAACCGGCGAGTGGCCGGAGGCAGATACCCGCCAAGACGATAGCTAGCGCCAAAATATCGGCGCATCGTCGTTGCTCGTAATGGCACTTCGCGTAAAGGCGCAGCAATCTTTCCTGGGCCCAAATTGCGACGTGATATGAAGCTCAACAGGCCGGTCTGCGCGATCATGCGCGGTAGTAGAGATATGGAGTCAGTCTCTATTTGGACGCGCGGTCGGGGAAGCTGATGCTTATCGAAAACTCTCTCCAACCATTCACGGGTGTCCGCTTCATAACTCGCGGCCGGTAGCACCCACTGATAATTGCACAGGTCCGGCAACGTAACCGTCTTGCGGAAGATATCGCTGTTATTTCCCGTTACGACGACCACATCGTCATGAATGATCTTCCGCGATATGAATTCGTGTCCGGAAGCGACAGTACCGATGGCAAGGTCGATACGCCGCGACTTGAGGGACTCTCGGAGTATCGGATAGATTCCGATGGCCATATCGAATGTAACGTCAGGGCATGTCCGCAAGAAGAGCCTGCAGGCGAGCGGCATCAGGTACTGTGCGACAGTCGGTGCCACGCCTAACTTGATGTGGCCACGTGAGCCTTCCGATAGGTTGCGGATTTCTCGTGAGTTCTCTTCGAAGATCCTCTGTAGAGTGCTAGCGCGCTCACGAAGCACCGTTCCCGACGGGGTCAGACGGATGCCTTGGCGCGTTCGTTCGAACAAAGGCGCGCCGAACGCTTGCGCCGGTCGATGAATAGACTTCGTGAGCGCGGGGGCGCTACGCCCGAGACGGACTGCGGCACGTACCAAGTGGCCCGCATCTGCGACCGCAGCGAAATGCTGTGGATCTCGAAATTCCATCGTTAGTCCGCGGTTAACGCAGCCTTAACGCTTTGCAATGGACGCTTGAAGGATCAAGTCATTCAGTCGCCCCTGCAGCGTTTCGCTCGCACGAGCGCTGCGTCGCTTCTGCCACCGAAATGGCCGCAAGGCAGGAAGCCATCTTGAGTCGAGCGGTATTGGAAGTACGAAAACTCTCTTCGGGGAACGCAAATCGCGGAGCAATCGCGCCCGGATAGCAAAAATAGGAAGGCTTCAGAACAATTGTTGCGCAACCTTTTGCTGACATAACCTGCGCCGCTCGCCTCACGCGACGGAGGTCGCTCGCACGTAGGGCGGCGAGAGGCACGAGTCTATGCCGCCCTAGAGTGCTGCGAGACGGCGTGGTCGGCTGCAACAGCGGATACCGAATCCACGCGATTCAAGTCATTGCCGCGGGTCTCGGGGCCGATGATGACCATTGTCAGCGACACGATATTCCATAACGCGACGATTCCCACGATGCTCCAAGGCGATCCTTCGAAGGTGCGTAGTAGCCAAACTGCCAACGCGGGCAGCGTTGCACCAGCTAACAAGTTGGCGGCGGTGTACGACAATGCCGAACCCGAATAGCGAACGTTGGTGGGAAAGGCCTCGGCAAAATACACAGGCTGGATGCCACTCTGATATTGGGTAAACCCGAGGAGCAGCCCCATGCCGGCAAGCATCGGTACGAAACTCCTAGTGCCTAAGAGAGGGAAAAGAAAGAACAGCATGATCAACGTGACCGATGAT
>Ga0207700_10000177_pt1 | contig 38178 bp, 24 predicted proteins | sample LARL82metaG_FD_184348 | JGI IMG/M metagenome (GOLD analysis project Ga0207700, IMG submission 184348) | Corn, switchgrass and miscanthus rhizosphere microbial communities from Kellogg Biological Station, Michigan, USA - LAR L8-2 metaG... | ecosystem: Host-associated > Plants > Roots >...
TGTTTGAGCGGCTCTTTCAAGAACGTGGCCTGCCGGCTAGCATTCGCAGCGATAACGGCGTGCCCTTCGCTTCGGCGCATGCTTTGTTCAGCCTGAGCAAACTTGCCGTGTGGTGGCTGCGTCTGGGCATTGGCATCGAGCGGATCAAACCTGGCCATCCTCCACAAAATGGCCGCCATGAGCGCATGCACCTCACCTTAAAAAAGAAGCCACCAAGCCGCACTCTGCGGGAGATCGGCTGTATCCGCTCATCTCTTAATCCTGGCCATTTCATAATGCGGTTTGTTCAGCGCGTCACCCTGCATGATCGTTTCATCCAGGGTGAATTTCGCGACGCAACCGTCGGGTGCCATCCAGGCCGTTCCTTTTTCGGAGGCGCCTTTGCCAAATAAAGTTTCAAACTCCTGACGATCGGAAGAATTGGCACTCCCAGTGTCGATGGAAAACTTCGCTGTGTCATATCCATTGATGGATTCACGGCCTTGTTGAACAATGGCCGACGAATCGTTCAGAGCGTTCAGCCTGGCGGACATTGCTGTTATGTTCAGGTGCGACAGATCGATGACGGCGCTGTTCCAACTGGCTTCGTCTGAGCGCACACCATGGAAGAGGTGAGAACCAGATTTGTCCTTGATGGTGATATCCATGGCTTGGCGCGTGATCTCGGCTTCATCCTCCACCCAGCCATTCGCATCTGTGTACTTATACGAGTAGTGAAAGGCTTCGGAAGGATCGTTGATGCGATCACCGATGCACATCACGTCAATGTGGGAGTCCGGGTTGCGCGAGCCTGCCGCTATCGCCCGACCGCCGGCATCCTTGGAGGCGGAACCGGAAGTGCACGCCCACGTGGTAACCAGCGCAAGGCCCATGAAAAGTAGCGACCACCGGCTCACGGAATGACTTCTTTCTCCTGCCATTTCTGCTCCATTCCACAGATTGTTCATTTCGGGTTCTCCCGACTAACAGGTCTTACTCGAGTGACTGCCTCTTCCACTACATACGGTTCGTCTATGCCTGCGTGAACTGCGGCTTTGTTGCGTTTACGGTCCCTGCTTTCATACGTGAGCACGGAGCAAAGTGCCCAACTACTTCGGCGCGGGTGCAATTTCCACCCGACGATTCAGCGCTCTGCCGTTCGCGGTAGCGTTATCCGCGACCGGCTGGGTCGCGCCAAAGCCCTGGGGAACGAGGCGACTCGGATCCACACCATGCGCCTTCAGCCATGTGGTGACAGAGGCGGCGCGATCCTGTGACAGAACCTGGTTGTGCGCGCTGTTTCCTTGGTTGTCGGTGTGGCCGGCAATCATCCAGCGCGATCCCTGGTGGTTGTTTATCAGCCCGAGCACGGCCTCGAGCGCCGGCGTGCTGTCCGGCTTGAGCTTCGCGGAATCAGTGTCGAAATGAATTCCGTAAACGGCTGCCGTTCCGGTTTGCGCGATCTCCTTTTCAAGCGCAGCAGTGCCTTCTTCATGATGGTGCAACTGTATTTCGGCCTTTCCGCTCTGTCCGGCTACAACGTCCGCGGCTGCCGAGTTCGCATCGTAGCCTGGTGAGACTGCCGTGACGACCACCAACCCCGCGGGTAATCCGCTCAACTGGCAGTTTCCGCTTGCGTCAGTAGTGCCGGATTGAAGCGCAGCGGTTACCGTCGCACCGGAAATGGGAGTGCCCTTGTCCCAATCCTTAACCGTAACTGCGACGGAAACCAAGTACTGGAATTTGTGCGGGTTCACGAGAATGCGGACAAAATCGATCGCATAGCCATCTTGCGCATGGGTACTGGGATCATCGACCAGAAGCTTCACGGTACCGGATTGCAGCAAGGGGAAATATTCCGGCAGCAGGTTGACGGTGATCAGTTTGCCGATAGGTCCGGTCTGGTCGATCGCGTTCAGCACCTGCTCCAGATTTGGAATGCGAGTGCCATTCAGGCTCACTTGGAAATGCGAGTGGAAGGATGGCGCCTGGAAATCGTCGACAAAAACCTGGAAGAGCACCGCGTCGATCTTTGGCGGCAGAGCACCCACAGCGAGTACGATGGGCTGCGGCATGGATTCCAGGCGGCCTTTGCACGCGGAACCATCAGGCAATCCCTGACACGGACGCAGAATGCTGCTGGTATAGCCGTCGCCAGCGAAAGGGTGCTCGTTGAAATCCGCTACTGTCACGGCCGAACCCAGCAGCATTCGATCGGTGCCGTCGGGTGAACTTGGTTTCGGCGACCCCGGAAACGGATGCGGAAAAGTGGATTTGCCGGAAAACGGATCGTAGTTCTTCGGCCATCCGAATCCCAGATTGTTGATGTCTCCGGTGCGCACAACGAGATCGGCTTCCGGGCCGCCTTCGGTGCGCTCATATTGGATTGCCCAATTTTGCGATTGATCTGCAGTGGCCGACGCTGGCGCGTTCGGCGATGAGGCAGGCGCCAAGACCATGGCTGCGGAGGGCGAAGGCGCCGGGACAAGTTTGCCGTTTTCGAGCGTCCATCCATAAGGAGCGTCAGGTTTGGCCGAGCTGCCTGCAGGGACATTTGAGGATTGGGCATTGCCTGCGGAGGACGATTTCGGAGAACCTCCTTCGCTCGCGTTTTCCGCCCCCTTTGAAGCCGCATGCTTTCTTCGAACGCTAGCATTGGCTTCGATTTCGGCCGCTTTTTGCCTGGCGCGATGCGCCACATAAACCACACCGGCGGCGATTGCAGCCGCGAACAGCAAAATACCAACGCCCGCGATGATGAGTATGGTCGGTAACGGTGGTTTCAGCGATCTCGGCACGACGGATGATTGTTTCTCGGAAGCGCTAACCTCACCCGCAAGCTGCTCCGCATGCGCGCCGCATTTCGTGCAGAATTTAGCCTCTCCTAAAGGCGAGCCGCACTTCGTGCAGAAACGACGGGGGCGGGCAGGGCGAGGGGCCAGGTTTCGCCGCATACCGCATTTTGTGCAAAACGCAGCTGATTCGCTGACAGACGTTCCACAGCGCTCGCATGTCATGCCCATCGCATATCTCCACTGCCAGGTTCTCGCCGCTCAGTGATGGGGCAGCACCTCGGAGGCAGAGAAAGGTTGGCATCTCGAGTCATTTCTTGACCAATCCTTCTTCGTAATGCACCTTGTCGAGGAGGCTGCCATCTTTGTTGTGCATCTCGTCATCCAGAATGAGTTTCACCGGGCAACCGTTTGTCGTCACCCATGCGTCGCCTTTCTCAGACCCGCCCGGACCCAAAGCAAAGCCACCAAGCATCTGCCGCGTCGTCGCGTCCCATCGCGCCGTGTCAATGGAGTAGTGAATCGTCTGATAGCCATTCACCTGACCGCCGTCCGATTCGCGTTGCATTGCCGAGTTGTGATTGATCGTGCTGACCGTGCCCGACATGCCGGAAATGCCGGTCAAACCAGCGAGCGCCGCTTGCCAACTCCGCTCGTCAGAACGCTGTGCATGAATCGGCTGCTGTGAGCCATCCGGCTGAAGTCTAAAACCGTCGATTGCTTGAGGCGTCACGTCGGCTTCCTGGTCGACGTTCGAGCCGTCGCCGTCGTTCTTCTTATAAACATAGTGGAAAGACTCCGGCGGATCCTGGAGGCGGTCGTAAATGCAGTTGAGGTCAATCCCTGGGTCTGCGTCGGACTGCGCAGCCACAGAATGGTTTCCAGTTTTGGCTGACGGTCCCTGCTCGGTCGTTTTCTCCTCCGGCGATTTGGAGCCTGGTTTGGAAGTACACCCGGACGCCGATACCAGAGCGACGGCAATCGCCGCCGCGGCGATCACGACAAAAACGCGCCTGACTGCCGGATGTTTCTTCAGTTGTTCCATAGCTGCATGCTCCTGTTGTGATGGTTCGCTAACCTGCCGCCTGCTTGGCTGCAATCGCGCCGATGAACGGAATGCGATATTCGCGCTGGCTGTACGCCTGATACGTCAGGAAGAGCCAAAATAAGAAATAAGGTAACGAAATCACCAGACCGATCGGGGTCAGGACTACCGCAGTCCATCCACTGACGCTGATCATGATTCTCACGACGATGCCCCACGCGATGCTGAAGACAAAAGCCGCCATGCAGAACAGGACGGATTGCATGGGTTGGAAGCGTACGAAGCGATCGCGCTTGTAAGGCTCAAGTACAAGAAATACGATCCCGGTGATAGGGCCGAGAACGTATGCGAGCGCACCGGCAATATTGGACGTGAGGCCAGTACTGCTCACCGATGGACTTGTCGTTACAACTTGTGGGCCCGATGCCTCACCTTGAATTCCAGGCGCAACTGGGCTACCACAACTTCCGCAATAGCCCGATCCTTCCGTCAACGTCGCACCGCATTTCGCACAGAATCCCATGTGAGTCTCCTTCTTGATTGGTGTGTCCTGCCTCCACATGCTCGTTGCCACACACGTTGATGTCAGGTTGTGGAACCGTCAGTCGCTGCCGAGCCGGCACATCGCGATGTCCGGTTCGATTAATTTCCATTGCGGGGCGCGCCAAACTTCTTTCCTTTGACTCAGGGCCTTACTTGCCGCGGCCTGGACGAGCGGGAACGGGATTGGCACGACCGAGACATCCACGCCGACGCTGCCGATGGTGTCCAAAGTGTAACGGTGGCATTGCGGGTTCAGGGCAGCGACGGAAGCGCTGTTGGTCATGGTCAGTACATGGACAAGATCCATATAAGCCATAGCGTGGGAGCCGAGAAAACCCACGCCCAGGCCGAAACGCGGCAGTTGGACCGCGAGCACCAAGCCGGATGTTCCGGGGCTCATGGCCGTCTTCTCCCCGACTTCGGGTTCCGAACTGGAAAGATTGCCTTCGGTATTCGTACCGTTCGATGTGGAGTCCAGGCCTGCACCGCCGTTGAACTGAAAGTGGGTAGTGAAGTGCTGGGTTGCGTGATTACCAGCAAGGAACAGCTTGACCATGAAATTCGTGGCAAATTGAACGACGAGCGGAATCCCCTCAACGGGTACAGGGATGTTCATTACCACCGGGACGTTCACAACGGGAACGCTAACGGCGCCGTTGCCCCCTTGACCTAGCCGCCCGACGAACTCCAGTTCAACGTTTCCTTTCATGTCCTTGAAATGCGCCGCGAACTGCGTAAGGGAGCCTCCAGCGGTATGGATATTTCCACTGAAAGCACTGCGATCGAGGTCTACCTTGCTTCGGAACCGCACATCGAGGTTGTCCGAAATGATGTAGAAAACCTTCTTCGCGAGCGCACCCGCCGCGGCTAGCTTCTTCATCTTGGCCTCGTCCGCAGCGGCCTCGTCCTTATACTTGTTGTATTCCTTGTATGCTGCGATTTTGTCGCCTTTAAGCTGGATTATTATCGCGTTGAAACTTGCGTCGCTTTTGCCTGCTGCGGCCACAGCCTTGTTTTGTGCGGCATTCAGCTGCTGATCTAGATCGGCAATCCGGGCAGCGAGGATGCGCTCCTCATGCACCGCTTCCCTTTGCTCCTTCACTAGTTCGAAGTACTCGTCGCGCTGGTCACGATGAATCTCGTTGTTTTCCCCTGAACCGCTCTTCTCTTCCTCCTTGCGGGCTTCGAACTCATAACTGAGACGACTCTGGGAGACCTTGTACTCCATGGAGTACTCGAAGCCTCCGACGCGACCGTTGTACCCGTCCTGCGTCGCGGCCACCAGTCCGTAGTCGTTATCATCTTCGTCGGAAGGAGCAGGATCTTTCTCGTCCCCCGGCTGCTCTCCTGGCTTTGGCTGCTGTGGCTCGTCTGTTTTCAGAGCCGCCAATCGAAAACTGGGCCGACGGATGAACTGCGAACTCTTCTGGGGAGGCGGCTGTTTTGGCGAATGCGGCCGAAGTCCGCCGTAGGCATTAGCAAAATTAGGCGCGGTTTCAAATTCGATGTCCGCCTCAGGCAGGGCCTCGGTCAATGCCACGGGCTTGGTGCGCACGATAGTCACATCGCCGAGATTGGCCACGCTGTCGATACGGCGTATCGCAACGTCCCAGATCCACAGGATGCGGCCAGGCGCTAGCCGCCCTACGACAGGCTCGGATGAGGCAAAGGTGTACAAGCTGCCATCCTCGTCGATGCTCTGCAACGATCGGATCGCCTCATCACGAGTCACTGGCACCGTGTCGGGACTCCACTGAACAGAAAATTTCTTTGGTTTGACATCTTGCACAGTCTGCAGGTAGGTGCGGATCGTTGCTTGGTCGGCTCCGTCAAGCATCCGCCCAGCTATACCGAGTGTGGATCCACTCGGAGCCTTTGCCCGTTCGCCTAGCCGGGACGTGTCTTGCTGACCGTGTTTGCACCCCGCGAGCAAAGCGGTCGTGGCGACCGCAATCAACAAACCGAATCGGGAAAAGCTTGACATGCTCTTCGCTCCTTGTGCTCGACCGACTGTCCCCAGAAGGCCCCAGCGCCTAATCTTGGCGTCAGTCTTCCGGTCTCTAGTGCCGCCTCCTTTTACTTGATCTTGCACGCGGCACATCAGGATCAGTTGTTGTCCAATTCTTCTTATAAAGCTCGAATTTCCCATCGCTGCTGAACCCCAGAAGCTTCGCGTCTAACCCGCCGGAAGCAATCAGATTGAAATGCGTAGTGATTCGTGACTCTCACGTCTGCAACGATTTACTCCGCCGGATCTGCGATCTGGAACGTCCACACGGCGTCGAACATCAGCCCGTCGCCTTGTGCTCGCGCCACGTCGCCACCGGAGAATTTCTTCTCTTTCGAAGTCGGTCGCAGCACGACAGCATATTCGCCCGGCTGCAACTCTGAAGCAGGGGACACTTTGTACTTTCCCGTGCCCAGCTTCTCTGGGCGTGTCGACACTCGCTCTTCGAGGAAGTGCGAATACATCTGCCAATCGGCGGCGGGGCTGGAGCGGACGTCTTCTTTGCCCTGGGTTGCGCCGACAATTCGGCAGGTGTTCTGTGCCGGCGTCAGTTTCACAATGGCTGGTTCGTAGTCATCAGGAGTGATTCCCTGCGTCCGCGAGTAGTCCACGGAAAACGTCGGCTTGCTGTTCTGCAGAACGTTGCTGGAAGTCGGGCTGGCAACGCCCCAAACGTAAGTGACCGTCGGCGTGCGGTGCGACATGATTCCGGAGACAATGCTTCCGGCTCCTTCTACCGCCGAGCCACCCACGCCGGAGTGCATCTGCGTCGCGACGCCGGACACAGTGGTGTTGATTCCTACCTGCATTCCCTGGGTGACTGCAGAATCCGCAGCTAGGTTTTTCATCGATGACGGCTTCGTCTTTGTCTCGGCGAGTTGCGTCTTCTCGAGTTTCAACTCCTCCGTGGAGTCTCCTTGCGTGACCACCACACGCGGCATGCGGGACTTCGAGGGTGGCATGGCGCCGTTATTCTGATCGGAACCGTTTGTGGCCGGTGCGGGTGCCGTTCCAGAGGTTCCCTTGCCGGACGCCGCAAGAATGGCGTTCAATTCTTTCTCAGTCACGCCCACGGCATTCAAACGGATCAGTTCATTGGTCGAGGTGTTGAACTTGCCTGGCCCAGCCTGAATCGCTGAGACAATCACCGACTCCGGCAATTTCTTGTGCACCATCGCGATCACATCGTCATTGGTGAGCGGCTTCTTCGATTGTTGACCGGCCGAGAGCGCTTCCAGAGTCAGCAGAAGCGTCATTATCAGAATCAGGCTCAATTTGTGGCTCGACATACAAAGGCTCCTCTTGTTTTGTCTGCCCATGCAGGAGTTCAGGGCATTACTGCATTCTCACCAGGCTGGCTGGGAGTGTTTCACCAAGCCTGGTGCTGTTGTTGACGGAGTGTCCGGTCCAGGGATCGATTCCTATCGGACCCTTGACGTAGACCTGAAGGCTGTATCCGGAGTTGTACCAATCATCGACCCTAAACACCCCCAGCCAGCGCCATGCGCAGTGGTCCACTCCCCAATCGACCACCACCTTGGTCTTGGTCTTTTTGAAAAATGCGTAGTGCCCTTCGGTGTCGTATCCGACGCTGTCGCCGGGCTTTTTGGGAAACGCATCGCTCGCCCAACCTTCGCAGACGTCTTCGGTCCAGGCGTACCAGAACACGTTGGGATAATCGACCTCGAATCCGGGGGCCATGGAACTGAGGTCATATACGTCCTCGCCGGAATTGAACTCGAGTTGCCCGCCGTCTCGATCAACTGCATTCGAGACTTGCTGGCTGGGATCGTTGCGATGATCATGTCCGTTGGTGATGCCGTCGACAGGCGGCCCCGCGTTGTATGCAACACAGGGGAATAAGTGATTGACGCCCGGACCCGGACAATACATCGTGCCGAATCCGTGCTTACTGTCGCCCACAGTCACATTTGCCAAAGTTGCATACTGTTGCGGAATACTCGGCAAGATCACACTCTGCCGTTGCGCGTAGAAGCGGCAGTTAGGAAACTTCGCAGGAGACCCGCTCGGAGGCGCGACGATCAGGTCCGGCCACCCGTCCAATACGCCGGTCAATCCTGGGTGGACAACGGCTTCGATCTGCGTGTCAGTCCACTGCTTCACGACCAGGTTGATTTGGCCGCCGCTCACAGCGCCGGATAGGTACACCTTTCCTTCCTGACTTCCAAAGTCACAACCACTGATGATGTAGTCGTTGTCTGCGGGGTCCTGCGTGAAGGTGACATTCGAGGTTGCGCCGTTCACGCTGTGTATTTGCGCAGTGAGACACAATTTAGACTGTGGTGGCGCCGCGATCAGCTTCGGATCTGCGGGGGATTGTCCGGGGCGCAACGCCAAATTCGGGGCGCGCGCAGACACGAGCCGATCTTTAGCGGTGCTGGGCTGACTGCGCAGCGACTCGAAGAAGATCCTCTGCTTCTGCAATGCCTGAACTTCGGGACTGTCGCTTTGTTCCGGTTTCGGGGTGACCTTTTGAGGCGATGCAGAGCGTCGCGAGGAGGCGGCAAGTTGGGCCTCAAGTTTCGATTTGATTTCAGCTTTCGTCGCCGCATCGGCAACCGGAGAAGCGTCTCTTTTTGGATTGCTCGTCATCGGCGGCATCTTCGGGACGTAGCCGACACCTGCTCCCGGCAGCAGGGGTTGAGAGTTAAGCGAAGCGCCTGCGCCGGGATTCGCAGCCGTACGCGGCGGGAAGGGTTGCGGGTTCAACTCGACTTTGCTTGCCGGCGTTGCAGTCTCGGTAGTCCCGACGGTTTGCGGGCAGGCTGGCGCGCTGCCATCGCACATCGCCGCAAGCACCTTCGGACTCACGTGCGCTTGGCGAAGCGCTTGCAAGCTTGTGGACGAGAAATCGAATTGCTTAGTTGAAGATTGAATCGAGTGAACGATGACCGATTCCGAAATCCCGGCCTTCTGCATTCTGATCACGTCGGCGTTGCTTAGGGGGTTCCGAGGCGGTGCCGTCCCCGGCTTAACACCGCCGGTGAATCCGCCGGAACCACCTATCGATGCAGCACCTCCTGATTTCACTGTCGGCGCTAGCATTCCATTTGAAGCCGGAGTGTTGCTCGCATTTCCCGGCGCACTGCTAGGATTCGCCGGCAGCAGTGTGGCGCCGCCCTGGTTAGGTGCCGCGGGTGTTGCATTAGCGGGTGCAGTTTGTGGCTGCGAGAGCATGCCGCCGGAACTGGGAGCGTGTGGCAGCAATACGGAAGGCGCTGTCGGACGCGGTGCCGCTGCCGCCGCGGACGTGAGTTTGAAATTGATGTTGTATGCACCGTGACCGCAAAGCATTGGTCCACCGGTCAGGATGAAGCTCAACGTGCTCGATGGGCCTGAGTTGCAGTTGCCGCCGGGAATCTGAAAAGCTGAAGGAATCGCCACCGATGCGGTGGTCGGCTGACCATACAACAGCGCCCTCAGGGAAACGTTCTCAGGCATGTCTTGAAATGAATAGGAACAAAGCATGTATTTCGGAGTGGCCTGGGCCGAGTTGTCAGTCATTGGCCCGCTCGCCGTCAAAGTACTCGTCGTCGAAAGGAGCTGCAGCGGCATTCCCGATTTCGAGACTGTGACAACCTTCACCGTCAGACCCTGACAATCGGCCTGGGGCTGAAGCACATTCATTTGCCAGTACACGAAGCCGGTGATTGCACCGAGCGCACGTTTCATCCCCGTCGCTGTGTTCGCGGCGCTGCCGTACGGGGAAGGCTCTCTCTGCGGTGAGACCTGCACATTTGACGTCGAAGGATGGGTAACCGTGGGCGGCAGTTGCTGTCCAACCACGATTGCGGAACTGCTCAGTAACACCACAGAAAGCACTGTCAGTTCAAGAGTTCTGACAAACTCAATTAGTCGTTTCATGTCGTTCCTCCAGCGATCAACTCAGGTTCTGCTTGACCTTGTTCATGCAGTTCTGGTCTTTCTGCCCTGTCCAGGGATCGACGCAACGTGGACCTAGGACCCATACGGCAACGCCGTATGCAGATTGATCCGCCCTATTTTGTCTCAAACTCGCAGACTCGCTAACGCGGCAGTGATAGACCGGCCAGGTCGCCACCATCTGGTTCGCGGCGGTCAGGTTGAGATCCCAGTCGCCGCCAAGGTAGGCCTCTGACGAGTGCACGTCCCATACATTGCACAAGGTCGCCGGGTCTAGTGTGCTGATGTAAAGCTGGTAAGAGCTGATCCAGAATCCGGGAACAAGTTGGCTAAAGTCCCACGTGTCCGATTTCGATTGCCAGGGGGTGTCCCGGCGTTCGCTTTTGGGTGTTGGCTCCCAGCCGATGTCATAGAACGGTTCACAGGAAGTATCGGTAAAGGCAGTTTCATTAATGTAGCAATCAGCAGCGGCAAAAGCATCTCCGTCGTTATGTTCGTACGAATAGCGAAAAACCCACCCGGCCACAGGGGTGCCTTGAAATGAAAAGCCTAGGAAGAAAGGCGTGGCGTTGGACGGAAGCTGATCTACACCGGAAGCGAAATTCGCCACGTTGTACAGTTCGATTTTCGATTGCGGAATCGAGTTGTAAAGCAGAGGAACTTCCTGCGGATCGCCATCTGGCCCCGGCATTCCGCGCGCCGCGTAGAACTTGTATCCGGACTTGTTGAATGGTTGCTTCCCTGTAGGGGCGACGACTAGAGAGACGTTGTCTTGATCGAGCACGCCCGCAAGCCATGGATCCAGATGGACAGTGATGCCGTTATCGCTCCAGAAATCAACGTTGAGATTCGCCTTGAATCCGTTGACTCCGAAGATGTACGCGGAATTGCCAGGGTCGGATGGGCCGAAGCTGCAACCCGTGATTGTATAAAGGTTGTACTTCGCCTCGGGCGTCAGGATTCCATGTCCTTCTCCGCCGCTGAGTTGAATGATCCTGGGCGTCGGGTCGGTCGCGCATGTGAGCGCAATGGATCTGAAAGCGGGAGCGTGGACGATCGAGGACGCGAGGCTCCCCTTTTCGCTCTGCGTCGTTTCCGGTCCGAGATTCTGAACCGTGGTGCTGCCCTGAAACGTCGCGGCCACCGGTGCGCGCACTGACGCTGCCGATGCTACAGACCGTATGCCGACCTTCATCGCGACTGCTTCCTCTTGGGCAGCCGCCCTCTGTTGTTGAAGGATCGCAATTATGCTGGCGTTCTGTTCTGCCAGGCGCGGATTTGTAGTCTTTCGAAGCGCCTTCGGCGGTGCCATTTTGATCGGCTTCAGGGCCGTGCGGTTCGCTGGAGCCGCCTTAGATCCTGGCGGGAGCGGTTGCGGATTCAATTCCACGTTGCTTCCCGGCGTTGCGGAAGGCGGATTCCGAGGAATTTCAGAGCACGGCCGGCTCCCGTCACCCATCGCCTTCAGAATGTTCGCAGTGACATTTGCCTGTTGTAGCGCTCGGCAGCCGGACGGTGAGAAATCAAAGCTGCGAGTCGCAGACTGAATCGATGAGATGATGACGGATTCTGGGACTCCACCCCGCAGCATCTTGATCACGTCTGCGTTATTCAGCCGTTGGCCTGGAGGTAGCGGTTGCGGATTCAATGAAACCTGCCCACCCGGATGCACCTGGCCCTTGATACTCGTGCCTGCCGCAGTGGCCGGTGTGTTTCCCAAGCCTTGCGGACACGAGTGCGTGCTTCCATCACACATCGCCGCTAAAACCGCCGGGCTCACCTGCGCCTGGTGAAGGGTTTGCATACCTGCGGGCGAAAAGTCGAATTGTTTATTTGAAGATTGAATCGAATGAACAATCACCGATTCCGGCGTTCCAGCTCGAACCATGCGGATCACGTCGGCGTTGGTCAACTGTTGCCGCGGCGGAAAGGGCTGCGGATTGAGCTCGACCGTTCCGCCTGAGCCGGGGCGGTCCGTAGGCATTATCCCCATGTGTTGCGATCCCGGATTGGAGGGCGTCTGAGTGCCAGCCGGAGTGGCTCCCGTTGCAAGCATTCCCTGCTGCGGCGCGGCTGAAAGCATTCCGCTCTGACTGCCAGAACTTCCCGGGGGAGGAGCGGCCAAGCCGAGTTGCTGGCGTGGCGTCTTCAGCATGACAAAGTTCACGTCATAGGCCATGTTCTGGCACGAGCCCCAATGAGTAGCGAGGTCCGAAGCAGTCGGGTTCACGATGCGCGGCAGCATGTTGCATTGCGCGTTAATAATCTTGATTGGGCCGAGAGTCGCAAATTGCGGAACTGCGCCGGGCAAGAATTCGCCCGACTGGGTGACCGTGAGAGTCACCTGGAGATCCGGCCCTACGGGGACTTTGTCGTATCCATACGTGCACACGTCGTAGACGTTGACCTTCCCTCCGGCCAGAAACTCCTTTACCTCTCCGACATACTTGAAGTTGTTGCTGAGGGTGCCCAGCGGTGTGTATGCCGTGAACGGGCCCGAGGAACTCCCGACACTCACCGTGATCGCCAACCCGCTGCAACTGTTCGCCGGCATGTGCCTGACAGCATTTACATCCCAGTACACAAAGCCCTCGATAGTTCCCGCGACGGATTCCGGGCGGACTCCGGGTGACCCATGCGCAGAAGGTACCGTCATATTGCGGTTCGGTGCGGGCATTGTGGGGGACACCTGGGCCGCAACGCCGGTGCAGGTCAAAACAATCACGAAAATGAAATACTTAAAGTTGCGCATGTCCTGTTCTCCCATTCCGTGATCTCTCATTGCTTCAGCAGCATCTGCCAAGGTTGCGGCGGTGGCGCCAGCGAGCCTATATTCCCGCTCAGCCACGGACTGACGCCGCGCGGTCCAAGGACGGTGATCTCAAGTGCGTAGGCCGACACGCTTGCATAATTGAGAACGTCCAATGACTTGCCGCTGGTCATGGTCGAATTCGGCCAGCAGTCATCTGTCTCCCAGGAGACCTGAAAGGAAGATGTTGAGGTGTAGTTCACACTCCAGTTACCGTTCTTGGAGGGCTCTCCGCCCACTGTTTGGCAAAAACTGGCGTCAGGGCTCGAGTGGCGCAACTGCACCCCGTTGTGCGGGTCCAGCTGAAATCCCGGCGCGAAATGAAATTGATACGTGTCGGTGCCGCCCGGGAAACTGCGCCCTGGATTCGCGGGAATCGGAAACTGATCGATTGCCGATTCACGCGCCACAGCAATGGTTTCGCCGGGTTGAAGCAGGGCTAACGAAGGCGACTCCACTTCGGGCTGAACCGGGCCGGCCATATTCGCGTTGACCGTGGTCAGACTGACTCCCAAGGGCACGCACGAGTAGCCGGTGGATTGGGCGCAAACTGGCGGTTTTGGGAGCAACTGGAGCATCTGGTCTTCGCGCGCCGCCAGGAAATTCATCCCGGTCGCCTGATATTCCTGCCCTGTGGCGGTCTTTACCACCAGCGTGACGTTATTCGTGTCATAGAAGCCGCCGGCGTTCGGATCAATTTGCGCGATGATCTGCCGATCGCTCCATCCATTAGGAGCAATCTGAAATGACACACGATCGCGAAAGATTGGGGAGCTCAGCACTCTGCGTGCGTCTCCCGTCGGCGACGCGGATGCGTAATGCAGGCTGCTCAAATACACCTCGCCTGACGTGTTGCCAAATCCACAACCCTGGATCACGAACGTGCCATCTGGCCCGGACACGGGGCTGAACCAGATCCCCGATTTCTGCCGGTCCACACTGGCGATTCCGCCCATGCATAACTGCGTCGGATTCGGAACCCGAGTACCGATCACTTGCGGTTTTGGCGAATCGGGAGCTTGGTGCCGAGTGGGTCCGCTCTGAGCTACTGATGTCGTCGGAGAAGAGCTGTTCGGTATTGTCTGACTACCAGACGCAGACATCGTCTGGCCTGCGCCAATCGGCTGCGCTGCGCCGTTTCCCATGAGTTGCGGCTTTGTTCCGCCGTTCAGCAGCATCCCGTTCTGGGGTGTGCCCGTAGGGTGGCCAGCGCCGGTGAGAGAGCGAGCGCCGGTTCTCAAAGACAGCATGTCTTGTGCGGCCGCACTCTGCTTGCGCAGCAGACCAATCACGGCGGTGTTTCCGCCATCGCCTCCCGGCACAGTACGCGTTGGTCTCACCAGAACGGAGCGAGCCAAGGCCGACGAAATCAACCGGTTGGATTTCCACTTCCAGGCGGTCGCCGCTGGGCTGGCCGCCCTGCCCTGCATCAGGGACGTTGCCGTCCTGCTCTGGATCCGGCCGCTTTCTTGCTGGGCCAAACCGTTTCCAATGCACAGCCCGGTCAGCAGCAGACTCAGTGTCAGATTCCTACGCATTTGGCTTCCTCCCTTCATCGTTGGCCTCCTGGCCTTTGCCAAGGAGCCGGCATCTACTGGACCGGAATCGTCAGTTCTTTTGCCTTAGGTCCGGACCAGTCCGCGCTGAAGCGGTGAAACCCGAACTGGGCGATGCGCCGAGATACTGAGTTCACCCACGCGTCAACCTGCATGGAGTTCATATTCCAGTTGTCTCCGCCGGAGCCGCCGGTGAATGTGTCAGAGAGCGTTATGGCCTTGATCTGGTCGACGATTACGGGTCGGTTGAGGAGGACCTCAGCCCCATGGGTGCTTCCATCCGCCCATCTCTGGCCGTGATTGACATTGGGCTCAGATTGCGTCGTCCCGTCAGAGAAATGAATTGTGATATTCAGATTGTCATTTCCTCCACGGAGGTCGTCGTCTCCGGTCGAGAACGTGAAGACCAGCTTGCTCACCTGGTTCTCTGCGGGACAACTCACACCCGGCCTCGCCGGAATCGAAAGGTTCGGGTTACTCCCTGTGAAGCGATGGAATCCGAAGGAGGCGATGGGCACACCGGAAGCGTTATTTCCGATCGCGCTCGCCTGGAACTCCGCCATATCCCAGTTGTCTTCCGATTTCACACCTTGGGCCGCGTAGATCGGAGCAAGCGCCGGGCCCGCCGGAGTGGCCAATGCGCCAACTCCTGTAGCAGAAGGAGGGGTGAACCCGCCCCCCGCTAAGTGGACCAGCCCAATTGACTTGATCTGGTTCGGCGCGACCGGCCGTTTCAGGGGGACGGCCACGAAATTCGTGCTGTTGTTTCCCCAATTCGCGCCGTGGTTCACATTGTTTGAAACCTCCATCGTGCCGTCAGCGAAGTGTATCTCTACGTTCAGGTTGTTCTGCCCACCCCGAAGATCATCGTTTCCGGTCCGGAACCGCAGTTGCAGTTGGCTGACCGTGCATCCTGCGCTCAAAATCGTGGTGCGCTGGGGATGGAGCAAGCCCGTCGGCTTCGTCGCTTGCCCGTAAACTGTGCTTCCTGTCCAAAGCCAGCAAGTGATCACAACCACCCCTTTAATTACCCAGTTATGTCTGCTGCAATTCATTAAGTTCATTGTGCGTTTCCTCCCCGCTGCCGCATGCGTCTGAAATACAGCTCCAGAGTGCAAGCGTCAAAGGAAATGCAGATTAAAAGACCCTGACTTAGTAAGCGCTGCTATCTCAATGGGTTGTAGCGACGGATGACACAGAAAGACGATTCACAGAAGCAGCTGGTGGGACATGCAACGACAATCCGATTGGGCCGGGGAAACTCTGGTCAGGTGCGGCGTAGGAGAAAAGAACTTGCGCAGGCGCCTGCTAGCGGGTTGAGCGATTCTCAGCAACCACAGTGCCGCTGGACATCGCTTCCTCCGCGTGGCGGGCGACGAGCTCGTAACCACGGTGGCGTGTTTCTGCGGTGAGTGCTTTCAGCTGCTTGCGCCCCAATGAGGAGTTGATTTTCAGTTCTAGTTGGCCGAGCGCCAGTCGCGCTTCGCTTTCGACGTTGTAATAACCCAGTCGTTTGGCGGTGGCAATGACCGAATTCAGACGCCGAGAGGCCGACGCTGAATTTGCGTTCTCATCCTTCGAACTTGCCATATCCACTCGCGCTTGTTGAATTTGAGCCGGGAGTTTCAACGCAGGATCCGAACTGGTAAGGCTAAGGTCAGCTCCATGCTGGGCCGCTTTGCGTGCTTCGTCCAGTTCGCCTTGGATAAGCAAGGTCCGGCTTAGAAGCGTATACGCGGTGCTTGAATCCGGATCGCTTTTTTCCTTCTCAAATTCAGTGAGTGCAGCTCGAATCAAAGACCCAGCTTCTTCGGTTCGACCTTCTTCGATGTCCAAAGCCGCGAGCTCGGTTTGGCTCTCGGCGGTCAGATCCAGTGCGCCCATCTTCTGCCGAATAGCGAGCGTTTGTTCGAATTGTGAACGCGCTCCGGCCAGGTCGCCCTGTGCCTCCAAGGCCTCGCCAAGGACAATCATCGCACTGGTCAAGTATTGATACGATCCATGGGTCGAGAGGTAAGAGTCGATTGCCTGCTGCGCCGAACGGTGGGCATCCTGAACTCGCCCCTCGGTTAAGCTCAAGTCGGCCAGTCGATATAACAAATAGCCCGGATCGCTATTCTCCTTCGAGGTCTCTACTTTCAGCGCCTCCTGATAAAATTTCTCCGCTGTTTTCAAATTGCCTCGGAGGTAGTAGATGTCCGCAATATTGCCCATCGCGGTCACTTCGTTGTTCAGATCGCCGCTCTGCTCGAATTCGGCCTTAGCCCCGCGGTATAACTGTTCAGCGCGATCCAGCTTTCCCTCATTCTCATAGGCAATGGCCATGTTATTCAGAACGGACCCGGTCTTTTCGTGTTCTCCCAGACCTTCCAGCAGGTGCAGCGCGCGCTGGTACGTTTCAATTGAGCGCTCGTAGTGGCCCTGAGTTCCTAGCGTGTCTGCCATCTGGCGCACAGAGTCGGCGGCAGCGACCTTGTTTCCAGCAGACAGGAAAATGTTGAACGCATCTTCGCAAGACGGCAGGCCCTGATCGGGGTGTTCAGTGTAATTCAGAAGCATGCACTCTTCTTTTCTTGCTAGCGCATACACCAGCTTCTGTCCTCGACCGGATGCTTTGCGCATCGCGCTTCGTACCAGGGCCAGCGCCGCCGGTTTGTCATCCTTCATCGCCCGCACTTCCGCTAAATCAATTCGCGGATCATCGGACGAAGGCGCCGGCAAGCTCCGCAGTTTACGAATAACTTCCATCGCCTGAGTGCCGTTACCTGACAAGCTCTGCGCCGAGGCCAGGCGCAGGGCATATTCCACATTGTCGGGAAACAATTCAAAGAGCGCGTGATACACCGACGCCGCCCTCTCCTGTCTTCCCATGCTCTCGTAATATTCTCCTTCGACTAACAGCCGCTGGGCTCGAGGCAAGTCGGTGGATAGGTCGAATGCCTTTTTGGCTTCTTCTTGGTACTCCTGCTGGTACCCTAGTTGCGACCACGCACGCGCCAACATTGCGTGCACCAGCGAGAATTTGGGATCGATTTCGGCGGCTTGTTCGAGCAGGTCCTTGGCTGCGAGTGCGTCAAACTGCCGCAACTTCGTAACTCCAAGGGAATAGAACCGTGCTGCTTCGGGATCCAGCGGCAAAGCAGCGAGCACGCCGGCTTCTTCGATCCCCTGCAACTGCTCGACACCAAGGCGAGTCCGTAGTTGGGCACCGATTCGCGAGACCAAACGGAACAAATCCTGCATGCTACCGACCTCTGCAGTTTCCGTCAGAATTTCGCCCGTCTTCCCATTCTGCATACGAACGTCAAGCCGCAACTGACCCTGATCAGCTGTGCCGATCATCATGTATGAGCCCAGCACCAGCACGTCGCTGTTCAGGGCATCGCCAATGCGTGCGCTGGTGCCGCTATCGAGCGAGTCGGCTGAAGGCCATGGGGCAGAGAGTCGCAGGTTGGAGACATCTTCACCGGAAACAAGTCGCAATTTTTCGCCACCTGAAAGTTCGGTGCTCAACATCTCCGAAAGGGCTGACGCCAGCCAAGCATCTTCCGCACGGCCCGACAGATTCTGAAATCCAAGCACCGCAACCGACTTGCGCATCTGGACCGAAGATACGGTCGGCTTGGTCCCCAACCGCCCGTAGTGCCACGCGAGCGCTACGCCCATCGAGAGCAGCAGGATGACAGAGGCAAAGGCTGCGTATATATAAGGAGAACGGCGCCGTTCCACGTTCGGAACCGGAAATGCAGTTATCGCTGAAGCCTGAGCGGAAGATTGAGGACTTTCGCTCGGCAAGGTGGCATGGAGAAGGGCTTGCTCCGAAACCGGTTCTGGGGGCTTCTCCGCGGCAACCGGGGCAATGAACCGGTAGCCGCGCCGCGGGACCGTCTGGATGAACCGCGGATTCTCGGGGTCGTCATCGAGCGCGGCCCGAAGCCTCTTGAGGATGACGTTAAGACTCCCGTCAAAATCGACGTACGTTCCCTCGGGCCACAGGCTCTGCCGCAACTCCTCTCGAGTCACAACTTCGCCTGGACGCTGGAGCAACAACATCAAGAGCTGGAAAGGCTGATCCTGGATCTTGACCCGAAGACCGCCACGCGTGAGCGTATTGCTTGTGGAATTTGCCTCGAATAACCCGAAACGAAAGACATTGCCGACTTCGGCCGTGCTTCCCATGAGCCCTTCCCCCACAAATGTGGCTGGAATCATAGCATTGACGGTAACGGTCTACCACAAAATACAACGCTACCTGAAGTGGAGTTGTGCCACCTAAGTAAGTAGTGTTGTGCCACTTAAGTCCGTTACAAGCAGACCCCGGAGTGCCTCCTGTTTTCCGAACGATTCGACGTGTCAGCAAACTTTCTAGCATGCTCAATACAAAAGGTTTGTCATGTCAGAACGGTTTAATTTGCGTTTCATTTGACCCTTCGCCCACTTTGACGCATTCTGCCCAGAGTTGGAAGTGAGACCAGTTTTGTAAGGAGGAGCACGTGAAGAAATTCGTCACAATGTTGTTCGGATTGGCCGGCTTCGGTTTGCCGTTTGCAGTTGTCGATGCGAGCGCCGCCTGGGCCCAGACCCAGAACTCTGCGCAACCCACGGTTAAGCTGCAATCCCTGAATATTAAGCCTGGCCTTTGGGAGAGCACGCGAACGATGAAGAGGACAGGCGAGATGCCGATCCCTACTGAAATGCTGAATCGATTGACTCCAGAACAGCGCGCCCGGATGGAGGAGAGAATGAAGGCGAACTCAGGGGGGCACACGAGCACCGTAACCGAGAAGCACTGTATCACCAGGGAAGACTTGGAAAGAGACAGATTGAAGATCGCCGAAGCGAAGGAATGCACCACGACCGTGGTCAATTCCACAAGCACAAACCTCAAAGGAAAGATGGTCTGCGAGACAGCGGGCATGCATTCAACCGGCACGCTTGAACTGGTAGCGGTTGATCCAGAACATATCAACGGCTCCTACCACTCGACGGTGGACGGCAACGATCACAGCATGAACTTCGAAGGCACGTGGACCTCCAATTGGCTGGGCTCCAGCTGTGGCGATGTGAAATAAGGAGGAGGGGGATTGGATACGGCCAGCTATAGTTTAAGTGTCGGCGCCCGGAGGAAACAGCGTGGGCGATTCGGCGTCTTCGGACTGATTGCCTGCTTGTTCGCGGTCTATGGCGTGGTTGTGGTGCTGAATCCCTGGGCATTTCATATGGGTGAGCGCTGGACTCCCCTGTTGTATTGGACGGGGACCGGCAAACTGGTTACGAAGCGCGGAACCTACCCTCTCATGGTTACTCTCTTCCCGGCGTCGCACTTCTCGCGCCTTCATCTTGATGGCTTGCGACCCACAGGAGGCATACAGGGCAACGGGCTGATATGTACGTCACCTGGCGTGACGCAATACCTCGACCTGAGCGGCACGATCTATGGCGGATGGCGGAGCACCGACGGTGCCTTGATGGATTTTCGCCTGCTTGAGCGGCGAACTGCCCACGATGCGCTCCTCGGTGGCAACAATAGAGGCTTCTTCGACCTCTACGGATATTGGCACGGCCCGCAACTCAGAATGGACGGCCGCGGAGAATCGTCCGCACGCTTCCGCTCCGGCCTGAAAGTCGAGCATGCGTCCGTGACCCTGGAGTGGGGAGGCAAGGCCGATTTCGATGCCGCATGCGCCAGCATGACCAGTCTGGCGCCAGGGCGATAGCGTAGGCAGCATTTCATAAACACGAATTCCCATGTTGAATGCTCATCCGACCGGCGAACTTACCGAGCCAAACGCCAGACCGCGCTTCGAGCCTCGCGATCGCGAGAGCTTCTTCGCTGCGCAGGCTCGAAACCGTCGCGCGACATGGCGGATGTCAGTTCTATGTGTGCTTGCCGCGGCGCTGATGGGCATCCCGCTCTCGTTGATCATCACACCGCTGCTCTACGGAGTGGCATTGATCATTGCTGATGGGGTGAATCTGTTCTCTCCGCTCCCCCCTGAGTTCTGGCGACAGGTGAGTGAAGTCCCGCGCTTTGGGCGGGTCGCTCTCGATTGGCTACTGCAACAGAAAGCCGCCGATCCGCAGGCGCTTGCAATTGGAGCAGCGGTGATGCTCCTGCCGGGAATTTTGTTCTCCCTTGCGCTATGGGCAGGAGTCAACTTCATATTTCGTCGCAGCGGAACCGGCGGGGCGGTGCTAGCGCTGAGGGCTCGGGAGCCTAACCCAAGTGAACTGAAAGAACTAAAGCTGGTCGATGTGGTTCAGGAGATGGCCATCGCCGCTGGCTTGCCTGCGCCACAAGTGATGCTCATTGACTCACCGGGCGCGAATGCCGGGATCATAGGCGCGTCGCCGGAGGATGCGCGGCTCATTGTGTCGCGCCGCCTCATCGAAGACCTTAACCGTGATGAACTGGAGGGCGCTGTCGCTCACCTGATTGGCTCGATTGGCAATGGCGACCTGCATATCTCGATGCGGATGACGGCAGTATTTGAGGCTTGCGGGCTGTTAACGGCGGTCATGAATGCACCTTTCGGTCCACAATCTCGCAGAATTCTTTGGCGGATGGTTCGTTATTCGTTGTTACGACGAGAACGTGACCCGCAGGAAGCGGTGATGGTTGCGGACCTTCTTACGCGAAGCGCCGGTCTCGAGGTCGACGATATTGATCTTTTTTTTGACGCAACAGAAAAGAAGTCGCGGCTGCGTTCCATTCGCAATTTCATCTTCTTCCCCATTTTCTTTACCAATACCGCTGTCAAGCTGTTGCTGTGGTTCTTTTCCTGGGCAGTATTGGGGCCATTGATGGGTCTGCTATGGCATACAAGGCAATATCTTGCGGACGCATCCGCAGTGCAGCTTACGCGCAATCCCGACGGCTTGGCGCGAGCATTACAAAAACTCAATGAGGAGCCTGGAGAGATTCCGGGCGGAAATTGGGCATCGCACCTTTTTCTGGTCCGCCCCAGGCGAAGCGGCAGCACCTTTGCGACCAACGCACAACAGCGGCAGATGCTGGCTCAAGCCTGGGCCGCGTCCGCGACCTCGGCCTCAGCGCCGATGCCTGGCAACTCCGCCGATTTTGCAGCGATCTCCCGGCAAGTACCCGAGATCATGCGCGCGGCGTTCGCAGGAGATGAGCGCGCTGCCGCTCAGCTGCGCTCCCTTTACCAGTCAGTGTCAGCCGCGGATCCCGAGTTGGCCGCACAATTCCCCAATCCCGACGACCTGATCGCGGCTCGCAAAGGCGATCTTGAGGCTATGTCTCGCCTGCGAGCCGCTCGGCCCCATCCGGCAGCCCTGGGTCAAGCCGGCAAGCAAAAAGATCAGGCCCCCTCCTCGCCCGAGACACCCAGTCTCGTGGGGTTTCATGCCTCCCTGAAGCGCCGACTGAAACGTCTCGCACTTTTGGGAGCGCATATCGATCCGGTCGCTCGAGATCGAAAGGCGGGGATCGTGATATTGGCGTTATCGTTGCTGCTGGGGCCGTTCGCCCTGCTGGGAATACTCTTGTTGCTGCTTCTTATCGTGGTGATGACGATGGCCAGCCTGACATTTGTTGTGATCTGGCTGGCGATGATTCACCAACTCTTCGCCCTGGCTGGAAGCCCGAGTGCGTGAGGAAAGAACACGATGCTGATTTCTCCAGTAGTAATTGGAATCATCGTTGCAACTCTTGTGCTGATATGGCTGATCGCCGTCTTCAACGGCCTGGTCGCTCTCCGCAACCGCGTGCAAAATGCCTGGGCGCAAATTGACGTTCAGCTAAAACGACGCCACGATCTGATTCCCAATCTTGTCGAGACGGTGCGCGGATACATGCAACACGAGAGGTCGGTCTTTGATGCGGTTACCGAGGCCCGTGCGCAGGCGGTCGTCGCCGGCAGCAACATTCCGGTGCGAACTGCAGCCGAGTCGGCACTCAGCGGAGCGCTCGGAAAGCTTTTCGCCGTGGCGGAGAGTTACCCGCAGCTGCGTGCCGTTGAGAACTTTCAGATATTGCAGGAGGAGCTCACTTCGACGGAAAACCGCATCGCCTATGCCCGGCAGTGCTACAACGACGAAGTCATGAAGTACAACACCACCCAATCCACATTCCCCCGCAACCTTTTCGTCAGGATGCTCGGATTTTCAACCGCGAGCATGTTCGCCGGAATGGATGCTGATCGCGCCGAGGTACAGGCCAAACTGTGATCAGCATTGATTGCGAGAGAGACAATGCCGTCCGGTCTCGCTCAAATATTGATGGAAGAAGCTGAAAGTTTGTCGTCCCTCTCGTGTCTCACGTTTCAGAATGTTCGACAATCTGTGCAGTATTCGCTCTATCAAGGAGAGACGACAATGTCGCACAGACATCAATGCGGCTGGCTAAAGAAGGAACAGCGCGCGCAAGGCGAAACCTGGGTTTTCGTCACAGCGACGTCAAGCTGACGCTTCACACCAACGCAGTCTGCCGCGATCACATGGTCGCAGCGGGGAAAAGCTAAAGGCGATTCTCAGCCATGGGCCAGACAAGAACGGACTGACAACGGACTGACAGCGGACTGAATTCGAAGACAGTTCGAGATAAGTTCTTCTAGGACATGGACGTATGCGTTGGTCTCCTTGCTCCACTTTTCTAGATGCGGACTGAGAGCGGACTGGAAAGTCACCGAAGTGAGTAACGCAAGTCCTTTAGAATGACGGTGGCCAGGGACGGAGTTGAACCGCCGACGCCAGCCTTTTCAGTGCTACGTTAGGCAGTGTTTTAACAACTTAAGTGACTCCAGGTGGCCGCCTAAGTACTTGAGAGGACGTGGGAGACCAGAAAACCAAGGGTTGAAATCGTGGGTTCAAGACACGGTAGGCGCACTCGCTCTGTACGCGGATTGAGAAACGACTATCTGCTGAAGCTTGCGTTCCACAAGCGTCGGCGCAGAAAACCTTCAGGAATCGAAGGAGCAAGCAAATAAACGTCGCAGCAGAGGATCCTCGACCATCGAGCCTGGGCTGAATCAGAAGAGTCTCCGTGCAAAATCCTTCAGATCGCGGCGCCAAGTCTGCCACTCGTGGTCGGTGCCGGGTGATTCGTAGAAAATGTGTTGAACGTTTGCTTCTAGAAGCGATGCGTGCAGTCTTTGTAGTCCTGTGCGCATTCTTTCTGGCTCGTTCGTTCCTACACCAAGCCAGAGCAAGTGCACTTTCTTGCCGAATGCTGCCGGATCAGCGAACACTCCGTTGTAGTCAGTTTTGGGATCCAGTTTGCGATTTCCGAGCACGAGCATCCCGCCCGCTCCACTGAAGCCGCCGATATAAGAGAAGAGATCGAGATGATCCAAGGTAATCTGGAAGGTCTGCATGCCGCCCATCGAGAGGCCTGCCATCGCACGATGCTCGCGGTCGGGTAACGTGCGGAAGGTGGAATCAATGTAGGGGATGAGAGCTTGCGTCACATCATCTTCAAACGCCGCTGCCATGTCCTGCATGGCCTTCAACATTTCTGGTGATCCAAACCCTTTTGCGAACAGATCGACAGGCGCCTCGCCCGCGCGGTGCGCGTAGCCGTACGCCATTACGACAATCATTGGCTTGCAACTCTTGGCCGCGATCAAATTGTCGAGGATGAAGTTCGCGTTGCCCTGACGCACCCAACCGGTCTCGTCCTCGCCGGCGCCGTGTTGCAGATAGAGAACTGGATAGCGCACGTTCGTTTTCGTATCGTAATCGGGCGGCAGATAAACCAGGGCATGCCGCCAGGTTTCCGTCACTTTCGAGTTGTACCAGACCTCGCGAACTGCGCCGTGCGGCACATCTTGCACCGAATAATAGGTAGATCCCGGCTCCGGAACTTCTACGCCACTTGCCGGCTTTCCGCCTCCGAAGAAGGCGTGAGTGTTGGGGTCACTGACCTCGGCTCCGTCGATGATCAGCGTGTAATAGTGAAAACCAGGAACCAGCCGCGCAGTGGTAACCGTCCAGAATCCGTCCGGCTGTTTCTCCATGTCCACTTTCGGGCCGCTCCAGAAGTTCAGTCGGACCTTCGTAGCATCAGGAGCTTTCACGCGAATCTGTACTCTGCCGGCACTGTCAACCCGCGGATATTCCGATGCCCAGACATTCGTCGTAGAGGGCTGAAAACTGCCTGATTCCTGTGCCCAACAAAAACTCAAAGATAATAAGATCGGTATTACGAATCGCCGCATGTTTCTCTCCTTCGTTGTCATCGAATGTGAACCATAGCGCCGGCTGCCCGGTAATTCTGTCGGGAGCTTCAGAGTTGAAATCCGCCGAATCCAGTTAACGTCACTGCTCAACTGAGACGACGGTGACGGATTTAGGCTCCAGCTTTAGAGTCACCTTGCCACCCTGAACCTTCGCTGAGATCGGCTTCGGCATGACTGTGTTAGTTGCGTCGAAAGTATTGACACTGTCGACCTTCGGCGCTGTCAGGGTTTCTCCGCTCGCTGATTTGGCCGTGATGCCCGACAGACCCGCCTCGACTTCGACCGGTTCGTTGGGATCGAGATTGGTAATCTCCAGCCACAACTTGCCGTTCGTGTCTTTCGCCGCGATCGCGTCAACGCGCGGCAGCGCCACGGCGCCATGCGTGTACCAACCGGCGTCGAACGTCACTGGTATGAATGTGGCGTCCTGAAACGGCAGATACATTTTGAAGACGTAATAGGTTGGAGTCAGGACCATCTTCTCTTTGTCTGTGATGATCATTGCCTGCAGCACATTGATCATCTGCGCTATATTGGCGCCGCGTACGCGGTCGGCATGGCGTGCGAAGATGTTGAGGTTAAGGGCCGCTAGAATGGCGTCGCGCAGGCTATTCTGTTGGACCAGAAATCCCGGATTGCTGCCTGGTAAGGGCGCGTACCAGCCTCCCCATTCGTCAACAAAGAGCGCTACTTTTTTGTCGGGGTCATACTTGTCCATGATTGCCGAGTGCTTGCTGATGAGACCTTCCATCTCCAAAGTGGATTTGAGAATTTGGCTATACTCAGTTTCACCAAACCCCACGGACGCATAAGAAGGCGGCCAGTGCCCCACCGTGTAGTTGTGCATGGAAAGACCGTTGATGTCCCAGCTCCAAGTGTGTTGTTGATAGGCCTTCATGACGGTTTCCGTCCAATCGGTCCAACGCGGCCCATCGCCGCCCGGACCCACGGCGATCTTCAGCATCTTCTGCTTATCCTGCTGCGCCGGATTGAAGTTCCTTACGAAGCGGCTGTAGATCTTCATCTGGCTAACGTAATAGTCGGCAGTCATGTTGCCGCCACAATCCCAGCTTTCGTTACCGATGCCGAGTAACGCGACTTTGTATGGAGCTCGATGCCCGTTCGCGGCCCGTTCTTTTCCCAGAGTGGTCGGTGCGGTGGCCGTCATGTATTCCAGCCACTCGGCTGCCTCTTGGGGAGTACCAGAACCGACATTGACGGAGACATAAGCGTCCGCCCCGATCTGATCGATGAAGTCCATGAATTCATGCGTACCGAACGTGTTTGCCTCAGTCACTCCGCCCCAGTTGGGGTTGAGAGTCACTGATCGTTGAGGGCCGACGCCCTTACGCCAGTGATATTCATCGGCGAAGCAGCCGCCGGGCCAACGAACGTTCGGCACCTTGATCGCTTTGAGGGCTCCCACGACATCGTTGCGAATCCCGCGAGTATTTGGAATCCTGGAATCGGGGCCGATCCAAATACCTTCGTAAATGCCGTGTCCGAGATGCTCTGCGAATTGCCCGAAAATGTTACGGTCGATCTTCGCGCCGGTTTTGGATGCATCAATCGACAATTCGACTTTCTGGGCAGCCAGCCTCGGCGTAGTGATGCACATAACGGCCAGCGTGAAGCCTACGAGAAGTGAACGCATAAGAAGCGATGTCCTTTTAGCAGAAATAACAAAATTTAACGGCACTCGAAGTTGGCTGCGTCTTCCGTTTCTCCTTGCCCCTTGTATTGTGCGTGCTTCGGATAAGGACACAGCGGACGGCTGCGCCCGGGAAAGGCCTTGCCAGTCGCGATCACTGATGTAGGCGTTGTTCCTTTCTCGACCCAGTTAACCATTGCGCCCAACAAATCAAACTGATCCAGCGCCTGCCCTCCCCCACAATGGCTCATGCCCGGAACGAAATAGAACTGACTCCACTTCGACACGGCGTCGAGGCTCCCGTTTGCAGCTGCCAAATTCTTGTAGTATTCGAAGGTGTCGAGAGGCGAGAACCACGGATCGCTATCGCCGTGGTAGAAGATCAGCTTCCCTCCGTGCGCAGAGAAGGTCGTCAAATTCGTGGACATCGAATCCACGAGCGGTTGGCTGGCCGACAGAGCTTCTTTATCAACGTCCATTGTCATGTCCGTCGTCGCAGGCCCGAAAATGCCGGGTCCGGGCGAGAGCGATCCTCGGAACGGCGGTCCGTTCGTGATGCCCGTGTCGTAAAGGAATCCAGCATAGACTTGGGTTCCACTCGACGTCTTCGGCCCTCCCATGGCCTTCTTGATGGCAGCCGCTTTTTCCGGAGCCAGGCAGGAGTTATTTGTTTCACCTTTGCACGCCAACATCTCAGGGTCGAAGTCACACGCGAGAGGATCGGAGATCAAGCCGTCGGCAATGCCATCTTTGGCGTCGCAGTGCTTGATGAGAGCATCCCTGATCAACTTGCGGTCATTGTCAGTAATCGACTGCTCGATGATTGGTTTCCCGTTCGCATCCTTCGGAGCAACTTGATTGAAAGCGATGGGAATCCATCGGCCGATCGCGAGATTGGAAAATCCAGTGCGCATCGCGGGGTCGCCGGAGATTATGCCATTGAAAACCGTTGGATAACGCTGCGAAAGAATCATGCCTTCGCGCCCGCCGGTGGAGCATCCAGAAAAGTACGAAAAGGTAGCCGGTTTGCCGTAGTGTTGGGCGATGAGTTGTTTCGCTAATGCAGCGACTTCGGCATTCGCGAGGTACGCAAAGTCTAGATACGCCTGCTGATCGCGCACGAAACCGAAATCAAATCCCGGATGGCGGCTCTTATGACCTGTATCCGTGCTTACAACGGCGAATCCGCGTATGAGGGCGGGAGCATCTCCAGCGGCATTCAAGCCAAGCGGCGGCATTACGATTCCGTTGCTGCCAGCTCCGCCTTGCATTAAAAAATCGCCGTTCCATCGGTCGGGCATGGCCAAGGCAAAAGTGATTCCGAATTCTTCTCCATCAATTCCAGTGCGCCGGTTCATGACACCTTCGACTCGGCAATATGCTGGCAGAGGCGCGGTGCGAGTCTGGTTCCAGGGAATCTCCTCGGTGCTTCCGGCAGCAACGGCCGCCGCCTTGGTGATTTCAACGTTCTCGGCTTTGAAGTTGGTCAGCTTCGCGCAGGAGTTCGGTTCCTGCGCCCAAGCATAACCGGTCGAGACAAACACCAAAAGCATGTTTCTTAAGCAGTTGGAATGCATATCGCCTCATTACCTTGACCGAACAACTATTCTGGCAGAATGATTTGTCCTTTGATTTCAAAATTGCCGTTCTCTGAAGGAACTCCGGTTCCGGGTTGACCGCTCCCGATGGAGAGGGTGTACTTGCCTTGCGCCACGATGATGTCGCCCAGATCGGTGACCAAGCTGAGGTCGCGCGGGTTCAACTGGAATTCCACCGTCTGGCTTGCTCCGGGATCGATATGGACGCGCTGAAATCCGCGGAGAGCGCGCCGCGGCGCACCGGACACTTCCGGAAATTGCAAGTACAGCTCGACAACTTCATCTCCGGCAACTTTCCCTGTGTTCGCGACTGTGACCGAGGCGTGCAGTGGATCACCGGCATTAAGTGGGGCCCCCGGCAGCGCAAGATTGCTATACGTAAACGTTGTGTAGCTGAGGCCGAATCCAAAGGGCCAGAGAGGTTCACCCTCGAAGTAACGATAGGTGCGTCCCTTCATTGAGTAATCTTCGAAATGCGGAAGTTGGCGAACATCTTCGTAGAAGGTGACAGGAAGGCGTCCAGCGGGGTTGTTCTTGCCGCTGAGGGTTTCAGCGATAGCGGCTCCGCCTTCTTCGCCGGAGTACCAGGATTCGAGGATGGCGTTGGCATGCTCCTTCGCCCAGTTCACGCTGAGTGCACTGCCGTTCATCAGCACAACGACGAGAGGCTTGCCAGTCGCGGCAAGCGCTTCGATCAGATCCTCTTCAGGCATCGGCAAATCGAGGCTGGTGCGGTCGCCGCCGGAAAAACCAGGCTGACTCACGGGCATCTCTTCGCCCTCAAGGCGACTGGTAATGCCGACGACGGCGACAACGACGTCGGCATTCTTTGCAGCGGCTACTGCCGCAGGATCGGGCACATTGTTTACGCGTGTCCACAGCAGCTTCGCTTCTGGCTTGCCCTCTCCGGTGCGGCCGTAACGGACCTCAATCTGTACGGGGTGACCTTTTTCGAGGTGAACGGGGCCCAGATTAATGTTCTTGCCCCAGAGCGTCGTAATCTCCCTGCCATCGACTGACAGGCGACCGAAGCCATCTACACTAAGTCCCAACAGATAGTCGCCGGTTGCTGTGGGGTTGAGTGATCCCGTCCACTGCACCGACAGACCGGCAATTCCTTTGGCCTGTTCGGGGACATTGCTCTCGTTCAGATTTACGGAGGACTCGACCCGTGAGGTGAGAGGAGTCGGCTTGGCATCGAAGGAGGGGCGCGAACTGTATTCGGCTTTGAGGCCGGGCTTGCCATCCGGAGTGGTCAACACAGATGCCGGCACGGTGTCTGCCTGATTGGAAAGAAACTGTGTGCCGGGCACGTAGGTGATCTTCGCCTCCGGGAACTCGGCTTTCATTCCTTCCAGCACAGTGACTGTGTGTGAGGTACTGCCGTTGTAATTGCCGAGGAGAACGGCGGTTTGATCGGCGAGCGGACCAACGATGGCGATGCGCTTGGCAGATTTCAGGGGAAGGCTGCCATCATTCTTCAGCAGGACCATCGATTCGTTGGCCATGCGCCGCGCAAGCTCGCGGTGAGCGGGGCTGTCAAGTTGCTTCTCGTCGATGTTCATGTAGGGCACCGTCGCAGACGGATCGAACATGCCGAGACGGATGCGAGCCGTAAAGAGACGAATGAGAGCAGTGTCGACCGAGCTTTCCGGAAGATATCCCTGCTGCACGGCCTCGATGTAGGGTTTGTAATCGTGATCATCACTCACTTTTGCGAAATCGATGCACTCGTTGTCTATGCCGCGGATCACAGAGATTGCCGAGGCCTGTGGCTGCGTCGGGCGGTAATGGTGACCGTTGAAGACGTTTCGCACAGCGTCGCAGTCGGAGACTACATAACCCTGGAAGCCCCAAGCGCCGCGAAGGGTGTGTTGCAGCAGGAATTGACTGGCGCACGCGGGCTCGCCATTGATCGCGTTGTAAGCACACATAACTGACCCCGCCTTGCCCTCGACGACGGCCGCGCGAAATGCCGGCAGGTAGGTGTCTTCCTCGTCATGTTTGCTGACGTCCACGTCGGTGAAATGGCGAGTGGGCTCGGGACCACTGTGAACGGCATAGTGTTTGGGCGTGGAGATGACGCGGTAATATTGGGGATCGTCGCCTTGCATGCCGGTCACAAACGCGACCGCCAAGCGAGCGCTCAGGAAGGGATCTTCGCCGTAGGTTTCCTGGCCGCGTCCCCAACGGGGATCGCGAAAGATGTTGACGTTGGGAGCCCAGAAATCGAGGCCCTCGAAAATATTGGAATGTCCAGCGCGCTCGTGCTGAGCGTGTTTGATTCGGCCCTCAATCCCGATCGCGGTCGCCATCTCATGAATTCTGGGCACATCGAACGTGGCGGCCAGACCGATGGGTTCGGGAAATTCGGTAACACCATCAGAAATGACGCCGTGCAGGGCTTCGCTCCACCAATCGTAAGAAGGAATGTTCAAGCGCGGAACGGCACGTGCCTGATTCACAAGCTGTGAGGCCTTCTCTTCGAGGGTCATGCGGTGGACAAGATCGGCCGCGCGCTCTTCAGGAGTGAGCTTGGGATTCATGTATGGCAGGCTGGAAGTATCCTGTGCGATCGAGGTGGAGGCGAGAATGACAACGATGATTGCGGCTAGCGATAAAATCTTGTAATGGTTCATTTCTACTCCTGGGCTCTCGATACATCCTTAGCTGTTTCGCGCAGGTTCTTACCGCGCTTGAACCGAAATGGATTGTCCCTTGTAGACAACGAGCTTGTCCGGGTTCGCGGTCAGTTCAAGTCCTGTTCCGTGTCCGGCAGATACGAACACCACCTTCATCTCCATGCTTCCGGGCATTCCAGGATAATTTCCTTCTCGATTGCCAATTGCCAAAGTTCGGCTTGACTCCGACCAGTGAATTGGAATCACGGAGTGCGCGCCCCGCTCATAGTCATACCCGTCGCCGGCGTCTTGATAGAGGTCGAATTCTCCGTCGGCTCCCATGTAGATCCTCAGTTCGATAGGCCCCGCAGGTTTCTCGTCCGCGTATTCGATTTCCGGACCGAGGGGAAGAATCGAACCGGCACGCACGTAGAGGGGAATGCGATCGAGAGGCGCGTCAGCGTCGATCTCGCGGCTTCCATTTACCGAAGCTCCCGTCCAGAAGTCGTACCAAGCCGAGGCGTCCGGCAGATACAAGGCCCTGTGAGTAGCGTCTGGCTGCAGCACGGGGTTGACGAGGAGCGCAGGCCCGAACATGAACTGATCCCCAATGTCGCGAACTCTGCCATCGGTGCGCCAATCCATCACCAACGGCCGCTGGATCGTGTAATCGTCATTTGTTACTCGCCATGCCATGGAATAGATGTAGGGCATGAGGCGGTAGCGCAGCTTGTCGTATTTGATAAGAATCGGTTCGACCTTATCGAAGGCCCACATCTCATTCTGAGGACGGTGACCATGCGTGCGAAAAATCGGGCAGAACGTTCCGTACTCGAACCAGCGCGCATACAACTCCTGGAATTTTGGGTCCTCGACAGGGTTGTCATGCGGTGGCCAATACCCGCCAATATCGGTTGTCCAATAGGGATATCCGGAGAGCGCGAAGTTCAATCCTGCCGCCACTTGGTGCCGCAACCCCCAGTACGAGCCGTACACATCACCTGACCAGACTGCCGCTCCAACTCGCTGCTGGCCGAGGAACGCAGACCGCGTCAGAAGAAAAACCCGCTTCTGTTCGGTGGAAGCTTTCCAGTGTTCCTGTACTCCCAGAGTGTGCATGAAGGGAAAGATGTTCGTGTATTCGGCGCCGTTGCCGATCGAGATCAACTTGTCCCGCAAGATAGCGTCCCCCATGTGGGGCCAATATTCTTCCGGTTCCGCGCTGTCGAGCCAGAATGCGTCCCAATCCAAAGAGAAGAGCTTGCCAGCAAGGTTGTTCCAATAGAAGTCACGCGCTTCGGGATTCGTAGCATCGTAAACATGGGCATTGGGGACATCCAGGTGTTGCTGCGTCATTTGCTGGAAGTTCTGAGACTTGGAATCAAACAGTCCCCAAACAGAAAGCATCGCGTGGACGTGCTCATCGTGGAGTTGCTTGAGTTCACCGGGTACGTCGGTGAAATTGGAATTGAAGATCGGATCACCTTCTGCTTTCCACCAGAACCAGTCCTGAACAATTCCGTCGAGCGGTATCTGCTCTTTACGATAGCGATGTGCGATTGCTAGAACTTCTTCTTGCGAAACATACCGGTCCTTCGACTGGAAGAATCCGTACGACCACTTCGGCAGCATCGGTGTATGTCCGGTAAGATTTCGATACTCGTGGATGAGCTGATCCATCTCTGGGCCGTAAATGAAGTAGTAGTCGACGGCATGACCGGCAAGTGAATCCAAATTAAGTTCCAGCGGGAAGCGATTATCGACATGCGTCAGCGAGGCTGTGTTCCACATCAAGGCATAGCCTTTGCTCGACAACAACAAAGGAATTGCGACATCGGTGTTGTTTTGTCCAAGTTCGACGGTGGCGCCCCGATAGTTGAACATTCCGCTCTGGTGTTGGCCCAAACCGTAGAAACCTTCCGAGAAATCCGGGGCAAACCTGTCTTCAACGTGAAATGTCTTCTCGCCATTCACTTCAGCAGGTTCGTAGGTGTGGGGAATCGAGTTCCGCTCGCGCAAGAGATTCTCACCTCCTGCGGTGCTAAATTGGACGTTGCCCCACTTGAGCGAGAGCTCGATCTTCAGCGTATCGGTGGTGAGGATCGCGGCATCAGTTGTTTCTGACACTTTAAACTTTGCACCTGGACATGATTCCTTTGAATCGAGCATCCACGGCTTAATTTGTCGAGTAGTGGGCGGTTCGGGCGTAGACACGAGATGGATAACGGAGGTACGGCAAACGGAAATGTGAACGCTCTCGTTTCCGATCGTGGCCGTCACACCGTCCTGAGCTTGCACGTATTTGACTGGAGGTAGTGGGGGCACATCCCACAATTGGGCAGTTGCCTGTTGGGTGACCCATGGCAGCCAGCACAAGCCGATAAAAAGAGCATTCCACAGCCTGCTCGAAGGAAGTAAGGTCAATCTCATTCGCATGACGGTATCGCTAACTGTAACGAACTGCGAAAAGCAACTTATCAGATGACGACAACATTCTGCCAAGCGAGGGAGCCGTTTTAACGGCTTTGGTTTCGTTTGACCCCTGCTCGCGCCTTTTTTGAAATGTTCTTACTCATGTGTCGGTGTGTTGATTCACGCGCAATCAACTCGGGCTGCAGCACCAAAGTTTCCGGCTTTGGGGGCATTTTCGAGTTCAGAATGCGCAGGGCAATTCGGGCAGCTTCTTCTCCGATTTTCCGGCTGTGCTGGTCGATGCTGGAGAGTGGGACTCGAAGCGAGTCGTTGTAGTGGAGATTTCCGCAGCCCACGACCGCCAAATCCTCTGGGATTCGAACTCCGTGATCCAGCGCATAGTTCATAGCACCCATTGCCAAAGGATCGTTGAAGCAGAATAACCCGTCAGGTCTGGGCTTGAGATTTAGGAGTTTGTGCATGGCTTCTGCGCCGCCCTGTTTGGTTCCGACATCTCCCTTGCGCTGCGTGATGATGTAATCGTCGGCGATTTTCATCCCACCTCGCGCGAGGGCGCGTTTATATCCTTCCAGCCGGCGAATCCCGGGACTGATCTCCGGTCCACAAATGTGAGCAATTCTTTTGCAGCCAATATCAATCAAGTGCTTGGTGGCGAGCATCCCCACAGATTCATCATCTACACCGACGAAGTTCGCCGAAAGACCAGGCAAGCATCGATCGATCAATACATATGGCGTGTTCTGCTTTTCGATATGAAAGAAAACATCAACGGTCGGGCGGCACGATGCAATGATTAAGGTGTCGAGCCGGCGTGCCAGCAAGTGATTGATCTCCACCTCTTCCAAATCCGGGTCTTCGTCAGAGGAGGAAACGATCAGATAGTAGCCGCTTTGTCGTAAGACTTCGGACAGAGACTTGGCAACTTCGGCAAAAAAGGGGTGCAGCAGATCGGGAACAACTAAGCCCACAAGATAAGAGCGGCCGGTTACCAGGCTACGCGCGGCAAAGTTGGGACGATAATCCAGCTCTTTCACGCGGGCAAGGACGCGCTCGCGAGTCTCCTCTCCGATGTCAGGATGATTTCTTAGGACCTTGGAAATGGTGATCAGGGATACTCCAAGGTCTTTGGCGATGTCCTTCATTCGTATGTTCATAAGCAGCCCGTCACTTTAGAAGCTGAGATTGCCCTCTGGCGAAGTAATCGTCTAACGGGCTAGAGCCTTGCCACAGAAGCCAGCCGCATCTAGAGCTTCTGTTGTTGACATCGATAACTTTACCGATTACTTTCCCCAAAGTACAGATATGAGAGCTCTTGTGCTTCGCAAACCGGGCCAGGCTGATCTGGAGACCATTCCCGATCCGGTGCTCACGGATACGAACGTACTGCTCAAGGTCCGCTTCGTCGGATTATGTGGCAGCGATCTGAATTCGTTCCGCGGACTGAATCCACTTGTCACGTATCCCCGCATTCTGGGCCATGAAGTATCGGCTACGGTGGGGGAAGACCTAGGACGTGAAGGCGCATTGTCTGTGGGGACGAACGTGGCGGTCTGCCCATACACCAGCTGCGGGAAATGCTCTTCCTGTCTGCGGGGACGCCCGAACGCTTGCCAGTTCAACCAGACTCTCGGTGTGCAAAGGGATGGCGCCCTCACCGAATTCATTGTGATGCCGCGAGAAAAGCTGTACCCCGCTCGGCTGACGCTGAAAGAGTTGTGCTTGGTGGAACCTCTTACTGTGGGATTTCATGCCGTCACACGTGGACGTGTAACCGTCGACGACACGGTTGCGATTTGGGGTTGTGGCGGAGTGGGGCTTGGGGTCGTAGCAGCCGCGAGTTCCCGCCGTGCGCGAACGATCTGTATCGATGTGGATGACGATAAACTTGAACTGGCGCGCATGGCTGGCGGTCAACTGACTATCAATACCACTCGGGAACCGATTCACGAGCGATTGGTGGAAATGACTGAAGGCCGAGGACCGGATGTTGCCATCGAAGCGATTGGCACCGCGGCTACGTTCCGAGCAGCAGTCGAAGAAGTCGCATTCACCGGACGCGTGGTGTATATCGGATACGCAAAGGAACCGGTCAGTTACGAAACCCGGCTGTTCGTTCAAAAAGAGTTGGATATTGTCGGCTCCAGAAATGCTCAACCGGCGGATTTCGGGGCCGTGATCAAGCTTCTGGAAGCGCAGGCGTTCCCAGTTGATCAAGCCGTGAGTCTGGTTGTTCCCCTTGAGCAAGCAGCGGATGCGCTGCGCTCCTGGAGTGATAATCCCTCACGTTTCAGAAAGATTATGGTCAACATGGACTGATGTTCTTGTCGTTTATTGTTGAGCCGCGTGCCGTTTGATCAGAAATTGCTGCTTGAATTGACCCGGCAGAAATCGACGATGCGTCTGACGAAAGGGCAATAATGCTTTCACCTCGTTTACTCTCAATTCTTAAAGTTGGCCCAATCTTACTACTGTCGTCTGCGGTTTCTATGGCGGCCGCGCAGAGTGCCACGGCTCCAACCGTCACTCAGGAGCCGGCTAGCATCGATCAAACCTGGCAGAAAGCGAGCAGCAAATACGATTCAGAACGCGCCACCTTGCTGAAGAAAGTTGACACTGTGGATCAACAGGGTCCGTTCCGGGCGGACTGGGAATCTCTTCAGAAGTATGAAGTGCCCGAATGGTACAAGGACGCGAAGTTCGGCATTTTTATCCATTGGGGAGCTTATTCAGTCCCTGCTTTCGGCAACGAATGGTATCCGCGAAATATGTACGTGCCAGGATCGCCGGAATATAAGCATCACGTGGCCACCTACGGCCCTCAGGATAAGTTCGGCTACAAAGATTTTCTCCCTATGTTTAGAGCCGAACACTTCGATCCAGTTGCGTGGGCTGAGCTATTCAAGAAATCAGGAGCAAAGTACGTAGTTCCGGTGGCGGAGCACCACGACGGCTTTGCCATGTATGACAGCGGATTGAGCGACTGGACCGCAGCCAAAATGGGGCCGCATCGCGACACCACAGGAGAACTGGGCAAAGCGGTGCGGGCTGTAGGACTGCACTTTGGAGTGTCATCGCATCGAGTCGAACACAATTTTTTTCTCGGAGTGGGCCGCGGTATTTCCTCGGATGTGAACGATCCGCAATACGCGGCATTCTACGGACCCGCTCACAACTGGTTAGCGGCCCCTTGGGGCGTCCCCCTTAACGATGACTTCACTTACGTCTCTTCTGCATGGGCGGACGACTGGCTCGCGCGCGGCGCAGAACTTGTGGAGAAATATCATCCCGACATTGTCTACTTCGATTGGTGGATCGGGCAGGCTTCGATCCGCCCGAATCTCGCCGAGTTCGCCGCCTTTTACTACAACAGTTCTCTGAAGTACGGTGATCACGTTGGAGTGATCAATTACAAAGACTATGCCATGCAGGAGCACTCCGGCGTGCTCGACCTCGAACGCGGACAGCTTGGGGATATTCGTCCGCTCTACTGGCAGACCGACACTTCTGTAAGCAACAAGTCGTGGGGCTATATCAAGGACGACACGTTCAAGTCGCCGGAGTTCGTAGTCCATCAACTCATTGATATCGTCAGCAAGAATGGAAATTTGCTGTTGAACATCGGTCCACGATCTGATGGCACCGTCCCCGAAGAAGTGCAGCAAGTGCTTCTCGAGGTCGGCGCGTGGCTAAATGTGAATGGGGATGCGATCTACGGTACTCGGCCCTGGAGGATCTATGGCGAAGGTCCAACCAAAGTAGCAGCCGGATCTTTTCACGATACCGACACAACACGCTATACAGCCGAAGACTTTCGTTTCACGACCAAGGGCAATGTGCTGTACGCGATCGGGCTCGACTGGCCGACCAATGGCGAGGCCGTGATTCACGCGCTCGCCTCGACCGCCGGCAGCGAACATGTACAGTCCGTAACCTTGTTAGGCAGCGATGCGAAACTGCAGTTCGACCTGCGCACCGATGGCCTCCACGTCCGGATGCCGGCACAGGCTCCAGCCAAATACGCTTATGCACTTCGCGTGATCTTCCCTTGAAGCGTGAGTAATATCTGCTGCTATGACACGCCCAAGACCTTGTGCGAGCCGGAGATGTCCGGGCGGTTGACTAGTGTGAGTATGCTCACAAATCGAAGACGCTTCATCAACACTGGCGGCAGTATGGCAATTGGCGCACTTGTGCCTTTTCGTCTCGTCGCTGATTCGAAACACCTCCAGCCATTTCAATGGATGACCGGAAGTCTGGTATTTTCGTTCGACGTGCAGGCCGGACAACTGCGGCAAAAGCCTCTTCTCCCCCTCCGGCAGCCTAATTCAGGAAAGACAATTCCTCTGGCGTAGTGGGCGTTAGGCAATCCCCGCGTCCTTACGGACGAACGCGAATGATCGTCTTTCCCTTGATCCGCTCGGTCCGATTGAAGGCGGCAACCGCATCGTCGAGAGTAGCCACGTTGCCGATGTTTGTCCGCAGCCGACCAACCCGGACCCGCTGGACGAGCTCACTTAATTGGGCGCAATCTGGTATGACGACGAAGTCTACAGTCAGGCCGTCAGCGGGCCGCGCCTCGGTCGGGCCGGTGACGGTCACCAGCGTTCCTCCGGCGCGAATCGCGCCTGCAGACCGCTTCGCGATGTCGCCGCCGAGGACATCGAAAACCAGATCAACCTTGCCGACGTCTTCCAGCGCGTCATTATCGAGATCGATGAACTCCTGTGCGCCGAAGTCGAGAGCGCTCTGACGGGCATCAGCGCGACCGGTGCCGATGACGTACGCACCAGCCTCACGTGCGAGCTGGCTCGCAATCGATCCGACTACGCCGGCCGCACCGTGTACGAGGACGCTCTGCCCCGCGTGAAGGCGGCCGTGCTCGAATAGCCCCTGCCACGCGGTCAGGCCCGGCATCACGAGGGCCGCGCCCACCGTGAAATCAACGTCGCCCGGCAGCGGTGTGAGGTTGCGTGCCTCGACGGCCACATACTCCGCCAGCGTGCCGTCGCGATACCAGTCCGTGAGGCCGAACACCCGC
>Ga0207700_10000181_pt1 | contig 37865 bp, 36 predicted proteins | sample LARL82metaG_FD_184348 | JGI IMG/M metagenome (GOLD analysis project Ga0207700, IMG submission 184348) | Corn, switchgrass and miscanthus rhizosphere microbial communities from Kellogg Biological Station, Michigan, USA - LAR L8-2 metaG... | ecosystem: Host-associated > Plants > Roots >...
GCTGCCAGCTGTAGGCTCAAGCGGAAATCCTCTCGATCGTGATCGTCCGGACCAGTCAGCTTGCTCGATCCATTGCCCACCAATCCGCGGATAGAAAGTTCATCATAGAGTTCCAAGGCCAGCCGTGCCACCCGTTCGGAATGCGCGAAGTCCGGATCCAGCGCCTTCGCCCATAACTTCATCCGCTGCAGGGCAATCTGTTGAATCTGTTTGCCTTGCGGTAGCCCCGACCGCCACTGGTCCCACAGCGAATTTGACCCGACCGTGCGCTCCCGATACTCGTCAATCCGCTTCGTGCGCTCCTCTACTATCCGCTCATGCCAGTTCTTGCGCGACGCCTCGTCAGGAAACACGTGACACGACAGCGCTGTCGCCCACAGCACATCCAGATCGTGCACCTCGCCGAGGAGATCTTGCATATGCTTCAGATCGCCGCTCCACGCCTTATGCTGCTCGGGAAGGAAATTCTCGACGATATAGCGAAACCGTTTGATGCCGATCCTTAAAGTATGAAACCCAACCTGCGATCGGTTTCGCAGAGCACGAGTGTGCAACTCCCGCGCCGCAGTCCATCGCTCCAAGGCTAGATGCTTGAAAACCAAACTGCCTGGCCGAGCGCGCATGGCCCTCAAGGGAAGCGACCGGCTCCATTGCCGCCACTGTTTTCGATCGAATTCCTCCAGCGCCGCCCGTGCAACGCGCTTCTGCTCGATCTCCCGTCCTCGCAGAATTTGAAATAGGGCATGAGCTGCGGTATCGCTTCGCGTGCCGTGGTCACCCGCTGCTCCTGCGCTGTCGGCTTCGTCCCCGCTGCCTGCTGGGGCAGGAGTTCCTCCGCCCGTAGCCGTTGCCTCTGTGCGCGCGGGGTGCAGTTTCTCAATCCACTCCATCATGATCTGCACATCACGCAGGTTACCCAGGCTCTGGAAGAGTGCTTTCCCAGCCTTCTTCATCGCCTTCCATTCGCGATCCGGATCCATGGCGATCATTCCGTCGGCCATGGATCGGCACCTCCGCAGCGCAACCCGCAAATCGTGTACCGGATCGGCGCTGAAGTCTGCGCTCACGTGCTCGCACTCCTCCAGTACCCGCTCCATCCAGTACCGCAATCCCGTGATTTTGCCGGCCGACTTCATTTGTCAATCCATACGCCGAACTTACGCCGCGAGTATTCTACTGAATTCTTCCTGGGGTGGCGGAAACACCGGTTCCACTTCCAACGCCCGCGTCGACCGCGCGACACGCCTGGGCACTCTGGGCCATGCCCTTGGGAGCACCGGGTGTAACCACTCTATTACCTCCGTAACGTTTAAGGCCTTACCGTTTCCCTTTACGCTGGAGCTTCAATCTTGCGTTTACGAGGAGTTTCTTATCTCTGCCACAAACACATCGCAAGGTGCGCGTGCCGCCTCCGCGCGCGCGTTTGTTCATAGCCTGAACATTCTCATCAAGTACGCCAGAATGTACGGCTACGAGCACAAACGCACTGAAGCGCAATTCGAGACCACCTGGAAAGAGTTACAGCAGGGTTTGCCCACAACTGGCGATCAGGGTTTCCTGTTGGGTGTTTCTGACAACAAGCTGTTACTCGATGGTATTCCACTGGAAACAGGAAATGCCGAGCGCAGCTTCGCGACACTCTTGTCCACTGCCGGTCTCGCGAGTCTTCACTTTTCGAAGGATGTGACCGAGGAGGATTTCGTCCGCCTGGTTCGCGCCTTCACTGTTGCCGGATCCAAAGCCCAGGATGTTTCCAAGCAGATCAAAGAAGCTCTCAGCGCGGGCAGGCAAGGCAGCACCATTAAGATCAATGAAGTGAAGTTTGTAGCTGCTGATCCTCTGACGGGCGATGTGAGTATCGCCGCGCAGATCGCCGCGCAGACCCTGGGACCAGAGTTCAAGCAATGGTTGAACGATCCACAGAAATTATTGCAATTGATTGCGGCTGCGGAGGGTGCAAAATCCGGAGGCGGTGGCGGTAGCGGAGAATCCGCCAACGGCGTCCCTATGGTTCCGCTGGGCAGCGTTCCTAACGCCCTGCAAGGGGCGGGCAAGGGAGTTTGGGTCCCCGAAGGCACGCTCATCGGTGTTCCGGGCGGCACAGCGGCAGCCGCGGCAGCTCCCGCGTGGACCGGAGGCATGGTCCCTCTGCAAGAGCAAGAAGTGATCCAGGCGATCCGCCTGCTCACGCGCTTCGGTCAAGTGCAACAGGATCCCAGCATCAAAGAAGAAGACCTCAAGAAGGAGCTCACTGAGACCGATCCCAACACCCGCCTGAACCTCCAGCAGTTGCTGGGTAGCCTTGCCGCGAAAGCCTCGACGGAAGAGCAGGACACCCCTCTCCTCATGAAAGCGGCCGAGCACATGGCCATCCGCTTCGCCCTCGAACGCTATCAAAAGGGTGAGGTCAAGGTGAACGCGGTTCACCAGATGATGGAGCACATGAGCCGCCAGATGGACTCTCTACGCTCCATCCTGAAACTGCAAGAAGAGAAGATGAGCAAAGCCGGCATCCTTGTCGAATCTCATGCCGACATTCTCGACCGCATGTTCTGGGCAGAAGTACCGGAGGCAGGCAAGAAGAGCGTGCTCATGTCGCATGAAGCCCCCTGCGTGCCCCCGCGCAACCTTCGGCAGTTTGTTGAAGTGCTGCTCGATCGCGATGACAAGCAAAGCGCCACCGACATTCTCAATAACTACTCCAATTGCTTGAGCGCACGCGAAACAGAACCCCGCCGGCGGACCGCGATTGGACTCAGCCAGTTGGCCGATCTTTATGCTCGCCTGGGCGGCCAGCCCATGGGGCAGGCGATCCGCATCCTGAGCGAGCAACTCATCCACGAGAAAGATCCTGAACTGCAAAGCCTCTTCAGCGCAGCATTTGTGCGCATGAGTCAGGAAGCTAGTTCGGCTAAGAACTTTGCCGCTGTAAATGAAGTGTGCGGCGGCATGGAAAAGATCAGCATCGAGCGCCCTGTTCTGATCAGCGATCTGCGACCGCGAGTAGGAGTCGAGAACCGGTTGCCCGAATTCATCGAGGAAGCGCTCCAGATGGAGGCCATTCCTCCCGACATGTTGTCTGTGCTGCGCCGCATGAGTCAGCCCGGTGCTGAGCATCTCGCCGACCGATTCTTCCGCTGCATGCGGCGCGACGAGTGCGACCGCATGATCGAACTCGTTCAGGAGCTCGGATCGCCGGTACTCGGCCAGTTGCGCGAAATTCTTCGCACCGGACAGCCCCGGCAGGCTGCTGGCGCGGTCGGACTTGTAAGCCGCCTGGATGTCGGGACCCTGCTCGAACTCCTCCCCACCCGCATGCCGGAGTGGAACCGCTTTTATCACGACATCGTTGTACGTCAGATCGCCTATGGCGCGGCCGTGGATCGCGGACGCACTCTGCTCGAGTTGGCCGAAATTCTCGATCCCCTTGTACTACCCGAGGCGGTCGACGAGATTGGTATGAGTGGCGACATGACGGCTACTCCGCCCCTGATTGCCATGGCACGCCCGGGCGAAGCCGCTTCTCGCTCTCCTTACGTGCAGTTAAAAGCCATTGAATCGCTCGGCCGCCTCAAAGATTCTGAGGCCGTTGCCACGTTGCGCGAGATTCTGGAAGCCAAGAAGACCTTCAGTTGGGTGCATCATCGTGAGTTGCGCATTGCGGCAGCCCAGGCACTTTCAAAAACCGATCCCCGTTACAGTTCGCAGGTCTTATCCGACAGCGGCCTGGAGACGGCGGAACTCGCGATCGCCCCACTTGATTTTGCTCCTGCCTGCCCCTGGGTGCGGCAACGCCGTTACGAGCGTCTAGTATTGTCGAAAACCGTTCCAGCCACCATTGGCAGCTCATGGGGCAAGTCAAGAATCATGATCCGCGAATTGAGCCTTGGCGGCGGCATGGGCACCAAGGAAGACAATCTCCGCATCGGCAGCGAAGCCGATCTCGAAATCTCGGTCGGAATGCGGGCCAAAATTCGCGCTCATGTTCTGTTGCGCCGTGCGCGCGTCAACGAAGTAGGATTTGAGATCGTCAATACCGACCTGGAGAGCCGCTACCGGCTGCGCCGCCTTCTGGTCGATGCCCTCAATAGTGCTCCGCAAAATAAAGGACAAGAGTGGAGCGGGGAACGCAAGCTGTAGCCACCAGGAGACCCCAAATTGCGAAAGGCCTCCGTCACTCGACAGAGGCCTTTCGCTTTCTTTGCTTCTCGCCCTTCCGAACCTACTTTACGACTTTGACGAAGATAATCAGGAAGGTGAACAGGACCAGCGATTCGATAAATGCCAGTCCGACGAACAGGGCAATCTGAATTCCAGGACGAGCCGCCGGATTGCGCGCCAGTCCTTCACATGCAGCCGATGCCACCTTGCCCTGGCCCAGAGCAGCCAATGCGGCTGCGAAAGCCATTGCGAAGCCGGAAGTAATCGCTACCCAGTTTGTACCGCCCGAAGCAGCGGTCTCTCCGCCCTGCGCAAATGCAGGCATCGCGAAGAGCGACAACGCCACCATAGTCAGAATCAGGAATACAACTTTACGCATGTCATTTCTCCTTGCCGTTTAGTAATTTTCGCCAGGAGGTGGTTGACGTCATCCCTCGTACAGACGCCCTCACACTGGTGAAATCTCGAAAAAGCCGTGACTGCAATTAGTGTTCGTGAGCCGTCGCTTCACCCAGATAAACGCAGGTCAGGATCACGAAAATATATGTCTGGATCAAAGACACGCCCACATGCAGACCTTCGAAGATGATAGGCACGCCAATGGGAATCAGCGAAAAGAACACGAGCGTGACCATTTCTCCTGCAAACATGTTGGCAAAAAGCCGAACCGTTAACGATAGAAGCCGCGCCGTATGGCTGAAGATCTCGATCGGCAGCATTAACGGCGAGAGCCACCAGACCGGCCCCATGAAATGCTTGAAGTACCCCAGTCCGTTGGTACGCAATCCCTGAAAATGGTAGTAGAACCAGGTAAGTAGCGCGCATCCCAGCGGAACAATCGGAACAGCGGTCGGCGACTCGAACCCTGGGATCATCCCAATCAGGTTGCAGCTCAGAATGAACAGGCCGAGCGTCACGAGATAAGAGTGGTACGGGTGATAGTGATGCCCAATAATTTCATCGCCCATGTCACCGAAGAATCCCTCAATCCACTCCATCGCATGTTGCAACCCGCCCGGCTGGTCGACTGACAACCGCACCCTGACGGCCAGAAAGAGGGCGGTCAAGAAACAAGCCACCAGCACTTCCATCGAGAAGCTATTGGAGATCGGAGTGAGGGGGTGCTTTGGATGAATTCCTAACGCCTGCAGCAAATGAAGTACCGGCACGCCAAACAGGCGATTGAGCAGCGCGGTGAACCAGAGTTGCTCCATGTTTACGATTCCAGCAAACCTAAAATTTATGCGGCCTTGAGTCAGTATCCCCGGCGCAAGGCGGCGTACGCCTCATATCCCGCTTCCAATAGCATTGCCGCAACCGGCGTGCACAGCCCAAACAGAAAGCCCCGAAATGCCTGAAAGGAACTTGTGAATATAACATACGCAACGATTCCTGCCAAAAGATAGCGAAGGAAGAAGCCATTGACCAGCGAGAAGCCACCCTCCGCCCGGTGCGATGCCACCACGCGCGCTGTCAGTGCTTGCACCGCCCGGTTCAGCGAGCGGAAGCTGAGGTAAGCGATAAAGCTCCCTGCGGCGAATCCAATCGCCGTCACCATGCCAAATCGCCAGGCCACTGCCACCGTCAGGGCGGCCCCAAGAATCAGGACAAAGCGGAGCATCCTTGGAATTGCCGCAGAAAAGAAGCGATCGGCTGCAGGTGAAGCCTCCGGCTTCTCAGCAGGAGGCAGCCCGTCAGGTAGCGGAGCCGGAGTCATCGGTCGTTCTTATCCCGCGATAAGACAATCGCCGACCGGATCATCTGCGCGAACCCGGCCACGGCCCCGAAAATTACGCCGGCCAGATAGATCCAGTGAGTATGCAGCCAGTAGTCGAGTAGTTTGCCCAGCGCATACCCCAGAAATACAGCCGCCGGGATAATGAATCCAATCTCGGAGTAGCGGGCCGCCGAGACCAGCCCGTTCGGCTTGCGCGGCCGTTTTTGATCTTCAGGCACGATCGAATTCTATCGCACCACGGGGCTGGCATCGCCCGCGACAACCTTTGGCAGTTTGATTGTCAGATATTCCACATCAGTGGTCTGCCGATGCTCGCGCCAATACGGTGGCGCTGCTCGTGGGCATGGACTCGAAATAAGCTACAAACCTGTGGGTTTCGAAACTTTGATAGCTACTCAGGTTGTGGGCCCATCGAAAGCCGATCGGTTGATACCAAAGTTCAACCTCAACATGGCACGGTCCAGTTCCATCGCGTAGTGGCACAGAGTAACGAATCAGGTCGCCGGCATCGGTAAAGTTCGGATCGTCCACAGCGTCGCCCGCAACCGCAATATCCTGACTGGCAGTCTGTTTCTGAAACCCCGCCGGGAGCAGCCGGTTGTCCTTCACGTATCCGGTAGCCGCCGATAGTCCGGTCGTAACGTGGCCCGCTGCATCCTTCAGAATGGGTTCGTAGATCTGCACCTGCTCTGGGCTCGTAATCTCGCGATAATGTGGCTCAAACCGCGAAGCATCCGCGTCGTTATCATTCCCCTGGATCGAGCCATCCGCATTTAGTGCACCCGACTCAAATATCTCCTTCCCCGCCTGATCACGAACCAGAAAATGAAGCCATGCCCGCCGGGAAGGGAATGCAGTCGGCAGTTTATGCCCCGTGAGATTCTGAACGAAAACATCGACCCTAAGATTCCCCGAAGCCATGTCGATTTCACGAATGCTCACCCGAGCGGATCGCGATTCCAAGAACTGCTTCGTTCTCTCCGCCTCTGCCGTGAGTTCCGCCGGTAACGCGCTGACGCTGAGGTCGTTGCGATACTTGTTCAGCAAATTGAGCATGAAAAAATTCGCGCCCACAAACGTATGCTGCCTCACCCCCTGCCGCGGCTCGCTTAACACCGCCGCAATGGGCGCATCTTCTTCCACTTGTGTCATGTGACAGGACTGGCAACTCTCCTTCTCCGAATAATTGCTGTGCTGCCATTCCAGATACACCATCTGTTCGGGGAACAATCCAATCTCTTTGCCATCGGCCGCCAGGGATTTTGTATACAACGTATGACAGGTGGCGCACAGAGCAGAGTCGTGAATGTGTCCCGCTTTCGTTGGCCGAAAACCTCCAGTCGAAGTCTGCATGATTCGGGCCTGGCCTTTTTGAACCACGAACGGCCCATACTCCGGATGATTCTCCTCCGCTTGCGGAGCATCCACCACAAATCCCCCGTTAAAGCTCTCTCGTGTGCCCAGCTTCTCTTTTCCAATCTGGTGACACACCGAGCAGGAAACTCCATCCTCTGCTGCCGCATTTTTCTTGGGATCGTCCTCGAACGGAAGATGCGCGAAAACCTCGCCCAAGCGACCCTGCAATTTCGACTCGTACCGAGCGATGGGCATGTGGCAGTCCGCGCAACTGTCTTCAATCGCCGCCCGCGACTCAGGATGGTCCAGATCTTCCCGCCGGACGCTGGCCTGCCAGTAAGGATCCCGTGCAGAATTGGCCATGATGCTCGCTCGCCAATCGAAGCCAATCGACACGTCTTTGCCAGAAGCAGTCGTCAATCCGTTGTGGCACGCAAGGCAGCGGTCCGAAGTGTGAAACTGCGGCTTCAATTCCTTTTGACCGCCGGCTCCACTCATCGAAGCGCACAGCAAGCCCGTGACCGCTGATAGAACAATCGCCTCACGAATCTGCCGGAAGCGTGTCATTACCAACCCTCGTTCAACCGGCCATCCTGCCAGTCCCAGAGCACGTAAAACATCAATTGCACCGGCCGCCCCATCGTGTTGTTCACCGGAATGCGCACTCCAAGATCCGCGCGAATATGCTGCCGCTTGCTGATCGTCACCTGCATCTGGGGCAGCAGATCCCAATTCATCTTTGCGTGTTCGACCAGGTCACGGTCTGCCAGAAATTCGACCATCGGCGACCACAAACGGCCCATTCCATGATCCGCAGCCAGGCTCTGCCCCACAGCCGTGTTGAAGAAAATGGATTGCGGCGAAATCTGTGTATGCCGCGGCAGATCCGCGCCAAACTGCGTTTGAATAAAAGTATTCGACCGGAACAGTTGGTCAAACGCCGCGAACGTCTCAAACGTAGTCGTACCCGTACCAAACCCTCGCTCTTTATTGCCGGTTGGCACAATAACGCTGCCCTGCAGACTGAGAATCGATCCCGCGGGCAGGCTCGAGAACATGACCCGCTTCACACCGAACGTGGTGTCGCCCACCCCTCCGTACCACGTGTGGTTCTGGTCCTCGAACGTAATCGGAACATCCACTTCGATCTGGTTGTTCATTCCGAACCGCTGCTCGTGGATAATGTGGCTGCTCACCCCAGGTGCGCCCGTCGCATTCACAGCACTCGATACGACCACTTCGTCCTCAGGGAAAGCTTTCTCCGTAACGATCGCCCTCGGCAGATTCAATTCCCCTCGCGGCCAGCGCTTATTACGACAGAACCCGCGCAGGTACCCAACCACCTGGTCAATCTGTTTCGGTGTGAGCGCCTCTTCGAACGACGGCATGATCTGCGAGAAACCGCGGTTCGGTCCGCCGTGCGTAATCACCGTCTTCCATGCCAAATCCGCCTCGGGCGTCGTCTGATCGCATCGAGTGAAGTCGGGGAACGTTCGGGGCTGCTCAAAACCAGCAATGGATTTTAGCGTCCCCTGCCCATCCGGTCCGTGGCACGCGACGCACGCAGCCTTATAGATCTGCTCACCGCTTTCCAGTTGTGCAGATGCAGTCCCTTGTGCCAGAAGCATTCCTGCATTTGCGAAGAGAATGGTGGCCACAAAGCCAAGACCAATGATCGCTCTACAGGAAGGGATGCGGTCGATCTGATTCCTCGGGAGCATTCGGGAGAAATAGACCCGTCGAGATCCAGACCGCTGAGGACGACGAGTAACGGAATGATAAATGAAGTCCAGCGAGCAGCGCTAAGGCTCTTGGGTTCCGTGCGATCGGCTATGCGCTCGGCGGCGCTAGTTTCCGTACATCCGGCGCATCCCCGCCCAGCCAGTCAGGATGCTTCGCGGTCGAATCGAAGTGAGAGGAAGTCTTGAACAGTTCGTATTTACCTGCCATTGCAACTTCCTTCGTCTTGGCCAGCAGTTGCCCGATCTGCTCGCTGTTCATGGGCTGAAATGTCTTCACCGCTTCAAACGCTTGATCCAGGATCTCTGGCTTGTCGATGCCCGTGATCACGACTGATGTCGGCAGGCTGAGCGCGTAGTGCAGACATTCGATCGGTGAAACTGTCTTGCTCTTGAGAATGACCCCATCGCCCATCGACTTCATGCCGAGCACCCCGATCTCTTGCTTGACCAGTTCCGGCAAAACCATCTGACCAAAGCTGCGGAAGTGGGCATCCATCACGTTCAAGGGCATCTGCACGCTGTCAAAATGGAAGCCGTGCTCCATAGCAACTTTCAACATATAAAGGTGAATGTGGGGATCTTTGTGCCCCGTAAAGCCAATGTAGCGAATTTTGCCCGACTTTTGCGCCGCCACCATTGCCTCGTTCGCCCCGCTTTCCGCGAAAATGCGATCCGGATCGTCGAACCGGATGATCTCATGGTGCTGTACCAGGTCGATGTGATCGGTCTGCAGCCTCTCCAGGCATGTCTCAATCTGGCGTTCGGCCACCTCTTTGGTCCGGCCGTCGATCTTCGTCATCAAGAAAACTTTGTTCCGGTATCCGTCCTTGAGCGCCTTCCCCATCAAGATTTCGCTCTGGCCTTCGTTGTAATCCCAACTGTTGTCCAGAAACGTAATGCCGCGATCAACGGCCGACCTGACCATGCGTATGCTCTCTTCATCGGTCAGCCCATGCTTCGCAATATGAAAGCCGCCCATCCCGATTGCCGAAACTTGTTTTCCGGTGCGTCCCAAGGTGCGGTACAGCATCTCCCCTTTACGGGTTCCAGCGGATTGGGCGAGGGGAATCTGATGCATGGCATTCTCCTGGGTGGAAGCCTTGTCTTGCGCGAAGGCCGCGGGTAGGGTGGTGGCGACGCCGCATAGGGCAGCGTTCTTGAAGAAATCTCGGCGTCTCATGGTCAGACTTCACCTACCCTTGGTGTCTTATAAGCCTTGAGATGACACCGAGAAGGTGAGTGTTGCCGATATTCTGCGCGGGAGGCTTGGAGGGAATCTGCCGTCCGAGAGACCTTGCTCGCAACGTCTCTCGATCCACCAAATCAGTCTAGGACTATTGCGTTAGCTTGGCCACGCTCGGATTCTGCGCGATTCCCAGCGCCCAATTCACGAGTCGGATGAACCCGTCAGGTAGAAGTCCGATATAAAGCGTCGCGAGCCCGGTCACGGCAATCGCCGCTCGCATGCTCAAACTGACAGGCAAAGTTTCTTCGGTTTTTTCCACCTTGCCCATGAACATGGCATTGGCAATCTTCAGATAGTAGTAAAGCCCGAAAACGGAGTAGAGAACACCTAGCGACGCCAGTACGTAGTGCCCAGACTCAATCAGGCTGAGGAAGATGAAATACTTGCCCCAGAAGCCCGCCAGCGGTGGTATTCCGGCCAGCGACAGCATAAACACCAGCATCAGAACGGCTTCAACAGGAGCGCGAGAATAGAGTCCGTTGAGGTCGTCGAGCTCGTCCCCGATCACGTTGCGATGCCGCAGTGCCGTGATCACCGCGAAGGCGCCGAGATTCATGAACGTGTAAACCAGCAGATAAATCAAAATCCCTTTGATTCCATCAGGACTTAGCTGAGTCGCCGTACCCGCGATCAGGCCGAGCAGCATGTATCCAACATGCGCGATGGAAGAATAAGCCAGCAACCGCTTCGTGTTGGTCTGCGTGAGTGCGGCAAAGTTCGCTCCCGTCATGGTCGCCACTGAGACGAACACTAGCAGGGGCACCCAGATCGCGCGCATCGGCATCAGTCCAACGACTAGAATGCGCAGCAGCATTGCCCATCCGGCAGCCTTCACTGCGACCGACATAAATCCTGTGATGCTGGTCGGCGCGCCTTCATACGCATCGGGCGCCCATTGGTGGAATGGAATCGCCGCGATCTTGAACAGCAGCCCCGTGATCGTTGTCAGTAGGGCCACAACAGCGACTGGCTTATATTCGCTGTTCAGCACGTGCCGCATCAGTTCTTGCTGAATCACGGCGAGGTTCGTGCTCCCGGTCAGTCCGTAGAGCAGGGAAAGTCCATATGCGAAGATGCCTGAGGAAAACGCTCCCAGTAGCAGATATTTCAACGCCGCTTCGTTCGACCGCCGGTCGCGGCGCAGGAATCCCACTAGCACGTAGGTCGAAATGGCCATCAATTCCAGGCCGATAAAGATGAGAACGATATCGATCCCAGCGGCCATGCACATCATTCCCGCAACCGAGAGCAGCATCAGCGCATAGTATTCGCCATGATTCTCATGCTCGGTCTCCAGATACCTTACCGACATCAGAATCGCGATGGCCGTTCCCGCGAGGAAGAGATAGAAAAAATAGATCGCGAAGCGGTCCATCAGCACGGTCCGCATCAGCCCGAACGATCCGGGCGACGATCCCAACCAGAGCTGAATCTTGTACACGCCCGCAGCCGAAAACATCACGCCGATGAACGCGGTCACCGCGTTGGCCCACTTCATCTCCTTGGGGAGCATGAAGTCGATCAGCAGGATGCCGAGCGCGAACAGGGCCAGCAGCGTGATCGGCAACGCTAGTAGGTAGTCGGTCCAGACCACTAGTTCGTCCCCTTTGTGTCCGCAGACGGCGGATTCGTAGTGGACGGCATCCCCCCCGTCGGGGCCGCAAGTGCGCTCGGTTGTGCTGCGGCATTCACTGCAGGCTGCGGATAATCAGGCCGCACCACCGCAATCGTATGATTCACAGGCTGTTCCAGAATCTGGAAAAACGGCTTGGGGTAGAGCCCAATCCAGAACGCCATGATCAGCAGAGGAACGAAAGTCGCCACTTCGCGCGGCGTCAAATCATGCAGCTTCTCATTCTTCGGATTGGTGACGGTCCCGAAGAACACGCGCTGGTAAAGCCACAGCAAATACGCCGCCGCGAGCACGACTCCCGGCACTGCCCAAGCGCCCCAGCGCCAGTTTTCCATGAACGTCCCCTGCAAAATTGTGAACTCGCCGACGAACCCATTGAGCAGCGGCAGGCCCATCGACGACAGGAACATGATCATGGTGATCGTGGCATAGAGCGGCATCACATTCGAGATGCCGCCGTACTCCGCAATCTCGCGCGTATGCCGCCGTTCATAAAGGATTCCGACAATCAAGAACAGAGCGCCCGTCGAAATGCCATGATTGATCTGCTGCAGGACCGATCCGCTCAGCCCCAGCGGCGTCAGCGCAAAAATTCCCAGCGTGCAGAAGCCCAGGTGGCTCACGGAAGAATAGGCCACCAGCTTCTTCATGTCCTTCTGCATGAGCGATACAAGCGCACCGTAGATGATTCCGACGATCGACAGAAAGATCATCCATCCGCGCACCGTCATGTGCATGAACGTCGCCGGATTCGACATTACGTTGGGGAAGAAGGGAAGTGAGAACCTGATAAATCCGTAGGTCCCCATCTTCAGCAGAACGCCCGCCAAGATCACCGAACCAGCCGTCGGAGCCTCCACGTGCGCATCCGGCAGCCACGTGTGGAAGGGAAACATTGGCACCTTGATGGCAAACGCGAAGAAGAAGCTCAGGAATAGCAAGGTGGCAACTTGCGGTCCGTAATCCGCATAGATGCGCGGCGCAGTTTCGTACAGCGACTGCAACGCGAATGTATATACCCCTGTGACCGAGTGATGGTGGAAGTACAGAAACAGAATTCCCAGCAGCATCAGTACCGATCCGGCCAGGGTGTAGAGGAAGAACTTGATGGCGGCGTAGAGTTTCCGCGGTCCGCCCCAAATCCCGATCAGCAAATACATCGGCACCAGCATCGCCTCCCAGAACACAAAGAAGAGGAAGAAATCCAGCGCCATGAACACGCCCAGCATGCCTGTCTGCAGAAACAAGAACCAGATGTAGTATTCCTTTACCCGATTCTCGATCGCGGTCCACGATGACAGAATCGAGATCCACCCCAGCAGCGTCGTCAGCATGATCAGCAGAAACGAAATGCCGTCGATGCCCAAGATGTACCCCGCGCCGATCGAAGGGATCCAGTTGCCCGCGCTGCCCTCGATGAACTTGAAGCCCGGCTCGAAGCGTTTGTCCCAGAACATTGGAACCAGCGGGATCGAGATCAGAAAGCCGGCGAGCGCGAAAAAGTTCGCAATCCAGCGGACCGCGTCCTTATTCTCCTTCGGAACAAACAGGAGGATCAGCGCCCCCAGCAGCGGCGTGAAAAGAATGATCGATAAGATATGGTTTTGCATGAAAGCTCTTAGCCTTTAGCTCTTAGCCCCTAGCTCGAAGCTCTCCGCCATAGGGTCTGGCTAAAAGCTAAGAGCTAGTGGCAAAAAGTGCCTCAGTGATACACGTAGTAAAACGCAAACCCTACCAGCCCCGCCGTCATCACCAGGGCATACCATTGCACCAGACCCCACTCCAACAGCCGCGCCGGATAACTCAACATGCGCGCCAGAATCGCAGGGCCGTTCACGCCAATCCCGTCAATAATCCACTTGTCCCACCAACCGGAAAACGTCGCGGATGTCCGGGTAATCCAGCCGGCGGCATTCACCGCGCCATCGACTACATTTGCATCGAACCACGAACTCGCTTCGCCGGCCCCCATCACGCCTAGCCGCACATCGCCCACCTTCCGGCGCCCGGTGAACACATAGTCGTATCCTTCATCCACGTAATACTTGTTGAGTAACGTGTTGTAGAGAGGCGGCGCAGCAGCGGCGATCGGTTCGGTGTACCCTTTGTCGGCCTTGCCATAGGCGCGTGCCGCCAGGAACCATCCCGCCCCAGCAGCCGCAACCGAAAGAATCATCAGCAGGTATTCTGTCCCACGAGGACCTTCCTCGCCGCTGGATGACGTCTCAGCCGTCTCCTTGTGATTTGCGAACACCGGGCCGAGGAACTTGTCGAGGCGTTTGGACCCGCCGAGTCCCTCGGATACGTTGAGATACCCGCCTACAATCGAGAAGAAGGCAAGGATCACCAGGGGCACAGTCATCGACTTTGGAGACTCGTGAATATGATGTTCAACCTCGTGGCTAGTGATTCGAGACGGGCTCCAGAAGGTCAGGTAGACCAGTCGAAACATGTAGAAAGCTGTCATCAGCGCGGTGGCGAAGGCGATGACCCACAGTGCAGGATGGAACTTCCAGGCTTGCCATAAAATCTCGTCCTTCGAGAAGAATCCGGCGAGCCCAGGAATTCCCGCGATGGCCAGCGTGGCAATGAACATCGTGCGGAACGTCACTGGAATCTTTCCCGACAGTCCGCCCATATTCCGCATATCCTGTTCCCCGCTCATGGCGTGAATCACCGACCCCGCCCCAAGGAACAGCAGCGCCTTGAAAAATGCGTGGGTAAATACGTGAAACACGCCCGCAGCAAACGCCCCCACGCCAAGCGCGAGAAACATGTAACCCAACTGCGAAACCGTTGAATAAGCCAGTACCCGCTTGATGTCGTTCTGCACCAGCCCGATGGACGCAGCAAAAATAGCCGTGAGCGCCCCGATAATAGCCACAACCAGCATCGACTTCGGCGCCAGGACGAACAGTGCGTTCGACCGCGCCACCATGTAAACGCCGGCCGTCACCATCGTCGCCGCGTGAATCAGCGCCGACACCGGCGTAGGCCCTTCCATCGCATCAGGCAACCATACATAGAGAGGAAGCTGCGCCGACTTGCCGCAGGCTCCCACAAAGAGCAGCAGAGTTGCCGCGGTAATGATCGGGTCGCCGATATGAAATGCTCCGCTGCGGGCCGCTGCGTTCACGTCGATGAATCGCAGCGAACCCAGGTACCAGGCGATAAAGAACATGCCTAGCAGAAACCCCGCGTCGCCAATACGGTTGACGATGAACGCCTTGTTGGCGGCATCACTCGCCGACTTCCGTTGAAAATAAAACCCGATCAGCAGATACGAGCACAGCCCAACGCCTTCCCACCCAACAAACATCAACACGTAGTTGTTGGCCAGAATCAGGGTGAGCATCGAAAACATGAAGAGGTTTAGGTACCCAAAGAATCGGTAATACCCGCCTTCATGTGCCATATACCCGGTAGAGTAAATATGGATCAGCATCCCTACGCCGGTCACAAACAGCAGCCAGATGCTGGAAAGTGGGTCGAGGAGGAATCCCGCATCGGCCTGCAGAGGCGCCGGCGTCCGATCTGCTTTCAAGTACGTCGTATGCCCCGTGTCGGTGCCAAGCCAGGTGTAGAGGATCTTCTCGTAAGGTTTGTGGTCGTTCGCTGGAGCCCAGTTGGTGTACTGCCACACTGCGCCGCAAGCCATCAGGAAGGCGAGTAACACCGACCCGACGCAAACCGCGCTGACCGTAGCCTTCTGCAGCTTGCGCCCAAAAAAGAACATGATCGCCGCGCCCAGCGCAGGAAACAGAGGAATCAGCCAGATGTGCTCTAGAAAAATCATTTCATTCTTCGTGTTGTCATTCTGAGCGAAGCGAAGAACCTATGCACTCTCATGTTGCTACCAGTACATAGGTCCTTCGCTCCACTCAAGATGACAGATCCGGGTGCTGACTTTCACCACTTCAACAAATTCACTTCATCCACGTTCACCGTCTCCTTGTTCCGGAAGAAGGCGATCAGAATGCCCAGGCCGACCGCAGCTTCTGCAGCTGCGTCGGTGATGACGAAAATCGCAAACACTTGTCCATGCAACGCACCGGGACCATGAATCCCCTGCCAGTACCGCGAGAAAGCAACCAGGTTCAAATTGACAGCATTCAGAATCAGCTCAATCGACATCAGCACGATGACCACGTTCCGCCGTGTCAAAACGCCAATCACCCCGAGCAGAAAAAGTGCTGCGCCCAAAACCAAATAGTGCAGCGTCGAGATGTGAAGCATTGCATCCATGTCGAAATTCTGATTTAGCACCTAGCTAAAAGCCGGAAGCTAGCAACTGTCTTCTCAAATCCTCTTCTTGGCCATCACTACCGCCCCAATAATCGCCACCAGCAAAAGCAGGGAAGCGATCTCGAAAGCGAACATATATTGCCCCGCGTGCCGGTCGAAGAGCAGTGACGCGATCGCCTGCGTATTCTGATCTTCGCCAAAGCTCATGCGTCCTTCGGGAAACAGCATCTTGCCTTTTGTCGTGGTCGTGTAAACTGCGATGAACAGCCCACCGAGTGCCGCCGCAGCGACGATTCCGACCAGCCATTGCTTGTTAAACTGCCGCTCTTTTACCGACCGCTCCATATTGATCAGCATGATCACAAACAGGAACAGCACCATGATGCCGCCGGCATAAAGAATGATCTGCACGCCAGCCACGAACGGAGCGTACAGCATCAGGTAGATCCCAGCCTGGGCCAGCAACGTGGTAATCAGCGCCATCGCCGAATGCACCGCGTTCTTGCGCGTGATCACCAGAATTCCTCCGACGATCATCGTGGCGGCCAGCAAATAGAAGAAGAACGGAGTCGCTACCGGAGGATTCATAACGAGCTCACCAGCGAGTGCAGTATACCCACGAACCACTGCCACAGCGGCACTACAATTCCGACCCAAACCTCGGTTCGCATCGCCAATACGGCTGTAGCAATGAGCAACACTAGGCCCATGGGTAGAAGAATCTTCCACCCTACTTTCATGAGCTGATCAAACCGGTAACGCGGGAACGTGCCACGATACCAGATATACATGTACATAAAGGCCGCAACTTTCGCCGAGAACCAATAAATGTCCACGACTCGCACGCGGACTTCCGGAATAAACAAAATCAGTCCGATAAGTGCCAGTACCGCGCCGAACCCGGCGAGTCCGATCGTCTGGATCCTGAACAGCGGATGCTTCGGCATGCGCGCTGTGTTGTAGAAACACATGACACCTAGCAGCAGAAACGTAACTCCGGGGAACAGCGCGAAGACAAGCTCCCACGTGGACCCGTTCAGCCAGTTTGGAAATGGCCGCAACCACCCGCCCAGCCATAGCGTCACCGCGATCGACGACACCGCGATCATCGCCGAGTATTCCGCCAGAAAGAATAAAGACCATCGGAACCCGCTGTACTCCGTGTGGAATCCCGCCGTCAATTCCGATTCCGCTTCCGGCAAGTCGAAGGGTGCACGGTTGGTCTCAGCCACCATGGCCACGGCGAAAATGAAGAATCCAATCAGCCCGAGCGGAAAAAACTTAAAGACGAACCACTCGCCCTGCGACAGCTGAGCCTGCACGATCCCGATCATGCTCAAGGTGCCTGTACTCTGCTCATTCAGGCTGGTCATCAGAATGACCGAGACAACCGCCAGTCCCATCGCCACTTCATACGAAACCATCTGCGCGCTCGAGCGCAGCGCGCCGATCAGCGGATAGTGCGAGTTCGAAGCCCATCCCGCAGTCACAATCCCCAACACGCTGAGCGACGAAACCCCCAGCATAAAGAGGATGCCGATGTTCATATCGGTAATGGCATGAGTGGGCCCGAAGGGAACAACGACAAATACGGTGAAGGCCGCGAGCACGACAATGAACGGTGCCACCCAGAACACAATCGCGTCCGCTTCGGCAGGAATGATGTCTTCTTTCAGCAGCAGCTTAATGGCGTCTGCAATCGGCTGCAACAATCCGTGCGGCCCAACCCGCATCGGTCCCAGCCGCACCTGCATGTGAGCCAGAATCTTCCGCTCCAGCCAGTTCATGGCGATGACGGCTACAGAGAGTCCGGCAAACACCAGCAAAATATAGACGGTTGCCCAGAACAGGTTTCCAGCTCCGCCGGGCGTCCGATCACTATCGAGGTAGGACTGAATGTACAGAATCAAATCGTGCATCAGCGGTCTACCTCGCCCAGAACAATGTCTAGCGTGCCGATCACCGCAATCACGTCCGCAACCAGCTGTCCCCGGCACATTACATCGAGCGCCTGCAGGTTCACGAAAGACGGCGGCCGCACTCGAATCCGGTAAGGCTGCGTCGACCCGTCACTCACAATGAAATATCCCAGCTCGCCCTTGGGAGCCTCGATCGAGTGGTAGACCTCGCCCACCGGAGGCTTCATCACCTTCGGAACCTTCGCCATGATGGGCCCTTCCGGAATTCCCGCCACCGCCTGCTCAATGATCCGGCACGACTGCCTCATCTCCACCATCCGCACCAGGTACCGGTCGTAGGTGTCGCCACTCTGTCCAGTAGGAATCTCAAAATCAAAGTTCTTGTAGTTGGCGTAGGGCTGAGCTTTTCGAAGATCCCACTTCACGCCGCTAGCGCGCAGCACCGGTCCAGTCACCCCAAGCGCAATTGCATCCGGCCCCGAAATCACTCCGACTCCCTTGGTGCGCTCCAGCCAGATGCGGTTCGTCGTCAGCAGTTCTTCGTACTCATCGATCTTCGGCGCGAAGAATGTAAGGAAGTTTTTGACGTCCCTTTCGAAACCTTCATAGGCCTCGTACTGCAGCCCGCCAATGCGGAACGCATGCGTCGTCAGCCGCGCTCCACAATACTTCTCGAAAATCTTGAGAATCTCTTCCCGGTCGCGGAAGGTATAGAACAGCGGGGTGATCGCGCCAATGTCGAGCGCATGCGTCCCTAGCCAAAGCTGGTGGCTTGCGATCCGGTTGAGCTCCGTCAGAATCACGCGAATGTACTGCGCCCGCGGCGGCGCCTCAACGCTCAGAAGTTTTTCAACGGCCTCGCAGTATCCTAGGCCGTTCGAGACCGCAGCAACATAATCCATACGATCGACGTATGGATTGAACATCGTGTAAGTCCGATTCTCCGCAATCTTCTCAACGCCACGGTGCAGATACCCGATCACGCACTCGAGCCCCAACACCTTCTCGCCATCCAGCCGCAGAATGACACGCAGCACTCCATGGGTTGCCGGATGCTGCGGCCCCATGTTGATAACGAGTTCATTGGCGTCCAGAAACGTCTTGTCCGGCGTCTCCAGATCCAGCGGCGACATTGAATTCGGATCGGTCACTATTTGTTAGTCCGTCTGTGCTCGTTTTCTTTCTGGCGTCATGCCGAAGCCTCGCGTTTTCTCCAGCGAGGCGAGGGATCTCGCGTGCGGCGTTCCAATCCTCATTGCCCGCTCTCAATCCCCAAATTGATCTGCACCCACTCATTATCCTGCTGCAAAATCCCGTAATCTTTCCGCAACGGATGCCCCTTCCACCCATCGGGCAACAAAATCCGCTTCATATCCGGATGTCCATCGAACTTGATTCCGAACATGTCGAACACTTCGCGCTCCAGCCAGTTGGCCGTCGCCCAGATCGGAACCGAACTCGGAAGCGTCTCTCCGTCCGCAATCTGCGTCTTCACGCGAATGCGCTCATTCCGCGCAAACGAATACAGCACCCACACCACATCAAACTGCTTCTCGCGCTTGGGATAGTGCACCGCGGTAATATCTACGCAGTAGTCGAACTGCTCTTCGTTCCGCAAAACTTGCAGAATCTCCGGAATCAGCGACCGGTCCACCACCATGTAGTTCTGCCCCAGATGCATCAGCGGTTCAATCCCCGATCCATATTCGCCCTTGAGCTTCGCAACCATCGGGGAATCCCACGGCACAGGCACAGGAGCGGCAGGTTTCGCAGGTGCAGCAGCAGGCTTGGCAGCGGGGGTTGCAGGCGCAGCGGCGACAGGTTTCGGCGGAGTAGCGGGAGTTGCGACAGCAGGAGCAGCTTTTGTTTCTGATTGAACCGACCCGGATGAGGTAGCCTTCACCCCGCCCGGGGTTGCGGGCTGTTCCGCCGTCGGCTTCGGTTCACCTTCCGGCGGCGGTGGAGCGGGGGATTTGGTTTCTTCCGGCATATCCGAAGACACAAAGCTCCAGCGGAATCTGCATTGAAAAGAACGTTAACTTTTATCAGCTTGAGCGGATAGTGTCAACGATTCGCGCGGCGCGAACTTCGTCGAGAAGATTTCGCAATCCTGAACTTGTGATGCGGTTTGCCGTTCGCCTCAAATCCGGCACCAGGTCCGTTATTTCGCCTTTCCTGCATCCGTACGATCTGATAAGGTACCGCGTGAACTGCCAGCTCTGTCCTGGTGAATCCAAAGCGTGTCCAAGCTCCAAAATCTTGGAAAGGATTTTCCATGAACGCATCCCGCATTCTTCTCGCGTCCCTCGGCGCCTTCGCTGCGTACTTCACCCTGGGAGGCCTTTTGTTCGGGCTATTCCCACCGCTCCGCAATGAATTCGCGAAATATCCTGCGGTCTACCGCTCGCAGGATGCCATCAAGAGCGTCATGCCGTTCGGAATGTTCGCCATGCTCATCGCGATGCTTGTCTTGGCTGTTCTCTATGCCATGCTCTATCAAGGAGGTTCGGGCCTTACCGAGGGTATCCGCTTTGGCGCGCTGATCGGCCTCTTCGCCGTCTGCTCCTTTGTCATCCACAATCACGTCAACCTGAACATCGGACTGGCGTTGACGATCAAGCAATCGCTAGCCTACTTCGTGGAATGGATAATCACCGGGATGGTGATTGGCTTGATCTATCGGCCGGCACACTGAACGTGGTAACTCAACCGCGCGACTGTGCCTGGTAGCTCTCGATGAGGTCGCGGATGCGTTTGGCCTCGGCCTTGCGATGCCCATGGCTGGTGATCGGGTCGCTGCCGCCTGTCGACTCGATCACAATCTCGGACCAGAACACACCGGTAGAGATGTGCACCGACGCGACCTTCGAAATCGGTATGCTCTCTTCGTTGCTGCCAAATAACTTCGACTTAGTTCGGATGACCCGCTGCGGGCTAACCACAAGTTTGGTCGGAAAGAAAAAATTCCCCTGGGTCCACCGCGAAGCTGTAAAGGTTTCAGCCGGAGACGAATCCATCGGATTATCAATCGCTGCGTTCATCTAGCAGGTAGCTCCGCCGTCCCGGCGGCAGTAGCGGGGCGTTTCGCCCGCGCAGCGTGCCTTAAACCCACTCCAGCGCGCCCTTTCCCCAAACCCAAATGTACCCCACGATCAGGATGGCCAGAAAAATCAGCATCTCGAGCAATCCAAACAGGCCGAACGCCTTAAACCTCACCGCCCATGGAAACAGAAAAATCGTTTCCACATCAAAGACGACAAACAGAATGGCGATTATGTAATAGCGCACCGTATACCGCCCCCGCGCGCTGTCGATCGGATCGATCCCGCATTCATACGGCATCAACTTCGTCTTGCTCGGGTTCGAAGGCCGCACCAATTTCGCCAGCAGCAGGGTGATGGGCAACAGCGATCCCACAATGGCGATGAAAATAAAAATAGGAACGTAGTTTTGGGGCATATTGTTTCTTGCCTCGCAATCGATGCAGCAGGTCATACTATCGCTGATGGGCCTGCGGTTCAAGACCTCACACTATTGATTCTTCTTGCGGAGCGAGCATTTAGGTGTAAATTGTCTCAGCGGAAAACAAGGGGACTCATGTCTACTCTGGCAACTTCTGGCCGCGTTGCTCTTCCGTCAGGCAAGAGAACCTCAAACTTCGCTCTCAAGGTCGCCGCGTCGAGCGCGATCCTTGCCATTGCACTAGCCTTCGTTCTGAAGTACGTCTTCCGGTATTACCTGAACTACAACCAAACGGCGTATACCGATCCGGCTCTTGGCGCCGCCAACTATTGGACCGATCGCGCCTGGCTTCTCATGCACATGACCGGTGGCATGGTCGCTCTGCTGACCGGCCCATGGCAGTTTTGGAGCGGCTTCCGGGCGCGCTATGTGCGCCTGCATCGCTGGACCGGACGCCTCTTCCTCGGCGGCGTCGCCATCGGTTCCATCGGAGCCTTCCACATGGCAATCGCAACCACCTTCGGATGGGCCTTCGGATTCTCGCTGCTGGCTTTGGACACAGCCTGGGTCACCACAGCCGGCATGGCCTACTACGCGATCCTGCGCAGGCGCATCCCAGTCCACAAAGAATGGATGGTGCGCGCCTACGTTGTCACCTTTGCGTTCGTAACCTTCCGCGTACTGAACGACTACGGTCCCACTTCGCGACTCCAACCGGCCGGCGACCGCGCTATCACCATCGGCTGGGCTTGTTGGGCTCTCCCGTTGCTGCTGACCGAGGTCATCCTTCAACTCCGCCGCATGCGCTCGCACGCCACGCAGGCTTGAGAGCTCTCGCGTGATTCGAATCGGATGAACGCCTCACCCTCACCGCAACCGCGGTCCAGGACCCGCAACGATCGCGCTCGCTTGTTCATCTGGGCCGCAATCGCGTACCTTCCTCCACTCATTCTCGGACTCGCCTTTCATGTTAGGCCCTCCCGTGGAGTTCTGTCGGTGGAGAGCGAGTTGCCGATCAAAGCGGTGATGGTGTTTTTTGTCGCGCTGGCAACCTACATCCTCTCGCGCATCGAGAAACGCTCACTCGCCGACTACGGAATGCCCCCGCGTCAGGCTTTCGGCGGTAGGTTTTGGGAAGGCACGCTCTGGGGATTTGTGATGCTCTCCACCCTCTTGCTGATTCTCCGCGTCTCAGGCCACTTTCAGATTGACTCCGTCGCGCTTAAAGGTGCAGCGGCTCTCCACTGGGCTATCGCGTGGGGAATCACATTTCTCGCCGTTTCCTGGAATGAAGAGTTCGCCTTTCGCGGCTACTGGCTTTTTACCATGTCGAGACGAATCCGCTTCTGGCCGGCGGCGTTATTTCTCTCATGCATCTTCGGCGTCGCGCATCTCGGTAACCGCGGAGAAAATATCCTCGGCATTTTGCAGGTCGTAGCCACCGGCCTGCTGTTCTGCCTGATGATTCGGCGCACCGGAAATCTCTGGTTTGCCGCCGGATTCCACGCATCCTGGGACTGGGCAGAGACCTTTGTCTATGGCACACCCGACAGCGGCCTTCTCGGCATAGGCCGATTTCTCAACAGTTCGGTGCAGGGCCCGAATTGGCTCACCGGTGGCTCCGCCGGACCAGAAGGCAGCATCTTTGCCCTGGTCATTCTGCTGCTCTGCGCCGGGCTCATCCACCTTCGCTTTCCGAACGCCATCTATCCCGATCGTCCTGTTTAAGAGAATCCGTTCCGCGTCAGTGGCAACTCCCGTACTCGTTTTCCCGTCGCCGCAAACACCGCATTGCATAGCGCCGGAACAAACGGAGGCACTCCCGGCTCTCCCACTCCCGCTGGCGGCGCCGCGCTCTCAACAATATGTATGTCGACCTGCCTTGGCGCATCGTTCATCCGAGCGACCTGGTAGTCGGAGAAGTTGGACTGATCGACCGCGCCACCAGTTGCCGTAATCTCTCCGGTGCGAGCGATGCTGGTTCCAAACACGGCCGCTCCTTCAAACTGTTGCCGCACCATCTCCGGATTGGCCACGATTCCCGCGTCTAGCGCCGTCGTCACGCGCGGAATGTGAATCGTGCCCTGGTCGTCTACCTCGACCTCCACGACAGTGGCAACATAGGTGTAAAAGCTGCGATGTACAGCAATCCCCATGCCGCTTCCTTTGCCGCTCTTCTTCTTTCCCCAGTTCGCTTTCTCCGCCGCCAGTTCCGCCACGCGCCGTAGTCGAACCGTGTCGTAAGGATATTTCTCCCCAACTCCCGGAGGCCCCTGCGGTCCAGCCTCCAGCGTATGTCCCGGCCCAATCAGCGTGAGCAGATAGTCGTAGGGATCGCGATTCGCCGCATACGCCAATTCATTCGCAAACGACTGCACAGCGAACGCGTGATAGATATTCGCGACCGAGCGTAGCCATCCAATGCGAACATGCGCCACCGCCTGTCCGTTCTCCGACCGAAAGTTTGGCACGTCGAAGGGAACCACGTTCCATCCCATCGACATCTCCCCGGCCCCGCCGTAATTCGCGCCCGCTTCGAACGTCGACCCGATCGGAGGGAAGACCGACCGCTGCAACCACGCCTTCGGCTTGCCCGCATCGTCGAGCGCCGCCTTCATGTACATGGCCGCGACCGAATGGTAGTAGTCGAACTTTATGTCGTCTTCGCGGCTCCAGATGACTTTCACCGGCCTCCCCGTCTTCTTTGAAAGCAAAGCTGCTTCCACCGCGTAATCCGGCTTCGACTTGCGCCCAAACCCTCCGCCAAGAAACGTCACGTGGCATGTAACATCTTCTTTCTTCAGTCCCAGTGCCTTCGCAACTTCTTCCTGCACACCCTGCGGATTCTGCGTCGGCGACCACACGATCACCTTCTCGGACTGCACATCAGCCACTGCCACCGGCGGTTCCATGGAAGCGTGCGCCAAATGCGGAGCGAAGTACTCGGCCTCGACGATTTTGCCGCCCTTGGCAAACTCCGCGTCTGGATCGCCCGTCGCATGCACGACCTTTCCCGGCTGCCGCGCCGTCTCCTGCAACTCCTTTTTATATTCAGCCGAGTTGTATGAAGCGTTCGCCCCGTTGTCCCACTCGATCTTCAGCTGCTTGCGCCCTTTGAATGCGGCGAATGTGTTGTCCGCGATGACGGCAACTCCGCCGAGCGGCTGAAATGCATGCGGCGGTTTGAACGGATCGATCGGAATAGTCTTCCTCACGCCGATGACTTTGAGGGTCGCCGAATCATCCACCGACTTAACCTTCCCTCCGAGTACCGGGGGATGCGCGATCGCAGCATAGAGCATCCCGTCCACGCGAACGTCCATGCCAAACAGGGGCTTGCCCGAGCACACATCGGTCACGTCGTAGCCCGGGGCAGGCTTGCCAATGTAGCGCCACTGCTGCGGAGATTTGAACTGCAACTCTTTTTTCTTCGGCACGGGCTGCCTGGCCGCAAGAACCGCCAGCTCTCCGTACCCCAGCTTGCGGCTGGAACTCTTGTCGGAAACAACATGCACCGGATCCGCCACGCACTGTGACTCTGGAACACCCCATTGCTGCGCCGCCGCCCGCACCAGCATCAGCCGCGCAGTCGCTCCCGCTTCGCGCAGCGTGTCAAAAAATTCGCGGACCGAGTGTGACCCATCCGTATCCTGCGATCCGTAAACCTCATCGCCATCCGCCTGCACAACGTGCACGCGACTCCAGTCGGCATCCAGTTCATCGGCCAGAATACGCGGCAGGCTGGTGCGAACTCCGTTACCCATCTCCGACCGGTGTGAAACGATGTAGACCGCGCCGTCAGTGTGAATGCCGACAAAGATACTCGGATGGAACGCGGATGACGCAACCGAACCCGACGCTCCGCTCGTTAGAGCCCAAACTGGCTCCGGAAGAATGCGTGCGCACAATACAAAGGCTCCCGCCGAGAACATGCCCTGCAGAAAGCCGCGCCGACTGACATTTTCAACCGTGATGTTCTCTGTAGCGATCATGCTGTCTCCTTTGCTGCCGTCATGATCGCGGCGCGAATGCGCTGGTAGGTCCCGCAGCGGCAAATGTTGCCCGCCATCACCGAGTCAATGTCTTCATCAGTAGGTTTGGGCTTCGACGAGAGAAGAGATACAGCCTGCATGATCTGTCCCGGTTGGCAATACCCGCACTGCGGAACATTCACTTCCGCCCATGCCTTCTGCACAACGTGCGGACCGTTGCTTGAGATGGCTTCGATGGTAGTGATCTCCAGCCCGTCGACGGTGCCCATCGGTTTGGAGCACGAGCGAATGGCTTTTCCGTTCTGGAGTACCGTGCAGGCTCCACACAAAGCCATGCCGCATCCAAATTTTGTTCCCGTCAGTCCGAGAATGTCGCGCAGATACCACAACAACGGCATTTCAGGATCGCCATCAAACGTCTGAGCGTGTCCGTTCACCTTGAAATGAACCACGGTGCACCTCTTAGATTGGAGTGGCCTTCAGAAATATGCGGCTATTCTACTGCGAGAGCAGCCCGCACCTACAAATGCTTGAGGTGAATTGTATGAAACGGAGTCAATCGCGGCATCCTGAGCTAGCCGCCTTTCAGGCGGAGCGAAGAGCCTGCCCTGAGAACGCCGAAGGGATCTCGCGCGGACCAACGTCAGTAGTCTTACTTCTCCCAATGCGTACTACTAAATTGCTGCGCATCAAAGACCGCCGGCGCCAGCTTCACATTCGCCTGAATATCTGTATAGTCCTCGCTAAACACGAGCCGGTCGTCCGAGTGCACCTCCACCCGAGCCGCCACCCAAGCTCCCGCCAGCGGCCGGTAGTCCGTGAACCGTATGTCGTCCACCTTCTTGGGATCATCCCGCGCAGGCTCAATCTCCCGTGCAAACAGAAGCGTATCCTTGGCCACCCAGAACTGTTTCGACGTCAAATCCCCCTTGTCGGCCCCAACTACATACGCAGGACGCCCCTCCCACGTGTCCTCACGAAGCTTTGACAAGTCGTACCCCTGGCCTTTCACCACTTTGATCGTGATCTCCGGATCCTGCGTATACACATCGAATCCCAGCACCAGAAGCATGTTCACCAGCGGACGAGTCCCCGCAACCTTATCCTTCTGCACAATCGATACGTTTCCGTCGACTAACACATACCCGTTCCCATCCACTGGCTTACCAATATCGATCCGCAACTTTCCCGGCAGCATCGCCGCCTCATACCACATATCGGCCGTGCTCGTTCCGTCAGGCTTGTAAGTAGTGCTCTTCTGCGTAAACGTAAGCGTCTTGTACCACGAATCCTTGTAGCGCTCGTGCATCGCCCGCAGCAGCCCATCGCCCGTCCGAATCTCCTGCGCCTGAGCCCAACCAAAAGTCAGTAATACCGAGAAGAGTACCCAACGTGTCATGAAGTGTGAGACCTTTCTGTGATGATCGTATCGGATCAGGGACGAGACCCTACGCCGCATTAGACGCAACCAAACAATAAAAGACAACGATTGGTTCCAGTCCCGGGAGCAAAAGAGTGCCGGGCCAATACTTCTCAGCCGCGAAGTGGCATCACAACCACGAGAGGTCGCAAGCGGCGCCAAGACAGAAGAAGCCGCGAAGCGGCGCAAGCCGTGGGACAAGGAAGGTGATAAGTGCTGAGCCCCGTAGGGGCGAAAGACACGGTACCACTAGGTCCGCATCGCGGCCCTCACGCCCAAATTAAAAATCGACAAACGCCGGACCGCGGGATTCAGAGGCCAAAACGTCGAAAGGGTCCCAGATCCGAGGGACGGCGCCGCCAGACTCACAGACACTTATCCGGAAACACGAACACCGCCCGAGCCAAATCAGACCACAACGTCGCGTCCCGATAATAATGCTCGAGAACTCCACCCTTCCACACCATCAAATCCGCATTCCGCTCCGCGAACTCCTCCCATTCCATCGCCCCATCCCGCGCCATCCGCTCCCGGATCAAAAAGAAATAAGCGTGCGTGATGGTTTCGTGATAAAGCTGCGGCTTCCCCCGCGCCGTCGCAAACCGCTTCAGTGCCCCCGAAAACCTCTCCAGGGCTTGCAGCACCGGATACTGCGAAAGGTAAGCAAACGCCAGCCGCACATGGTCCGCGTGATGAAACGCGTTCCCCGGAAGAGCATCGCCTTCAAAACACCGAATGAATTCGTGATCAGTCATAGCAATACCCAGAAAGAAAATGGAAAGAATGCGTGGGACAGCCGCCCCCGGCTGTCCGCCGGCCGCAGGCCGGCTTTCAGTATTTAGTTCCCCCGCCCATTGCAATGGCGAACGCCGCCGCCCCATAAATCACCAGATTTCCCACGTTGTACGCCCCATGCAGCAAATGAATCATGATCGCCATCACGAACACCGCCAGCAAAAGCCAGGCCCCGCGAATCGCAGTCTGCGGAATCAGCAGCAGGATGCACCCGCCGATCTCCCCGAACCCCAACACCATCCGGATGAATCCCGGCATGTGTGTCCGCGCAAAGTCATGCGCCGCGCTGGGCATTACGAATAGCACAGCCTCAATCGAAATCACCACTCCCAGCGCCCACCGCAGCACAGTTAACCCGATTCTCGCATTCGAAGAACTCATGAATTTCCTCGTCAATTATTTTTCAGCACTGCGTTTGCGTGGAGATCGCGCCTTGATCTCCTTCAACCGGTGACTTGCGCTGGAATCCAGATCCAACTCGTAGAACTTCTTCAACTGGCGAATACGCTCCAGCGACGCAGCGCTGAAAGGCGTTTTCCCGTCGAACGCATGCAACACGATGCCCTCCAGCACATCCCCCAGCGTCATATCGTGATACTCTGCAAACCCCTTCAGTACCTTGAGAATGCGCTTCTCCATGCGCACCCCAGTCTGCACCCGTTCCACCATTAGCTTGGGATCGTCTGTCATGTGTACCAATGTACCAAGATACAAAGATACATTCAAGCGCGAGCCGCGAATTGGCGATAGAATGCAGCCCACGCCGTAAGGCGTGGAACGAGCGCGGAAGGGATCCTCTATGTAACTTCTTGCATTCGCAACGCCTGAATCGCTCTGCCCAAGCTCTCCTCTGACCCGCCCCGCTTGAGGCCTGCCCCACCCCCTCTGGTAACATCGGCAGCAAGAACCATGTTGGGAGGCTGCTTGCCTGTGAACAAGATCCCCGAACGAACCTCCACCTTCACTGCTCAAGGCCCTTCACATCTGCGCGTATTGGGCATCGTCCTCGCCGGAGGCAAAGGAACCCGCCTCTTTCCTCTCACCCGCGAACGCGCCAAACCCGCCGTCCCCTTCGGCGGCAAATACCGCATCATCGATTTCGTTCTCAGCAACTTCATTAATTCCGGAATCAACTCCATCTATGTCCTCACCCAGTTCCGCAGCCAGTCGCTGCTCCAGCACCTGAGCGAGGGATGGCAGTTCGGCGGCTTGCTCAAGAGCCACTTCATCATCAACGTCCCCGCGCAAATGCGCTCCGAGAACGAGTCCTGGTATCAGGGAACCGCCGACGCCATTTTTCAGAACATCAATCTCATCGAGCAGTCCGACCCGCACATCGTGGCCATCTTCGGAGGCGATCACATCTACCGCATGAATGTCGGCAGCATGATCGATTTCCACATGGCTCGCGGCGCCGAAGTCACCGTCGCCGCCAATCCCTTCCCCCGCGAGTTCGCCGCGGAATTCGGCGTCGTCGAAGCCAATGACGACGGACGCATCCTCGCATTTCACGAAAAGCGCCACGACGCCCCCACCATGCCCGGCGATCTCGATCGCGTCTACGCCTCCATGGGCAATTACATCTTCTCCACGCGCACCCTGCTCGACCTGCTCAAGGCCGACGCCAAAGATCCCCAAAGTCACCACGATTTCGGCCGCGACATTCTTCCCAAACTCGCCGGCACCGCTCCCATCTTCGCCTATAACTTCGAGACCAATCGCATCCCCGGTGAGGTCGAAGACGTCGCTCCCTACTGGCGCGACGTCGGCACCATCGACGCCTTCTACGAAGCCAACATGGACTTGAACGACGTGAAGCCCGAACTCAATCTCTACAACCGACAGTGGCCCGTGCGCAGCACCAGCTATCCCGATCCTCCCGCAAAATTCGTTTTCGACGAAACCAATCGCCGCGGTGAGGCCCTCGACAGCATCGTCTCCGGCGGATGCATCCTCTCCGGCGGCCTCGTCCGCAAATCCGTCCTCGGACGCGGCGTCCGCGTCCACACCGGCGCCATAGTCGACGGTTGCGTCATCATGGACAACTGTGACATCGGGCGCCACGCCAAAGTCCGCCGCGCCATCCTCGACAAAAACGTCCGAATTCCGGAGGGCGCTACCGTCGGCCACGATCTCGATGCCGACCGCGCCCGTGGATGGCACGTCACTGAATCCGGCATCGTCGTCATCGGCCGCGAACACAGCCCCGTGCCCGTAGCTCCCATGTTTGCCTGAGCCTCTGCGCAAGAACAGAAAGGGCGAGCCCGCCCAGGGCTCGCCCTTTTCGTCGATACAGGTTTATTGAGTAACCGCCGCAGTCAAAGCAGTGATGGTTCCGTTCGCGGGTACTTTTCGAGTGTCGAGTGGATTGCGTGTGCTGGTTCGCTGTGGCAATCCAGCCGTGCCCGTAGTTGCGATCACACTGTAACCCGTCGTCATGTTGTCTGTGGATTGGCTTGTCAAACTCCATGAATAAGGTATCGACAGCTTGCAAGTCCGGGTCGCCCCAGTTCCCGTCGCTGCCACCGTGTTGGTCTCGCTGTAGACTGTCGGACTGATGGTTCCATCCAGTGTCGTTACGCTGGCACTGCATGTGAAGTTCGTCAGCCCCGTCGTCTTGACCGTGACTGTGATCGTTAGGGTAACCGTTCCTCCCACTACGGTCGCGGCAGGCAGCGAGTCACTATCATCGACCGTCGCAGGAACTGCTCGAAACGCCCCTGTTCGCGGATCCAGGTATCCCAGAATCCCATTCATGGTTTGTCCGCTTGCCGCCTGTCCCCACAGTGTCGGTACTGCGATTCCGAGGCAGCAGATGCATATCAACAACAGCTTTGTGGTTCTCATAGTCATCTCCGTGCGCCGGTTAAACCGGCAAGGTGTAGTGAATGAAAGTTGCATACGTTGAAGGTGTAGCGAACCACAACGGCCCCGAGTCATGCGGAGCCGCTCGTGAGGGCGGCGTCGAAGCGTTGACAGGGGAGGGTATAGGTCGGGTATTGAGCCGTGAAATATATGCCCTGCTGCGCAAGCAGCAGGTACTCCGGGATGCCGACGCCGTGGAGATGGGCGGAAGGCAATATCGGGTGCGCCGCCAGCGCGAGGGGCGCCCGGATCCTGCGCGGTCAGAGACCCCGAGCATGTACCGAAGCACCTTGTGCGGGAACCGGGAGATCCCACGTCTGTCTGCAGAGGAGAGAACTGCAGGCCGTATCGGGAAGTCGAAGGACGTACGCCGATGATGAACGGACGCGGGAAGTCGGACAGTGCCACAGTACCTACGAAGTCGCCGAACCAAGCCGAGGGACCGGCCGCGGAGGCGAGGGAGGGAAGGGGACTGACCGAGGGGAACTCGCCCGAGCGCAACGCGCTCCGGACTCAGGGCCGGGAAAGCACGCCCAGCGCACTCGAGCGGGTACGTCAAGCAGCAAGCAAGGATAAGAAACAGCGGTTCACTGCGCTCCTGCACCACATCTACGAGGTCGAGCGGCTGCGGACAGCATATCTTGCCATTAAGAAGGATGCTGCCGCGGGTGTCGACGGCGAGACATGGGAGCACTACGGCGAGACCCTCGAGACCAACCTCCAGGATCTCTCCCAAAGACTCAAGCGAGGGGCCTACAGAGCGAGACCTGTCCGCAGGGTGTACATCCCGAAGGTGGGTAAACCGAGTGAGCTTCGGCCACTCGGCGTTCCCGCGCTGGAAGATAAGATCGTCCAACGTGCCACCGTCGAGGTATTGAACGCGATCTATGAACAGGACTTTCTGGGATTTTCGTATGGATTCCGGCCCGGGCGTAGCCCGCATCAGGCGCTGGGTGCGCTGGCGGTTGGAATCGGAACGAGAAAAGTGAACTGGGTGCTCGATGCCGACATCCGGAAGTTTTATGACACTCTCGACCAAGGATGGCTGGTGAAGTTTGTCGAGCACCGTATAGCCGACCGGCGCGTCGTGCGCCTGATCCAGAAATGGCTCAAGGCAGGCGTGCTGGAGGAGGGCAAGCGAGTACAGAGTGAGGTAGGGACGGTACAGGGCGGTAGCATCAGCCCGTTGCTGTCGAATATTTATCTGCACTATGTACTCGATCTCTGGGTCCAGCGATGGAGAAGGAAACAAGCGCGCGGAGAGGCAATCTTGGTGCGTTTTGCGGATGACTTCGTGGCCGGATTTCAGCATCGGGAGGAAGCAGAGCGGTTTCTGACAGAACTGCGCGAACGTTTCGCGCGGTTTGGACTCCAACTGCACGCCGACAAAACCCGAATCGTCGAGTTTGGCCGCTATGCGGAACACAACCGACGGAATCGTGGCGACGGCAAACCAGAAACGTTCAACTTTCTGGGGTTCACGCACAGTTGCGGAAAAACCCGGAAAGGGCGTTTCACGGTACTGCGACAGACGATGCGACAGAGGTGGCAAGCCAAGCTGCGGGCCCTGAAAGAGGAACTGCGGCGGCGCCTGCACACGCCCATTCGGGAACAGGGAGCTTATTTGCGCTCGGTCCTGCTGGGCCACTTCCGGTACTACGGGGTGCCCATGAACGGTCCGGCGCTGTGCGCTTTTCGCCAAGCGGTAGGCTATCTGTGGCGGACGGTCCTTCGCCGTCGCAGCCAAGGTAACCACATGCCGTGGCGCCGTGTGGGGCGTCACATCGCGCGCTGGTTTCCGCCGGCTAAAGTCTGTCATCCTTACCCTTTCGTGCGCTTGGGCGTCCTTACCCAAGGTGGGAGCCGGATGCGGTAACTCCGCTCGTCCGGATCTGGGGAGGGGGTCGTGAGCGATCATGGTCCCTACTCCGACTTCCGGGGGGATTGAATCAGGGTTTACTGCGTGGCCGTTGGGCCGAGGAAAGGCGGGATTGTTCCGGCGCGTCTGGCAGAGCTACGTATCGCAATGCCAACAACTGCGGGCCCGTGCGCTTGAGCAAGAATGTACCCAATCCGGGCGTTTGTCAACGTGTATGAGTTTGCCTGGCGGAAGGTGGGAAGTGGCGCCGCCTTTAATCGCGTTCGCCGCTCCGGCGCGTCACGCCAGGGCTCCCGACTCCTGCCGCAATCTCGCAATATCCCTGGTCGGGGCACTTCCGAAGAACCGGCTATACTCTCGGCTGAACTGCGAAGCACTCAGATAACCCACGCGCTGACTGGCCGTGCCTGCGTCCATCACTGTCGACAACATCAGGCGCCTCGCCTCCTGCAGTCGCAGTACTTTTTGATAATGCAGAGGACTCATCGAAGTGACGGACTTGAAGTGTTCGTGGAACGAGGAGACGCTCATGTGGACTAACTCGGCCAGTTCCTCGACCTTCATGGGTTGAGAGAAGTTTTCGCGGAGCCAGGAAATGGCCTTCGCCACCCGATGCACACTGGATTCCGCAAAGCCCATTTGTGCGATGCGAACCCCAATCGGACTGCGCAACAGACGTATCAGAATCTCATCAATCACGAGCGGCGCGACCAGTTCGGCATCTCGAGGCTTCGCCAGGCATTCCATTAATCTCGTTCCGGCGTTGATGATGCTTGCCTCGGCTGGGGTAATGTAGACCGCACTCCTCTCCTGCGCCGGAGGCAGCCCGTGCGGATACACCTTCAGCACCAGTTCCGCAATCTTGTGCGGATCGAGATCGAGCTTCAGCGAAAGGTACGGCTCAGCCGCGCTCGCTCGTATGACCTGAGCAGCGACGGGCAGAGCCACTGAGAACACGATCATTCGCGTGGCGTCGTACTCGTAGACTTCGTCGCCCACGATGACGGACTTCGCTCCCTGCGCAATGATGCACAGCGAGGGCATCCGCAGAGCATGCACACATTCGTTGTTGACCCGCGAAAAGCGGCTCGCATGTACGCCCGGAATCCGCAATTCAAAACTGCCATCGTGCGGCGCGTAGGCGGCCAGCAAACGCGCCAAGTCGGTCGTGTCAGGTTCGTGGCGGGCAATCGAGCTCGCTGGCCGCAGAGGCAAAACTTTGCCGATGGTTCTCACGCTTGTGACAGTACCTCCTTATGAAGCCACGGACCTTGCCGCTGCAACCGTGCCCGGTCCTCAATTAAGTCTTTAACAATGCCTGCACGTACGCCGCTTTCATCGGAAGCCGCCGCAGAGTCTTTCCCGTTGCATCGTGCAGAGCCGCTGCGATGGCTGGCGCCGCCAGCGCATTCGCCGCCTCCGAACCTCCGCCATAAGCACCCACCTTCGGATTGTGCAGCAGCACAACTTTGATCTCCGGGATGTCCGCCATGGTCGGGATCGGATAGTCCGTCCAGTCCGCCGTGGTGATTCGGCTCTCATCGAATGTGACCTCTTCGAATAGCGCATGCCCGATCCCCATGACCGCGCCGCCTTCGACATTCCGCTTCAATTGCACCGGGTTCACCACAATGCCCGGATCGACCGCTATCGTGTACTTCTCTACCACGATTGCGCCTGTGCTCGGAGTCACTGCGATCTGGCAAACGCACGCCCAATACGTTCCACTCCGCAACATCAGCGAAGCTCCGCGACCGCGCACCGGCGTTGATCCCGTTGACACCGCATCCGTACGCGGCGAAGGCCGGGTATCCCAACCAGACGCATCCCGCACCGCCTTGAGCACGCCGATAGCCCGCTCCTCGCTCGCATGGTCAATGCGAAACTGGATTGCGTCCGCACCGGCGAGGGCTGCTGCTTCGTTGATCGCCAGTTCGCGCGGATAGTTCTGCTGGAATTGTCCGGGCGTCCGCATACTGTGGTCCCGCAGGCCGACCGCAAGGGGCGAAGCCTTCTGCCCCACCTGGAATGTGCCGTGGCCGCGCTCAAGCACGATGGGAACCGGAGCGTATACCCACGGATCCTCAATGCCGTTGACCGTGGAAGTCACCGAGTCCGATTTCACCTGCGGCGCAGCCATCGTGGGCAGCCCAGCAATAATAGCCCCGACCGGCCGATCGTCCTGCATCGCCGGCATGTAGTGGTCGATTTGATAGGCAGCCATTTTGCCTTTTTCATTGATAGCAATCTGCACGTCAGAGAATGCAGCGGCTGCTTGCGTCGACCACTGCATATCGTCAGCTCGCATCCACTGCACACGCACCGGCTTGCCGACGGCTTGTGACAATAGCACCGCCTCGTCTTCCGCCCCGGCATTTCCTCCATTGGATCGCCCGTAATGGCCGGGTCCCGGATACGAATGCACGATCACGTGATCGGGCGTGGTGTGCAGCATCATCGCAATCTCGCCCCGCAACGCCTGCGGATTCTGATTGTGTGTATGGATGTGCACCGTGCCGTCAGCCTTTACGTCGCCCACCGCCATGGTCGGCCCAATCGGCGCGTGCTTCATGTAAGACAATTGATACGTTGCGGAAAGCTTCTTGTGAGCCGATGCGAGTGCAGTTCCCGCGTCACCCCTGGACTCTTTACTCTTCTCCACGGGCGCGGAGGTCCAATCAGACTCTTCCCGAAGGTGCTGGTAGAGTTTTGCGTTGCCCGGCAGTCCCTTCCACTCAGTCCACTTCGTTGCGCTGGCCACTTGCTCGGCCGCTTGAATCGCCTCCCACTCTGTGGGCGCGACTGCTCCAACGAGATTGCCCTTCACGATCACTTGCGTGTTGGGGAACTTACCTTTGTCGAGTTGCCCGGCAGAAATGAGAGTCGAGCCGAGCGTTTTCGGATGCACGACGCGCGCGTGCAACATCCCCGGCAGTCGCACATCGGTGGCCCATGTTTCTTTCGCAGCCACCTTCGAACTGATGATGGAATTCTTGAACGACTTGCCGATCACCGTATACTCGCTGACCGGCTTCATCGGCGGATCACCCTCAATGGTCAACCCAAAGATGCTGGTGAGTTCTCCCTTCACCGGGATCGTGAGCTTTAACTGTTGGTTCTTGACAAGGTCGCCGTACGAAACGCTCTTGCCTCCACCCGAGACAATGCCGTCTTTAACCGAAAGCTTGTCTTTCGGCACGCCGAGTTTTTCGGACGCGAGATCGAGCAGTGCCTGGTGGGTATAGGCGGCCGCCTTGCGGATGTTCGGCGTCCCGTGACCGAGGAAGTCGAATGCGCCGCTGCCGTCCGGTGTGAGGTCCGTATTTCCCGACACAACAGTGGTGATCGCTTCGAAGGGAACGCTCAACTCCTCGGCCACAATTTGCCGATAGGCCGTAAAGGTCGAGCCCTGTCCGAAGTCGCTCTTGCCAGTGCGAATCAGCACGGTGTTGTCGGGATGAATCTCAATCCACGAACTGGGAAGCGTGGGATCGAGCGTGTTCTTCAATGTCGCGGTTTTCGCCGTATCGCCCTTCAGAAGTTCCGGGCCCATCAAACTGAAGCTCACGACGAGCGCGCCACCCGCCTTCACGAACTGGCGTCGCGAGAGCGTTGGTCCGAAAACATTAGTTGGTTTTTCGCTCATGGTAGCCATCGCTTACCTCCCCTTCGCCATGATTGTGGCGGCGTGTTGTACGGCTTCCATGATCGCGACATAAGTTCCGCAGCGGCACAGATTCGGCGACGGACCCGATGTGGTGAACGCTTCCTTGATTTGCGCCAGCGACGGCTTGGGATTGCTCTCCAGCAGTTCTGTCGCCTTGATCATCATGCCGTTCTGGCAAAAGCCGCACTGCGGAGTCTGCTCCTCGATCCAGGCTTGCTGCACCGGGTGAAGCGTGTTCTTCGCTTCCTCCGCCGAGAGGCCCTTTTGCTTTGCCCATCGCGCGGGCAGGCCTTCGAGCGTGGTAATTTCCTGGCCGGCGACGCTCGCAACTGGAGTCACGCAAGACCGTACCTCTTTGCCTCCGACCAGAACAGAGCAGGCACCGCACTGTGCGAGTCCGCATCCGAATTGCGGACCGATCAGTTGGAGATCATTGCGCAACACGTAGAGTAGCGGCGTGTCGTCGGGCGCCTGCACTTCGCGCCTGACGCCGTTCACATTCAGTGTGACCATAGAGAACCCCCTGAACTTTGCGAGTTCGAATGAACCGGTTGAAATCTTCTCTGCCGGCGGCCCCAGTCCGCTAAGGCAGGAATTTCACTTTGGCTACTAGCCGACATCATAACTCGACTGCAGACCCGCTCTGCAATCGATTGCCAGGCGGCGCCCGTAAAGTACCACGCGCTGTCGTGCAGCCTTTGCCCTGACTCGCTCCCCTTGGCGTCATCCCGAGCGGAGCCGTTCTTCCGGCGAATCGAGCGATCTCGCGCGGATCATATCCAGCGTCGATTCCGATGACCGCGATCAGCCCATCTGCGCGACAACCGCAACATCGAACTTCGAGTAATACTTCTTCACGTCGCCGGCTCCATACTTCTCGCGAAACTTCTCAACCACCGGCTGCACTCGCTTGGCATCGGTGATCGTCGCGGCCTTCACTTCAGCCTCTTCGCCGCGGGCATCAACTCGAAGCTTCGGGTTCTTGAGCACGTTCTTGTACCACTGCGTATCCGACCCCTTCACCGGCAGCAGATAAAGCTTGTCTCCCTCCAAGACGAACCAGACCGGGTTTGAAATAGTACGTCCTGATTTTCTGCCGGTCACGCTGATCGTAATTTCGCGATATCGGGAAAGACGGTCTTTCAGCGAATCGTTCCCCTTTGCCATAGGCACTCCTCTTAGCGCGAGCCTTGATCGCTCCAAGCTTCAAGGCTTAGACAGCACCTCTTTTGCGACCATGATGGCGCTCATTGCATTCGGCCAGCCTGAATAAAACGCCAGATGTGTAATCACCTCAATCAATTCTTCCTTCTGCACTCCATTCTGCGCCGCAAACTTCAGGTGAAACCGCAGTTGATCCGGACGGTTCATCGCAACCAGCGCCGCCACGGTTGCCAGACTCCGGTCGCGCTTAGAGAGTTCCGGACGCTCCCAAACGTCGCCGAAGAGAACCTGATCCGTTAGTTCCACGAGCTTGGGAGCGAAATCCCCGATCATCTTCTGCGCTGCTGAAGGCTCTTTATTCATGCCGTGCTCCCTCCTGTGCGTCGTACGATTTGGTTGCGTCTTGTTGGGCGTCTTTGGTATTCGGGTTGATAACGAGAACATGGTAGGAGACGCCGTCCCATGCGTTGTGAATACCGATGAATAGCAACAACAGAGACGCACCTCCAACCCCAAAGAGCGACTCGCGCAAATGTTCGCTCGCTTCGAACCAGGTACCCGCGAGGGTTGCGTACGCAGCC
>Ga0207700_10000182_pt1 | contig 37846 bp, 34 predicted proteins | sample LARL82metaG_FD_184348 | JGI IMG/M metagenome (GOLD analysis project Ga0207700, IMG submission 184348) | Corn, switchgrass and miscanthus rhizosphere microbial communities from Kellogg Biological Station, Michigan, USA - LAR L8-2 metaG... | ecosystem: Host-associated > Plants > Roots >...
CGGCCGAGTGGCAGCACGCTGGTCGTGGACGGCGCGGCCGGGCGTGGAGCGCGGTGGCGGGCGGCAGCCTGACGTTCACTCTCGGCTGGAAATTCGAGCAGCCGGTGGGATTCTTGTCGGCGCTGCCGCTCGCGGTCGGCGTCGCCATCGCGCGCGCGCTCGAGTCGTCGGGCGTTCACGGGGTCGGCCTCAAATGGCCCAACGATCTGGTTCACGATGCGGCCAAGCTCGGCGGCATGCTCATCGAGCTTGCCGGCGATGCGCTGGGACCGTCGTTCGTCGTCATCGGTGTGGGCATCAACGTGCGGCTGCCGCAGTCGCTGCGCGAGGGCATCGGCCAGGCGGTCACCGATCTCGCCTCGATTGCGGCGCCGGTCGATCGCAATCGACTGCTCGCCGACATCGCCGCCGAATTGCACGCAGTCCTGTCGCGCTACGGGCGCGACGGGTTCGTGGCCTTTCGCGCCGAATGGCTTCGGCGACATGCGCTGCACGATCGATTGGTGGAGGTGCGGCTGCCCAACGGAGGCGTGACGCATGGGATGGTGGCGGGAGTGGACGAGCGCGGTGCGCTGCTGCTCGATCGCGACGGTCGCCGCATGCGCTTCGTCAGCGGCGAAGTGTCGGTGCGTGGAGCACGGCGTTGATCCTGGTCCTCGATTGCGGCCACAGCCGGCTCGCGTGGGGCCTGGCGGGCGAGCGCGGCTGGCTCGCGCGCGGTGCCGTTCCGAACCAGGAGATCGGCACGCTCGCGTTGCGCAGCTGGCAGAACATGCCGCGGCCGGTAAGCGCGGTCGGCGTCAACGTTGCGGGAGAGGCCACGCGCGTGCGCGTCGAGGCGCAGCTCACTCGTTGGCGCACGATGCCGCAATGGCTGATCGCGCACGAGCAGGCATGCGGCGTCCGAAACGGTTATGCGCTTCCCTCGCAGCTCGCCGCCGATCGCTGGGCAGCGCTGGTCGCGGCACGGGCGCGCGCGGCGGAAGAATTGTTCCCGGCGCCGTGCGTGGTGGTCAATGTTCGCACCGCGATCAGCATCGACGCGCTTGACGCGGGCGGGACGTTCCTGGGCGGCGTCGTCGTGCCCGGACTCAACCTGCAGCTGCAGTCGCTGGCCGCCAACACTGCGCTCAAAATGCCGCCTGGGCGCTACGCGGACTTTCCCATCAACAATGCCGACGCGCTCGCATCGGGTGCGGTGCAGGCGGTATGCGGCGCGATCGAGCAAATGCGCGCGCGCCTGAGCGGCGAGGGCGTGACGGTGAAGTGCGTGCTTTCCGGAGGCGCCGCGAGCGAGCTTGCCCCCCACCTTACGGGTCCGGTGGAGGTCGTGGATAATCTGGTGCTCGAAGGGGCTCTGGTGCTTGCCCAGGCCGAATGAGCCGCGACGCCCGATGAGAACGCTTTTTTTTCTTCTTCTGCTGGCCAACCTGACGCTGTTCGGGTACATCAAGCTCGACAGCTTGAGCGCAGGCGAAGGCGTTCGCCTTGCGCAGCAGGTGCAGCCCGACAAGATCAAGCTGCTTACGGCGCAACAAGTCGCTGCGCTCGGTCCCGCCAAGGTCGCCGCGCTGGCCGACGTCTGCGTCGAGTGGGGACCGCTGTCCGAAAGCGATCGTGCGCGTGCGGTGTCCCTGATCGAGCCGCTAGATCTCGCCAGACTGACCACGCAGAAAAAAGTCGAGGTCATCGCCAGCTACTGGCTTTTCCTGCCTCCTGCGGCCACCAAAGCCGCCGCCGATCGGCGCGTCGACGAATTGAAGAGTTCCGGGATCCGCGATGCGAGCGTGATCGACGTCGGCGCGCAGCGACTGTCGATATCGCTGGGTGCGTTTCGCACCGAGGAGGCGGCGCAGGCGCGCTTGGATGCGCTCCAGGCGCAAGGCATCAAGAACGCCAAAGTCGGGCAGCGCACCCAGGCGATCCAGCAGACGGCGCTGGTCGTGCGCGACCCGCCGGCGCAGGCAGTCCTGCGCCTGAAGGAATTGCAAGGCGGATTCCCCGGCACCGAAGTGAAAATCGGAACGTGCGACAAGACTTCGTAGCGCGGTCGCAGCAGCGCAGTGCAGCGCAGGCCGTCATCCACCAGGCTGACTCCCCTGAAGATATCGAGCAGGCGCGCGCGCTGTTTCTCGAATACGCGCAATGGCTGGGCGTCGACTTGTGCTTCCAGGACTTTTCACGCGAGCTCGCGGAGCTTCCCGGCGCCTACGCGCCGCCGAGCGGGCGCATTCTGCTCGCTGCCGTAAACACCAGCGCTTTCGGATGCGTCGCGCTGCGTGCGCTCGACGATCGCGTCGGCGAGGTCAAGCGCATGTATGTGCAGCCGGCGCGGCGTGGCGAAGGGTGGGGGCGCCAGCTCGCCGTCGCCATAGTGGCGCAGGCGCGCTTCATCGGCTACCGCGAGCTCGTGCTCGACACGCTGTCGCGTCTGACGTCAGCGCGCGCGCTTTACGCGGAACTTGGATTTTCCGAGTGCGCGCCGTATTACGCCAATCCGCTGCCCGACGTGGTGTACATGCGCCTTCGCCTGGACGCCAACGCGCCGGTCTGACCGGGCGAACGATAGTGTATCTCTCGAGCTCCGAAGCCGAAGCACTTCGGGTGCGTACGGCGCAACTCGAGGCGCGCGCGGGCGTGCAGGTGGTTGCCGGCGTGATCGGCAAGGCGGACCACTACCCGGAGCTTCCGTGGAAGGCATTCGCACTGGGTGCGGCGCTGGCCGGGATCGCCGTCTTCGTCTTCGACTGGCTGCATCCCGATTGGGCGTCGGCCCACGCGGCGCTGGTGCACGTGCTGGCGATCCTCGGCACGGGCGCGGCGGACGCGCTGATCGCGATCTTCATTCCCGCGTATGCGCGCATATTTCTCAACGCGACGCATGCCGCCGCGGAAGTCCGCCACTATGCCGAGTCGATGTTCCTGCGCCATCGGCTGTTCGACACGCGCGGGCGCAACGCCATTCTCTTGCTGGTCAGCGTGTTCGAGCGCCGCGTCGAGATCGTCGCCGACTCGGGACTCGACGGCAAGGTCGGCGAGCCGCAGTGGCGCGCGGTGATCGCGACGATGACAGCGCATCTCGCCGCTGGCCACGCCTCGCTGGCGCTACAGCACGGTCTGCAGCGCCTCGAGGAGATCCTGCGCGAGAACGGGATTGGCGTCGAATCGGATGGCGCCAACGATCTGGCGGACCGGCCGATCGAGGAGCGTGGCGTCCGATGAGCCCCGTGCCCCCAGCCCTATTGCCGGCTTGCGCAATGTGCCGGAGCGCGCCGCGCGCAGGTGTGCCGGCCAGTGTGCTGCTGCGCCTGGTCGCCGTCGTCACCTTGTGCGCGAGCGCAGTGCTCGCGCATTGTGCGGACGTCCCCTACCTCAGCGGACGCGTGGTCGACAACGCCGAGATCCTCAGGCCGGCGACGCGCGACGCGGTCGCAGACTCGCTCAAGGCGCACGAGCAGCTGACCGGCGACCAGATCGTCGTCCTCACCGTGCCGACCATCGACGGCGAAGCGATCGAGCAGTTCGCGACCCGCGTCTTCGACAACTGGAAGCTCGGACAAAAAGGCAAGGACAACGGCGTGCTGATGATTGTCGTTCCCAAGGATCGCAAGATGCGCATCGAGGTCGGCTACGGACTCGAGGGAACGCTCACCGATGCGCAGGCCAGCCGCATCATCCGCAACGTGATGGCGCCGGCGTTCAAGGGCGGCGATTACGACAAGGGCGTGACCGAGGGCGCGAACGCGATCATCGCGACGCTGGAAGGCAAAGGCGATGCGGCCGCTGGAACGAGCGCGGCTTCCTCGTCGTCGGAAGCCACCTCGTCGGTGCATTTCAACACGCCGGATCTGGCCTGGCCGGAGCGCATTCTCATGGGTGCGTTCGTTTTCGGAATCATCGGATTGTTCACCTTCGTCGGCATCATGACGCCGGGTGTGGGCTGGTTCCTTTACGTGTTCCTGATTCCATTCTGGGCGATGTTCCCGCTGGTGATCGTCGGCGCGCGTGGCACGCTGATCGTTCTGGCGACGTATCTGATCGGCTATCCGATCGTCAAGCTGATCCTCTCGCGCATGCCGTGGTACCAGAAAGCCGCACTGGACATGAAGATCAAAGGCTCGGCGAATGTCGGTGGCTTCGTGTTGTCGAGCGGTGGATCGTCGGGAGGATCGTCGGGAGGCGGTGGAGGATTTTCCGGCGGCGGCGGAAGCTCGGGCGGCGGTGGAAGCTCGGGCAGCTGGTGATGAGTCAGCGCGGGACACCGGGCCGTACCGATCGAACCTCGCTCGCGCTTGGCGCATGAGTGCCAACGCGCGTCCGGTTCGCTACTTCGAGGATTACCCGGCGGGCTCGCGCTTCGAGGGTGGACCAATCGTCGTCGATGCAGCCGAGATCGTCGCGTTCGCGACGCGCTACGACCCGCAAACGTTCCACGTCGACCCGGAAGCAGCGCGCGGAAGTTTTTTCGGCGGACTCATCGCCAGCGGTTGGCATACCGCCGCGCTGACCATGCGCCTGCTGGTCGAGAACTATCTAAGCGAGGAATCGAGCCTGGGCTCGCCAGGCATCGACGAGCTGCGCTGGATCAAGCCGGTGCGTCCGGGTGACGCATTGTCGGTGCGCGTGGTGGTGGACGACGCGCGCCGCTCGCGATCACGTCCGGATCGCGGGCTGGTGCGGTCGTCGATCGAGGTGCGCAATCAGCGTGGCGAGACAGTGATGACGTTCAAGGCGATGAGTCTGATCGGACTGCGCAATCCCGGCGCCGGCGCAGCCGACTGAGCCGTCGGCCTCACGCGTGCGCGACGACGGCGTAGCCGCGGCCGTCGCTTCGCGGCCACGCGGGCGGCTCGATGCGTACGCTCGAATATCCCGCGGCGCGCAGGTGCGAGAGCATCTCGTCTTCGCTGTGCCAGGTGTACGCAATCGTCTCGTCGGCGCGCTCGACAATGCGGCCTTCCTGCCGGCGCTCGTAGCGACTGGCAATCTGGATGCGCCGGCGCTTCGCGTCGGCGTCGGTTTCGCAGCGATGCATGATCTGCGAGCCGTCGGCGAGGACCACGTTCCGGAACTCGATCACGGGCGCGCCGGGCGGATGCTGCGCGGCCTCTGGCACGAACAGGTCGAGCAGCAGCACCGCAGGCTCGACCAGGTGCGCGCGCAGGCACGCGAGCGCATCGCGCAGCGCGTCGCGCGCGGTCAGCAACTGCAGCGAGCCGGCGGCGACGAAAGCCGCGACGTAGCGGAAAGGCAGGTTGAGCTCGGCGATGCTTTGCCGGAACAGCGGCGCGTCGAGCCCGGCATTGCGCAGCTTTGCGGCGCAGCTGGCGAGCATCGCTTCGGAGGTGTCGACTCCGTGCACCCGCGATCCCGTTTCGGCGAGCGGAACGAGCAGGCGCCCGGACCCGCACATCGCTTCGAGCACGGGGCCGGCGTCGCGCGGCAGCCGCTGGCGATACCACGCGAGCTCGGGATCGCCGGCGCGCGGCTTGTCGGCGTCATAGAACCGCGTCGCCAGTGCGCCGTAGGACATTCCCGTGCCGGGGAGTGAAGGCGCGTGCCTCAGGTTCAGGTCTGCTCCCATGGCAGGCCTTCCTTGCGCCATCCCGAGACCTTGCTGCGCTGATGCTGCTCGTCGAGCGGGCCTTCGAAGCCTTCGAGCACGTTGATCACCTCGCTGAAGCCCGCCTGCTCGAGCGCCATGCCGGCATCGACCGAGCGCTGGCCACTACGGCAGATCAGCACCACGGGACGATCGACGCTCGCGATCTTTTTGACCTGACCGACGAAATGCGGATTGATCGTCCAGTCGGGACCGTCGTTCCAGGCAACATGGTGGGCGCCCGAGGGATGCCCCACGAACAGGAATTCCATCTCGCTGCGGCAGTCGACCAGCACGGCCTGCGCATTGTTCTGCAGGAAGGAATGCGCTTCGCGTGGTTTGAAGTGTTTCATGCCCTCGATTGGTTCTTGCCTTGCTTCAACATAGCATCCGCGGCGGCGCATTTCAAACGCGCGCCTCGAAAACCGCGCGCGCTGCCGTGGCGATGGCGTCGATCCAATGCGTGGATGCGCGCACCTCGCCGGTCCAGCGCAGGAAGCCGTGGATCATGCCGCTGCATTCGATGAGTTGAACCGGCACGCCATCGGCCGCCAGCCGGCGCGCATAATCGAGGCCATCGTCGCGCAGCACGTCCGATTCGGCGACTGCGATCACGGCGGGAGCGAGTCCCGCGAGATGTGTCGCGGCCAGCGGCGACAGCTCGGCGGCGTGGGCATCGGCGCCTGCGCGATAGGCGTCCCAGTACCACTGCATCTGCCCCGCGCTCAGGTTGTATCCATTCGCGAATTCGCGATAGGAGGCGCGCTCGCAGGTCGCGTCGAGCGCCGGGTAAAGCAGAAGCTGCAGCTCCGGTTGCGCGGCGCCATCTGCGCGCAAACGAAGCGTCAGCGCGGCGGCGAGGTTCCCGCCCGAGCTGTCGCCGGCCACGCCGAAGCGCGCCCCATCGCCGCCCAGGGCAAGGGCATTGGCCCGAGTCCATTGCCACGCAGCTTCGACGTCGTCGAGCGCAGACGGATAGACGTTCTCCGGCGCGCAGCGATAATCGACCGCAACGATCAGGGCTTGCATGCGCTGCGCCAGGTGCCGGCAAAGCCGATCGTGCGAATCCAGCGATCCGGTCACCCAGCCGCCCCCGTGCGCATAGACGACCACGGGCGGAGGCGCGGCGGTCGCGGGGCGGTACACGCGGACGGCGAGTCGCGGGTCAGTCCCCGGCACCTGCGCTTCGGCGACCGACGCCACCGCCAGCGGTTCACCGCCGAGAAGCTTCGGAGCCTGTTCCGCGGCGGCGCGCAGCAGCGCCACATCCGGAGCTCCCGTCGCGGGAGCCACGTTGAACACGGTGTCGAGCAATCGCTGGATGTCGGGGTCGAGCATGCGTGTCTCCGGGTGCGATGTTACGCCAGAGCGCCCGACCGTCGGCGGCCGGCTGCAGGTCATGACGCGGATCCGGCCGGTTGACAATGACACGCCCAGCCCTTACCTTCCAACGTAGCGCCGATTTGATTCGGGGAACACCCCCGCAGCTTGCGGGCGCTATATAAATCTAGCTAAAGCGGTTTCGACCAGTTTTCGCTCAGTTTCGACGAAACCCGCTCGGCGGCAAGCTGAACGGGTTTTTCATTTGGAGTGATGGCAATGCGCGACCAATCCGCCGAACTCACGCAGCTCCTGGGCGAGCGCATCCTCGTGCTCGATGGCGCGATGGGAACGATGATTCAGGCGTGCCGCTTCGGCGAGGCCGACTATCGCGGTCCGGCCGCGTGTGGTCTGCACGCTCATGCGCGCGACGTGAAGGGCGACAACGATCTGCTCGCGCTGACGCGACCCGACGCCATCCGCGCCATTCATGACGGCTTTCTCGACGCCGGCGCCGACATCATCGAGACCAACACCTTCAATGCGACGTCGATCGCGCAGGCCGACTACGGGTTGGAGAGCCGCGTCCACGAGATCAATCTCGCGGCGGCTCGGCTGGCGCGCGAGCGCGCCGACGCGTGGAGCGCGAAAACACCAGGCAAGCCGCGCTTCGTCGCCGGGGCGCTTGGCCCCACCAATCGCACTGCGACGATATCGCCCGACGTCAACGATCCCGGCTTTCGCAACGTTAGCTTCGACGATCTGGTCGCTGCGTACAGCGAGGCTATAGATGCGCTGGTCGAGGGCGGCGTCGACATCCTGCTCATCGAGACGGTGTTCGATACGCTCAACGCCAAGGCTGCGCTGTGGGCGATCGAGCGCTATTTCGACGATCGCGGCGTACGCCTTCCCATCATCGTCTCGGGGACCATCACCGACGCCTCGGGGCGCACGTTGTCGGGACAGACGCCGGAAGCATTCTGGAATTCGGTCCGCCATGTCCGGCCGCTGGCGGTCGGGCTCAACTGTGCGCTGGGCGCGGCCCTGATGCGCCCGTACATCGAGGAACTCTCCGCGGTCGCGGAAGATACCTTCATTTCGTGCTATCCGAATGCGGGATTGCCCAATCCGATGAGCGAGACCGGCTACGACGAGACACCCGAGACTACCGCGCGGCTGCTCGGCGAATTCGCGCGCAGCGGCTTCGTCAACATCGTCGGGGGATGCTGCGGGACGACTCCCGATCACATCCGCGCGATCGCTGCCGCGGTGAAGGACGTGCCACCGCGGCGCGTCGCAGGTCCGGCTGCGCACCGCGTCGCGCGCGAAGTCGCCGGGGCGCCGGTCTGAGTCGCGCGCGCACGCGCACGCCGGTGCGCCGATGACGTCGTCGCGCCGACCCGGCGTCCTGCGCCTGTCCGGACTCGAGCCGCTTTCGATCGACGAGGACTCGCTTTTCGTCAACGTCGGCGAGCGGACCAATGTCACCGGCTCACGCGCCTTCGCCAAGCTGGTCCTCGCCGGCGATTTCGCAGGTGCGGTGGAGGTCGCGCGGCAGCAAGTGCAAAACGGCGCGCAGATCATCGACGTCAACATGGACGAGGCGATGCTCGACTCGAAGGCCGCCATGGTCCGCTTTCTTCATCTCATCGCCGGCGAGCCCGATATCTCGCGCGTCCCGCTGATGATCGACTCGTCGAAATGGGACGTCATCGAGGCGGGACTCAAGTGCGTCCAGGGCAAGCCCATCGTCAACTCGATTTCGCTCAAGGAAGGCGAAGCCGAGTTCGTGCGCCAGGCGCGGCTGGTCCGGCGCTACGGCGCCGCGGCGATCGTGATGGCGTTCGACGAAAAGGGTCAGGCCGACAGCTTCGAGCGCAAGGTACAGATCTGCCAGCATGCCTACGACCTGCTCACGCGCAAGGTCGATTTCCCGCCCGAGGACATCGTCTTCGATCCCAATATCTTCGCGATCGCCACCGGCATCGAAGAGCACAACAACTACGCAGTCGATTTCATCGAGGCTACGCGCTGGATCCGGCAGCACCTGCCCTACGCGAAGGTCTCCGGTGGCGTCTCCAACGTGAGCTTCAGCTTTCGTGGCAACGATCCGGTGCGCGAAGCGATCCATACGGTGTTCCTGTATCACGCGATCCGCGCCGGAATGACCATGGGCATCGTCAACGCCGGGTCGCTCGGCGTCTACGACCAGCTCGATCCGCAGTTGCGCGAGCTCGCCGAGGACGTCGTGCTCAACCGCCGGCCAGACGCTACCGAGCGGCTGGTGACGTTCGCCGAAACCTACAAGGCCAAGGGCAAGTCGGCGGTTGAAGAGCTCGCGTGGCGCGCCGGCAGCGTCGAAGAGCGGCTCTCGCACGCCCTGGTGAAAGGTATCACCACGCACATCGTCGAGGATACTGAGGAAGCGCGGCTCAAGTTCGCGCGGCCGATCGAGGTCATCGAGGGCCCGCTGATGGCGGGAATGAACGTCGTTGGCGATCTGTTCGGCGCGGGGAAGATGTTCCTGCCGCAGGTCGTCAAGAGTGCGCGCGTGATGAAGCAGGCGGTGGCGCATCTGATTCCATTCATCGAAGTGGAAAAGGCGAAGTCGGGCAACATCGGCAAGCCCAAAGGCACCATCGTCATGGCGACCGTCAAGGGCGACGTGCACGACATCGGCAAGAACATCGTCGGCGTCGTGCTCCAGTGCAACAACTTCGACGTGATCGACCTCGGCGTGATGGTACCCGCCAAAAAGATTCTCGACACTGCGGTCGAACGCAACGCGGACATCGTCGGTCTGTCGGGGCTCATCACGCCTTCGCTGGAGGAGATGGCGCACGTGGCGCAGGAGATGCAGCGCCTGGGCATGCAGCAGCCGCTGCTGATCGGCGGCGCGACCACCTCGCGCGTGCACACCGCGGTGAAGATCGCTCCCGGCTATTCCGGCGTCACGGTCTACGTGCCCGATGCGTCGCGCGCAGTGGGCGTGGCCAGCAACCTGCTCTCCGATTCGCTCAAGGCCGACTACGTCGCAGAAATCGCCTCCGACTACGAAAAGGTCCGTGTCCAGCACGCAAGCAAGAAGGGGCCGTCGCTCCTGTCGCTAGCGGCTGCTCGCGCCAATGCGTTCGTCGCCGACTGGAAGCACTACGCGCCGACGCGTCCGTCACTGATCGGTCGCCGCGAATTCCGTAACGCCGATCTTGCCGAGCTTGCGCGCTACATCGACTGGAGCCCGTTTTTCCAGACGTGGGAGCTTTCGGGACCTTTCCCAGCGATCCTCGACGATCCGGTGGTGGGCGAGGCGGCGCGCAACGTGTACGCCGACGGTCGCGCGATGCTCAAGCGCGTGATCGAAGGGCGCTGGCTCACCGCCCATGGCGTGGTTGCGCTGCTTCCGGCGAATGCCGTCGGCGACGACATCGTGTTCTATGCCGACGAGTCGCGCGGCGCGGAAAGCCTCACGTGGCGCAATCTTCGGCAGCAGAACCAGCGACCGACCGGCAAGCCCAACTACTGCCTGGCCGATTTCGTGGCGCCGAAAACGTCCGCGGTCGCCGACTACGCCGGGATGTTCGCCGTCACCGCGGGCCTCGGGATCGAGAAACGGCTGGCCGAGTTCGAAGCGCAGCGCGATGACTACAGCGCGATCATGCTCAAGGCGATCGCGGACCGGCTGGCCGAAGCATTCGCGGAATGGCTGCACCGCGTGGTACGCCGCGAGCTCTGGGGCTACGCGCCGGGAGAAGAGCTCGACAGCGAGCGACTGATTCGCGAGGAGTACCGCGGCATTCGTCCGGCGCCGGGTTATCCGGCGTGTCCAGAGCACAGCGTCAAGGCGCCGCTATTCGACTTGCTGCAGGCCTCGAAGATCGGAATGGCCGTCACCGAAAGCTACGCGATGCTGCCAGCGGCGTCAGTGGCCGGATTTTATATCGCGAACCCCGAGGCAACGTACTTCGCGGTGGGCAAGATCGGTGATGACCAGGTCGTCGACTATGCACGGCGCTGCGGCATCGGCGTCGACGTGGCACGATCGCGGCTTTCCGCTCAGCTGTAGCGCGAGACGATCGTCACCATCAGCGCTGTTGACTCAGGCGCTTCGTCGATCAGCCGCCGAGGTAAGCGCCGCCGTTGACGTGCAGCGTCTGCCCGGTCGCGTAACGAGCACCGGGACCGGCGAACCACACGACGGCGCTCGCAATTTCCGCGGGGTTGCCACGGCGTCCGAGCAGGGTCTGCGCCTGCGCGCGATGCACGGGCGCCGCGGACGCGCTCGCGCTCTTGCGAACGGTATCCACCAGGCCGGGCGACACGCAGTTGACGGTGATGCCGAACGGGGCAAGCTCGTGCGCCAGCGCGCGAGTGAGCCCGCCCAGCGCCGCTTTGGCAGTCACGACGTGCGCGCGATGCGACGCGCCGGTATACGCCGTCATGCCGCCGATGTTGATCACCGCGCCGGCGCCGCTGTTGCGCAGCAACGTCAGTGCCGCCTGCGTGCAATGGAATGCACCGTCGACGCACACCGCCTGCGCGGCGCGCCATTCCGCGAAGGACAGGTCGGCGAACGCAGCTTCGCGCCGGATCGCGGCGTTGTTGACGACGATGTCCAGGCGGCCGAAGCGCTCCGAGATCGCGGCGATCATCGCATCGACCTGGGCGCGCTCGGTGACATCAGCCGCAGCCATCATGGCTTCGCCGCCGTGCGCCGCGATCTCGCTGACCACCGCCTGCGCTTCGCCGCGGCTCGCGCGCACGTTGACGGCAATCTTCGCGCCGGCATCGGCGAGCGCGAGTGCGATGGCGCACCCGATGTTTCGTCCCGCGCCAGTGACCAGCGCGACCCTGCCTTGAAGCGGAGGCGTATCCATACCGCTAGCCTCTCAGTGTCGTAAGGTCGACTCTCGGCGCGTCGCTCAGCGCGCGCAGCGTGCCGAGCGCCCGGCGCGCCCGGTTCGCGTCCCAGCCACCGTAGATGCAGTTGGCGATGAATTTCGCCTCGAGCGCCTCGACCGACATCGGTTCGTCACGACCGCCGCGAAAATGATCTTGCCTCGCCTCGCGTACTTCGCCGGACTCGAGGGTCACGCGCACGTGGCCGGTGAACTGGCGCGGATAAGGATTGTCGGGGTCGACGACGTAACGCACCTTGGCGGCGAGCGCGCGCACCGCCGGATCGTGCACCACGGCTTCCTCGTAGTCGATGAGTCCCGCATCGCCACGCAGCATGCCGACCGCGATCGCATAGGGAATGCTGAACTTGGCCGCGTAGCCGTTGGGCGGGCGCTGCTTGGCGGCAAGGGGTTCCCACAGACGGTGCACGATCCCCTCGGCGGTTTCGCATTCGATCGCTGCGACCTCGGCCGGATTCAGGCCCTCGCTCACCAGGCTGCGCGCGCAGTCGATGTAGGGATGCGCCATGGTGCCGCAGGCGTAGGCCTTGAACGCGATGTCCCTCGCGAGCCACATGATTCCGACGCCATCGAGCATGGTGCCGAAGTCGCAGCCGTCGCTACGCGCGAAGCCGTGAAAAAAACCGTGCTCGCCCTCGAACAGCGTGCGCGGCCCGGTGAATCCTTCGCGCGCCATGCGAGCAGCGCGATAGCCCGCCTGCGCCGCCCATCCCGGGTGCATGCGCTTGGTCCACGCGCCTTCGGCAAGGTACTCGATGATGCCCGAGGCCATGCTGCCGGCGATGCCCAACGCGTTGACCCACTGCGCAGCATCGAGGCGCAACGCGGTCGCGACGCCCGCCGCCGCGCCGAGTGCGCCGAACACCGCGGTGGGATGGAAGCCGGCCTTGTGGACGCGCTTGGGCGCGACCAGGCACAACCGGCACATCAGCTCGCAGCCCACGGCGAGCCCGCGCAGGGTATCGCTGCCGGCGAGGTCGTGCTGCTCGGCGGTGGCGAGCAGCGCGGGAACGACGACGGCGCCTGCATGCACCGGACCGCCCTCGAAGGTGTCGTCGTAGTCCTCGCCGTGGGCGGCGGTACCGTTGCACAGGGCCACGGTGGCGACGCTGTAGCTTCCGGCGTCGCCGATCACGGTGCAGGCGCCGGGCTCGGCGCTCGCGCGCAGCATTGCCTGCACATAATCGCTACGCCGCGCCGCCACGCACAACCCGGCGACGTCGATCGTCACCGCAGCGCACGTCGACGCGAGTGCGTCGGGCATTCGCGATGGCGCGGCCGCGAACGCGGCGGCGAGGCGCTGCGAAATGGAAATCTCCGGAAGCGACATCGTGCCCGCGTGTCGCTATTCGGCTTCGATCTTGCTCGCGCGCGCGACCGCCGTCCAGTGCGCGATCTCGTCGGCGATGTAGTTGCCGAATTGCTGCGGCGTCATCGGCATCACAGTGAGCGCCTCCGCGACAAAGGCGTCGTGCAAGTCGGGTGACGCCAGCACCTTGTTGATTTCCTCGTTGAGCTTACTGACGATGGGCTCGGGCAGCTTCGCAGGGCCGACGATGCCGTACCAGGTGAGGCCGTTGAAGCCTTCGTAGCCCGATTCCTTGAAAGTCGGAACGTCGGGAAGCAGCGGCTGCCGTCGGTCGCCGGTCACCGCCAGCGGCTTGAACGCGCCCGAGCGGATATGCGGCATCGCGGCGGCGAGTCCCGGAAAGACGACCTGGATCTGGCCGCCCATGGCGTCGGTGAACGCCTGGCCGATGCTGCGATAGGGGACGGCCATACTCGGGACTCCCGAGGCGTGCTTGAATTGCTCCATCACCAGATGGTTGAGCGTGCCCACGCCCGACGTTCCGTAGTCGACCTTGCGCGGATTGGCCTTGGCGTAGGCGACGAATTCGCGCAGCGTGGTGACCGGCACTGCGCGCGCCACCACCAGCACGTTGGGCGTCCCGCCGAGCATGGCAATCGGCGTGAAATCCTTGACCGCGTCGTACCCGAGATTGTGCTTGACCGCCGGATTGGTCGCGTGCGTGGCGACGTAGCCGATCTCGAGCGTGTAGCCATCGGGTTGCGCGCGCGCGGTCATCTGCGTGGCGATCGCGCCGCCGGCGCCGGCCTGGTTCTCGATGACGAAGGGCTGGCCCATCGCGATGCGCAGGCGATCGGCGATGATGCGAGCGACCAGATCGACCCCGCCGCCGGGCGCCTGCGGCGCGATGAGCTTGACCGGCCGGCTGGGATAGCTGTCCTCGGCGCGCGCGCGTAGCGCCGCCATTGCTGTGGCCGACAGCGCCACCACCACCACGGCGCGCCGCCGGCCGTTCACGCCGCTAGTCGAGCGCGCCGATGCAGTCGCTCTTGCCAAGCTCGACTCCGCAGTGACGCAGGATCGCGTAGGGGGCGGTCACGTGAAAATAGAAGTTCGGAAGCGCGAACTGCAGCAGGTAATTGATCCCGGTTAACTTCTTCGGCTCGCCGCGGACCGGACGCAAGATCACGCGCGATCCCGAACCGTCGATCGGCGATGCCTTCAAAGTGCGCGGGAATTCGACGGTGCGGTTGGCGCGTGCGGTGAGCTCGGCGATGGTCTTCTCATTGTCTTCGAACACCGGCGTCTCGAGACCGGCAAGCCGTGCGCCCGTCGACCGCGCGAAATCGGTCGCGATGTGCACCTGGCGGGTGAGGGGAAACATGTCGGGGTAGAGCCGGGTGTTGAGCAGTACAGACTGTTCGATCTTCTTCGCCTGCGCCTGCGAAGCAGCCTTTTCAAGAACGATCTTGAGGTTGCTCAGCATGCGGATGAATACGGGGACCGAAGCCAGGTACATCGAAATCGTCATGGACTCCTCCCTGAGGACCGGCATTGTAGCAAGCAGACGGTGAGCGAGCGTTGGCCGGCGTTGCGACACCGGGCGTTCGGGCTTTGGCATACACTTGACGCCGGTCCGCTGCTCCGCCGTGGGAACGCGCAGCGGGGACGACATCGGTTCGCCGGCGCATCGCGGTGCCGGCATGGGAGACCGTGCATGATGGACCCTGCAGCGCAAGGAGAGGACACGGCGCCGGTCGAGCGCCGCCTTGCGACCATCCTGATGGCCGATGTGTTCGGCTACAGCTGCATGATGGGCGAGGACGAAGAGCGCACGGTGCGCATCTTCCGCGGCCACCGCGCGGTGTTCGATGAGTTGCTCAAGATGTACCGCGGCCGCATCTTCAACACCGCGGGCGATGCGATCCTCGCCGAATTTCCCAGCGCCGTCGAAGCGGTGCGCTGTGCCACCGAGATCCAGGCGGCGCTGCGCACGCGCAACGAGCACCTGCCCGAAGCGCAGCGCATGTGGTTTCGCATCGGCATCAAGCTGGAGCGCTCCGCGGCAGCGGCAGCGGAGAAGGAAGCGAAATTGCTTGGGGAATTGCAGAGCGCAAGGGAAGCGCTGAATCTCGCCGAGACGACCAAGCGCAAGGCCGAGCAGGCGCGGCGTCTGGCAAGCGTTGCACAAAATGCCGCGAGCAAAACAGCGGGCGACGCGCAATCACCGCCGCCGCTGCACACGGTAGCGGCAAGTCAGACCCCGGCCAGGGACGGTACTTACATCGGACGGATGTGTTCCACCAATCCCGATGGCTCCGTGCGTTGCTGGGGCGTCGGGCTCACCGTGGAACGCGACGCGCTTTCGGCCACCTGGCCGTCGCGCTTCAACCGTGAGCCTGCACACGCCAAGGGATCCATTGCCGCCGACGGGTCGGTCAGTTTCACTCTCGACGGCTATTCGCAAAGCGGTCGCGCGTTGACCGGCACCATGTCGGGGCGGATTGGCGACGGCAAGCTCGCGGCGTCGGGGGCGTGGAGCAACCGCGTTCCGATCAACGCGAACTGGGTTATCACACAATGACGGGTGCCGGAGGCAGGTCCCTCCGCGGTTTCATCAGCCGCGGCGCCGCCGCGGCGCCGCTTCAGCACCAAACCCGCGAGTAACGAACATGCCGAAGGCAACCGACAAATGGAGACTGCACGGCGTGCGCGTCGTGCACGCCGATGAGCTCGACGTCAACACACCACAGACACCGGGCATGAATCGCGCTGCGGCGATCACCGCAGCGCGGGCGGGCGCCGAAAAACTGTGGGCCGGGACGGTGGTCATCCACCCGAAGGCGAAGACGGGTGCGCACCACCATGGGCCGGTCGAGAGCGTGATCTACGTGGTGAGCGGAAGGGCGCGCATGAAGTGGGGCGAGCGCCTCGAATTCACCGCCGAGGCGGGACCGGGTGATTTCATCTATGTCCCCCCTTATGTTCCGCATCAGGAGATCAACGCCAGCAGCGAAATGCCGCTTTCGTGCGTCCTGGTGCGAAGCGGACAGCAGCCGGTGGTTGTGAACCTCGACATCCCCGACGTCGAGCCCAACCCCGAGCAGGTCCACTGGGTCGACAACATCCACCCGCCGCCCAAATGACCTGGACCCTGCATCCGGCGACGCCATGACGTCACCACCGATGTCCGCCCGATTCCGGCTAAGCCGGCGGCTGCTGTTGATCATCTGGCCATTCCTCGCGATTGTCATGCTGCTCGTGCTGCTGGCGCTGGGCAGCGTCGACATTCTCGCGTCGGTGCGCGCGTACGTCGGTGGCGAGTCATTGTGGTCCAAAGCGCAGAAGGATGCGGTTCATTACCTGACCAGCTACGCGCGCACCGGCTCGATGGACGACTACGTGCGCTTCGAGGAAGCGATCGCGATCCCGCTGGGCGATCGCGTCGCACGCGAGGAGCTGGAGAAGGCCGAGCCCGACCTCGACGTCGCGCGTCGCGGCTTTCTCGCGGGAAGGAACAACTTCGAAGACATCGACGGCATGATCCGGCTGTTCCGGCGCTTTCGCAGGGTGAGCTACATCGATCGCGCGATCGCGATCTGGGGCGAGGCCGACGGTTATATGGCCGAACTGGTGGCGGCCGGCAGCGAATTGCATCGCGTCGTCACGGCAAATACGGGCGCGATCGCGCCGATGCTTCCGGTGCTCGCCCGCATCGACGAGCTCAACGTGAAGCTGACCCCGCTCGAGGACGCCTTTGCGTACACGCTCGGGCAGGCCTCGCGCCTGGCGAAGCGCGTACTCGTGGTGGTGACGCTGCTCGGCGCGGCAACGCTGGTGTTGGTCGGCATCGTGCTGTCGCGGCGCATGCTGCGCGAGAGCGACGCCTTCGAGGCGGCACTTCGCCTGTCCGAGGAGCGCTTCTCACTCGCGGTGCTGGGTGGAAGCGACGGGCTCTGGGACTGGAACGTCCAGACCGGCGAGATGTACCTTTCGCCGCGCAGCAAGGAGCTTGCCGGGTATGCCGACCACGAGATGGGGAACACGCCCGATGCCTTTCTCAAGCTGCTTCATCCCACCGATCGGATCACCGCCCTCGACGCCTTGCGCGCGCATCTTCGCGAAGACGCACCCTTCGATCTCGAATTCCGCTGCCTGTCCAAGCAGAGTGACTACCGCTGGATGCGTGCGCGCGGGCGCTCGGTGCGCAACGCCCAGGGCCGGGCAGTGCGCATGGCGGGTTCGATCAGCGACATCACCGATCGCAAGCTTGCCGAGGCGCAGCTGTTCGCCGAAAAGGAACGCGCGCAGGTGACGCTGGAGTCGATCGGCGACGCGGTGATCACCACCGACGTCGACGGGTTCATCGACTACATGAACCCGGTTGCCGAAGCGCTCACCGGGTGGCGCGAGAGCGAGGCTCGCGGCACCGCGCTGCAGTCCGTGTGCGCGACATTCGACGAAGCCACCCGCAGCGCGCTTCCCAGCCCGGTGGACATGGTGCTCAGGGAGGGCGCCAGCATGAAGGTCGCCGCCAACGCGCTGCTGCTGCGCCCTGACGGCACCGAGGTCGCGATCAACGAATCGGCAGCGCCGATACGCGACCGTACGGGCGCGATCGCGGGCGTCGTTCTTGTGCTCCACGACGTGCGCCGCGAGCGCGAGTACGCGACGCAACTTTCCTATCAGGCAAGCCACGACGCGCTCACCGGCCTGATCAACCGACGCGAGTTCGAGCATCGGCTGAGCATCGCGTTGGCAAGCGCGCGCGAGCAGGGCCGGGTGCACGCGATGATGTATCTCGACCTCGACCAGTTCAAGCTGGTCAACGACACATCGGGCCACGCCGCCGGCGACGAGCTGATGCGTCAGATCAGCATGTTGCTGCAGGAGCATCTGCGCGAAGGCGACACGCTGGCGCGGCTGGGGGGCGACGAGTTCGGCGTGCTGCTCGAGAACTGCCCGCTGGAGCACGCTGTGCGCATCGCCGACGTCCTGCGCCAGACCGTCACCGACTTTCATTTTGTCTGGCAGTCGCGCTCGTTCAGCATCGGCGTAAGCATCGGTGTGGTGGCCATTCCCGACGGCGCGATGACGCTCGCCGACGTGCTCAGCGCGGGCGACGCCGCGTGCTACGTCGCCAAGGAAAAGGGCCGCAACCGGGTGCAGGTCTATCACCCCAAGGATACCGAGCTCGCGGTGCGCCACGGCGAGATGGAATGGGTGGCGCGTCTGCACGCCGCGCTCGACGAAGAGCGCTTCTGCCTGTACTCGCAGGAGATCGTCGCCGTCGACGATCCGCAGCGTCCCGCGCATCTGTTCGAGCTGCTGGTGCGCATGGTCGACGAACGCGGGGCCCTGGTCCCGCCGATGGCGTTCATTCCCGCCGCCGAGCGCTACAGCCTGATGTCGTCGATCGATCGCTGGGTGATCCGGACCGCGTTCTCGACGCTCGCCGAAATGCGCGTGCCGTCGCGCGCATCGGCCACATACATGATCAATCTCTCGGGGACGTCGATTGGCGACGAGCGATTTCTCGATTTCGTTCGCGATGAGCTTGCGCGGGCCGGCATCTCGGGCGAAACGATCTGCTTCGAAATCACCGAAACGACCGCGATCGCCAATCTTGGAAAGGCCGCGCATTTCATCGCCGAATTGCGCGCGCTCGGCTGCCGCTTCTCGCTCGACGATTTCGGCGCGGGGATGTCGTCGTTCGGCTACCTCAAGCATCTCCCGGTCGATTTCCTGAAGATCGACGGAAGCTTCGTCACCGACATGCTCACCGATCCGATCGACAGCGCGATGGTCGAGGCGATCAACCGCATCGGTCACGTGATGGGCAAGCGAACGATCGCCGAGTTCGTCGAGAGCGAAACCGTGCTCGCCAGCCTGCGCCGGATCGGGGTCGACTACGCTCAGGGCTTCGGCATCGCCAGACCGCAGGCGTTTCGCGCCAGCAACGTGCGTCGGCGCGGCGCGGCGTAGCGCCACGGTTCGCTAATCGATGCAGGAAAACGCCAGGAATTCGGTCGGGTCGTCCTGAAAAGCGTGACCGAAGCTCACGCGGCCGCGGCCGCGAAGCACGAGTTCCTCGCGGCGCAGCGCGAGCTCGGATTCACCCTCGACCGTGACGTAGGTGCCGTTCGAGCTGTGATCGACGAGCACAAACTTGTCGCGGCGGCGCTCGATGCGCGCGTGCAGGCGCGATGCCTTTCGGTCCGCGATCATCACGTCATTCTGCTGGTCGCGCCCGAGCGTGAGCACCGAGTGCGTGGCACCGAGCACGATGTCGCGCGCGCCATGCGTGAGCTTGACGCTCGCCGCCGCGATCACCTGCCGCGGCGACATCATGGTCATCTCGTCCTCGGAGTCCTGCCAGATGAGCTCGACCACGCCCACGTCCTCTTCCTTGCCGCGCAGCGTGTGCGCGTCCTGGTCGCGCGTTCGTTTTTTCATTGCGGGCGACAACTCGCTGGCCGTACGCACGGAGGTGAAGATCTGCCCGCCTTTGGCGAGATCGGTGAGCCGTGCGGCGACGTTGACGCAGTCGCCGAAAACATCTCCGTCGTCCTCGATCGCCGGCCCCGATTCCATTCCGATATGGATCGCGATAGGTGTGCCACGACTGGTGCGCTGCCTGGACACGTTCTGCTCGATCTCGATCGCCGCCAGCGCCGCCGTCTCGGCGTCCGGGAACGAAGCCATGACCTCGTCACCGATGGTCTTCACCACGCGACCGTTTCCGCTTTCACAGATGCGGCGCACGATTCCGATCACGCGATCGATGGTCGCCTGCGCCTCCGCATTGCCCAATGTGTCGTACAGGCGAGTGCTCGCGGCGATGTCGGCGAACATGACGACGAGATTGCGCGAAGTGGGGGGCATCCAGCGTTTTTCAGCGAAGTATTCGCGCAAGTATAAGGCATCGCGAAGCGCGGGGCTTTCTGCACTCTGCGCGCGCAGTATTCACGTTGACTTGGCAGGGGTCGCAGCCTAGTATGTTTCGCTCTGCGCGCGCAAATCGGTCGTGCGGGCTCGAAATCCCTGAAATGAATATCAGTAGCCTCTGCTTCGGGTGCTTTTGGCTGTTCGCCACGATATCGTGCCTCGCCGCAGACGTCGGCACGGTAACGCTGATCGACGGCAAGCCGCGGCTGCTGCGCGGAACGGCGTGGTACGCATTGGTCGAGGGCGTGCGCATCCGCGATACCGATGTCATCGACGTTCCCGAGAAGGCGCAGTTTCAGCTCGAAATGACCGATGGAGGTGCACTTGGCCTGATTGGTCCGGGCGCGCTGTACGTCGTTTCGATGTCGCCTGGCGACGCGAAGCAGCGTCCCGTAATCGATTTCTGGGTGTCGAGGGGATGGCTCAAGTTCGACACCAAGCCGACGCTTGCGCGCCTGCGCATGCGTTCGGGAATGGGCTCGGTAACTACTTCGGACGCCGCGGCAGTAGTGCACCTGACTGCGGATGCGCTCGAGGTCTTTGTTGAAACCGGGTCGACTCGCGTGGTCGAGCCCGGCAAGCCGGACACCGCCGGCGTCGAGGTGCGCGGTGGCAGCTTCGCCAGCCGCGCGGCCGGCAAGCAGGTGATCACCGCGGAGCGCGCGCCGTCGACGTTCATCGGCGCACTGCCGCGCGACTTCATGGATCCGTTGCCGCTGCGCATGGCGCGCTTCGGCACGCCGCGCGAGCCGGTGCTCGATCACGAGGCAACCTATCCCGAAGTCCAAGCATGGCTGGCGGGACCTTATCGCGTCGCGTTCGGCAAGCGCTTCGAAGCAAAGATCGCGACCGACCCGACGTTCAAGGCAGCCGTCGACGCCACTGCCAAGACCGTTCCCGACGCCGCTGCCGCGAAAGCCGCGACGCCGCCCGCGCCCGCTACCGCTACCGCAGCGAAGGTCGAGCCGCCGAAAGAAGAAAAGAAGGCCGAGCCCGAGCGAACCTGGCGCTGGCCGTGGGAACGCGCGAGCGGAAAATAGGCAAGGACACATGAACCTGATCTGGAAATTCAACGCGGCGCTCGTCGCCATCTTCGCGGTCGGATTCATCATCGCCGGCATCGCCGCATGGGCAGCCCTGCAGCACAACGCGCGCGAGGAAGTGCTGCAGCACGCACGGTTGATGATGGAGGCGGCTTCGTCGACGCGGAACTACACTCAGCACCAGGTGCAGCCGCTGCTCGAGACGCAGCTCAAGTACAAGTTCCTTCCGCAGTCGGTACCGGCGTTCGCGGCGACCGAGCAGTTCAACGACATGCGCAAGAAGTATCCGGAATACGGCTACAAGGAAGCCACGCTCAATCCGACCAATCCTCGCGACCATGCCACCGACTGGGAAGTCGACGTCGTCAACGGCTTTCGGCAAAACCCGACGCGCACCGAATCGAGCGGCGAGCGCGATACGCCGGAGGGCCGCTCGTTGTTTCTCGCGCGTCCCATCAAGATCGTCGATCCTGCCTGTCTGGTGTGCCACAGCACGCCCGATGTGGCGCCACGCACCATGATCGAGACCTACGGCTCGAACAACGGCTTCGGCTGGAAGGTCAACGACGTCATCGGCGCGCAGGTGGTGTCGGTACCCACGGCGATACCGGTGCAGCGAGCGAGCTACACGTTCAAGGTGTTCCTGGCTTCGCTTGCGGGCGTTTTCCTGTTCACCATCGCGATGCTCAACGCGCTGCTCTACTTCGTGGTGATCCGGCGGGTGAAACGGTTGTCCAAGCTGGCCGACGAGGTGAGCCTGGGCAACCTCGAGGCGGGTGACTTCCGCTCGCGCAGCCACGACGAGATCGGCGTGCTCAGCGACGCGCTGAACCGCATGAAGGCGAGCATGGTGCAAGCGATCAAGATGCTGGAGAGCTAGGACTTGCACATGGCGGATCCGGTCAAAATCGGCAAGTACGAAGTCCAGAGCGTACTCGGCAAAGGCGCGATGGGCGTCGTCTACAAGGCGTTCGACCCCGGTATCGAGCGCGTCGTGGCGATCAAGACTGTGCGCAAGGATCTGGTCGACCCCGACCTGGTCGAGCAGTCGATGGCGCGCTTCAAGAACGAGGCGGTCGCCGCCGGCCGGCTGCTGCACCCCAACATCGTCAGCGTCTACGAATACGGCGAGGACGATGCCAACGCGTTCATCGTCATGGAGTTCGTCGAGGGCACGGGCCTGCGCGAATTCCTCAACCGCGGCGCCAACTTCGACCTCGGCCAGATCAGCGCGATGATGACGCAGCTTCTGCAGGCGCTGGACTTCGCGCACGAGCGCGGCGTCGTGCACCGCGACATCAAGCCGGCCAATCTCGTCCTCACCAAGAGTGGCGCACTGAAGGTTGCGGACTTCGGCATTGCGCGCATCGACACGTCGAACCTCACGACCATGGGCATGGTCATGGGCACGCCGTCGTACATGTCGCCCGAGCAGTGCCAGGGGCAGACGGTGGATCGCCGCTCCGATTTGTTCAGCGCGGCAGTCGTGCTCTACGAGTTGCTCGCCGGCGAGAAGCCGTTCTCGGGCGCGCTGGAGACCATCGGCTACAAGATCTGCCACGAGGATCCGCGTCCGCCGTCAAGCGTGTCGCGCATCGCGCTTTCTCCCACCATCGACGCGGTGCTGGCGACGGCACTCGAAAAAAATCCCGAGGCGCGGTTCCAGAATGCGAAAGCGTTCAATCGCGCACTTCGCCAGGCGTGCGACGCGCTGGTCGCCGACGATTCGCAGGGCGCGACCGAGATCAATCTCGCCGCGGTCAGGATGGGACCGCCTCCGTCCGCGACCGATTGGGACGAGACTGTGCTGCGCACGGTCGAGCGCCAGCTCGCGCATCACCTGGGACCGCTGGCCAGGGTGATGCTGCGCAAGGCAGCCGCGCAAACGCGCGACGTGTCGCAGCTCTACGCGATGCTCGCGGAGAGCATCTCCGATCCGGTCGGGCGTCAGCGCTTCATCGACAGTACGCCGGGCGCGTCGACGTCGCCGCACGTGATCGCCACCGGCCAGACGCTGAAGACGCAGGCGCTTCCCCTGAACAAGGATTTCGTCGACCAGACCACCATGCGGCTGGCCGCTTATCTCGGTCCGATCGCCAAGGTGGTGGTTAACCGCGCCGCGCAGAAGGCCGCGAGCCAGCAGGAATTCGTCGAGCTGGTGGCGGGGCATCTCGGCACGCACGAGCGGGGTGCGTTTCTGCGCGAGATCGGCTTCGCCGAACGTTAGGCGCGCCCGATGTTCCCTTCCAACCCTAGCAAGCAATCGCCCGTTTCGCCGAGTCACCTCATGCGGCCAACAGCCGATCCTTCGTTGCGGCCGCTCCTCGCGATGATCTATCAGCGCGCGCGGTCATGAGCGATTTCTACCACGAGGGCAGTCGCGAGCTTCAGGACCGCTTCGACACGCGGCGGCTCGCCGATCGCATCGAGCAGCGCCTGGTGTCGGATCACATCGGCGACGCCGATCGGGCCTTCATCGAGGCGCGCGACATGTTCTTCCTGGCGACGACCGACGAGGATGGACAGCCCGCCTGCTCGTACAAGGGTGGCGATCCGGGTTTCGTTCGCGTGCTCGACGAGAAAACGCTGGCGTTCCCCAATTACGACGGCAACGGCATGTACCTGTCGATGGGCAACGTGATCGTCACGCGCAAGGTGGGACTGCTGTTCATCGACTTCGAGTCGCCCAGCCGGCTGCGCGTTTCAGGCGAAGCCAGCCTGTCCGACGAGGGAGCGCTGTTGCGCCAGTTCCCCGAGGCGCAGTTCATGGTGCGCATCGCGGTGACGCACGTATTTCCCAATTGCCCGCGCTACATCCATCGCTACGCGCGCGTCGAACGCTCGCGATTCGTCCCGCATCCGCCGGAGGCGACGCCGGTGCCCAACTGGAAAAAGAGCGACTGGGCATGCGACGTGCTGCCTACGGAGGATCCGGCACGCACCGATCGCTGAGCGTTCCTGGGGATGGTCGACGAGCACTGCTCGATCGCCTTTTTCTCGCTCGGCAAAGATGCAACAGCGAGGTCGATGCGACGCGCCGCGCAGCGGTGCGCCCTACGCGACTTCGACGCCGCGCCTGCGATGCCAGTCGGCGATCGATTCCTTGGGGTACTCGCGAAAGTGCGTGTGCCCCTTGCCCTTGGGAATCTCGCACCAGGGAGCGGCATAGTCGAGCATGAGCTCGACATGCTCCGCCGGTTTGGGTAGCGGAGTGTCGATCGCCGAGGCGAAGGGATAGATCCACTCCCTCCATCGCGGATCGAATACCCACAGCGCGCTGCCGCATTTCGCACAGAAATTGCGGCGCGCCGGCGATAGCGTCTTACGCGCCGCGCCGGTTTCCTTGATGCGCGCGCGATAGACGCTCACGTTCTTCGCGCCGCGCACCTTCAGCGCAGCCGCCTCGCCCATGATGTTGATCGCATAGCCGCCGCCACCCGCGGTCTTGCGGCAGATCGAGCAATAGCAGCGCATATAGGGCTGCGGCGTGTGCGTTTCGACGCTGAACGCCACCGCGCCGCAGTGGCACGAGCCATCGAGCTTCATGATCGCCTCCTATAGAACGCCAGCGCCTCGGTTGAACGCATGGCGAGAGCCTCAAACGCGGCGCGGATCGAGCGCGTCGCGCAGACCATCCCCGACCAGATTGAACGAGAGCACCAGCAGGAATATCGACAGCCCCGGCCATATCGCCATCCACGGGGCGTTGTCGATGTAGTTCTTCGCGGTGTTGAGCATGCTGCCCCAGCTCGGCGCCGGGGGCTGTTGTCCAAGTCCGAGAAAGGACAGGCTGGCTTCGGCGATGACCGCGGCCGCGATGGCCAGCGTGGCCTGCACGATCAACGGCGATATCGCGTTGGGCAGCACGTGGCGCAGCGCGATGCGCCAGGGCGGGTTGCCGAGCGCGCGGGCCGCCTCGACGTAATCCTCGACCTTGACCGCGAGCACCTGCGCACGCGTGAGCCGTATGAATACCGGGGTCGCCGTGACGCCGATGGCGATCATCGCGTTGGTGAGGCTGGGGCCGAGGAAGGCGGCGAGCGCGATGGCCAGGATCAGGAACGGGCACGCCAGCATTGCGTCGGTCATGCGCGAGATAAGCGCGTCGACGGGACCGCCGACATAGCCGGCGAGCAGTCCAATGGGAACGCCGCAGGCGAGCGAGATGCTCACCGAGACCAGGCCGGCGAGCAGCGACGCGCGCGTGCCCCAGATCACTCGCGAGAGCACGTCGCGCCCGATCTCGTCGGTGCCGAACCAGTGCGCCGCCGACGGCGCCTTGCGCACCGCGCTCCACGACGTCTGCAGCGGATCGTACGGAGCGATCCAAGGCGCGAACAGCGCAAGCAGGATGAATCCGACGACCACCCAGAGGCCGACGATCGCCGCGCGACGCCTTCGCAGTCGGCGTAGGACGCGTGCGCCTGGCGAGGCTTCGCGATGGACAGGCAGTGGCGCGGCGAGGGTGCTCACGTGCGCCCTTCAGCCGCGCAGCCGCGGATTGGCCAGGAAGTAGCCCACGTCGGCGCACAGGTTGAGCGCGATGTACGCCGTGGCGGTGAATAGCACCACACCCTGAACGACTGCGTAATCGCGGTTGAATACCGCGTCGACGATCAGCTTGCCGAACCCGGGAACGCTAAACACCTGCTCGGTGAGCACGGCGCCGGAAAGCAGCGTACCGAATTCGAGTGCGCCCAGCGTGATGATGGGGATCAATGCGTTGCGCAGCGCATGCTTGATCACCACGACGCGCTCGTCGAGTCCCTTGGCGCGTGCCGTGCGCACGTAGTCCGACGAAAGCACCTGCAGCATGGCGCTGCGCGTGTGGCGCATGAGCACTGCCGCGATCGCGTTGCCGAGCACGAACGCCGGCATGATCATCGTGGCCAGGTTGCCCTTGAGGTCCTCGAAGGGACTCACGTAGCCCGAGGCGGGCAGCCACCCGAGCGTCACCGAGAACAGGAGGATCATCATGATTCCCAGCCAGAAGTTGGGCGTCGACAGCCCCCACAAGGCGACGACATTGGCGGCGTAATCCCAGACGCTGTCCTTGGCGACGGCGGAAACGACGCCCGCGGTCACCCCGATCACCAGCGCGATGACCATGGCGATGCATGCCAGCTCGAGCGTGACCGGTAGCTTCTCGAGGATCAGGTCGAGCACCGGCTTCTTGATGCGCTGCGACTCGCCGAGGTCGCCCTTGAGCACGCCGCCCGCCCAGTACGCGTAGCGCACGGGGAACGGCTCGTCGAGATGCATCGTGCTGCGCAGGTGCGCGATGACGGTGGGATCGTTGTCTTCGCCGGCCAGGATCAGCGCCGCGTCGCCGGGCAGGAGTTGCTGCAGCCCGAAGATGAGCACCGACACGAAAAACAGCGTTGGTATGATCGTCGCCAGTCGCTGAACGAGATAATTGAACACGGTCGTGCTACCTAACGTCCCACGTCCACGAAATCATTTCATGCCCGCATCGAACAACCGCTCGCCGGCAAATGACGCGCATCGCGGCTAATTGAGTTTGAGTCCCTGGACGCGCACCAGCCCATCGGGGATCGTGCGCAATCCCGAGAGCTTGGTGCTGTAGGCCCACAGCCAGTGACGATGGAACAAGTAGACGATGGGTCGGTCCTTGAGTGCGATGGCTGCCAGCTGATCGTAGGCTTTCTGGCGCTCGGCCTTTTCGCGCGCAGTGCGCGAACGGTTTAGGATATCGTCGACCTCGGGCTTGCAATAGCCCGCATAGTTGAGCGGCTGCTTGCACGCGTCGAAGCTATAGATGTTGCCGTCGGGATCAGCGCGCCCGCTCCATGCCAGCACGTACGCTTCGAATTGCCCCTTGTCAGCCATGTCGAGCGAGGTGGCGAATTCGGTCGACTGGATCTTCACGTCGAAGCCCGCTTCCTTCACCATCGCCTGCACGACCTGCGCGATTTTCTGCGCGTCGGAAGTGGTCGGCGTGACCAGCGTGAAGCTGGGATTGGCGACGCCCGCCTCGGCGAGCAGCGCCTTCGCCTTCGCCACATCGCGCTTGGGCACCGGCATGTTCTTCGCGTAATAGGGGTTGTCGGGTGCGACCCACTGATTGCCGACCGTGGCCTCGCCTTCCATCACCACCTGGACGATGCCTTCGCGGTCGATCGCCAGCTCGAAAGCCTCACGCACGCGTGGGTCCTTGCCCAGCGGATTCTTCTGCGCGAGGTCGCTCTTGCCGACGTTGATGGTGATGCCCTGGTAGCCGATCTCGGTGATCTTGGCGACGTGGAAGCGCGAATCGGTTTTCAGACCGGCGACGTCGGAGGGCGCCATGCGCTCGATCAGGTCGAGCTGTCCCGATTTGAGGTTGGCCAGACGCACCGTCGCATCGACGATCGGTGTGTAGATCACCTTTTCGAGGAAGATGTTGCCCTTGTTCCAGTAGTTCGGATAGCGCTCGAGCACGATGCGATCCTGCGCCACCCGCTCGACGAAGCGAAACGGCCCCGCGCACACCGGTTTGACGCCGAATTTGTCGCCGGCGTCCTGCGCGGCTTTCGGCGAGACCATCATTCCCGCCCGGTCGGCAAGCTGCGCGAGCAGCGGCGCGAACGGCGCCGACAGATTGAGACGCACCGTCATCGGATCGACAACGTCGACACTCGCCACCGGCGCCAGCTCGCCGCGGCGATTCGAGCCGGGAAGCGTCTTGTGGCGCTCGATGTTGTACTTGACCGCGGCGGCGTCGAGCTTCTCGCCGTCGTGGAAAGTGACTCCGGGTCGCACCTTGATCGTGAGCGACTTGCTGTCGGCGGACCATTCGTAACCGGTCGCGAGCTGCGGCACGATGTTGAGCTTTTCGTCGATGTCGAACAGTTTGTCGCACAGCGCCGCGAACACGACACGGCCCACGAATGTTCGCGCCAGCGTCGGATCGAGCACATCAGGATCCTCGGCCAGTCCGAAACGCAGCGTCTGCGCGCTGGAAATCCCGCCGAACGCGGCGAGTAGCAGGACGGCGAGGCGGGGCATCCAGGAACAGGCGCGCATGATCATCTCCGGTGGGGCGCGCCTCGTCGGCGCATGGTCGATCCGCAACGATCTTAGCTAATTTCCAGGGGTCGCGCGCATTGCCATGCTCCGCCTCGGCCGCGTCAGTTGCCGGCCGCAGCGCCCTCGTCGCCGCCCGCCGTTGCTTTGCGAAAAGCCGCCTGCAGGCGCACAAGGCGTGGATCGGGGCGCGAGCTTGCCGATGCGGACGGCGCCGTCGGCGCGATGTCGCGCCAGTAATGGCACGCGACCGCATGATTGTCGACGACCTCCAGCGCGGGATCGGCTTCGGCGCAGTACGGTCGCGCCCATGGGCAACGCGTGCGAAAGTGGCACCCCGAGGGTGGGTCGCTGGGACTGGGCACGTCGCCCTCGAGCAACATGCGCTGCGAGCGCGCGCCGGGGTCGGGCACCGGAATCGCGGACAGCAGCGCGCGCGTGTATGGGTGGCGCGGCGCAGCGAACAGCGCGCGCGTATCGGCGTGCTCCACGATGCGACCGAGATACATCACCGCCACGCGTGCTGCGATGTGCTTGACGACCGCCAGGTCGTGCGCGATGAATAGGTACGACAGGCCCAGGCGACGCTGCAGGTCGACCAGCAGATTGATGACCTGCGCCTGAATCGAGACATCAAGCGCCGACACCGGCTCGTCGCACACGATGAGCCGCGGCTCGACGGCGAGCGCGCGCGCGATGCCTATGCGCTGGCGCTGGCCGCCGGAAAACTCGTGCGGATAGCGCGCGGCGTGCTGGGGGCTGAGACCAACGGCGCGCAGCAGCTCATCGAGCCGTTGCGCCCGTCGTCCAGGCGCAACTCCGTGCAGCGCCAGCGGCTCCGTCAGTGTCTGCCCGACGGTCATGCGCGGATTGAGCGAGGCGAAGGGATCCTGGAAAATGATCTGCATCGACCGGCGCTGCGATCGCAGCGAGGTCGCGTCGAGCGCGGAAATGTCGACGCCGTCGAACTGCACGCTGCCCGACGTCGGCTCGAGCAGACGCAGCACCAGTCGGCCGGTGGTCGACTTGCCGCATCCCGATTCGCCCACCAGTGCGAGCGTCTCGCCCACGCCCAGGGTGAAGCTCACGCCATCGACCGCGCGCACGGCGCCTTGCTGGCGGGAGAACGTGCCGCGCCGCACCGGGAAATGCTTGACCAGATCGATGACGCGCAGCAGCGGAGCCGTCGCGGTGATGGGTGTCCCCGGAAGTCGCTCGGCGACCTCCTCCCCGGGGCGGACGCCTTGGGGCGGCCCTGCGGTGCTCATGGGTGTCCCCCGAAGTCGCTTCGCGACCTTCCCCTAACCGGCCGGGCGCCTTGAGGCGGCCCCGCGGCGCTCATGCCGCTTCCACCGCGTCGAGCGGCACTTTCCAGCACACCGCCCGATGCCCGCCGCCGACGTCGATAACCGGCGGCTCCTCGCGCGCGCAACGCTCATCGCCGAAGGGACAGCGCGGATGAAAGCGACAACCGCTGACTCGCGCACGCGGGTTCGGCACCTGTCCCTCGATCGCCGCCAGCCGATCCTGCACGAGGTCGAGCCGCGGAATCGACCCCAGCAGCCCGATGGTGTAAGGATGCTGCGGCTCGGCGAACAGCGCGGCCACGCTTGCTCGCTCGACAATGCGCCCGGCGTACATCACGCATACGTCGTCGGCCAGTTCGGCAACCACGCCGAGGTCGTGCGTGATCAGGATGATCGCGGTGCCGGTCTGCGCGCGCAGCATCCGCATCAGGTCGAGGACCTGCGCCTGGATGGTGACGTCGAGCGCGGTCGTCGGCTCGTCGGCGATCAGCAGCTGCGGCTTGCACGCGAGCGCCATGGCGATCATCACCCGCTGGCGCATTCCGCCCGAAAGCCGATGCGGATATTCGTGAAAGCGCTGCTCCGGCGAGGGAATATGCACGTGGCGCAGCATGTCGATTGCGAGCTGCTGCGCTTCGTCACGGTCCATCGCACGGTGCCTGCGTATGCCTTCGACGATCTGATCGCCCACCGTATAGGCGGGGTTCAGCGAGGTCATCGGCTCCTGGAAGATCATCGCGATGCGATCGCCGCGCAGTTCGCGCATCGCGTGCGCGGGAAGGCTCGTGAGATCGACACCTTCGAACACGATCGATCCCGCGGCGATGCGTCCCGGCGGCTGCGGCACCAGGCCCATGACCGACAGCGCGGTGACGCTTTTCCCGCAGCCGGACTCACCGACGATGCCCAGCGTGCGCCCGGGCCAAACGTTGAGGTCGATGCCATCGACTGCGGCAAACTCGACGCCTTCCTCGTCGGCGAAAACAATCCTGAGGTTGCGTATCTCGAGGAGCGCGCTTGGCTGATCGGGCCCGGCGGGGCTCATGAGCCTCCCCGCAGTCGCTGCGCGACCTTCCCCCGAAGGGGGGCGAGCGCCTTCGGGCGGCCCTGCGGCGCTCATCGCCGCGCGCGCGCCATCGTCGCCGCGTGGAAGCGCTCGACTTCCGATTCGATCTGCGCGCGATCGGTCAGGCCCGCGGGCCGCGCGCGCGAGGGCAGGCAGGCCACGAAGGGCTGGTAGCGCTCCAGACTCTTCACATACAGGCGCAGGAGCTCGTCCAGCGGGTCGGGATGGTCATCGACGCGAAGATCGAGAAAGGGATACGACTCGGCGGCGCAGATGAGCAGCGCGGCAGCCTGCTTGCCGCGCTTGTCGCCGCCGGCGGCTTCGCCAGCCTGCATCGCGGCGATGAGACGCTCGGCAAAAGGCAGATCGCTGCCCGCATCGTAGGCTTGCGCGGTGTCTTCGATCACCTGTGGGCCCGCGAGCATGTTGCCGGCCACCGAGAAATCGTCGCCAGTGACGTGACCGCACCACTCGATGCATTCGACGCCGGTGTGCGCGGCGATGTTGCCCTCCGCGTCGATGACGTGCAGCTGCCGGTGCTGGCGCCCTCCGTCGGCATCGGTCAGCGCATAGACGACGTCGGCGGCAGATAACCCCTGCGAGAGCATGTTGAGCCCGCGCGGGCCGTAGAGCGGATTGACCAGCGCCTGCGTGGCGAGCGCACCGATCCCGCTGTGCGCGTGCGGGCAAAGCGCGCCTACGGCGAAAAAGCGGCTGGCGATCGCCACGGCGAAGGCGCCACTCTTCGAACGCGCGACGATCGACCAGGTCAAGAGCGTGGCGCCTCGGACACGCGTGGCTTCGAACCGGACGCGACCGCCGCGGCCGGCGTCATGGTCACATGCGCTCGATGATCGCCGCGATGCCCTGTCCGCCGCCGATGCACATGGTCACCAGTGCATAGCGTCCGCCAGTGCGCTGGAGCTCGTACATCGCCTTGATGGTGAGGATGCATCCGGTCGCCCCGATCGGATGTCCGAGCGCGATCGCGCCGCCGTTGGGATTGACCTTCGCCGCATCGAGGCCCAGTTCCTTGTTGACGCCAAGCGCCTGCGCGGCGAAGGCCTCGTTGGATTCGATCACATCGATCTGCTCGAGCTTGAGCCCGGCCTTGGCGAGCGCGTTTCTTACTGCGCTCACCGGTCCAAGCCCCATGATCTTGGGATCGATGCCGGCGTGACCGTACGCGACCAGGCGCGCCATCGGCTTGAAGCCCTTTTTCTCCGCCGCCCCTCTTTCCATCAGCACCACCGCGGCGGCTGCATCGTTGATGCCTGAGGCGTTGCCCGCGGTCACGCTGCCGTTTTCCTTGACGAACACCGCGCGCAGCTTGCCCATGCCTTCGGCCGTCGAATCGCCGCGCACGTGCTCGTCGGCATCGAACATGATCGAGCCCTTCTTGCTCTTGAGCTCGATGGGCAGGATCTGACTCTTGAAATGGCCCGCCGCGGTCGCCGCCGCAGCTCGCTGGTGACTCTGCACTGCGAACGCGTCCTGCTGGCCACGTGAGATGCCGCATTTGTTGGCGACGTTCTCCGCGGTAACGCCCATGTGCACCGTGTCGAAGGGGTCGGTAAGCGCGCCGACCATCATGTCCATTTCCTTCGCGTCGCCCATGCGCGTGCCCCAGCGCTGCGTGAGGTTGGCGTATGCCGCGCGGCTCATGCTCTCGGCGCCGCCGGCGACCGCGGCGTCGATGTCGCCCAGCATCACGTACTGTGACGCGCTGACGATCGCCTGCAATCCGCTGCCGCACAGACGGTTGAGCGTCAGCGCGCCGGTCTCCACCGGCAGGCCGCCGTTGACGCACGCCACGCGCGACAGATACATGTCCTTTGGCTCAGTGTGGATCACGTTGCCGAACACGCACTGTCCGACGTCCTTCGGGTCGACCTTGGCGCGCGCGAGCGCCTCCTTGACCACGCGAGCCGCAAGGTCCGTGGGCGCTATGTCCTTGAGCGCTCCGCCGTAATCGCCGATCGCGGTGCGCACACCGCTCAGAATGACAACTTCCCGGGTTGCAGCCATGTTCATCTCCTCTGGGGTAACGTCATGATACCGCCAATCGTGCCTGCCATCGCGCGCCCATCCGGCGGCGGCGCCGCTAGTGCGGCAGCGACTGGCTGATGCGGTAGAGTCCCTCGATCACGAGGTTGTCGTGGAGCTCGTAGGGAATCGTGAGGCGGGGCGACAATGCTCTCGCCGCGCCTCCCGAGATCAGGCAGACAAGCCCGGGGAGTCTGGGAGCCTGAAGGTTGTAGACCCGCTCGATCGCGCCCGCCTGCGCGTGCTGGCAGCCGCTGGCAATCGCGTCGACCGTTTGCGTCGGCGTGTCCAAGTACTCACCGTCGGCATCGGGGAGCGCGGCGGTGTGCTGGTGGAGCGCGCGCAGCATGAGGCCCACCCCGGGGAGAATCACGCCGCCGACGAACTCGCCATCGGACTTCATGATGTCGATGGTGGTGGCGGTACCGCAAACGACCACCAGTGACGGGACCGACCCGAGCAGAGCCCGCGCGCCGATGAGCGCCGCCCAGCGGTCGCTGCCAAGCTGCGCAGGGTTGCGGTAACGGTTGACGACGCCGCACGCCTGCTCCTGCGGGATCACCCACGTCGGCGCGGGAGCGTCGGGCCAGACCTCGAGCACGCGGATGATGGTCGAGCGCACGCGCGTGCCGGCGACGTTGGAGATGACGATGCGCGCCGGAGTCCCTAATTTGGAGAATTGCACCGCCAGCGCTGGCATCTCCTCGAGCAGCAGATGGCCGGAATCGAGGCGGTTGTCCTTGGCGACACCCTGCGCGGCGGCGCGGAAAAGACCCCACTTGAGGAACGTGTTGCCGATGTCGATCAGCAGTTCATAGGGGGGCATGGCGGTCTCGTTCGTTGCGGGGGGCCGGGAATGACGCTCTGAAGACGGTGTCTGCGGCATGTGGGCCCATTACGCACGCGCATCGGCGTCGAGCGGCCACAGCGGCCGCTTGAGCTTCTGGTAGCGATACACCCCGAGGTCGGCGTTGGTGACGCCGGCGCCCGCGCACTCGACGATGTGCGCGGCGATGGGATTGAACCCGGCGCGGTAATGGATGCGCGACTTGAGCATGATGAATCGCTTGCGCCGCGGGTCGATGCCGCAGTGCGTGAAAACGCCCAGGTCCATCGGCTCGTGAGCGCGCTCGGTGACGACGATCTGCGCGCGCCCGGTGTCGAGCACGGCGGTTCGGCCGAGAAAGGTGCGGATGCCGGTGTACATCGGACCGGTGATGACGAACTCGCCGTCGGTGATCGCGCGCACGCGCCCGCTGACCGGAAGCGGCGCGCCGGCGAGGCCGATCGCAGGCATCGGCGTGCGCCCGCCCAGTTTCAGCGTGACCTCGCTGCCGACGCCGGCGGCGATCATCTGCGCGACCGCCTGCGCGTCACGAATCGGCGCGATGGCGACGTCGTCGAGCTCCTGGCGCATGATCTCGGCGACGACGTTCATCACGTCCTGCGCGCCGCCCGACCCGCAATTGTCGCAATGGTCGATGAGCAGCACCGGGCCCTTCGCGCCATCGGCGAGCGCGGCGGCGCGCGCGACCGAGTCGGCGAGCGGCGGCGCGACGAACGCGTATTCCTGGCGACGTCTCCACGCCGTGTCGAGCATGCGTTCGCACACTTCGCGCGCGGCGGAAAGGCCGCTGCCGCGCGCGTCGGCGACCACGATCGCGGACAACGCGGTGTGCGGCGTGTCCGCGTGCGGGAACGAGGGCAGCAGCGTCGCCGCCAGCACTCTTCCCGAGTCCTCCATCTCGCGCGCGTAGCGCAGGATGGCGCCCGACGGGCCGTCCTCGGGCGCGTGGCGCATGATCGAAGGCAGCATCGGGCGCGAGCCCCATGCCATCACCGGCTCGATCTCACCGTCGAGCGCGCGCACCAGGATCTCACCAGAGCGCCTGCCCACGTCGTACATGTCGACGTGGGGATAGGTCTTGTAGCCGGTCACGACGCTCGCGTTGTCGACCAGATCGGCGCACAGGTTGGTGTGGTAGTCGAGCGTCACCGCGATCGGAAGCTTCGGCGCGATCGCGCGCAGGCGCTTCACGATCTCGCCCTCCGCATCGTCGCAGTCCTCGATCACCATGGCGCCGTGGAGGTCGAGGAATGCGGCGTCGCATCCGGCGCGCACGGCGTCCTCTAGCGGGCGCACCAGCTGGTCGAAGGTTTCGCGCGTGGCCTTGTTCGACGGCCACGCTTCGGCGGCCACCGGCGTCACCACCTCGGCGCCGCGCTTTCGCGCGATGTCGAGATAGGCTCCCATCGGCGTGTTCGTCCCGGTGAACCGCAGGCGCGCGGCATCGCCGAAGGCGGGCCCGTTGCCGTGACCGAAGGCCTTGAGCGGTGTCGCGATCGGCGAGAAGGTGTTGGTCTCGTGCTTGATCAGCGCGATGACGTAGCGGCGACGCATGCGGGCGGCTTCGCTAGGCGGCCGGCACGAAGGCCGGCCCGTTGGGCTTGAGGCGCAAGCCCTTTCGCAGCCGCGACCAGCGGAACATCGTGGGGTCGGCCTTCGCCGGGCCGGGTGCGACGACGACCAGCACTTCGCGCGCGATGGGCTCGAAGTCGGCGCGAAAATGCACCGAGCTCTTGAGCGCCAGAATGCGCTGCTCGCGCGGCTCGATGCCGACATGGCGGAACATTTCCTGGTCCGCGGCCTGGCATTTCTTCGAGGCGAGCACGACGCGCACGCCATCTCTTTCGAGCACCGCCATCGGTCCGAGCTCCATGCGAAAGCCGCGGAACATCGGGCCGGTGCAGGTGAATCGCCCATCGTTGAGAAACGTCACCCGGAATTCACTTTCGTAGGGATGGTGGCCCGCGACACCCGAAATCTCCCCCAGCGCGAACGGTGCGACGTGGCCGACACCGAGGGCATGCGCCTTGCGCGCTGACACAGGGTCGATCAGCAGACCCAGGACAGACTGAGGTGCGCGCCTGGCCAGCAGCGCCGCCAGCAACCCGGTGGTGTCGCCGTTGCCGCCGGCGCCGGGATTGTCCTGCGTGTCGGCGAGCACGACCGGTGCGCCGGGCTCCCCGCGCGCAAGCGCGCGCGCCACCGCATCGGCGGGCTCGAAGAGTTCCATCGAGAAGTCGCCTTCGGCATCGGCGATGGCGTTGGCGAGCGCCGCCGTCGCAGTCTGCACGCTCGCTTCATCGCCGCCATACCCGGTGACCGCCATGCCGCACTCGGGGAAATCGGCCATCGGAAATCCGGGTGTGAACGAAAGCACGCAGCGATGCTCACGCTCGAGGCGCTCGAGCATCGTGTAGAGACCTCGTGCCGGCTCGATGAGTGTGCATTGCGACGGCAGCCCGGTGAGAAAGTCCAGCGTGCGCAGCGACTTTGCGGGGACGCGCCCCGACGCGATCGTCGCATCGAGGAGCTGCGCCGCGCGCTCGCCGGTCGCCGCCATGTCGACGTGAGGATACGTCCGATAGGCGACCAGTCCATCGCAGTGCTGCATCATCGCCCGCGTCACGTTGGCGTGCAGATCGAGGCTCGCGACAACGGGTACGCGCGCGCCCACGACCTCGCGAACGCGCCGCAGCAGCTCGCCCTCGCCGTCATCGAGGTGCTCGCTCACCATGGCGCCGTGCAAATCCAGATAGACGCCATCGATCCCCGACAGCGCAGACAGTCGCGCGACAAGCTCACCGGCGATGCGCTCGTAGGCATCGCGCGTGACATGCGCCGAAGGCGACGCCGCGCCCCACACCAGCCCCTCGGTGCGGTGTCCCATCGAGTGCAGCGCGGCGATCGCTCCGGCGGCGGGAATGTTGGCACCCGCAAGGCGCGGCGCGATGTCGGCGCCGAAGACCAGCGGGGGCCAGCCGCCGCCATCCTCGAACGCGGCGTAGCCTGCCTTGGTCGGCGCAAAGGTGTTGGTTTCGTGCTGGAACCCGCCGACGGCGATGAACCCCATCGTTACCCCCGCGCCGCGGCGCATGGTACGCTGACGCGGGGCGAGAGTAGCCGGAATTTCGCAGGCGCGCAAACGCATTCCCCACCCCGCCGGCGCACTCACATTCACCGTTTGCAGGCCTTGCATCCTCTATGAGCGATCCGATCTGGCGCTGGAGCGCTACACGCATCGCCGCGGGCATCCGCGCGCGCGACATTTCGGCGCGCGAGGCGCTCGCGGCGTGCATCGAGCGCATGCAGGCGGTCAATCCCAAGCTCAATGCCGTGACGGTGGATCTCTCCGAGGCCGCGCGTACGGCGGCGGAGGAGGCCGATCGCGCCGTGGCGCGCGGCGACGCGCTCGGTTCGCTGCACGGCGTGCCCGTGACGATCAAGGAGAACGTCGACCAGGCGGGCTGCGCCACGACCAACGGCGTAGTCGGCTTCCGTAACGTGATCGCCAAGTCGGACGCACCCATCGTCGCCAACTGGAAACGCGCCGGCGCGATCATCCTCGGCCGCACCAACACGCCCGCGTTCAGCTTTCGCCTCGACACCGTCAACGACCTGCGCGGGCGCACCTACAGTCCGTGGTCGAAGACGCATACGCCCGGAGGATCGTCGGGTGGTGCGTCGTCATCGGTCGCCGCCGGGATCACGCCGCTCGCGCACGGCAACGACATCGCCGGCTCGGTGCGCTTTCCGGCGTACGCGTGCGGGCTCGCAGGGCTGCGGCCCTCGTTCGGGCGCGTGCCCGCTTTCAATCCGACGCAGGCCGCGGAGCGCTCGATGTCTTCGCAGCTGATGTCGGTGCAGGGACCGCTGGCGCGCTGCGTCGCCGACGTCCGGCTCGGCTTGCAGGCGATGGCGGCGCGCGATGCGCGCGACCCGTGGTGGGTGCCCGCGCCGCTCGAAGGCGCGCCGTTGCCGAAGCGCGTCGCCGTCGTCACCGCGGCAGACGATCTCGGAGGCGCGAAGCTCCATCCGCACGTCGCCGCCGCGATCGAGCGCGCCGCGCGATGGCTTGTCGACGCGGGCTATGAAATCGTCAACGAGCCGACCCCCGGTTTCACGCGAGCCAAGGAGCTGTGGTTCGAGATGCAGATGCCGGAGTTTCGCGAATACATGCTGCCGCTCATCGAGAAGGAAGGTGATGAGGGCATCCGCACTGCGGTGCGTTTCAAGCTCGAGAACGTTCCGCCGTCGCCGCCGCTGGCGTACATGAAAGCGCTCGCCGAGCGAAGCCGGCTGGTGCGCGAATGGACGCAGTTCATGGAGCGTGTTCCACTCGTTCTGGCGCCGATCTCCTCGGAGCCCGTGTACGCGCAAGGCTTCGATATCGAGAGCGCGGCGCGCACCGCGGCGCTC
>Ga0207700_10000183_pt1 | contig 37732 bp, 43 predicted proteins | sample LARL82metaG_FD_184348 | JGI IMG/M metagenome (GOLD analysis project Ga0207700, IMG submission 184348) | Corn, switchgrass and miscanthus rhizosphere microbial communities from Kellogg Biological Station, Michigan, USA - LAR L8-2 metaG... | ecosystem: Host-associated > Plants > Roots >...
CGCCGGTAAAATTTGAAACAAGAACATGATATGACAGAGAAAAAGGTATGGCTTATCACCGGTGCAGGCCGGGGCTTGGGTGTCGACATTGCTAAGGCCGTCCTGGCTAGCGGCGATGCGGTCGTCGCCGCCGGTCGCAATGTCGCAAAAGTCGCAGCGGCGGTCGGCCGCCACGAGAACATGTTGCCGGTCACACTGGACGTCACTCGTCCAGAAGATGCTCAAGCCGCGGTGGAGACCGCCCTCGCAAAGTTCGGCCGGATCGACGTCCTCGTTAACAACGCTGGCAACTTCTTCGCCGGTTTCTTCGAGGAACTAAGTCCGGAACAAATCCACAATCAGATCGAGACGTTGTTGTTCGGGCCGATGAATGTCACCCGTGCCGTCTTGCCGGTGATGCGCAAACAACGTTCCGGGCTTCTGCTTACCATATCCTCGACTGCGGGCATCGCTGGCCAAATGTTTTGCACGGCATACGCCGCAGCGAAGTTCGGCATCGAAGGATGGATGGAGTCGCTCACGCCTGAGATCGCGAGCTTTGGTATCCGCACGATGCTTGTCGAACCAGGTTTCTTCCGTACCGAGTTGCTCACCAAGGACTCCACCACATACGCCCAGCCCTCTATCGCCGATTACGCCGAACGCACAAAGCAGACAGTTGCCGCCTGGAGCAGCATGAATGGAAAGCAGACCGGTGACCCCGCCAAACTCGCCCGTGCCCTTGTGAAGCTCGTTGCGCTGGAAGAACCACCGACCCGCTTTGCTGCGGGCGCCGATGCCATGCAGACGTTCGAGGCCAAGGCGAATACGCTACTCGCACAATCCCGTGCCCACCAAAGATTGTCCAGTTCTCTCGCGTATGACGCCCCCTGACCACCCAAGAGCTTCGCGGACCGCCCCAGCAGGGCCGCCTAACCTCTCGCTCTATACGGACGCCCGCCGGCGGCGCTTCGCGCCTTGGTGGTCGCCGGTTACCTTGGTTCCTTAGGCGGCACTCGGCGCCTGGCTTGCGTTTGACGTCGCAGGTTACGCGGGACAGACTATGAAGGCGGCTCCGTGCCCTTGGGAGCGTGCACACATCTGAGAGGAGTAACGCCATGAACAAAGCGCAGAAGCTCGGGATTGCAGGCGTTGTCATTGCATTCGCGTTTGTTGCCGGTTTGCGCGGCGGATCGGCACAGCCCGCCGCGCCAACCGAGACCAAGGGCATCAAGGTGAAGTTGCTGGAGAACATAGACCTCGGTCCCCAGTTCGAGGCGATGGCCGGCCGCCAGCTGCGGCTACGCGTCATCACCTTCGAGCCCGGCGGCGTGCTGGGGTTACACGAGCATAAAGACCGACCTGCAGTCGACTACATCGTGCAGGGGGCGATCGTCGACCATCGCGGGAGCGAGGCGAAAGAGTATGGTCCCGGAACTTCCATTTCCGAGGACAAGAACACCACGCATTGGGTGGACAACAAGGGAACGACCCCAGCGGTCGTCATTTCAGCCGATATCTTCAAGCCGTAACGGCCCGGGCGAGCATCCACCACTGTGCCGCCTAAACCACGCGTTCAACCGGACCCGACGGCACGGGTCTTCTACTTGGCGATCGCCGGTGGCGTCGGGCCGGTTTAACTTGGTCTCGTTCGGCGTCACAACATGCCGCCCGACACTCCTAAGTCCCTCGCCGACCCACGCGAACGACTCCCCATCCTCCCGATGCAGTGGTGTCTTCGAAGACGACGGCCTGACCCGCGCCCCGCAACCACCCCAGCGATTCCGTTGGGGGCACGAGGATGGTAACGGTTCTATCGGCGATGCTGGCTTGTGCTTGCGTTGGACGGGTACACCCGTCTGGCCAGATGCCACTCAACGCGAGAAGGGTATCCGGTCCATCGCTCGTTACTAGCCATTGCTCGACAGTTTGCACGGCGGCGAACGCCGTTTCTGCAAAGAGAGCAAAGAGCACGAAGAACAGAGGCTTCATATCGCGAACCATTAACGAAGCAAGATTAGTTACGTTTCGTATCCACTCGGGCAGTATTGCTGCTTACTGCGTTAACGCCGCCGCCACCATGACGCTCGACGCAATGATCCGACCGTCGTGTCGCACACAACGTACGAGAATCCGTACCGATATTAGGTCGGTCCTGTGGTACAAATTCATATTCTCCCAGCCATAGGGGCGCGCTCGTGAGGGTGCCAATAATCTGTTATCACTCGTACCACGCTGGGGATGATTATGCCAACGACGACCACCACGCGTTAGCGGCGGATTTGCGGACCATACATCGCCTGGGACACAGAATTGTCCCGCTGGACTGGGTAGTCGAATCGCTTCTCGGCGAACGCGAACCACTCCGCAACTGCGTCGCGCTCACCTGCGACGATGGCGTATCCCTCGATTGGCGAGACGCTATCCATCCAACTTTCGGATGGAGGCAAAGCTTTGCCAATATCCTAAAGGACTTTTCGGCCGAGGTTGGGGAGGTACAGCCTACCGTTGAGATGACTTCGTTTGTCATCGCATCGCCGGACGCACGGAAGGAACTTGAGGTTACGTGCCTCGCAGCCCATCCTTGGTGGTCGGATGATTGGTGGCACGAAGCGGATGTCTCTGGATGGCTTCGTATCGAGAATCACAGTTGGGATCATGTGCATCCAGGTATCACGAGGGTCGCGCAGAAGGATCAGACCAGGGGCGATTTTAGGCTGGTAGATTCATTTGATGACTGCGAAGCACAGGTTTGGCAGGCTGGCGCATTTATTGAAAAACGGACCCGACGCCGACCGCGGTATTTTGCATTTCCATACGGACAGGCTTCCCCGTACCTCCGCGAAACATATCTCCCTAAGCATGGTGCCAAATACGGGCTCCGTGCGGCATTCTCCATCGACCATGGCTTTGTGACAGCAGAGTCGGACCGCTGGTTTCTCCCTCGGTTTACGCATGGAGCCGCCGACGTAACGACATCTGACGAGTTCGAAGCCATTGTGAGGGGGAGTGCAAGGTGAGTCAGCAGGGGCAAAACTTCAAAGAGCGGCTTCATGTCCAGCGGTTCGATAACGCGGCCTATTTCGCCCGGCCACTGTTTGAAGGGATATTTCAACAGCCATTTCCTAATCCGCCACCCGAAGCGTCGCCTTCGTGGGCGCAATACGTCGCTTTTTTTCGGTGGGATGAGGATCAGATCGAACCGGTAGGGTTCTGCAACTTCCTACCGTACGCGAACTCATGGCTGGAAGGTGGTCTTTGTGTGCGAAGGAATTTCTATGCCCGGCTGCCCCCTGGCCTCTCGGAAGAATGTCGCGCTACCGGTGGCGTCGCACAATTGATCATGGAGGCGGCCGCAAAGGAACTGGATGACTGTACTGCGTGGTTTGCCTATGTTGGCGATGCACAGTCACTCAAGGTATGCACGCGCTGTGGTTACGAAGCGACGAATCAGAAATATGTCGTCGCCAAGTGGTTTCGTGACTGTTCGCCAAAGGACAAACTTGCACTCATTGAACGCGTTGCGGGACTCGGGCCATTCTGAACATGGTTGGCGGGCTGAGAACAATGCGCGAAGGAAAGGCGTGAAGATGAAACGCAAGAGGACTTCTGTTTCAGTCGTGCCACCAGTTCCGCAAGATACTGCAGCCGTAGGGGCGAGTGAACCTGCCGCAAACCGCGCCGAAGCCGGCGGGTAAGGGGCTCTGTTGCATCGGTATGCCTGGAATTTGCCCAAAGAAATTTACGTTGCCAAGCATGACTGATAACCTCTCGCTCAACACGGACGCGCGCCGGCGGGCGTTCGCCCGCGCGTCGGTCGCCGGTTAGCTTGTTACGTTAGGCCAGAGGCGCGGAGTCCAAGGTCATGCTAGCGGGGAATCGACTCGCGCCAATCTCGGTCGCTTTGCTCCTAATCGGCGCTGGGTGCGCAGTTGTCAGCGCCGCCGTATACGGAACGCCACCCGCAATACCCAAGATCGAAGACAGTGCCGGCTGGCAACTTTCAGAAGGTTGCCAGGTTTACAAATTTGGCATACTCACAGAGCCGGATTGCGACATCCTGACCGGCGAGGGTGTCGCTGTTCAGATCACGCGAGTTCGTCTCTTGAGCCTGCCACCGGGTCAGGACAACCGTCCCATCATTGGTATCCAATTTCAGCCGGACCATGATCACTGGTATTTCATTTCGCCGTTCGTTACTCTCATGATAGGGGGGAGAAGTTACATACCTGCGGAAATCGATCAGGCGCTTGTGTTCGCGAGCCGTGCCGACGATCATGTACGGTGGCGTGACGCTACTTGGGATCCTAACTAAAGGCATGGCTGGAATCTCGCCTGATGACATGGGCCTTCCCGGCCTTCGGCTTCATCTGCTCAAGGGCACGCGCAGAGGTACTTGGGCAGTTTGGGTTAGCGGCAATTGGCGAATCACCTTTAGATTTGTCGGCGCTGACGCAGAAGTAGTTGACTATGAGGACTATCACTGAGAGATCCCACTATGCGTATGCACGATCCTCCTCACCCTGGCGAAATTCTCAAGTCGTTGTGCCTTGAGCCGCTTGGGCTTAGCGTCACTGACGGGACAGAAGCCTTGGGGGTAAGCCGCAAGACACTTTCGGCGATTTTGAATGGCCGGGCGGGCATCAGCCCCGAGATGGCGGTTCGGCTTTCGATTGCATTTGATACCAGCGCAGAGAGTTGGCTCAATCAGCAAACGCAGTTCGACCTTTGGCGCGCTGAGCAACCACGAAAGCAGTTGCGAGTCACGCGTCTGGCAGCGTAGCGATGCCTAACCCTGCGCTCAACGCGGACGCCTGCCGGCGGGCATTCGCCAGCCGGTGGGCGCCGGTTACGTTACTCGTTAGGCATCGCTACAGCATCGCTGTCATACAATCCAAGCTCGAAGAATCATTTAAGGGGAGATATCGATGGGTCTGCGTTTTCTCAAAATAGCGGTTGTCTATCTGGTCTTGGGAGCAATCCTCGGCTTGGCTATGGGCATCAGACAAAACTTTGCATTGGCGCCCGTGCACGCCCATATTCTTTTGCTTGGTTGGGCGTCCCTTGCTCTCGCAGGCATTGTGTATCACCTCTACCCTTCCGCTTCGGAAACGCGGCTCGCTCGCTGGCATTTCTGGTTACACAACCTTGGCTTGCCGGTATTCATGGTAGGTCTCGGCTTCGTGCTCTCCGGCGTCGAGGCGGTTCTGCCCGTTGTCGTCATTGCCGCGATCGCGGTGCTCCTCGGCCTCGTCTTATTTGCCGCGAACGTGCTGCTCAATATTAAGTCCGCGTCGCCGGGGTTTAGCGGTGCCTAACCCCTTGCTCAACCGGACCGCGCGCTCGCGGCACTGGCGCGCCGATATTGCGACGGATCGTTCCGGGTGGAACGGAGTTTTAAGCATTACGTTGTGGCAGTCCTTGAACGCCATCGAGGCGTTTGCCGGACGCGACGTTGAGGTCGCAGTTGTGCCGCAATCGGTTCAGGCTATGATGGTCAGTTATGATCGCAGCGTCGCGCACTATGAGGTTGCTCACACCGTTCCGTTGCCGCCAGCTGTCGGGGCCTAACCTCTCGGTCAACCGGGCGTCCGCCGGCGGGCTTGCGCCCGCACGTCGTTCGCCGGTCAGCTCTGGCCGGTAGGCGTCATGTAGTGGAGGCACCGATTGGCTTCAATCAAAAATCGCCTACTACGCACTCGTGGCGATCGCGATTGTGGGTAGCTTAGTCGCGCTTTTCGCGTTGTCTAGGCTTGTCACTTGCTGCACGCAGCTACATGGGGCAACCGTGCCACCTAACCACTCGCTCAACTCGGACACTGCTCGGTGCCTGCGGACCATCCCTCTCGACGTCCCGATCCTGTAGCTATCGTTTGGAAGCAACGTTTACCAAGCAGCCGGGAGAATTCGCGGCGGAGATGGTTCTTGTCCAGCAAGATGGAAAATATCTCGTTGACCATGTGATGGTCTTCTAATGAGGCCTACTCCGGCGCCAAGCGCACAATGACGCCAAACAACCGGTTGCAGCGGACGGCGCTGCCGCGCCGTCGTGAACCGGAACTTTATGGTACGCAAGTATTCGTATCTGCACCAATCTACTCGGAACTTGGAATGAAAACTGTTTTGCGACTCATCTCGACAGCCCACGGCCTCATGGCTTTTTTATTTGCCTGCGCTGCACTCATACTCGTCGTAATTGCTACCCGCCTTGGCTGGGCGGCGCTTATCAGCGGGTTGGATCGTGCCGCCGCGCAGGGGGTAATTGAAGCTGTAGGCTTGCTCGCTGCTGCTGTTGTCGCTCTTCAGATTGCCCAGACAATCGTTGAGGAAGAAGTAATTCGGGACGCCCACATTAGCGCCCCAACACGGGTGCGCCGTTTTCTATCGCGCTTTCTGGTGGTGTTGGTAGTCGCGCTTGCGATCGAGGGACTCGTTGCGACCTTTAAGTCTATCCATGAAGACGTGGCCCAGCTAACCTACGCGGCAGCCCTATTGGCCTCTGTTGGAGTGCTGCTCGCGGGGTGGGGCATGTTCATTCGCCTCAATCGGTACGCTGAGGAACTCGAGCCCGAAGCGATGGAAGCAGCCAAGCGTGAAGATCGAAAACTCAAATAGGTGCCCGCGCCCCAACCACGTGTTCAACCAGACCCGCCGATACGGGCCTTCTAGTTGGCGAATGAAATGGCTCCCTGATTCTGCGGACACGATTTCTCACTTATCCTGAGGGATAGGCAAGGAGTTGTGTCTATGGCTACTCGTAACAGGAGTGAACCCGAGGTACTTGGCAGTGAACACCCGTCGCTCAACCGGACCGGCCTTCGACGCGCCGGTTGGCTTGTTGCGTTAGGCGGCACAAACCCCGGCCAGGGACATGTCGAACGCTCTCAACTTCCCTGATGCCGTTCCAGAGCTCTTCGGAGATCAGGCGTACCTGCGCGAACTCTCAGAGCGCGACATAAGTGCTTGGTTCGCACGAGCGACCGACATCGAATCGGCGGATCTGGCCGGAGACCCCGCCACCTAGAGACGACTCATGCGCGGACTCAAACCACTTTTCGCCGCTGCTCTGCTCGGCTTGCTGTGCTCGGGACACGCTCAGACAGCACAGACGGTGGTTGATATTCCAACTCGATCCGGCGTCACGCAACGAATGATCGTGCTTTCGCCTCCCGACCCGAAAGCGGCGGTTATCCTCTTCGCCGGTGGTCATGGGGGCCTGCAAGTCTCCGCGTACGGCTCGATGAAGTGGGGTGAGGGAAATTTCCTTGTTCGAACACGCCAACTTTTCGCTGACGCTGGCTTGACGGTTGTCGTCATCGACGCCCCATCCGATCGCCAGTCTCCACCCTTCCTTTCAGGGTTTCGCCAGAGGCCCGAACACGCAGCAGACGTCAAAGCGGTCATCGGTTGGTTGCGAGAGAAGGCAAAGATTCCTGTGTGGCTGATCGGTACCAGCCGTGGTACCCAGTCGGCGGCCTACGTTGCGACTGAACTTGCTGGTCCTGACGGGCCGGACGGGCTAGTTCTCACGTCCACCATACTCACGGACAAAGGCAGCCGGCCGGTACCGGCTATGCCGCTGGGCAAGATCCAAGTCCCTGTGCTGGTGGTGCACCACGAACAGGACGGGTGCGAACATTGCTCTTTCTCAGAGGTGCCAATCCTGATGGGGATGCTAGGAAATGCACCGAGGACTCAGTTGCTATCATTCAAGGGTGGCGAGAACAGGGGCGATCCCTGTGAGGCCTTTGCATACCACGGCTTTAACGGTCTGGAGCGCGAGGTTGTCCAGCAAATTGCCGCCTGGATTTTGTCGAAATAGCGAAAGGTGTCTAACGCTTCGTCGAGCGGACACGTGGCGGGAGGGCACATTTGCGCGCTTCATCAACGTCTGCGGCGCCGTTAGGCGCCACTCACGTCAAAGCCAGGTGTCAGGTGCAGATCCGTAACGTTCTACCGTCCGAAATCGAGGCGGTGCGGCGACTTTTTTGGCCGCGAGCGGTTGGAAGCATCGCGTCGGTGGTCCGGAGCACTTTCGAGAGTTGTTATCGCGGTCGCCTTAGCTTGGTTCGTTAGGCCTCGAAGGGGTGCATCGTGAGTGAACTCCAATTTCATCATCTCGTTCTGTCGATGATCGGTCTCGCGGGTATCCTTTGGTTCTTCGGGTCCGCGCGCCTGGGCGAACTGTGGTCATCACCGAAGCGCGCTATTGTCGGCATCGTCAGCGGCCTGATCTATCTCGCGCAGGCGCTCAGCGCGTTCGCCAATCTGGCAAATGCCTCGTCACTGGAGCTGTTCGGCTTTCTTGGGTGCACCTTGGGTTGCTTCGGTGTCGCACGGATAATGAGCGGCGGCGCAATTTCTTTTCGCAGGGGCGCGACATCGACCGAGGCATAACCGCGCGTTCAACCGGACCCGCCGTTCTACGATGATGGAAGAGCAGAACATTCGGATGGCCATTGATCGGCATTGGGCAGCATCCGCTGCAGGTGATCAAGAGGCCGAGCATCTGATCTATCACGATGACGCTGTGTGTGAGTATCCGCAGTCAGGCGAAGTCATCCACGGGCGGCGAAATCTGCAAGCTCTTCGTAGCCATCATCCTGGTAGGCCATCGGGGTTCGCGGTTCGGCGGATCGTAGGAGAGGGCAGTGTCTGGGTTACCGAGTACGTGATTGCCTACGAGGGCAAACGAGTCTACACCGTGAGCATTATGGAGTTTCGCGATGGAAAAGTGGCGCACGAGACCCAATACTTCGGCGATCGATTCGACGCGCCCGCTTGGCGAGCTCAATGGGTCGAGCGCGTGCCGTAATCGTTCCTGCGCGCTAGCCAGCTAGGCTGAGGAGTCTTATGGCGCACACCGCCTTTGGCGTCGGGCTATATATCGGCGCTGTTGGTCTGAGCTTCGTGCCTGGTGTTCATTCCTAACCCTTCGCCCAACCGACCGCTCGGCGGCGGCGCTACGCGCGTCCGCTCGAGGCCGGTTAGCTTGCTTCGTTAGGCCGCACAGCATTCCGGACGCAGAGACAAAAATGCCAATTCAACAATGCACGCCAGCCGACCTCGATGCGGTGCTTGTCGTTATCAATGACGCGGCCATTGCATATCGAGGCGCCATTCCTTCCGACAGGTGGAAGGAGCCGTACATGCCGATGAATGAGCTCCGTGAAGAGATCGAGGCGGGCGTCGTTTTTTGGGGAATGTTTGAAGAGACCGGTCTTGAAGCCGTCGTGGGACTACAACACGTTGCGGACGTCGCCCTTGTGCGCCACGCCTACACGCGGACCACCAGCCAGGGCCGAGGTCTGGGAAAGGCTCTTCTCAGGCACGTCCTGGGCCAAACCAAAAGACCGGTGCTCCTCGGAACCTGGGCAGCTGCGACGTGGGCTATTGGCTTCTACGAAAGCCAAGGATTTAGGTTAGTCGACGGTGCAGACAAGGAGAGTCTTTTGAGGCAGTACTGGTCGGTACCGGCGCGGCAGATTGAGGAATCTGTCGTGCTTGTCGATGCAAGATGGCGTGGGCTCGTTCAAGGTGCGCGCGGTGCGGGCTAACAAGCGGTTTCAGCGGATTGCCTCGCTCCGCCGCCGCTGAACCGCCGCGCAAGACGGGATTAACATGACGCGACTCTCGGTCGCCCAGCTCCTCGCCCTCACCACGCTTTGGGCTGAGTCGCGGGCCGACGTTCTCGGGCTCGCCCTCGTTGGTTCGCATGCGCGTGGAGCCCCCCGTGAACACTCTGATCTCGATCTGTTGCTTCTCGTGCCCGATCCTGTGAGCTTTCGCGCCGACGTTGCTTGGCTGCGGGAGATCCAGTGGCACTTTCTTTGCGTGGAATTGGTCGCTTGGCGCGACGCGGCGTATGGTGCGGTCTGGTCGCGGCACGTTGCGCTTTCTGATGGTTCCGAGGTCGAATTCAGCTTCGCAGCGCCTTCGTGGGCTAACACTTCGCCAGTCGATCCGGGTACCCGACGCGTCATCAACGACGGTTGGCGTGTTTTAGTGGACCGCCACGGTTTACTCTCGTCGGTAGCCGCGCATGCCGCCTAACCTCTCGCGCAACCCGGACGCTCCTCGGCGACGGCTTGGCGCTGTCGCTCGCGGCGGGTTAGCTTGCTTCGTTAGGTATCGGTAAAGCATGAGTTCGCGCCATCAATCGTCACGTGCAGTCCGACTCGCTAGCGGCCTGCTTGCGCTGGTGTGGCTCAGTGCTTGTTTTGCTTCTATCGTCGCGCAGTTAACACTTCGCGCCGGTTGCCTGGTGTTGTCGGCATCGCGGCGCTTTGGTACGGGCTACTTTGGGGTCGCGTTGCGTGCCTTGGGTCTACTTACGGTTCGCGACACGATGCCTTGGCGCGTTGGGAAACGTTCCGATGCCTAACAATGCGCGTCGGCGACCTTATCCTCGGCGGTCCTTCGGCGCGTGACGCCCAGTCCAGCAAGGCCGATGCCGAGCAACGCGAGTGTCGCCGGCTCGGGCACGACGATGGCCCCGAACAGTCCGTCCCGTTCGCCGTTGATGCCGGAATTGAAGTACAGGGTGTTGCCGTTCCCGGTGACCCCGTTACCGAAGTCAAGGGCCCACAGGCCACCCGGGGCGTTGCCGCCGTTGTCGATCGGAATCGTTCCGAGGAACGCCCCCGATATCGGGTTGAACGCATTGATCTCGCTCGCGACGAAACTGAAGTTGCCAACCAAGAGGTCGCCGCCGAAAGCGCCGAAACTGGCGGGGGCCAGAGTGATGCCCCACGGGGCAGCGAGCATGCTGCCGGTGATCAGCCGTTGAAGAAGGTTGCCGCTCGTATCGAATTCGTCGACGATCCCCTGCCCGAGGGTGGCCGCGATCTGGGCCGGCCGTCCGGCCGGCGCATACGTCACGTAGAGGACGCCATTGAGGTTCTGTACATTGAACGGCGCGAAGTCGGCCGGCAAGTTCGGATCGACGAACTTTCCAGCGAACGTGGTGGATGTCACGTCTGCAAAGGCACCGTCAAACACGTCGATGCGATTCTGCGCGCCGTTGGCCGCATACAGAAAAGGTCCCGAAGCGTTACTCCCCTGGGCCAAACCGGTATAGACCGCTCCTGGCGTCGTTGCTTTGATCTGGGCCGTCGTGCCGGCGCTGTTGTTCCAGGCGGAGATCGTCCCGTTGAGGTTGGCGAAGATGAAGTTGGCCGCAGTGCCGTTGACCGGAAAAAGCGTGGTGCCGTTGTTGACCTGTCCGGTGGGCCCTTGGGCTGGACCTGCAGTCGTCGGGATCGCGACTTCAAGGCCGACCTTGGTGATGACCCCGGCGTTGATGCGATAGAGCGTCGCTAGATTTTTGCCCTGATCGGAGACCCAGAACGGGCTCGTCGCGCTGAACGACATTCCCCACGGGTTAGCCAGGTTAGGGTCTGTGAGGGCGGCCAACCCGGGGATGTTCGAGACAAGATTCTGTTGCACGAACTGGGCCGATGCGATTCCAGCCGTCAATGCTGAGAGTCCAATCCCCAATAGAGCAACCAAGCTTATGCCACGCAGTCCTTTCAGCATCGCCGCCTCCTATCGTGATCGATATCGCTGCCGCCGGAACGGGCGGCCACTTCAGAAAAGGTTATGTCACAGGCATTCCCCATTTCCCCCTTAATGACACTTGCATGAGATCCGCACCCGCCGTGGGCCAAGCTCGGCTTCGAATAGCACGAACCGAGCCGTCCGGCGGCGCGATGCAGGTGCGTTTCGCGCTGCGCGGCTTCGGCACATGAACGCAAACAGTTGATCCGGGTTCATCATTCCCACGAGCTTCCACGTCGTTTCTGTTACCCGGCGATCCATTTGCGCCCTCGTTTCCAATTGACTAGCATGGCAGCCTCAAAGGCCGCCGGCATGGGTTTACCGTTTGCGACTGCATGCCCTCTCGCCTATAAGAAGATAAGGAGGAGATGATGCGCAGGAAGTACAGCATCCTGATCATGGGTGCGTCATACGGATCGCTGCTTGGCGTCAAGCTCGCCCTTGCGGGGCATGACGTGCACCTCATCTGCCTGCCGGCCGAGGCGGACCTGATCAACACTGAAGGAGCGATCGTGCGCCTGCCCATCAAGGGCAGAGACGGCCTCGTCGAGATCAATTCGAAAAAGCTGCCGGGCAAGGTGACCGCAGGCGGTACGCAGGGCGTGAAGTCGTCGGCTTACGATCTGATTGTGCTGGCAATGCAGGAACCGCAGTATCGCTCCCCAGGCGTGCGCGACCTTCTGGACGCGGTGGCGAGTTCGCGGGTTCCGTGCATGTCCATCATGAATATGCCGCCTCTGCCATATCTCAAGCGCGTTCCGGGGCTCAATGCCGACGCGTGCCGCGCTGCGTTCACCGATCCGTCCGTATGGGACGGCTTCGATCCGAAGTTGCTGACGCTATGCAGTCCTGACGCACAGGCCGTCCGGCCGCCGGACGAGAAGGTCAACGTGTTGCGAGTGAAGCTGCCGACCAACTTCAAGGCGGCCCGCTTCGATGCGGACGCGCACACCGCGATCCTGCGCGACCTGGAGCAGGACATCGACGCCATCCGCTTCGACCCCGGCGACGGCAGGAAGATCGAACTGCCCGTCAAACTGAAGGTGTACGAATCCGTGTTCGTGCCGCTTGCGAAGTGGAGCATGCTGCTGACCGGCAACTACCGGTGCGTGCTGAGGGACACCGTGCAATCGATCAAGGACGCCGTGCACGGCGACCTCGAGGCCTCGCGCTCGGTCTACCTTTGGGTCGCGAAGCTGTGCGTTGCGCTCGGCGCAAAATCGGAGGACCTCGTGCCGTTCGAGAAATACGCGAACGCCGCGCTGTCGCTGGTCAGCCCCTCTTCGGCGGCGCGCGCCCTCGCCGCCGGTGCGCAAGACATCGAGCGCATAGACCGCCTGGTGCAGATCATTGGCAAGCAGAAGGGGATGCAGAATGCCGTGGTCGATCAAACCGTAGCGCTGGTGGACGGCTGGTTGGAGAGGAACCGCAAGAAGGTCGCCTGACGCGCACGCCGCCCGACCAGCCGCTGCGGCGGTCGAAATCGCCGACATCGTCGTGCGTGCGTACCGCAGGTCGAGCTCTAACGTGCCGATTCACAGCGTTCCCGCGTAGCATCTTGGCATGCACCCAGACATTTCACTTTGCCATACGAGTCGATTGCCGCTCCGCCGCCAGGCTGGGTCGAACACTTCACTTGCCCCTCATCGTCCAAAGCGCAACGGCCATCGCCGCACTTAACGACGCCATTTCGGTCCTTTATTGCGCCGCCTCCCTCTTTGGCACACAGTACCTTGCCAAATTGATCCGTCGCGCACTGTCCCTTTCCGCACACTACGTTTCCATACTGGTCCTTGATGCAGTCTCCGGCATCAGCTTGCGTGGTAAGCACCAAGGCCAGAAGGCAACCACCAGCGAATCCATACTTCATGTCGTTCTCCATTGTTGACCTGACAGCCAGACAGTATTCTGTCATCAAAATGACCAATTGCCTGCGAGAATGACGCGTTGAAGCTCATTGCAAAATCTGCTTCGTGCACGTTTTCGGGGCGCATCTCGCCTGGTTAGAACGTGCGGCCTAACCTGTCGCCTCCTCACGGACGTTCCGCATGCGTGGCTTCGCCACCGCAGCGGTCCGCCGGTTAGCTAATTTCGTTGGCCAGCACATCGGTGGAGGAGATGATGTTGATGATTCGCAATCCCGATCATATGACCATCGCGGTGGCGGACGCTGCGACTGCGATCGAGTTCTTCGAGCTCCTCGGCTTCCGGAAGCAACACGTCGCGATGATCGATGGTGGCCCCCCTGCGCGGTACATGGGCATGCCGAACATGAAGGCTCAGCACATCACGCTCGTACTCGAAGGAGCCGAGCCTCACTTCGAGATCCAGTTGCTCGAGTTCCATCCAAGCCCGCAGGACGACCTAGGGCAGCATCCGACGAATCTGCGGCGACGGGGCTACAACCATCTTGCGTTCCGGGTCGACGATATGGGGGCGGCCACCAGCCATTTGACCGCTAACGGGGTGAAGATGCTCAGCGATGAGATGGACTACATCAGCCGGCGGCTTCGATTCTTTGAAGGACCCGAGGGGATCACCCTTGAGCTCGTGCAGTGGGTCGACAAAAGCAACGACTAGTTATGAGGCGCGGGTACGATTCGGCGCCACGAACTTTACAACGCGCCGCCTAACCACGCATTTAACCGGACTCGCATCGAGGGCCTTTCGCCCGCGTCGGTCGGCGCTTAGCTTGCTGCGTTGGGCGCCACAAGCGCGCGCATTCCCTTCACACTCACGGGAGAACCCATGGACGCCACGAAAATCAAAGTAGGTCAATTAGGCATCGACTACATCGTCGATGGCTCTCACACGGCGAGTCTCGGGATGTTCGAACTGACTGTGCCACCAGGATCGAACGTTCCACCGCCCCATAGTCACTCCAACAACGACGAATGCGTCTATGTCCTCGCCGGAACACTTCGCTATTCGGTCGGAGCGCAGACGCGCGATCTGACCGTGGGCCAAACGATGAGCACGCCGAGGGGCTCCGTTCATGCTTTCTCGAACCCTTTCGCTGAGACTGCTCGCGCCTTGATCATCATGTCTCCGGACATCGGAGCCCAATACTTCAAGGACGTCGCTGCGGTGATCAATGCCGCGGGGCCTCCGGACAGGGGCGCACTGGTATCGGTCATGTCTAGGTACGGGCTTGTACCAGCTGCGCCAGCCTGATGCTTAACCCTGCCATCGAGCGGACCCTGTCAGCCATCCTGTAGCTGGCTGCGCGGTCCGCTCGTGGTCAAACGTTCGGCACCTGGTGACGCATACCGCGGTCAAAAGCGCGTCTTCAACCAAGGCCAGTGATGGCGCGTGAACTCGCGTTCGATCCAGCTTCCTTCAAAGGCATGGAGTATGCCGGTTGGCAGAAGGGCGCCGCGTCGTACGATGACCTTTTTGGTTCAGTAACGCGGCACGCTATGGAGCCGTTGCTAGACGCAACGGAAGTGCGCGCGGAGTCCAGCGTACTCGATGTGTGCTGCGGGCTCGGCTACGGTGCCGGAGCCGCGATGTCGCGAAGTGCTCGCCCTATCGGCATCGACTTTGCTCCCGCAATGGTGGCGGCGGCGAGGGAGCGTTATCCTGCGGCCGTCTTCCGACAAGACGACGCCGAGGCGTTGCATTTCGACAGTGGCGTCTTCGACGCCGCCATTTGCGCCTTCGGCGTCAATCATCTTCAACATCCCGAGAAGGCGATTGCCGAAGCGCTTCGGGTTCTTCGGCCTGGCGGAAAGTACGCGTTCACGATGTCGTGCGTGCCCGGGAGATCGAAGTTTCATCAGTTGGTGTTGGAGTCTATTCGTTCCCACGGCACGCTCGACGTGCCCTTGCCCGACGCCCTCCGCCGTTTCGCTTTAGCGATCCTGAAGCCTGCACGATAGCGCTGCTCGGTGCGGGCTTCGTTAGCCCCCACGTTATCGAGGTCCCGCTTGCCTTTCGGCCACGAACGGCTGAGCAAGTCCTCGATCTAACGTACAGCGCCGTTCGGCTGGGAATGATTCTTTCACTTCAAACGGCCGAAGCGAGAGAGCGAATCCATCGAGCCATCGTCGAAGGCGTGGCGCGTTACCGGGTCGGCGGCGAAATTGAGATTCCCATGCCCGCGATACTGGCGTCGGCATCGAGGCCTTCGTAAGGCCTGCAAAAATGGCTGGTCTACGCACAAAGGCCCGCACACCTCAGGAGAGCGCATGTTTGACCACGTGAAATTCGGAGTCAGCGACTATGCAGCGAGCAAAGCGTTCTTCCTCAAGGCACTCCAACCGCTCGGCATAGCGGTTGTCTCGGAGGGGCCGCCGACGTACGGCGTCGAGCTGAGCCCAGAGGGGGGTAAGGCTTCACTGTGCCTGTGCCAAACGGATGAGAAGCCGGCGCATCTTCACTTGGCATTCACGGCCGAGAATCGCCGGCAAGTCGAAGCTTTCTATCGCGCGGCTCTGGAGGCGGGTGGCAAAGACAACGGTGCACCCGGTCTGCGCCCGCACTACCATGCGAACTACTATGCAGCTTTCGTCATTGGTCCGGACGGGCACAACATCGAAGTGGTTTGCCACCAACCCGAGGCCTAACCCGCTCAACGGCGAGGGTGGCTTGCCGTCCGCTCGCGGCCGATTAGCTTAGTTCGTTAGCCATCACTTATCACGCCGCTGGCGGTGGTTGCTTCACGACCTGCGGCAACTCTGTGTTGATGCAGGCCCAGCGAGGCGCAGATGACGTCCAGATCGTCATCGCAGGATTGGCGAGATTCGGATTGTCGAAAGTGCCGACGCGAACGAAGACCAGATGAGGACGCGCCTCTGCCTCGCTGAAGAGCGGTGTCCCGCACGACGGGCAGAATCGCCGGTGCATATGGTTACCGCTGTCCGCGACACTTGCATAGTCGGCGGTTTGGCCCGTAACCGTGAACGCCGCGGTGCGGAAGCAGGCGTTGACCGTTCCGCTGCCGGCTCCGATATATTGGCAATCCCTGCACCAGCACACGCGCGTCACAACGGGGGGCGCCGAGCTTTCCCAGCGAATTGCCCCACAGAGGCATCGACCTGTTATCGTCATAATGTGCTCCAGGTAGCAAAGAGGAAAGCCCTGATCGCAGATCCTACGCGGCAGTAGCCTTTCGCGGGAGATTCCATGAGACGATTCTTCTCTGCTGTAGTAGGTGCGGTAGCCCTGGTCCTGGCTTTCGCACCCGTGGCGCAGCAAGCACTCGTTATCCGTCCCTTGGCCGAACGCAAAGTGCCTGACCTGCCGAGTGGCGAGCTCTTCTGGCGCATCGAAAACTATTCGTCCAAAGAAGCGGCGCAGGCGGCCGCTGGAACCTGGTCGCTCGTCGCCGAGGCATCGGGCAAGGTCTGGCTCTTCACGCTCGGCTCGGCGGGCGGGTCGTCTCCAGGAGGCACCAAGGTGGCCGAGGTAGGGCCCGTTGCCCGTGTTTCCGCCCCGCAGTACTTGCTTCGTATCAACGAGGCAAGCGGGCCGCCCGGAAGCGTCACTCCGGTGCATAGTCATCCTGGCTCCGAGGCGTTCTATGTGCTCTCTGGAGAGCAAAGCGTCCGCGGTGCTCACGGAACCATCGTGGTAAAGACCGGTGCTCCCGAAGCGGGCCATGGTGCCGGCGCGGCAATGCAGGTCTCGAGCAGCGGGTCCAGTGAGCTGCAATCACTGGTCATGTTCGTTGTCGATGCCACCCAGCCGTTTTCTTCGCCAGCGTCTCTGCCCTAGGGTGCGCCTTTGCCAGGCGCTGCAATCGCACGACCACGTCGGTTATGGTCCGAGCCCTTTCTACAAGTAAAGATTTGCACTAGGAGATCTCATGAGTTCGAAGAATATAGTTCTTGTCCATGGCGGTTTCGTGGACGGATCCGGCTGGGAAGGGGTCTACCGAGCCCTGCGAAAAGATGGTCACGCGGTGACCGTCGTGCAGAATCCAACTCTCTCCCTCGGCGATGACGTCCGCGTGACGAGGCGGGCCATTGCTGCGCTGGACGGCCCCGTAATTCTGGTCGGACATTCCTATGGAGGGGTCGTGATTACGGAAGCAGGCAACGATCCCAAGGTGATCGGACTGGTCTATATCGCTGCCTTTGCTCCCGACAGCGGGGAATCGGTGTCGAGTCTGATCAAGGATCCGCCGCCGGGTGCGCCCGTGCCGCCGATCCTGCCGCCACAGGACGGCTATCTTTTTCTCGACAAGACGAAGTTTCGCGCTTCATTTGCCGCGGATGTGGATGCGGAAAAAGCCGAGTTCATGGCCGCGTCACAAGTGCCGTGGGGCATCGAAGCGCTCGATGGCCGGATCACCCAGCCAGCTTGGAAGACCAAGCCGAGCTGGTATCTGGTTGCCACCGACGACCGCATGATTCCGCCGCCCGCGCAGCGTTTCATGTCCAAGCGTGCGGGAGCTACGGTCGCGGAGGTCTCAGGTAGCCACTCGGTGTACGTATCCCAGCCTGCTGCGGTCGCCGCCTTGATCGCAAAAGCTGCCGATGCTGCGCAGTAGAGGGCGCGATTCAGACACCTACACCTCCATCGCATCCTCCGAACGCACTGAATCACATAACGCCGAGGAAGCCGTCCATGATCAGGGTACGTGATCGAGGGCACCCTGACGCTTCTCGTGGACGGCAAGCCACCGGTGGCGTTAAAACCTGGTGACTCCTACCAGATCCCCGTGAACGCAATCCACGACGCGAAAAGCGGAGAGAACGGCGCGAAAATTCTCGCCGTCTACATCGTCGAGAAAGGGAAGCCGCTCGCGTCGGCCGCGCCGTAGACCGGTAACGTCCCTCGAAAATGAGGGCTGGCGCGGCCGAGCCTAATGGCTGCCCGCGAGCCCGATGATGGTCTCGAAGCCGCCCCAGAACATGCGCTTGCCGTCGAAGGGCATCTTCGAAGGGTCCATCGACTCCTTGAGCTGCGGATCTTCCATGACCGCCTTGCTGATGCGGTCGCGGTCCTCTTTGCTCCGATATACGACCCAGGCCAACGCGATCACCTCGCCGTCCTTGAGCTGCACGGCCTGAGGGAACGACGTGACCTTGCCCGGCTGCGCGTCGTCGCTGATCGAATCGGAGTAATAGAGAGCGCCGTGCCGCAGGTGGGCGTTGCCCCACTCCGCGGACATGCGTTTGTAGGTGTCGAGCTTGGCTCGGGGAACGGGGATGACGATGGCATCGATGTAGTTCGGCATGGGACCTCCGCTGGCGTGAAGGCAGTTGGACCGGTCCGGCGCGCCGCCGTTCCGCATCGGAGCCACGGCGTCTGGTCAGCGACCGGCTACACCGGGTGCGGCGCCGTAGCAAATCACCGGTTCCAGGCCTTTCATTGAACGCCTCTTGATTTCAAGCAGCCGACGTAAAATCCACAAGGCCGCTCGTGGCCGATCGCGACCCGCTATCATGGGTAGCATGTCGCTCAACCGGACTTCGCCAACGGCGCTTGAGTGTTGTGGGCGAAGCGCCGGTTAGCTCGGTTCGACAGCATCGCACAACGCGGAGGACGTATGAGCGCCGCCCCTCAGCAACATCCGTACGCAACGTTTCTCAATGTCCTGTTTCCGTCGCTGCAGGTCGTCGACGTACCCTCGCTTGTCGCCGCGTGCTTCGACCGCTGGTACAACCAGACGCTGTGTCAGGTGAATGATTCGGTCGTTCGTCTCGGCGTCATGCAGGGGGAATATCACTGGCACAAACACGATAACGACGACGAATTTTTCTTTGTTCTCGAAGGTCGCTTCATAATCGACCTCGAGGACCGAAGTGTCGAGCTTGCTCGACAGCAAGGGTTCGTTGTCCCCAGGAGTATCGTTCATCGCACGCGCGCGCCTGAACGCGCGGTCATTCTGATGGTTGAAACGGCGGCAATCGTTCCGACCGGCGATGAATGACCGACCGCCCAGGGTGCGGTGATCGCCGGCCTCGAGGTTAACTGGTTCGTCAGGCATCGAGAGCGCAACATGCGTCGTCAAACATCCATCAAAGGAGGATCGCAATGGCAAGTTTCATGCTCATACGGCACAAGGTTCGGGATTTTGCGGAATGGAAGCGCGGCTACGATGCGCATCTTCCGAAGCGCACCCAGGCGGGCCTGACCGAGAAACATCTTCTTCGCAGCGCGGGCGACGCGAATGAAGTCGTCATTCTGCTGGAAGCGAAGGATCTGGGGGCCGCAAAGGCGTTCGCCGAGTCTGCGGATTTGCGGGAAACCATGCAGAAGGTCGGCGTCGTCGACAAGCCTGACCTCTATTTTCTCAATGGATGAAGGCGTCGTCTCGCTCGTTCGACGGCGCCTGTGGAGTAGGGGCCGTGGTCCGACGGTCGACCAGGGACTCCGCATGAGCGCGCCTGAAGCTATCGACGTTGTCACCATCCTGCGCCGACGTCCAGACGCCTTCAGCGGCGGTGCGCGCATGATTCCGGTGCAGACGGCGCGCGGCACTTTCAACGTCTGGACAAAACGCAACGGCGACAATCCGCGGATCAAGGTGTTGCTGCTGCACGGCGGCCCAGGGTGCACGCACGAGTATTTCGAGGTCTTCGACAGCTACCTGGCGCAGGCCGGCATCGAGTACTACTACTACGATCAGCTCGGCTCGCACCGTAGCAGCCAGCCGGACGTGCCCGAGCTGTGGGAGACCGCGCGCTTCGTCGATGAAGTCGAGCAGGTGCGTCAGGCGCTCGGCCTGAACAAGGATAATTTCTTCTTGCTGGGGCATTCGTGGGGCGGCATCCTGGCCATGGAATACGCCCTGAAGCACCAGCACCATCTGAAGGGTCTGGTGATTTCGAACATGGTCAGCAGCATTCCCGCGTACAACCGATACGCGCAGGAAACGCTTATGCCGGAAATCTCGCCGACGGTGCTCGCCGAGATCCAGGCCATCGAAGCATGCGAAGACTACGACAACCCGCGTTACATGGAGCTGCTCATTCCCCACCACTACGAGCACCACGTGCTGCGCTTGCCCCACGCTCAATGGCCCGATCCGGTGCTGCGTGCGTTCGCGCACCTCAACCCGAAGGTCTACATCCCGATGCAGGGACCGAGCGAACTGGGCGCCAGCGGGAAGCTGGCGCAATGGGACCGGACGGCCGACCTTCCGAGCATCCGCGTGCCCACGCTAACCATCGGGGCCAGGTACGACACCATGGATCCCCGGCACATGGAGGCCATGGCGCACGCGCTGCCGGATGGACGTCATTTGCATTGCCCCAACGGCAGCCACATGGCGATGTATGACGATCAGGCTATCTACATTTCCGGGCTGCTCGCTTTCCTGCATGAGGTCGGTCGCTAGACACGCGGTCACCCACCCCGACAAAGGATTCGTGATGAAGCGCAGCACCGACAGATTTCTGACGACGCACACCGGCAGTCTGCCGCGGCCCGAAGATCTCATCCGGATAATGTACGCCAAGGAGGAAGGCGTGCCCGTGGACGCCGCCGCGTTGTCGCATCGAGTGGCGGCTGCGGTCGACGAGGTTGTCCACAAACAAGCGGAGGCAGGTGTCGATATCGTCAACGATGGCGAGATGAGCAAGCCGAGCTACGCTACGTACATCAAGGACCGGCTGAGCGGTTTCGGCGGAACCGGCAACACGTTCGTGTATCAGGATCTGACCGAGTTTCCTAATCTCGCCAAGCGCGTGTTCGGCGATCCGGGACGTTCCCGTCGCAAGACGCCGGCGTGCAACGCGGCGATCGGCGTACGCGATCCGCGGGCGGCGCAGACCGACGTCGACCATCTACAGGCCGCGCTTGCGACGGTCGATGCGCAGGACGCGTTCCTGACGGCGGCGTCGCCGGGCGTGGTATCGCTATTCTTTCGCAACGAACACTATCCCACCGAGGAAGCGTACCTGTTCGCGATCGCCGAGGCCATGAGGCAGGAGTACGAGACGATCGCCAGGGCCGGCATCATCCTGCAGATCGACTGCCCAGACCTCGGGATGGGGCGGCACATCCAGCACGCCGACCTGAGCCTCGCCGAGTGGCGAAAGAAGGCGCAGCTTCACGTGGAGGCTCTCGATCATGCTGTCGCGAACATTGCCCCCGAGCAGTTGCGCATGCATCTGTGCTGGGGCAATTACGAAGGACCGCACCACTGCGACGTTCCTTTGTCCGACGTGATCGACATCGTCTTTCGTGCGCGTCCAAGCGCCATCGCGCTTGAGGCGGCCAACCCCCGGCACGCACACGAATGGAAGGTCTTCGAGACTCTGAAGCTGCCGGAGGGCAAGCTGCTCATTCCGGGGGTGATCGAATCGAAATCGAACTTCATCGAGCATCCCGAGCTCGTCGCTCAGCGCATCGGCCGTTACGCGAAGCTCGTCGGCAGGGAAAACGTGATCGCCGGAAGCGACTGCGGCTTCGGCACCTGGGTGGGCCAAGCCGCGGTCGATCCCGACGTCGTGTGGGCGAAGATGGCTGCGATGGCCGAGGGTGCGCGCATCGCGTCGCGCGAGTTCTGGAAGCATTGAAGTGCGACCGCTGGCGCGTGCTCGTGAAGCCATTCCTGATCCTCTTTGCCTTTCCGGTCCTCGTCGGGATCCTCGGTGAAACAATATTCCGGGATGCCCGAAAGGGCTCGCTGGCGGCGGCGCTCGGAGCGATCGCAGCGACCTTCGCGTTCGTTCAGGTACTGGAACCGCGCGGGTCATGGAATTGGATCGCGGCGCTCCTGGTCTCGCCACTGCCGATGGCCATCGCGGTAGCGGTCGCGATGTTCGTCCACGGGCGCAAACGGTCGCCGCGCGATGCGCGTTTTCTCGATCGGGTCTGACCGTTCGTATCGGCAGGACTTTACAATGGTGCGCACCGGAAACGTCGCAATCGGATAGGGAGTCGACGCATGAACTACAAGGGAAGCTGCCACTGTGGAAGGGTCGCGTTCGAGGTCGAGGGCGAGATCAAGGGCGCGATGTCGTGCAACTGCTCCATATGCCAGAAAAAGGGCTCGCTCATGTGGTTCGTGCCACGCGACACGTTACATCTGTCGACACCCGACGAGAACGCGAGCACGTACACGTTCAACAAGCACGTGATCAAGCACCGGTTCTGCGCCTCGTGTGGCATTCACCCGTATGGCGAGGGAACCGATCCCAAGGGCAATCGCATCGCCGCGATCAACATACGCTGCCTCGAGGACATCGACCTCGCTTCGGTGCCGGTTACGCATTTCGACGGCCGTTCGAAGTGAAGCGTCGCGGATCGGCACCTGGCACTTCTCGTGCCAAAGGTCGCGCATCGCAATATTTAGGCGAGTAGCGTGAAGATCACCGCGTTGGACGTCTACATCCTGCGTGCTCCGGACACCGGACGTCCGCACTGGGTAAGCAATTTCATCGTGCCTCGCGCCAATGAGATCCTGGTGCGAATGCACACCGACCAGGGAGTCGAAGGCATCGGGATCGCTACCAGCTACACGCCGATCGAGGCGGCCATCAGCGCATTCAAAAGCGGGATCGCGGAGCTTGTCGTCGGCGCCGATCCGCTCGCTCCCGAGCAGCTCTACCAGAAGATCTTCGCGCTGACGTCGCAACGCATCGCGAGCGAGAGAGGCTGGACGAGGGAGGCAATCGTGCGCATCTCCGCCGCGGTGGATATTGCTGCCTGGGACATCATGGGCAAGGTCGCCAAGTTGCCGCTGTACCGGCTGTTTGGTGGCTACCGGAACGAGGTTCCCTGCTATGTGACCTGCGCTTATTATCGCGACGGGAAAGACATGGTCGAATTGCGCGACGAGATCCAGATGCTGAACGCGCAGGGCCATACCGGCTTCAAGGGCAAGGTGGGGGGTGCCCCGCTCAGGGAGGACATCGAGCGGATGACGCTGGTCCGTGAAATCATCGGTGACGACAAGCACCTGATGATCGATGTCAATCGCGGCTGGGACCTGGCGACGGCGATCGAGGGGGCGCGCCTTCTCGAGCCGCTTCGCCCTCGCTGGCTGGAGGAGCCGGTGCGCTGGGCGGACGATCGTCGCGAGCTCAAGCTTCTTGCCCAGCGCACTCGCATCCCGCTGTCCGCGGGGGAGAGCGAGCTCACGAGCTACGGATGCCGCGCGCTGCTCGAGGAACAGGCGATTCAGATTCTGCAGTTCGATTGCACGATGATGGGCGGCTTCACCGAAGGCCGGAAGCTCGCCGCGCTCTGCGAGTTCAATCACGTGCAGGTGGCGCCGCATCATGATTGCTTCATCCACGCGCATCTTGTCGCGGCGACGCCCGCGGGCTGCATCGTCGAATCGTTCACCGATCCCGAGCGCGACCCGCTGCAGGCCGAACTGTTCGAGGATCCGCCCCGGATCGCCAATGGATGGCTCACGCTCAAGGAACAGCCCGGCCTCGGACTTCAGCTCTCCGAAAATGCGCTTAAGAAATTCGGCACTCGAATTCTCTGACCCGTATGGGACCTGACTGATTTCCGACATCAAGTGTCGATCGCATCCCAAATGAAAGACTGGCTATCGTTCGGCTCGCTCCCTTTCTGGGTGATCTTTGCCGGCACGCTGCTGATGGTGCTGCTGTCGGTCGAAGCCGGATACAGCTGGGCAAGATACCGGCGAGAGCGAAGCACGAAGCGCGGCGAGCGCGAGAAGGAAGCGGCCGTCGGCGCGATGGTCGGAACGACGCTCGGCTTGCTCGCGCTTCTGCTCGCGTTCACTTTTGCCAAGGCGGCCGACCACTACCACGCGCGCAGGGTGGCGCTGTTCAACGAAGCCAGCGCCATTCGGACGATGCTGTCGCGCACCGCACTGATCGCAGAGCCCCAGCGCGCGGAAGTCCGCAAGATTCTCCGCGACTACGTGGACGCCCGCCTCGCATGGACGGGCTCGGACGCGACCGGCTCGGCAGCCTCATCCAGCGAATGGCTCGATCGACTGTCCGCGCAGGCCATTGCCGTCTGGGAAAAAGATCCGAGGCCGCAGGTCGTCGCACTCATCGTCGGGGGCGCGAACGACCTGGTGCGATCGAACTCGGAGCGCATCGAGGTCAACAGGGGCCGCATTCCCGGGGCCGTATGGACGGTGCTCTATCTCATCGCCGCGCTCTCGCTCGGGGCGATGGGCTATCACTGCGGCGTGGCGGGGACGACCCGAAGCCCAGTGATGCTCGGCGTTGGCATCGTTTTTTCGCTGGTCATCGTGCTGATCGTGGACCTCGACCGGCCCGGAGATGGCTGGATTGTCGTGCCGCAAGACGCCATGATCGAGGTGCGTGACGTGTTGATGGCACCGAAGCCTTGAGTTCAAATATCACGATGCCGCTCGATCCCGCATTGAAAGAACTCATTGCAACCAAGCTCGCGCACACGCACAAGCCGCAGTGGGTGTTGCCGATCGCGGAGGTGCGCCAGGCGTTCCGCAATCTGTGGACGCCCGCGCTCACCGGCGAGCCGGTCGCGATTAGCCGCATCGAGAACATCACGATCCCCGGCATGGAGACGCCGATTGGGGCGCGCATCTACGCGGCGGACGCGGCCCGGCCGTTGCCAGTGATGCTGTATTTCCACGGCGGCGGGTATGTGAAGGGCGGCATCGAGGAAAGCGATGCTTTCTGTCGCAATGTCGCCCTGATCACGCGGCACTTAGTGGTGTCGGTCGATTACCGCTTGTCGCCCGAACACGTTTTTCCCGCGGCGCTCGATGATGCGGTGGCAGCGACGGTCTGGGCGGGAACGCACGCGACGGAGGTCGGGGGCGCGCCAGGTCCCGTCGTCGTGTGCGGCGAAAGCGCGGGAGGAAATCTGGCCGCGGTCACGTGTCTGCGCCTGCGTACCGACCCGCGTGTGGCGATTCGGTATCAGGTATTGCTGCAACCGGTGGTCGACTTCACGATGTCGTTTCCCTCCATCACCATGCCCCCGAACGAATGTCTCGTGCCTCGCGACGACCTGGCGTGGTACTACCGGACCTATGGCGACGGCCGGTGCGACGCAAGGGATCCACGAGTTTCGCCGATCTACGCGCAGGATCTGTCCGGCCTGCCGCCGGCGCTGGTCATCACCGCAGAATACGACACCTTGCGCGACGAGGGCCAAGCCTACGCCGGGCGGCTCGAGAGTGCGGGCGTGCCGACCCGCTACGTCTGCGCCAAAGGCATGGTGCACGGTTTCCTGCAAATGCGCGGCATCGTTGCCGAGGCGATAGACGCAACCGAGGAAATCGCGCGAGCCCTGAATTGATGCGGCGGAGGCTGCCATGACGGACACCGACGTTGTGATTGTCGGCGCCGGCCCAACCGGGCTGATGTTGGCCAACCAGCTCGCGCGCCGCAGGGTGCGCGCACTGATCATCGATCGGCACAGCGGCCCTGCGCAGCAGACTCGCGCGCTCGGCGTCCAGGCGCGCAGCCTGGAAATCTACCAGAAGCTCGGCATCGACCGACGCGCGATCGAGCTGGGCAAGATCGGCAATGGCGCGAACATCTGGGCGGACGGGCGGCGCATGGCGCGCGTTCCGCTGGGCGACGCCGGAAGGAGCATCACGCCCTATCCCTACATCCTGGTACTGGGACAGGACGACAATGAGCGCATCATGGGCGAGCGCCTGCGCGACTTCGGATCGGACGTGCGGTGGAATACCGAGCTCGTGGGGCTGGTCCAGGACGCGGCCACCGCGACGGCGACGCTCAAAATGCCCGACGGCTCGACGCGGAACATGACAGCTCGGTGGATCGCCGGATGCGATGGTGCGCACAGCGCGGTGCGCGAACTTTCGCGGATCACGTTTCCCGGCGCGCCGTACGAGCACGTGTTCTTCGTCGCCGACACCGAGGCGACCGGCACCATGGTGCCCGACGAGGTCAACGTCTACCTGTGGCGCGCGGGCTTCCACCTGTTCTTCCCGATGCGCGGCCAGGACCATTGGCGCATCGTCGGCATCGTTCCTGCGGCGTTGCGCGATCGCAGCGACCTCGCGTTCGACGACGTCATGACGTCGTTGCGTGCCGAGGCGGGCGACGCGCTGTCGTTTCGCGCGTGCTCATGGTTCTCGACCTACCGCATCCATCATCGCGCCGCGTCGCGTTTTCGCGACCGGCGCTGTTTTCTTCTCGGCGACGCCGCACATATCCACAGCCCGGTGGGAGCACAGGGAATGAACACCGGATTGCAGGATGCATACAACCTCGCTTGGAAGCTCGCGCTGGTGATCGATGGACGCGCCGACGCCGCGCTGCTCGATTCATACGAGCAGGAGCGCATCCCCATCGCGCGGCGCCTGCTCGAAACGACCGACCGTGCGTTCAGGCTGGTGATCTCCGACAGCCCGTGGGCGGGCCTACTGCGCACGCAGGTCCTCGCGCGCGCTGCCGCGCTCGCCATGAGCGAGCCACGCGTCCAGGCATTCGCGTTCCGCACCGTCTCGCAGATCGGCATCGAGTACCGCGCAGGCCCGCTGTCGCACACGCAGGACGCCAGTGACGCCGGCGCCCCGCGTGCCGGCGATCGGTTTCCCTGGCTGCACCTGGCCATGCAATCCGACGGCGCAGTCGAGGACTTGTTCCAGACCCTCGACGACCTGCATTTCCATCTGCTCGCGTTCGGCCAGGAGTTGCCGGCGGATGCTGCCGCGGCGCTGAGCGATGCTGTGCGGGTGCACGCCGTTCCTGCAACTCCAGGCAACGACAAGGCGCTCGCGCAGGCCCACATCGCCTTGCCGTCGTATTACCTGCTGCGACCCGACGGGTACATCGGCCTCTGCGGCGCGCGCATCGATGCGGCGGCGATCGCGGCTTATGCTGGAACGCGTCTGCGCATGACGGCGCCATCTTCGAGGGCATCGCAACATGCCTAGCTCCCCGATCGTGCGCACGCAGGACGCCGTCGCGGGCGTGGTGCTCGGCGCATTGGCGGCAGGAGTCTTCGACCTGATGTTCGCCTTCTGGTTTTTCGGCATGCGCGGGCGCAGCCCGGAATGGATCCTGCAATCGATCGCCGCGGGATGGCTGGGCGCGCCGGCGTTCGGAGGCGGCGTGCCGGTGGCGGTGCTTGGTGCGGTGTCGCATTTCGCGATCATGCTCGTCGCCTCGACGCTGCTGTACTTCGCGTGCCTGCGCTGGCGCATCCTGGCCGCGCATCCGGTGACTGCGGGTCTCGCCTTCGGCGCGGCGATCTACGTGGTGATGAATTTCGTGGTCGTTCCGCTTTCGGCGTTCCCCTATCGACCGCCGCATGCGCTTCGGACCGTGATCATCTCGCTCGCAGCGCACATGCTGCTGGTCGGTCTTCCGATCGCGATGGCGGTGTGCCATGTTGGTCTGCGCGGTACGCGGACGCGCCGAAATTGACAGCGTCGAGTGCCGCGGCTTATCGTTCGCAGGTGTCGACCGGCGGGTCGCGTCGGTCGCATGCCGCATCAAATCATCCCGGGAGGAGCTCGAGTGGCGCTGGCATGGGCGAGAACGCGCGCGGGCGCCGGCGTGCAGCGCATCGACGCCGATCCCCGGACCGGTAGCGCACGCATCGGAGGGCAGATCGCGCGCATTGGCGCGATCGATTGGGACGTGCCGACGCGGGGCACGGTGATCGGTACGCTGCTCAACACCCGCAGTGCGCTCGACGCGCTTGCCGATGCCATGGGGGACAACCCCTACGATCGGCCGCCCCAGGCGCCGGTTCTCTATATCAAGCCGGCCAACACATGGTCCGCATGCAACGACGAGGTCGCCATTCCCGGCGGGATCGAGGCGGTGGACATCGGCGCCACGCTCGGCGTGGTCATGGGCGCAAGCGCTTCGCGCGCTGTGCCGCAAAACGCGCACGATCTCATCGCCGGCTACACCATCGCGATCGATTGGTCCGAGCCGCACGCGAAGTTCGTCGAGCCGGCGGTTCGTCAGCGCTGTCGCGATGGATTCTGCAGCCTCGGGCCATGGGTGATGGCGCGCGACGAAGTCTCGATGCCGGACGCGCTGTCGATCGCGGTATTCGTGAACGGAATGCTCCGATCCACGCACAGCACCGCCGAGTGCCTGCGTCCCGTGGCGGATCTGATTGCCGACATCAGCGCATTCATGACGCTAAACGAAGGCGACGTACTGCTCACCGGAACCGCCTGGCCGCTGTCGCAGGCGCGTTGCGGAGACCGCGTCCGGGTGGCGATCGACGGCGTTGGCGCGCTCGAAAACCTCCTGGTCGCGGAGGCTCGCGCGTGAAACATGCGCGGGTAGCATGGATGGGCGCAGTGCACGATGCGGTCGAGGACGGCGCGTACGTGCGGCTCGCCGACGGAAGCGGCGTCGATGAAGAAGAGCTCGTATGGCTGCCTCCGCTCAAGCCTACCGAGCGGCCGCGTACGATTTTCGGCGTCGCCTCCAACTACGTCGATCGTGAAAAGGACCTCGCCTTCAAGGCGCCGGCGGAGCCGCTGGTATTCATGAAGGGCGTCAATTCGCTGCTTGGTCATCGTGGCCGGGCGCTACGGCCGCACGACGCCACCTACATGCACTACGAATGCCAGCTAGCCGTGGTGATGGGCCGCAGTGCGCGCTGGGTGACGCGCGCCGATGCGTTCGACTACGTTGCGGGATACACCGTGGCCAACGATTATTCGGTGCGCGATTACCTCGAAAACTACTATCGTCCCAACTTTCGCGTGAAGAGCCGCGACGCCTGCACTCCGATCGGCCCATGGCTGGTCGACGCCACCGACGTGCGCAACCCGATGAACCTGCGCATGACGACGAGCGTCAACGGTGCCATCACGCAGCGAGGCAGCACCGCCGACATGGTCTTCGACATCGCCTTCCTGATCGCGCATCTTTCCAGTTTCATGACGCTCTCGCCAGGCGACGTCATTCTTACCGGCACGCCGCCTGGCCTGGCTGGAGTGCACGTCGGCGACGAGGTGGTGTGCGAGATCGGCGGCATCGGTCGCTTGATGAATACGATCGTGGCCGAGGAGTGCTCGGCATGAGCGCCGCCGGGCCGCCCCAAGGCGCTCGCCCCCCCCTTGGGGGGAGGTCGCGTAGCGACTTCGGGGGGAAACGCATGAGCGCCGCCGGGCCGCCCCAAGGCGCTCGCCCCCCCTTGGGTGGAGGTCGCGTAGCGACTTCGGGGGGAAACGCATGAGCGCGCCCCGGCGCCGATCCGGCGATGCACCCGCTGTACGCGCCGCGCCGCGCGTGCGCTCGCGCGCGGCGCCGGCGAAGACAACGCGATTCTCCGCGGAGGAATGGCAGGCACGCGTGCAGCTCGCCGCCTGCTATCGCATCTTCGCGCGGCTCGGCTGGGTCGAGCTCATCTACAACCACATCACGCTTCGTCTGCCGGGTCCGCGGAAGCATTTCCTGATCAATCCCTTCGGTTTGCTCTACAGCGAGGTCTGCGCCTCCAACCTGGTGAAGATCGACCTCGCGGGGAACGGGATCGGTGCATCGCGCTGGCCGGTCAACCCCGCCGGCTTCACCATCCACGCGGCCATCCACGACGCGATCCCGGGCGCGCATTGCGTGATGCATACGCACACCACCGCGGGCATGGCGGTGGCGTGCTCGCAGGCGGGCTTGTCGATGAGCAACTTCTATTCTGCGCAGCTCCACGGCAAACTCGCCTACCATGACTTCGAGGGCATCACCGTGCACGCCGACGAGGGGCCGCGCCTGATCCGCGCCATCGGCGACCGGCCGGCGGTGATCCTGCGTAACCATGGGCTCCTGACGTGGGGCAACACCGTCGCGCGCACCTTCGCCGTGCTGTGGCTGCTCAATCGGGCCTGCGAGATCCAGGTTGCATCGATGTCGATGGGGCCCGTCATCGAGGTGCCGGTCGGCATCCAGCAGCGCGCGACGCGCGACTCGCTGCAGTTCAGTGATGCCTTCGGCGCGGGCGAGGACGTGTTCGCCGCGCTGGTGCGCGAGATTGATCGCATCGATCCTTCCTACAAGAGCTAGGAAGTGCGATGAGGATCTGCATTGTCGGTGCCGGTGCGATAGGCGGATTCATCGGGACCCGGCTCGCGGCGGCAGGCAACGACGTGTCGGTGGTGGCGCGCGGCGCCACCGCGGCCGCGCTGCGACAACACGGGTGGCGGTTGGAAATGTCTGGTTCGCTCGTGACAGCGCCGGCAAAGGTCGCATCGGCGCCCGCCGAGCTGGGCGCGCAGGACCTCGTGATCGTCGCGGTGAAAGGTCCCGCGCTCGCGTCGGTAGCCGCGTCGATCGCGCCGCTGCTGCACGCGCGGACGACGGTCTTCACCGCGATGAACGGCGTCCCCTGGTGGTTTTTCCAGGGTTTCGGCGGCGAACTGGAAGGTCATTGCCTCGAGTCGATCGATCCTGGCGGCTTCATCGATGCGGCGATCGCGTCGCAGCACATCGTCGGTTGCGTGGTGCATGCGGCGTGTGCCACACCCGAGGCGGGCCTCACTCGCCACGCCGTCGGCAGGCGCCTGATCATCGGCGAGCCGCGCGGAGGCGAAACGCCGCGCACGCTCGCGTTATCGCAGCTGCTCGGGCGTGCCGGATTCGACGTCGAGGTCTCGCCGTGCATTCAGCGCGACATCTGGTACAAGCTGTGGGGCAACATGACAATGAACCCGGTGTCGGCGCTGACCGGTGCGTCTGCCGATCGGGTGCTCGACGACGGCCTGGTCAACACCTACTGCCGCGCGGTGATGGCCGAGGCGCAGGCGATCGGCGCGCGCATCGGCTGCGTGATCGCCGAAAGCGCCGAGCAGCGCAATCAGGTGACGCGCAAGCTCGGCGCATTCAAGACATCGATGCTTCAGGACGTCGAGGCGCGCCGCGCCGTGGAGATCGACGTGCTGCTCTCCGCGCCGCGTGAGATCGGCAACGCGCTGGGCATGCCTACGCCGTACCTGGATGCGCTTCTGGGTCTCGCGCGCCTGCAGGCTAAAACCCTCGGGCTCTATCCGAGTTGAGACGTGACGCGCGACTCCACCGCCCGGTTCCTGAGGACTGGCGAGGGGCGTAGAATTTGCGCCATCGGCCCGATTCTTGATCGGCCTCGTCCCGCTTCCAGTCCCTTCTGCGCGCACGTTGACCAAGGAAATTCGCATGTCGCAAAAGAAATTCGCCTCGCACGCCGATCTCGAGGAAAAAAAGGTCAGCTTCGACAACCTTTCCGAGCACGCCTATGCGTACACCGCGGAAGGCGATCCGAACACCGGCATCGTGATCGGCGACGATGCGGTGATGGTGATCGACACGCAGGCCACGCCGGTGATGGCGCAGGACGTCATCCGGCGCATCCGCGAGGTGACCGACAAGCCGATCCGCTACGTCGTCCTCTCACACTATCATGCGGTGCGGGTGCTCGGGGCGTCGGGCTATCGACCGGAGCATGTCATCGCCAGCCGCGATACCTACGACCTCATCATCGAGCGCGGCGAAGCCGACATGAAAAGCGAGATCGAGCGCTTTCCTCGATTGTTCCGCGCGGTGGAGTCGGTGCCCGGCCTGACATGGCCCACGCTGGTGTTCGAAGGACGCATGACGTTGTGGCTGGGCAAGCTTCGCGTCGACATCATGCAGCTGGGCCGCGGCCACACCAAGGGCGACACCGTGGTCTGGCTGCCCGACGAGAAGATTCTTTTCTCCGGCGATCTGGTGGAGTACGGCGCGACGCCGTACACCGGCGACGCGTATCTCACCGACTGGCCGGCGACGCTCGATGCGGTGGCGGCGCTCTTGCCTGAGAAACTCGTGCCCGGACGCGGCGCGTCGCTGATGGATCGGCGCGCGGTCAAGGCGGGGCTCGACGGCACGCGCGCGTTCATCACGCAGATGTTCGGCGCGGTGCGCGAGGGCGCAGCGGCGGGCAAGGACCTGCGCACGGTGTACCGCGACACGTACGCGCGACTGAAGCCGCAGTTCGGCGCGTGGGTGATCTTCGACCACTGTCTGCCGTTTGACGTCACGCGCGCGTACGACGAGGCGACCCAGTACCGCGACCCGCGCATCTGGACGGCGCAGCGCGACAAGGAGATGTGGGAGAGCCTGGAGGGGTGAGGCGGTGAAGACCTACACCAATCCCGTCTACCCCTACGTGAAGCCCGCCGATCTCGCGGGCGCACCGCGGCATTGGCCGGTGATCGTCGCCGGCGCCGGGCCGGTCGGGCTCGCCGCCGCGATCGATCTCGCGCAGCGCGGCATCGACGTGCTGATCCTCGACGACGACAACACCGTGAGCGTGGGCTCGCGCGCGATCTGCTGGTCCAAGCGCACGCTGGAAATCCTCGATCGCCTCGGCTGTGGCGAGCGCATCGCGCAAAAGGGCGTTCGCTGGAACACCGGACGCGTCTTCTTTCGCGACGAGGAGATCTATCACTTCGATTTGCTCGCCGAGCCCGGGCACCGCCGCCCCGCCTTCGTTAACCTGCAGCAGTACTGGGTCGAGCAGCTGCTGGTCGAGCGGGTGCTCGAGCTGCCACAGGCGGAGCTGCGCTGGTCGAACCAGGTCAGCGGCGTCACGCAGCATGCCGACCGCGTTGCCGTGCGCGTGGAGACGCCCGACGGTGTCTACGTTGCCCATGCCGACTGGCTGATAGCTTGCGATGGCGCGCGCAGTCCGATTCGCGGCATGCTCGGGCTCGACAGCGATGGACAGGTGTTTCGCGACCGCTTCCTGATCGCCGACGTGCGCATGCGATCCGATTTTCCGGCCGAGCGCTGGTTCTGGTTCGATCCGCCTTTCCACCGCAACCAGTCGGCGCTCTTGCATCGGCAGTGCGACGACGTGTGGCGAATCGATTTTCAGCTCGGCTGGGACGCCGATCCCGAAAAGGAGAAAAAACCGGAGAACATCCTTCCGCGTCTGCGCGCGATGCTCGGCGAGCAGGCGCAATTCGACATCGAATGGTCCAGTGTCTACACCTTCCAATGCCGGCGCATGCGCTCGTTTCGACACGTGCGCACGCTGTTCGCGGGCGACGCAGCGCACCTGGTGTCGCCCTTTGGAGCGCGCGGCGCCAACAGCGGCATCCAGGATGTCGACAATCTCGTATGGAAGCTGGAGCTGGTGCTCGAAGGCTTGGCGCCGGACAGCCTGCTCGACAGCTACGACCACGAGCGGACGCACGCCGCCGACGAAAATATCCGCGCCACCACGCGCAGCACCGAATTCATCACGCCCAAGAGGGACGTCAGCAAGACTTTCCGCAACGCGGTGCTGGCGCTCGCCAAACGCCACGCTTTCGCCCGCGCGCTGGTCAACAGCGGGCGCCTGTCGGTGCCTGCCACACTCGAAGGTTCCGAACTCAACACCTCGGATCACGCCGACGACGCGTTCGCGCTGGCCATGGCGCCGGGCAACTGCGCGGTCGATGCGCCGGTGCTCGGTAGCCATGGCGAATGGCTGCTGGGCCATCTGCAAAGCGGCTTCACGCTCATGGTCTTCGGCAAGCTCACCCGCGACGCGATTGCCGGGCTCGAGAACGATGGCGTCGCCTGCTCGGTGATCCAGGTCACGGACGAAATCGACTCCGGTCCATCGATCAGCGACCGCGAGGGCCTGCTCGCGCAACGCTACGACGCCCATCCCGGCACATGTTACCTTTTCCGCCCGGACCAGCACGTGTGCGCGCGCTGGCGCAGCTTCGATCTCGAGCGCGTGCGCGCTGCGATCGCTCGCGCGGGGGGCGCCACCGGCGCGGCGCTGCGCAAGGAGGCTGCATGACACACGACCCGGGCTCGCTCAACAGCGCGCCCAACCTGAAAAGCGCGGACGATTTCTACGAGGAGCTCATCGACATGCATCGCAACCTCAACGAAGCGCAGAGCGCGATGGTCAATGCCAAGCTCATCCTGCTGCTTGCCAATCACATCGGCGATGACCGTGTGCTGCGCGAGGCGATGGCGGCGGCGCGCGCAGACGTCGCGCCGGTCAGCGCGGCGACCACGCCGGAGGCGTCTTGAAGGTCGACGCCGATCGGCGTGCCGGTATTGGGGCGCAGGCGGCCTCGAGTGCGGCGCTCGGCTACCAGTCGGGCTTCGGCAACGAATTTGCGACCGAGGCGCTCGCGGGTGCGCTTCCGGTGGGACAGAACTCGCCGCAGCGCGCGCCGTTCGGGCTATATGCCGAGCAATGGTCGGGCACCGCGTTCACCGCGCCGCGCGCCCACAATCGTCGCACTTGGGTTTATCGCATCCGGCCTTCGGCGATGCACGAGCCTTTTCGCGAACTCGCGGGCGGCGCCATTGAAAGCCGGTTTGATGCGGTGCCGACGCCGCCCAACCAACTGCGCTGGGATCCGCTGCCCATGCCTTCGACGCCGACCGACTTCGTCGACGGCCTGGTCACGATGGCGGGCAACGGCGACCCCGCCGCGATGAGCGGATGCGCCATTCACGTGTACGCCGCCAACCGCTCGATGACCGACCGCTTTTTCTACGATGCCGACGGCGAGCTGCTGATCGTGCCGCAGCAGGGGCGGCTGCGCCTGAGCACCGAGCTCGGCCTCCTGGATGTCGAGCCGCAGGAGATCGCGGTGCTTCCGCGCGGCCTGCGTTTTCGCGTCGAGCTCCCGGATGGCGAAGCGCGCGGTTACGTCTGCGAAAACTATGGCGCACATCTGCGCCTGCCCGATCTGGGGCCCATCGGATCGAACGGCTTGGCCAACCCACGCGATTTCCTGGTGCCGAACGCCTGGTACGAGGACTGGGAGGGGGAGTTCGCCTTGATCGCCAAGTTCATGGGCAGGATGTGGTCTGCCGCGATCGACCATTCCCCGCTCGACGTCGTCGCGTGGCACGGCAACAACGCGCCGTACAAATACGACCTTCGCCGCTTCAACGCCATCGGCTCGATCAGCTACGACCATCCCGATCCGTCGATTTTCCTGGTGCTGCAGTCGCCGACCGATACACCCGGCGTCGACGCGATCGATTTGGTCGTTTTTCCGCCGCGTATCCTGGCCATGCAGCACACTTTTCGGCCGCCATGGTTTCACCGCAATGTGGCCAGCGAATTCATGGGACTCGTCCACGGCGTGTACGACGCCAAGTCCGAAGGCTTCGCACCGGGCGGTGCCAGCCTGCACAACTGCATGATCGGCCACGGCCCCGATGCGGAGACCTTCGCCAAGGCGAGCGCGGCCGACCTGTCGCAGCCGACGCGCATCACCGACACGATGGCATTCATGTTCGAGACACGCAGCGTCATCCGGCCGACGCGTTTTGCGCTCGAGTCCGCGCAGCTGCAGCACGAGTACTATCGCTGCTGGCAGGACTTGCCCAAGCTTTTCGATCCCGCAAAACGCTGAGCACTGGAGAGGCATGACAACTTCGTACGAAACGATCCTGGTCGAGACGCATGCGCGCGTGGGCGTCATCCGGTTGAACCGGCCGCAGCGCATGAACGCGCTCAACGAAGCGCTCGCCGGCGAGCTCGCAAGCGCGCTCGCGACCTTCGACGCTGACGATGCGATCAGCGTCGTCGTCATCACCGGCAACGACAAGGCCTTCGCGGCGGGCGCCGACATCGGCGCCATGGCGGCGTGGGACTTTCAGCGCGTCTACGCCGACAACTACATCATGAGTTGGGAGTCGGTGAAGCACACGCGCAAGCCGGTGATCGCCGCAGTGGCGGGGTACGCGCTGGGTGGAGGATGCGAGCTGGCGATGATGTGCGACATGATCATTGCCGCCGACACCGCGAAATTCGGCCAGCCGGAGATCACCATCGGCACCATTCCGGGCATGGGTGGAACGCAGCGCCTGCCGCGCGCGGTCGGCAAGTCCAAGGCGATGGACTGGTGCCTCACCGGACGGATGATCGACGCCGGCGAGGCCGAGCGATCGGGTCTGGTGTCGCGAGTCGTGCCTGCCGACAAGCTCTTCGAGGAGGCGCTCGCGACCGCGACCAAAATCGCGAGCTTTTCGCTGCCGACCGTGATCATGATCAAGGAGGCGATCAACCGTGCCTACGAGTCATCGCTCGCCGAAGGCATGCTGTTCGAGCGCCGCTCGTTCCATGCGACCTTCGGCCTGGACGACCAGAAGGAAGGCATGCGCGCCTTCGTAGAGAAGCGCAAACCTGTGTTCAAGCACAGGTAGGTCCATGGAATAATCGCCCGCGGTCCATGTTGGCGAGACGGTGACAGGCTGAACCGCACCGCATAGATATAGGAGACTATTCGATGCAGGCTTTCACACGCAGGAACACCCTCGTGGCGCTGGCGGCATGGCTTCTCGCCGGCTGCGCATCGACGACGCTGCAATCCGCATGGTACGACAGCACGTACAAGGGCCCGGCGTTCAAGCGCATCCTGGTCGTAGGCGTGAGCGGCTCGCTGACTTCGCGCCGCGTGTTCGACGACATTTTTGCGCAGAGTCTCAATGCCGCTGGCGTGGACGGCCTGCCGGGCTATCAATTCATCGAGAATGCGTCGGCGCCAAACGAGGCGAATTTCAACGCAGGCGTTGAGCGCTCCGGCGCGGATGCCGTGCTTTTGGTACGTCTGCTCGGTGTCGACACTCGGACTCAGGTCTCGACCACGATGGTGCCGGCGATGTACGGCTCGCCGTTCGGCGGTCCCTTCGGACCCTATGGTCCCTGGGGCCCGGCGTGGTACGCGGTACCCGATGTCCAGCAATATCAGCTGGCCGACGTCGAAGCGACGCTGTTCGACACCAAGTCGCATCGCCCGATCTGGTCGGCGACTACCCAGACCTTCAACCCGACCACCGTCGCAGCTGAAACGCCGGGCTACGCCAAGCTCGTCATCGCGCAATTGAGCGCGCGCGGGCTGATCGCCACGAAGTAGCGCTACAGCAGCGGACCCATCAGGCGGGCGAGGTTCTCCGCGACCTTGCGACGCAAGGGGCGTTTCGACCACGTCGTGGCCTCGAGGAATATCCCGTCGCGCATATAGCGATCCTGCTCGAGCGCGAGCCGCGCGGTGACGCCACGATCGTAGAGCAGAACGACGATCTCCGCGTTGAGCGCGAAGGAGCGGATGTCGAGATTGGACGAGCCAATCCATGCGATCTCGCCATCGATCGACACGTGCTTCGCATGCAGGAAGCGCTTGCCGTAGCAGCAGATGCGGATGCCGTCGTCGAGCATATCTTCGTAATACGATCGTTGCGCGAGGCAGACGAGCAGCTGATGTGGTACGCGGTACCCGATGTCCAGCAATATCAGCTGGCCGACGTCGAAGCGACGCTGTTCGACACCAAGTCGCATCGCCCGATCTGGTCGGCGACTACCCAGACCTTCAACCCGACCACCGTCG